>Ga0065711_1026286_pt1 | contig 80955 bp, 34 predicted proteins | sample Hoacrofraction12_FD_59098 | JGI IMG/M metagenome (GOLD analysis project Ga0065711, IMG submission 59098) | Hoatzin crop microbial communities from Cojedes, Venezuela - Epithelial fraction 12 v2 (version 2) | ecosystem: Host-associated > Birds > Digestive system > Esophagus > Crop | place...
GCAGTTCCCGTCTCTCCGGAGCCGTTGTTCCCGGCTGTCTGCGGATCCCGCCGGGGTCGTGTCCGCAGCGGTTGCCTTCACAGGTGAGGCTGTGAGAAACGTACGACAGCCCGGTGCCATCACTCTCTAAAACGGAATAAAAAAAGGCTTCACCATGCGAAAGCTAAATCTCTGGAGTGCGACCAGGGCGCCGCGGCAGGGCAGCCCCGGGGAGGGAAGGCATGTCGGGTTTCGTGTGGATCAGCGAGTCCTCCTTCGCTCCCCGCACGCCGTGCCCGGTGGTGCCGGTACCAGGGGGGACGTGGGAGCTACCGAGCGGGGATGGGTGAGGAGGACCACGGCTGGCGGGACGGTCTGGCAGTTGTATAAAAATAAGTGGGTTATTTATACGGTGGGCTCGTGTTCTTAACATGAACTGATAATAGTGGGCAAAACTTGTGAAACACAGGAAAGCGAGTGTCAACCTATTGAATATCTCTGGTCACGCTTCCTTAGTGCAGGAATTGCTAAGGCCACTTTTCGTGGGTACCACCATCACCAGTCATGTGTCAGTGTCTGTGTTCCCGGTGCATCACTGCAAGTAGTGCTAGTCCTGTAGCAGATAAGAGGTAGTTCCATAAAAAACATGGAACTGGTTACTCTAAGATACTTTTTCACGAAGAGGAATACAATATGCACTCAGATTTGTGGGTGCCTTTTGCAATAACTTGTTCTCATTCTAATGGCAAAAAAAAAATTAACAGAACATTACAAAAAGCTTGCCACCAAAGATATGCAAAGCACCAATTGGGATACAAACTCTGAAAATTCAAAAGTCAGGTCCCAAACATTTTTAAATGTAATGACTCAGTCCAGCAGTGTCATCTCACAACTACTGCTGCATTAAGGCCAGGGTGATCATGTTATCATACATAAGATTACACAAATCTCCTGTGTAGAAAAGATAATATTTGCTCCGCTAACTGCCTGCACCTTTTGGAGGGACGATATCTCTTATTTTCCTTCATGCTTCATATCGGAATTGCAGAGCTGTTGAGACTGGCAGGGACCTCCTGAGATCATCTAGTCCAGCCCGCAGAGCAGAGTCACCTTGAGCAGCTTGCCCAGAGCTAAGTCTAGGCAGATTTTGAATATCTGCAAGGATGGATACTCCACCACCGAGAGGAGCAACCTGCGCCAGTGTTTGACCACTCTCACAATAAGAAAGCTTTTACTTATGTTTAAAAGGAATTAATTTCCTGTATTTCATTTTGTGCCTATTACTTCTTGTCCTTCCCTGAGTACCACTGAGAAGAGTCTGGCTGTGTTCTTTACTGCTCTCCGTCTGCTGTTGATATACTTTGATAAGATTCCCCTGAGCCTTCTCTTCTCCAGGTTGAACAATCCCAACTCGCTCAGCCTCTCCACATATCTCACATGCTCCGAGCCATTAATCACCTCCCTGACCTTTCGCTTGCTCCAGTATGTCCGTGTCCCTCTTTACTGGGTTTGTGTGGCAAGGTTTTGGCACAGCAGCAGGGACGACCAGAGTAGCTTCTGTGAGAAACTGCTAGAAGCTTCCCTCTATGTCCAACAGAGCTGATGCCAACCAGCTCCAAGACGGACCCACTGCTGGCCAAGGCCGAGCCCATCAGCAATGATGGTAGCGCCTCTGGGATAACGTTTTTAAGAAGGGGGGAAAAAAAATTTAAAAACCTGCATAATGGCAATATGCAGCAGGAGAGGGGAGTGAGAATATGTGAGAGAAACAACTCTGCAGTCACTAAGGTCAGTGAAGGAGGAGGAGGAGGTGCTCCAGGGACCACAGCAGAGATTCCCCTGCAGTCTGTGATGAAGACCATGGTGAGGCAGGCTGTCTCCCTGCAGCCCGTGGAGGAGCACGGAGAAGAAGATATCCCTCTGCAGCCCATGGAGGACCCCACGCTGGTGCAGGTGGATGCACCCGAAGGAAGCTGTGACCCTGTGGAGAGCCCGTGCTGGAGCATGCTTCTGGCAGGACCTGTGGACCCATGGAGAGAGAAGCCCACGCTGGAGCAGGTTTGCTGGCAGGGCTTGTGACCCCGTGGGGGACCCACGCTGGGGCAGCCTGTTCCTGAAGGACTGCACGCCGTGGGAAGGACCCACACTGGGGCAGTTCGTGAACTGCAGCCCATGGGAAGGACTTATGTTGGAGAAGTTCATGGAGGACTATCTCCCGTGAGAGGGACCTCATGCTGGAGCAGGGGCAGAGTGTGAGGAGTCCTCCCCCTGAGGAAGAAGGAGCAGCAGAGACAACGTGTGGTGACTGTAACCCCCATTCCCCATCCTCCCATGCCACTAGGCAGAAGGAGGTAGAGAATTCAGGAGAGAAGTTGAGCCTGGGAAGAAGACAGGGGTGGAGGGAAGGTGTTTTTAAGGTTTGTTTTTGTTTTCTTATTATCCTACTCCAATTTGATTGGTGATAAATTAAACTAATTTCCTGAAGTTGCGACTCTTTTGCCCGTGACAGTAATTGGTGAGTGATCTCTCTCTGTCCTTGTCTCGACCCTCGAGCCTGTCATCATATTTCCTCTCTCCCTGTCCAGATGAGGAGGGGGAGTGATAGAGCAGCTTTGGTGGGCACCTGGTGACCAGCCAGGCTAAACCACGGCATCCTCTTATACTGCGGAGCCAGGACTGCACCCAGCACTCCAGATGTGGCCTCACCAGTGCTGACAGGAAGGATCACACCCGTGACCTGCTGGCAACACTCAAACTAATGCAGCCTAGGAGGCTGTCGGCCTTCATTGCTGCACGAGCACATCGCTGACTTGTGTTTGGCTTGGTGTCCACCAGCATCTAAATCTTTCTGCAAAGCTGCTTCCTGTCAGTCAGCCCCCAGTCTGTACTGGTGCATGGGGGTTGTCATCCTCAGGTGCGGGATTTTGCAATTCCCTTTGCTGAACTTCTTGAGATCCCTGTTTGCCATTTTCTCCAGCCTGTCGAGGTCCCTCTGAACAGTCACACAACCATGTGCTGTATCAGCCACTCCTCCCAAGTTCATGGTGTCTGCAAACTGTCAAAGGGTGTGCTCTTTGTCCAGGTCATTAACGGAGATGTGGAATGGTATTGGTTCCAGTACCAGTCCCTGGGTACAGCACTACTGACTGGCCTCCAGGTGATCCCTGCGCTGCTGATCACAGCTCTCCCAGCCAGACAGTTCAATCAGTTTTCACTGCACTTTGCTGCCCACTTATCTAGCCTGCACTTCATCGATTTGTCTGTGAGGATGTTATGGGAGACAGTGTTGAAAGCCTGGTGGAAGTCAAGGTAAACGACATCCCCTGCTCTCCTGTCATCCACCAAGCCAGTCATTTGGTCATAGAAGCCGATCAGGCTGGTCAGGCATGATTTCTCCTCCATGGATCCATGCTGGCTACTCCCAGTCATTTTCTCACTTTGAGTACGTTTGGAAATTTTTTTCCAGGATTCTTTGCTCCACCACTTTCCAAGGGATCAAGCTGAGGTTGACTGGCCTGTGGTTCTTTTTTCTTACCCTTGATGAAGAGCACTGTTTGCTTTTTTCCCCACCACTTAAAACATCGATTTAAAATGTCTTCCCTAGAGCTGTATGCAAAGGACATCTAGCAAGGCAGCAAAAGTCTTGTACTTTGCTTTCAGGCCTCGTCTTTTCTCAGTGTATCTCCTCATTTGGGGAAAAAGATAAAAACAAGAACTATTTAGATTTTATTTTCTGTCAGATCAGGCTCAAAATAGAATGTTCTCAACTTGGAATTGACTACATCAATAACATGAATTGACAATATCTATCAGCATATCTAACAGCTTAGGACAAACACTCTTACGTTCTGCAGCTGCTTTTAACACAACCCTTTATTTGCTATTGTGTGTTTCCATTCTGTAAAGCTAATTCTCATCCAACATTATCTGAGTTTTTGGTTCTGATCTCTTGTTGGTTCTTGGTGCTATTTTCTCATCTGGTGATACATTTAAATGTAGAGTATCTTGTTTTATAATTTAAATATTTCTGCAGAGCACAAAAGCCACCCTTTCTGAGTCTCCTTCGTCTACTTTACTGATAATGCTACCGTCCAGCATCGGTGGTATCAGGCTTGTAAGAATCAGTCAGAACTTGTCCCTGAATTCCTCAGATACTTCTGTTTAAATGCCGCTCAGCCAGTAAAGTACACAAATGTTAACACAGAATGTTTATATTTAAATACCTATAAGCTTAAAAAATCCAACCACAACAATGAAAAGTCATTAATTAGTTCTCATTAAGATAATCTGTCCAAACCTATTTTATTTGTACTTTCTCTTCCCTTTGTCCAACCTCAGCACGTTTATTTACAGTAGCACTCGTTCTGCCTAGATGTTGTATTTTGCCTAATTTAGTTTGTAGAGCATATTTATTTTAACAAAATGGTGTTAAGAACAGGACTGTTATTTTTTATATGGTAATGAAAAGAGGGTTTTTGTCAACGAAGCTTTTGATTTAGGGGATAAAAGAAGCAGTAAATGTAATGGTGAAAATCTCAGTTTTGAACTGATCTAAGATTTTTATTTCAAGATGTAGATAAAAATTTTAGCTATGTTTTCAAATCCTTTATTTGGGAAAACAGGTGACTAAAAATAAGGTGTATAAGAATATGCCTGGTAAAAATTTCCTATTACAGAATCAGTGCCTTATAATTCACTTATAAACTGTCTTTTGGTCATAACATTCTTTATTATTTTGAGGCTCAGTAGTTCACAATAATGAGTTTTAGCTTCATGCAGTGCACTGTCAGTTTAGGCACTTCTTGTACTATTTTTCCCTAATGCTTTGGATTACCAAATCATGTGATTAGGCAAGAATCTCACTTTATCTGATTTGTAAGCAGGTCATAGCCAAAGCCAGACATGATGATAACATTTCTAGGGTGCTTTGTAAGTGCTGTATCATGGGAATGTACTACCCTGAGCAGCAAAGAGTGGTGGGTAAAGTCCCGCCTCTCCCTTTGCCTTACCCACTGTGACAAGCCCTATATACCATGAATTTGTGCAGAAAATCTTGAAAGCATGAAAGAATACTGCCACAAAAGTGCAAAACCCAAAATTAAAGTAAAAAAAATAACCACAATTTTATGTTTACTTTAAAAATAATATGATGGTGAAGCTGAGCATGTATTGTTTTTGTGGTCTAGCTCACAGTTTCTGAAGGCATCTGACTATTGCCACTGTTGCCCATTGATATGTATGAGGTTTTGCCTGGGCAAGAACACAGAATGGAGATGCAGTACAGGCATACGGAATAGGTAATGTGGATTGACAATCCGCCTGGAAACACAGAAGTTTGAAAGTGCAAAAGAGCTTGCATTCTTCTTCATGATGAACAGTGTCCCATAGATCTTCTTAATGATAAATTTACCAGCATTTGCCTGCTACCAGTGCGCAGTGCTCAGCTCTGTGGTGTGAGAAGTATGTGCATAGCTGATAGATTTCCCAGTCCTCTAGCTGTTCCATGCAGATTATTTTATTCCTTTGTGAAGAGTTTGCAGGAGATGGCTAAAATTTCTGGAGGTTTCATTTCTGGAATATAATTTCATTTCATTTCAGGAATGCATTTCTCCCAGAGGCATGTCAGATGGTACCTCCCCATTAATTCCAGGTGGTCTGTGCAGATTTAATTATTTGGTTTGGGTGGGTTTACACTTCACTGGGTAAAAAACTGGCTGAATGGCCAAGCCCAGAGAGTGGTGGTGAATGGAGTTAAATCCAGATGGTGGCCAGTCACAAGCAGTGTTCCCCAGGGCTCAGTTTTAGGGCCAGTCTTGGTTAACATCTTTATCAATGATCTGGATGAGGGAATTGGGTGTTCCCTCAGTAAGTCTGCAGATGACACCAAGTTGGGCAGGAGTGTTGATCTGCTGGAGGGTAGGAAGGGTCTGCAGAGGGATCTGGACAGGCTGGATCGATGGGCCGAGGTCAGCAGTATGAGGTTCAACAAGGCCAAGTGCCAGGTCCTGCACTTTGGTCACAACAACCCCATGCAATACTACAGGCTTGGGGAGGAGTGGCTGGAAAGCTGCCCGGCGGAAAAGGACCTGGGGATGTTGGTCGACAGCCAGCTGAACATGAGCCAGCAGTGTGCCCAGGTGGCCAAGAAGGCCAACAGCATCCTGGCTTGTATCAGGAATAGTGTGGCCAGCAGGAGTAGGGAGATGATGGTGCCTTTGTACTGGTGAGGACACACCTGGAGTACTGTGTTCAGTTTTGGGCCGCTCACTACAGGAAGGACATTTAGTTGCTGGAGCATGTCCAGAGAAGAGCACCAAAGCTGGTGAAGGGTCTGGAGAACAAGTGTTATGAGGAGCGTCTGAGGGAACTGGGGCTGTTTAGTCTGGAGAAGAGGAGGCTGAGGGGAAATCTTATTACTCTTTATAACTACCTGGAAGGAGGTTGTAGTGAGGCAGGTGTTGGTCTCTTCTGCCAGGTAACTAGCGATAGGACGACAGGCAATGGCCTCAAGCTGCGTCAGGGGAGGTTTAGATTGGATATTAGGAAAGATTTCTTTACTGAAAGAGTGGTCAGGTATTGGAACAGGCTGCCCAGGGAGGTGGTGGAGTCACCACCCCTGAAGGTGTTCAAGAAGCATGTAGGTGTGGCACTTCGGGACATGGTCCAGGAGGCATGGTGGTGTTGGATTGACAGTTGGACTTGATGATGTTAGAGGTCTTTTCCAACCTTAATGATTCTATGATTCCATGATGTGGATGGGAATTTTTAGAAAGACGTTACTAATACTGTGGTATTGCCCACACCTAAAATGGGTTTGGAAGTAGTAACTAAGCATTGCAATGAGCAGTGAGTTTACTTTGACAAAACAAACGGAGCTTTCTCTGAAAACCAGGCTTGCCACTTATTTACTTCATAGTGGGTCTCACTATAGCAGTGTATAGGTGGTGGAACTCTCTGTGTAAATATTCACACAGCTTCTTTCTGATGCCTGAAAAGTTGGATTTTATTTTTTATGGTCCTCTCCACCATGCTAGCAAATGGCAGAGCATTTACAGGCTCAGAAGGTGGAGAAGACAATACGTCATGTTTTCGTTGCACTCTTGCAGCCACCATCACACCTTTACGCTGCTGCAAAGTCTTTCTTGCCCACCACAACCTCTGGCATTTGCAGACAATGATGGAATATATTCTCCTACTTAAATCAAACACCTTTGCTCCACTGATCTGTATCAGAATTGCAGAGCTCAGGAAAGCGTTCCTCCCAATCTGTTCCATTTGATTTGACTCCCTAAGAGTAATCATAAAACAAAATGGTTTTAATGTCCCAATATTTCCTTTTGGCATGCCAGAACTGGATACCAGTGTTCATGAGCTAGACAGGTCTCAGACAAGAGCGTAGGGTGGAATGCAGAGCGTCCACGTACTTGATTCCTAACTAGCTTTTCTAGGCCTTAAGAGAAATTCCCATGCTCTCCTCAGGTGAGTCCACAAGGGCAACTGACCAGGATAAGCAATGTCAATTGCTGATCCATATAAGGAAAAAACCTAAGTTAGATCCAAGTATTTCGACACACAGTTTCCAGTTTTGTAGCTCAGGTTTAGTTCATGAATATGTACATAAATATACAGAAGTATATGAGAAAATGCTAATCATATGTCCTGGTCTGACGTTTTGGAGGCACTGCATTACTCACAAGCTGTGCAGCATCAATGTAATGAGCAGGTTATTGCTAAGAGGCCAGATTAAAATTTATGTCACATCACCACTTAGTACTAAAAGCTATTCTAAAAAATGGAGATTTTTGAATTAATTTGATTCAGAGTAGATTTCAGACATTTGTGTCTGAAATGTAGTGTTGTTCTCCACACCTTAAGATCAAGTAGTTAAGGCAATCTGATTTTTCAGTGTGGGGTCGAAAAAGTGACATTAATATCTGTTTTAAAATTCTAAAGAACTATCCAGATCCATTTTTCTTGAAGGAATGTTTCTATCCACAAGAAACCTCTCTATCCCACAACTTGTCTTTATTGGCAAAGGATGTTAGGACCATATCCACCACAGGATCTGTTGTCCTGTTAGCTTAATAATGCCGGTGGAAGTCTTAAAATTAGTCTTGATATTGGTTAATGAACTTCTGAATTACCAATATCAAGAAATGCATGGAGCCATAAAATAGCTGTTGTTTAGCTATAGTGCATTAATACTTTCATGTGGTTGTTATCATTAACACACAGCATTGTTTTTACTGGGGATTTTACTGCTTTCTGAAATACTTTTTTTCTCAGCAAGCCCAGATGATGCAAAACTTGCTGATGTGAGTGGTGTGGAGTCTTGTGAGCAATATAATGGAAAGTGGTATCTCTCACGGGATGACACAGGTGCTGCACGTGTGACACCGTCAGACGCTGCTGGCGAGTTCCGGTGAATCCTGTCATCTCCAGAGGAATGTGCTTGCTCGAGCCCTGTTCAGGTCTATAGGCAAAAATAGAAAGCAGGCTTGGAAAAGATCTGAAGAAGTTATTGGGACTGTACTTCTGCTCCCAAATGAGATTCACTACAGCTAACTCATTCGTGACTGACGCTTGTCTAACTTTATTCTTAGTACCTTCTAGTATTTCATCTCCCTTGGAAAACAGTTCCAACACTGAACTCTCTTTCAATTTAGAAAATTTGTCTTAATGTTACCCTAAGCCTCCCATTCTGGAAACTTGTGCCATCCATGGGAGCATTCAGCCTAGCCCCTGTTATTGCTGCTCAAAACATCCCAAACCCCGTCCCTGCTCACCCTGCACTGTGTTTCCTCAATTCCTGGGCATGCAGGAAGACAGAAGCACTTTGCCTTCACTCGCTTCCCTACGGGAGCTGTTCTGCTCTGTCTAGATAAGGGCAGACCTTAAAAGCTTTCCCTGTGATAGAGGGAAAGACTCTGAGGGGAATCTCCCTGGGTGCAAGAGGGGCTCATCTGAAAAAATCGATGATGTCCTTCTTTTTATGCTGAAGGGAAAAGAGACTTGCAAAGGGGGCTTGACCCGGTTCTCCACTTGATACTAGGGCATGGAGGAGGAAGCACAGGGTGGGTTTTCAGGAAGGCAAGCAGAGGTCAGGCATGTGTAGAGCCAGGCCCCATCCCTCTTCCAGGAGCTGCTGCTGGGTGGGCTCCTGCCAGGAACTCGTGACACTTTTTGGGCTGGAGAGGAGGAAACCAAGGGGCTTGTTCTTCTGCTCCTTTCAGCGTTGCCTTGGAGCTCGGTTTCAGTCCTGCTGAGAGGAGGACAGGAACGAGAGGGGCCAGTGACTAGGAGATGCTTGGGGGGAAGAGCAAGAGAAGGAGTTTTCAGCCTCTTGTCAGCAATGAGCTTGGAGCTGCTAAAATCTACACCGTGTCCCTAAGCAATTTAAACCTGTTAGTCTCATCTGTCTGCAGCAGACTTGGAAAACAGATTATTCCCTTCCTATTTATAAAAGGTTGTTGTATGAAAAGAAACTGTCTTCAGTCTGCTCAGCTTTCTGTGGGCTGCGTGATCCCTCAGTCTTTTTGCATAGGTGATGGGTGCAAATTCTGATTGCAGAAGCATAGAATCATAGAATGGTTTGGGTTGGAATGGACCTTAAAGATCATCTGGTTCAAACCACACTGCCATGAGCAGGGACGTCTTATACTAGAGCAGGTTTCTCAGAGCTCCATCCAACCTGGCCTTGAACACTGCCAGGGAGGGAGCATCCACAGCTTCTCTGGGCAACCTATTCCACTGTTTCACCACCCTCATGGTGAAGAAAAATGATTATCCCTGTTTCTTCCCAGCTGAAGCACACTTTTCCTGAAATGGCAGTCTCAGAGGCATGCCAGCCTTACCACGTCACACTGAACAGACAGAATACTTTATAAACTTACATATGACTGTCCTTTTAATACTTCCAATGACAGAGCTGCCTTTTTTTCCTAACACTATGAGCTGAGCAGCCACTGATGTCATCCTGCTTGTGTTAGAAATGTGGCCCTGCTCTCCAGCCAAAGCAGGGATTTTGTGCGGTGCCATTGCTGGTGAGAACTGCTCTGTGACCATGAGAGGAGTAGGGGTGAGGTGGGGAGAGAGATAACAGGAATGCAGGAGGGCCTCAGCCTCTCCAATTCTTCCTACTCTCACCGCACAAGCCTGTAGTTTTACATACCGGCCACTTAAAGAATATTTTGAGGTCATTACTATCCTGCTAATGTTGTTTCATGTGTGAGCTCAGATTCCTGGCTGTGTACAGAAGTGATTAATTAAATGAAAATGCAGTTTCTGTGGACTGTTGCCAGGAACCGGGCCTGTAACTGAATAGTGCAGTGCATGACTGCTTACATATTTCACGGAGATCCTTTCTTGTTTGTTCTAAATTACGGACTTCAGTCTCAGTCTGGTTACCTGCAATGAAATTTGTCTTCCTTTAAGGTGTATGATGGAGTTCAGGTGCATTGACAATGTCTTTTTCATATCTTCCATTCCATTTGTTATGGAAATGAACTGTCATTTAATGCAGCCCTATTCTGCACTGCACTGACCGATGAGTGGAGAATCAACCTTCTGGAAAAGAAAACAGATTAAGTTTAAGCTTCCGGTGCCCTAACCTTTAGAAAAACAGCCAGACTCAATGTTTGCTTTGTCAAATTCTGGATAATGAAATAAATGGTACGGAGGGTCATTAACTCATATCCTAAATGATTTGTGTAAAGGAAATATTCCTAGATGGCAAAACAAGATTAGCTGTTTAATCAAACTTCTGCAAGGAGGATGAGAGTGTATGGAAATTCCTTCAAGAGTTTGAAAAGGCAACAAGAGAACCTTGTGGTTATGACCAAGTCTTTCCACTGCACGCAAGGAAACGAGCTTGGTTCAGACCCTTAAGGAGTGATATATGGTAATTTTCTGTTTCGTGATGAAGGGAGTATTTGAATACATTGGCAGACCTTTTACGGCATATGGTCAAAACAGAAAGAATCCCTGCTATCACGGTTGAAATCTGCGTTTTGAGTACTTGGACAGTCAAAATTTGCTCAGATGTGTGTATGAGCTTGAATTTCATGCATTTTCTTGTATCAGAAATCTCCGCAAACAGCTTCTGTACTTTATTGTGCAGAAAAATGTTGCAGAGCAGACAGATAGAGGCAGCTGTACCAAACATACCCAAAGGCCACGCTCCGGGAAGGGCAGAAATCTCGTCACTGTGATTATGCCTCTTTGAAAAGCCTTCTAATAGCACCCAGTTGTCCATGTTTTGAATGTAAATCCTCGTAAGTTAGGACTAGTTTCAAAGTCCTCTTATGACAGAAGTAGCCCCTTCTTTCTCTTCAGTGGGCTTTTCTCTGTTTGTTTCCAGCAGGCTCCTAATCTCTGCCCTGCATTTGAACTTGAATGAAGTTTCTAGCTGGATATGACAGAACATAATCATTTTTAAACCAGGGATAAGAGGAATGTTGTTAGTGTTTCGATTTATCATTGAGAAGACCTTCTTATAGCCTTTTTGAAGTGGGATGTTTTTAGACCTAGCAAGCTGGAAACATTTTTAATCACTCATTTTTCAATCACTGTTCCATGGCTAGACTTGAATTAAATATTTCTTTAGATTTTATTGTGAACAAGCCCAGTAATTTAAACCATGTAATGGAAATCACATTGCACTCTTTTCTCTGCGTCACTGTGTGAAAATTTTCTGCTTTCTCATGCTCTCAGCCTCTTGGTCTTCTAACACAATGCCTTGGGTTAGCTGAAGGTCTGATTTCAATACTGTTGTTTTAGTACAGTTTCAGTGCTGTTTTAGTACAGTTCAATTGGTTCTTCACAGGTGACCTAGCGATTCCTTTTTCCCAGGAATTTTTGGTTACAACACAAAGCTGCTTTATTGCATTATTCGTGCAGCTTGCCACAATCTTAATAGTATCTGGGTATGTTATCTTTAACTTTGTCAACTGCAGTTAGAATACTGAGTGAGAATTCAGCTTGCGTATTCCCCCAACTCACTCCTAAAAACCGCTGCCCTTCTGCTTTTGCAGGGAATTCAGAGTGGCTGCTCTCTAATGGCTTGTCAAAAAGGAGGCTGTTAAAAAGAGTGCAATGTGAGCCTGGCTTTTCCAGATCTAATGCTTTTAAAGGCAATATTACAATTAGGAATCCTGGATTCCCGAGAACCTGGGCTTGGTACTACCACATTTGGCTGTATGCATCTTTTCATAGTGCCACATTGGCTCTTCAGCATCTTGTCATCTTTCCACTGTGATTATTGAAACTGTGTTTGTAGTGTCTTAGTGACTCTGTCAGAGAGGATGTTGTAAATTCACTCTTCTTATCATTCAAGACAGGTAAAATTTTGATTTATATCTTGATTGAAGCTCTGATGTGATTACTAACCTTCTGTCTGGCAGTAAGCTGAAAGGCGAGCAGGTAAATAATTCTTGCCTTTTCTGCTAAAGTAAGTGCATAAGTATGATCAAAGGTAACCTTTGGTTTCCTTTTTTTGCATCTTCTCATACATATAATAGATATTTTAACTAAGGTTGGCATTTACCAAATACGTTTTTCAATTAAGGTATTTGTCTGTTTTTTTCAAAAACTAATTTGAAGAGAGTAGAGTCCTAAATTAGAACACGTGCTTCCATACAAGTTTATTGAAATATGTTTGACCTAACAATAGATAAAGCAAGCAGAAGGTGACACACTTGGTTCATATCGAATGTGTTTAAATGTTTGTGTTAAACTAATTCCAAAGGCAAACAACAAAAACAAATATAATTCCTTTTTGCTGTCCCTCATCTTGCAGTCAGTGCTTTGATTACAGCCTTTGGGGATGGTTGCTAAATCGTGGCACAAGATTACTGTTAAGTGGAAATTTAGCAAAGTGAAATGTCAGGAATTATGCCAAATTCACATGCCATTCGTTGCTAGGTTTTGCAGCTGGGTTTTTGACCTCCAGCACCACCCGCCTGATCACCTGGTGAAGGTGTGATCTTACTGTGATCTTACTTACTATCGATGGGTAACCTCAACACTCTTATCTGTTATCAAGATACTGCACTGGCTGTCCGTTGGTTTCCAGTGAAGTTTAAGATGTTTATTGTAAACCACAAAGCTGTAAGTGGCTGTAAGCTATAAACGTGCTTGTAATGGCCGAAGACAAAGAAAACCTTTCTCCTTATATGTCCCTCAGTGGTGACATTTCAGAAAGGCTGCAAGGATGCAGTCTAATGGGATTTTTGGGACCTATTCTTCCTAGAGAAATGGAATCCTGGATAGAAGTTATTCTAGAAATCAGTTGATGTTTCAAAGCTCCTAGGATTTCACTGCGTGTGTTGTATTGTTACTGAACAACCAGGATAACTAGAATTTTAGATTGTATTTTAGATGTAGTTTTACATGTATTTATGATAAAACTTAATTGATAAAAATAATGTAATTTAAAATACTTGTGTATGATACACACACAGACTTACATCCTACATATGCTTTTGCCATCATTCAGAAAGGTATTTCATTTCAACACACAAACTTTACCCAAGTCAAAAAAATAGCTACAAAACTTTTAGACTATTGAGTTTGATGAGACAAAACTTTCTATGATTCTATGATTATATGACTAAAACCTAATAGTTAATAACCTTAAATAGTTGGGAGTTAAACTGGAAAACAGGATTGTGAGTCCTTGCTACTTGAATGTGGGGGTTTTTTCTGGAGCTTCTGGAATCACTGAAATAGGAATGAACTTCAATAGTTATGGAAAGAAAAATGAAAAAGATAGTGTTATTTAGAATTTCAGATAAAATATTGAAAATATGACCCTACCTCATCTTAATGGCCTAGAAACTGAGCGAAAAATAAAACTAGATTTAAATGTATTTTTTAATGTAATGATTAAGAAATGAATCTCAAGTGTTTCGTGATCTCTTCCATGAAATTTTAGTACTTATTGGAAGTTGCAATACTAGAATACTGGGAATACTCAGCATCCTGATCATAGACTTGGTAATTAAATGGAAAATTTGCCCAAGTGACTGTGTCAGAACAATGTCCTTTCCCATTCCCAGAGCTCATTCTGACTTTTCACATATATAGAAAGTGCACAGTGATGGCTAATTCTGCCTTGCTGTGTTTTGTTGGCGAAGAAATGTTTTTGCTAGCAGAGAAAAAGTTGCACTCATTAATCTATACAGAAATATCCATAAGATGGTGCTGTATCTTAAATCTGACCAGAGTCATTTGCATTGAAAAATAAAAAGTATGTTGCAATTGTAGCTTAGAGCTCTTGCTATAAGCCGGGTGTTGGTAACAATTTCTTTGGCAGGCATATTGCAAATGTTAGTTTCCAGTCACTCCAATATGTTAATCTAGGTGTATTCAAATATTAGTCACAGCATCTTTGTCCAAGCCTGGAAAACATAAAACCAGCTGGAAGGTAGTTTCAGTGGCGCTCGGAATATGAGCTGCCGGTAGCTTGCTTTCACAACCGAGTTTCATTCAACCCTTTTTTGCTGAAGGCAAGTGATGGTCCAAGGACTCCTCCAGACATGACTTTAATGGAAAAAGAGACAAAACAGTGCACTGATGGTTCTATTTGAAGAGGTAAAATGAGCGATAATGGCCAAATCTGGCCAGCAAATGAAAAGACTTTGGGAGAAATGAATCTGAGACATTATAACTGCCCACACAGGCAGTGAGCAGAAATTTCATGTGCAGCTAACACATAGTATTGCAGGATTTTGGTGAGAACAATGGTGTTGAATGGAGGACTGGCTGGAGAGCAACCAGTTCCAGCATTATCCCGCTGGAGCCTGGGCAGCGATTTATGGCTCAACCATCGCCTTCCCCCGCACCTCATGGCTGGAATAATGCGCAGCCAGGGCTGAGTTGGCAGTGGTGCCATGGCTTGCAGCCCAGGACAGCCAAATCGCTGACAGGAGGAGGGAAAAGAGATTGCCAGATTGAGAGAAAGCTGTCACATCTGCCAAGGTCCCTGCAATTCCACGTGTGTTTCAGCTGGAAGGTTACAGTTCTCCAAAGGCCTTGTTGCACTGGGAATTTTGCCTGCGTGAAGCATTAAGGTTTGCCCATGCATTTTTCTCCCTGCTTGCTTCCCTGATGGGGTGAGATGACAGGAGCGACGATGATCAGCTGATAAATCTCTGGTTCTCAATGTAATTTATTTCAGTTACACATTTACTTCTGGACTTATTTGTACATAGTCTGAGACTGTTTTTCTCCTTGAAAACAAGTGTCAGGGAAGACACAACATGCAAAATGGCTAATGAAAAATGGATTTGGTGCAGCATCAGGCTGTAGGCAGTAAGGAAAAAAGCAAATGGCGAGTGTATTGTGCGTGGTCAAGGGAGAGGGAGGGCACTTAATGTCAGCAGTGTAACTGAGCTGATCCGGGATAGACCAGGAGAAGAAATACGTCAATAAGAGACTCCTAATATCTTCCCTCTGTTTCTGAGGGATAGAGATGATAATCTCTGCAGATGTCATTCTCCTTTGCCTTTTTGGATAAAGCTGTGACCCTGTTGATTCCAGACCTGGAGAAATTCCACTTACCTCATTAGAAGGATAGAGACTCCTTTCCAGCTGGCAAATGAATTTAATTCACTGGTAAATGTTATGTAGAAAAATCTGTGTGCTTATACTCCTAAACTTGGTCCCTAGATTGCAAAATAAAATGCTGCTTTTGGTGAAAGATACAGCACAAACCTGAAACATATTTAAATTTTTCTCCTTGCTATTTAGCTGTTAAGCAAAAGTTGAAATATCATTCTTAATAGTACCTGATCATGTGATAACACCTCTCTTCAGGCAAATTGGTTCTTGAACCAGTTCAGATGATCAAGGAGGATAAAAGGGAAGCATAAGCTACTTTAAAGGAGCTAATATAAATTGGAAGCTAAAAATATACATATATAAAGCAAATGTAGTGTATGCCAGATTATTCATCAGATGCTATAGCATTAGTTTCTAGAAGCTAAATGCTAATGTTAGGCTAGAACTTCTACCTTGCATCATGTAACAGATGCTGTCAATGTATTTTGGTTTACTTTAACCCTATGAAATCTTGCTAAACACACTTTAGGAATTTTTCTTCCTTCCTATAGTGCCATCTTTCAAGCAGCATTCTGATTGCTTTTCAGTGTAGTGATGCAAGACCATCATGATTATAAAGACAGCCAGCTGCTGAAGTGCTGTGTTATTATAATGCCAACTGGTACCTCATTCATTTGATACATTAGGTAGTGGACTACATCAATGAAGCAAGCGCTCATGTCGTTTCTACAAAGATGGAATGTTTCAGTGGCAAGCATGAATTCAGGGTAAAGGCTATACATATGCAGCAATGACAAAATGCCTCTTGGCTTTGTCTTTTTCACTTTATGAAACTTGTTATATAATTCAAAACCAAGAAGACCTATTAAAAAAAGATGAACTCGTGAACTCATCTATTATGATCTTAACATGACAGAATTCTCGGTTTGCTTTACATATATATATACACACACCATCATCAAAATAAGAAAATAAAAGGAGCATGGTGTTTCTGGACCATATTTAGTGTTTTATCAAGCAGCGATCTCCAGGAAAGCTGATGACTAAATGCTGTGTTTTCAGTAGGTATATAAATGACACAGAAACAGAAGTAACTTCTAAAATTAGTTAAAAGATATACTGTAAAAGTCATTGTGAAGACATCAAAGTGTCACGTAAGGAATAGGCTCCCTGACAAATGTGCCCTCTGGAGACGTACACTAACAAGTCCCATGCAACAGGAACAGCAGAAGAAAATCACTCCTCTGAACTCAAGTTCTGCGACAGAAAGTTAAAGGGAGGTAAGGAATTAAGCAATTGTGTCCCAAACCATTAAGGATATTTAGATATTATCCCCTGTTCCTGATGTAGGGATTCTTGAGGACATGCCAGGCTGGGGTACAGCCTGCATCTATTTTACAGCCTGCATCTATTTTACAGCCTTGCAGTGCCTGTGTAATTCCCCAGGTATCCAGTGTGACCGCAGCTAGGGGACGTCCCACGGCATTTCCGTGGGGTCCCGTCACTGACACCATTCCTGTCCTGGGCTGTAGTGCTGTGTCTCTGCCTGGCCCTGTCTTGAAGAGAGACTGCATCTGTGTATGCGACAGGGATGGATCACGGCCTCTTCATGTGGGTTTATCACTACATCCCTGAACCAGACTGCAGCACTGATGGGTGCTCTGAAAGGCAAAGAGGGCAGGTGGCTGAGAGAGGTAGGACAGCCTCATAATCAAGGTCCCCACAGCGTACCTGTGTCTGACAGGTACCCAACACACCTTCTACACACCACCACTTCTTTTCCCCATCCAGGTTCCTTGTTCGTGTTTGTATTCCTCATGTCCCAGCTTGTTGCTCGAGCTCCTCCAACTACGCCCTTTCTTCTGTAGGCACCAGTGGTTTGCTGCTGTGGAAGTCACTTGGCTGCCTGTTGCTGCCTGCTTGACATCGTTAGTGGGCAGCTTGTAAAAAGCAAGCTGTCTGTGTAAAGACATATCATGTTGGACTCCCATCCTCTTTGGAAGTGGACTAGCGGGCTGAAGTTTGGGCATCTTTCACAGCATCTTTTCCATGCACATATACGACCTCTCTGTCACAGTTTTTCTGGGAAAGGCAATTTCTGAGTTACATTTGCTTCCTCTGCAATGCAGAATTGCTGTCCTTGGCCTGACTGTGGGCCTTCTCTATTTTTTTCACCTTTACTCGCCATCACACCCAATTGCAGTGGTTTCCCTGCAAGGTCTCCTACGTGACAGTGGAGGTTCGGTTCCCTGAAACTGCTTTCCCAGAGGCACTCGTTCCAGGGGGATGGAAAGTCACTGTCATTTCCAATGGGCACTCTGGGCAGAGGGTTCCTGAGTGCTGGGATAGACTGAGCAGCCCTGTGCCTTCTCTCTTTTCCCTTATGCATCCATGCCTGAGTATTCCTGATGTGTTTGTCAGGCACTCCTGTAGCCAGATGGTGAGGATGATGAGGGATTTTGTCTTCAGGATGGTAATTGAGCTACAAATACGAATGCAGCTTTGAGCTGAACTCCTTCCACTCTAAGTTAAGACCATCCTGCAGAGGCAGCTGCTGATCTGCTTGTCCCTATGACCTTAACAGTCAGGGCTGCTGAGACTGGGGAAGTTCTACCTATTGCCAACCATCAGCAGGTGAAATGAATCTCCATCTCCAAAATATACTGGCTTTTATGTCCATTGTCTTGTGAGGTCTTCAGGCTGTGTAGAAGACAATGTCATGAAGAGAGATCCCATCCCAAAGCCACTGGACCCTACAGTTACAGTTTCGTATTGCTAGTCTTTCTTGATGGCTCAGAAGGGGGACCTTGGTCTCTGACAAACTCTGGTTGGTGTTCTGGTGGAGAATTTTCCTGTCTCTATGTGAACAGAAGGCTCACTGAGAGTGGTGCAGACTATCGTGAATTCACAAAGAACAACCAACAACCATCCAGGCTACCCAATACTATGAGAGAGGGAGGAAATGCAGACACTGAACTGATTGTGAAAAATGTGCTTAAGGTTAGAAATACTACAATGGTGATTTTCAAAGTGTGCATGGACTTCCTTAAGGAGGTGCGGGAACTAAAGTATCTTAATTCCTGTGCCACAATACTCTGCTCCTGAGACAAAATCTGCCAGCGTAAGATTTGCAGAGCACTTGGTGGGCAGACTTTGCACTATGATTGAGATAAATAATTTCAAAATGTCTTTAGCAGATTCAATGTAGTGGAGGTTTCATCCATTGCAGCGCGGGCCTGGGAAGCTACAGCAGGACTCTGCTGAGACAAAGGCTACAAGAGGCCAAGGGAGCCACATCTCAGAGGGGCAAAGCCTGGTTTGTACTGTGGTTGCAATGTCCTTGTTCTGTCTCTTCCACCTCTCTCAGCATCACAGACTGTAAGTGTTAAAGCATGGCTAGTGCTACAGGGCTCGGAGGTATTTAGGGTACAGAAAGCATGTGCTGAGAGCTGGAAGGGGGGCTGGAAGCTGCTCTTTGTATGTTTTCAATACGTTTCACCTGACACCCCACCTGAGAACTAATTTACATGGACTTTAGCCTTACAAGGGAAAAATACGTTGAGAAGCAGAGTTGCTGAATTGCCGCTTAGAGAGCACACTTGAGCAGAACTTACTGTGCTCATTTGTCAGCTAATTCATTAGGGTTCACGTCATGCTGTCAGGGTGCTTGGCTGTGTTCTGTAATGGCATTTTCTTCCTCTGTTGAACAGCAATTTTGCAATCGCTGCATCAATTATTACAATGTAAAATATTTGATATACTATTAGATGAAAAGTAAATTTATCTTCCACTAAGAGTTGCATCAGAATGTAATAAAAGTACTTGATGCTCATTGGGCTTTAAAGAGAGAGGCACTCGAGAGAGCAGATTGTCTAGCATGAAACTACCATCTGGAAATTTTGTCTGAAGCCGGATTACAACTGAGGTTTAAAGGGACACTTTTTTTTAAAAAAACAATGAAGATTATTTGAAGGAAATACATCTGTATGGGCAATTTGAACACCTAACAGGATTTCAATAAATTCTGATAAAGTGGAGGTGTAAACCAGTATCTCATCTGCATTCCTTGCATATCTAATGTTCAACAGGATCTAAATAAGTTTATAAAATGCTCCACAGTGTACCAGATAACTTTATTTGTATGTAAAGAGCACTGATCTAGTTTGAAGATTTTTAGATGTGATAGCAAAAGATATGCTTTGTGTATTTTCAGGATTTTTCTCTTTTCTTCTTTGCTTGAAAAGCCTCATGAAAATTAGATTCTTCAGAAAAATTACCATAATCCTCCCTGGAAACTATGAGCTTGAAGAAACTTGGTTTAGAAACAAGAAAGGCCCAGAGATTCAAGAAATTATGTGATGTACTCTTACTGAGGAGCCAAGGTCTGTCACAAATGTGTGGTCTTTCATTACGAGATTTTAATAGAAAAATGTGAGTCACAGCCAAGCTCTCCCAGTTTTTTGGCAGTAGTTCTTTAAATGATCCAACTGGCCAAAATTGCACATGGTTCATTCTCTTCTTCATCTGTTCTCAAAGGAGAGAAAAGTGTGAAGCACACTGCTTTGCTTTGATGGAATTATTGTTTAAGGTTATGCATTTATTTCACTTTCGTTATGTAATCTGCTGTTTACTTCAAAAGAAGGTAATTTTGAAGATATTCTCTTTGCAGCTGAAGCAACAGTGTGAATTTTTGCAGCTGACCTTACTGCCTATTGGTATTCATATCACATTTTCATACACTTGAAAAATCTGATTTTTCTATCACAATTTAGGAATAAAATTATTTTGTCCCTGAGGTATAAACCTTGATATTCATCCTGTATTTCTCAGCTTGCTTGGGCCCATATCATGGGGCATCACTAAGAAAAGTATGGCTCCTGTGAACCTGAACAGTACTCTCTGGGAAATCGGTGCTGCTCGTGTACACAGTGGTATTGTTCCGCAGTTACCCAGGGTGTTGGCGGGATGGGACAGTGCACTTTGTGCCACTCACCCGACTGCTTTGTGCTGAGGCAGGTTGCTGTAGCCTGGACGAGACTCATTGAAGGTATCCATAAGGGGGACTGGCTGCTGCTCACCGGGATGGAGCGGGGTCTCCCAGGCAACTGAGACCGGTCAGAGATGCCGGCTGTGAGAGTTTAGTGACACCAAGAAACGACAGAGCATGCCTTAGCAACAGGCTCAATTGGCCGTAATGAGTATCTACCTCTAACCACAGATGGCTGCACAGAAAATTTTTCAAAGGGATTTCATCTGCCTGCTAACATTGTCCTGCCTCCCCTGAGCTCAGACTCAGCCTGCTGGTCCTTACACGGTAGAGAATACGCCTAAGGACCAGGCAATTTACTGACACTGACGTGATGAAGCATTTTGAAGGGTAGCTAGAACTGTGTGTCATCTGTGTAGCACTACCATGCACCTCACCTCTGTGTTATTGGCTCAACTACTGCTAGAAGGTGTGTGCTGATTTGGATTCCAAATAACCATTATTTTCAACAGCGTCAACAGGCCCCGTTAGGGATAGGAGACAGGTCACAGGCACGTGTAGAAGACAGATTGAATAGAAAGGTGCCCACAGGGCTGGCTTAAAGAAAATCTTTGATATAGATTTCTTGGTGCTAGTATTATCACCTAGGAAGTAGAGAAGACTGATTTGAAGTATCTATAATAGGGACACCGTCAGGACTAGTTGTATCATAATACAGATGCTTTAGAAAGAGAGACAACATGCATACAAATATTTTGTAAAAGAGATTTTTCATTTAATATTGTGCATACCAGTATCGATTCTTCTCTGAAAATAGTGCTGTTCTCTCCCATCTCTCTTTCATATATCTAATTATTCTCATCATCTACCTCTGAGCTCTTTACTTCTATACAGGATCTTTTTTGGGGGTAGGGTGACTACAGCCAAATGCATCATTCTGTCAATTCAGAGAACTGCATTATCATTCTTACATTATTACTCCCTCCTGCTCCATTTAAATTCTGGCAATATGTTTGCTTCTTAACTGCTCTCACCAACAAATCAGAGATTTATTTTGCACTGTCCACAATGATTCCTAAGTCTATTTCCTGAATGGTTACAGTTAATTTAGAACCAAGTAGTGTGGCTGCCTGGTTCAAATTGCTCCTTCCACTGCTCATTAACCTCACATTTATCAACTTTTAAGAAAAGCTTAATTATTTTAATGTTAATTAAATTGCATGAACATAAGAATGGAGAAAACGTGTATATTCTTGTATCGTTTTAAGAAAGAAGGCATTGAAAACTTGATTTTAGATGAATCCCTTATCAAATCAGAAAGAAACCCTGCTACTTACTGTGTGAAAGCCAATTGCTTTTTGTTCATCAGCCTTTAGAAAGTCTTTGATTGCCAAAAAAAAAAGAAAAATAAAAATGGAATTTTCAGGTTAACTTCAAGACACTATTTCTATCGCCCTTCTAATGTAACAGGAAGGGCTGATAAAGAATGACACATTCAGTATATAATATCTGAGTTAAGTACAAAAATTCCCAAGGTAATATACGTAATTGGGGTCATATTCCCTAATGACTGTCTCTATTTCCCCAAGATCAACTTGCTTTCAAATTTCTGTTGCTTTTTCCTGATTAACATTCCAAATTCCACTCTCCCTCACCATTAAAATTCCTGCCCAAGGCAACTTAGTCTCTCACTGTAATACTCTCTCTGTTCACATCAGCATGACCAAAAGGGTGCTCCAAAATTCATCTGTCTCCAGGCTCTCTAGTCACATAATTCGTAAATTACTATCTTTCCTCTTAATATATAAAAACGAACCTTCCCTTTGAAGCCCTACATAAATTTTGTCCCAAGAGAGCACGTTATCTCTTTTGCCTTTTCTGCTCCTGACACTCTTCCAAAACACTGCAGCTGTACAGACACAAGCAAAGCAGAATGTGACCTGCAGAAACATTGCCACCAAGCAACATGGCTGGAAGAATTCAAAAAGATCATGGTGTGGTTCCCAGCTAACAGGTTGCCTGTCCTGTTAGACAACCATTGAAAAATTGTCCATAACATTGTAAAGGAATATTTGACGTAGAAGTTGCTAAGATGCTGTCATTTTGCAAAATTATTTTCACCAGAGTAAAATGATGTAGAAAGAGGTAGTTAGCTGTGTGACCTTTCCACGCTTCATTTTTCCCCTTTTGATCAATAGACTGTATTCTTCCACACTGCATTAGACTTCTTTCATTTCCCACAAATAAAAGAGCAGTCATACCACAGGACAACTATGTCATTATTATTTCAGTAGACTTTGCTTTTAATGTAATCATATAAAAATAAATAGTGAAAATACTATGCTGCCAGAGATAAAAACTGGCCTGTCAACTTCTCAGAAGTGTTACCCACGGAAAGAAAAAAAAAAAGCTAGCCTAATTTTTAATGTAAGAGTGATAGGAAATTATGAATATTTTTATTTTTTAAAGTCTCTTTATATTTGTAAATGTAAAAACCTCTTAGTTTGACTCACATGGTATTCTTGGTATATCATCTGTCAGATTCTCAACTGGTAGAAATGGATTTAGCTTACTGAGTGTAGCAGGTCTATGTTTTTTCACCCTAGTTGTGTAACTCACCCAGAGCAAGATCATGAATGTAGAAGGAAGGCAAAATTTCAATATTATTAGCACTGTTCTGATACATCTGTTGAAATTGTGAGCTAAACACTAGCTGTAAGCCATGCATGGAAGTCTTGAACCTTCACAGCCACTGTTCTGGACTTGGTGATACGTCTCTTGAAGTGTGTGTGACCAGTCAAGCCCCTTTATATCAGTTACTTTTCAACTGCTCTGACTACAACTGTGGAAAATATGAGTAATTTCGTCAGATGAGTGGTTTATGTATTACAAATACTTTTATAAACAGTAAGCAACAAACTGCTGTATGTCCATTTTTGTATCTACAATTAATTAGACAAAGTCTATCAAATGAGTTGCTGACTGTTCCTTGGATTAGTTGCATAGACAGATTAATAGGCTTTACAACCTCTGTGTGTTAGCACCCCAAGAAAAAGACTATGGCAAGCTTTGAAGAGGTGAACCTAGAAACATCAACATGTAACTGCTGTTTTAAGTAAATACCAGGTTCCCATTGTAGCAGCTGCAGCAATGATGTTAACCCACTGCCTGGGTGTTGCAGGGCTCCTGTATGTGGTGCTGAGCTGGTTTCTGGGAATTTACATATTTCCCCTAGAACTTTTTTTGGAAGTCATTGTAGCTTTTGAGGTGAGCCCTCTTTAGTATCAGAGGGCAAAATGAAGCTTAGGAAGCTCCATCTGAACATGAGGAAGAACTTCTTCCCTCTGAGGGTGACGGAGCACTGGAACAGGCTGCTCAGAGAGGTTGTGGAGTCTCCTTCTCTGGAGATATTCAAGACCCACCTGGACGAGGACCTGTGCAGCCTGCTCTAGGTGACCCTGCTTCGGCAGGGGGGTTGGGCTAGATGACCCACAGAGGTCCCTTCCAACCCCTAACATTCTGTGATTCTGTGATTCTGCGATTCTGTGATTCTGTATGTCACCAAGCAAGAGGGCTTTGAAGGCCAACAAGAAGGCAGTGGAGCTCAGTTCTGAAGGGAGAACCTTGCTATGGACACGTACTAGCTATCCTGCAGGGAGGGCTCAGATGCCCATAGTATGTGAGGACCAGAGCAGTTTGGCAATTGAGTGCTTTTCCTTTCAGTAAGCTACTTAGCTCGTTATTCCCCTGGAAGGATTAGGAAGAAGCCTTCACTCGGAAACCTCCCAGGTTTTGTTTTCCTAACCCTTTTTTTGCTCACACAGGCATTCCCCAAAGCGAGGATGACAGAGACTGTAAATCTCCCTGCAGACCTATTGCTAAAGTAAACAAATAAAGAAGAACAATATTGTCAAACAGGCATTTAGGAATTGGACAGTTGGTACTGGAATTAGCTCACAGCCATCTGGCTTTGAAAGGAGGAACTGGCTGGCAGTTCAGCTCTAAAAGAAACAAACAATTCTGGGTATTTCCCCGCCACCTTTTATTTTTTATTTGTAGGCATGGAAAAAAACTATGCAGTTCATTTTGACTGTATTGAAGAAACCTGTCTCTCACAGTATCTGCAAGGAAGTGAAAGACCACAGAACATAAAATTCAAACTGAGGTGCCTCCTGTTTTACTTGTAACTTTTTGTAAAGACTATTTATGATATAAGTGTGTTTTTATTATGTATTGGTGACACACTCTCAGGCATATACTGTCCCCTTCTTCCAGGGATAGTGGATGAAATTCTCTGTAAGAATCTCCCTCTTTAAAGGAAAATGCCTGGCTCTTCTGTGTGGAGTGAGCAGCCATGCAGAAGGGATTGACTACACAGTCAAGGGCAACACAGCCTTAATACTGCCCACCCCGAAGTCGCTGGAGTCTCATCATCAGTGTTACTTGTTACTCAGGTGTCTCCAGCATGCCTAGCTCCAGACCTTATTCTGCTTATAGCTCCTGAGGGAAGGAAGCAGTACGGAATGGAGGATGTCAGGGCAATCTGTGGTCGACCTTCTCCACCAAGCTCACGGCCCGTGATGCCCACGGGTGGTGGCTGTCCTTGGCCGCAGATGCCTGTCAGGCTGGCTCCGAGGTGCATCTCCTGTGGGCTGAGAGCTTGCTCCTCTGTTTTCTTCTCAACTGTTCTCAAGAGAACATCTGATGTTTGATAAAAAAATTCAAACTCATGCCTCCATATCAGTCTTTTCAGGTCATACATACAGGTTCACTCAACGTTCTTCAGACATCAGGCCTTACCCAGAGATTAAAGAAATCAAAATCTTTTTTACTGACTTCACTGTTTTCAGGATGGGCTCCTTGCCTTGGTTAGAAGCTCCTTAGATGGTCTGGGAAACAATAAGGCCTTCAGTGCAGTGTGTGATAATTTCTCTTTGTATGTGTGCGGCGCTTTTTCAGTGACATTGCTTATTATTTTCATTCAACCTGCACATCGCTTAGATTGCTTGAAGACATTAGACTCAATGATTTCTTTGCAAAATGAAGTGGAAAAACATATTCAGTCAAGGCCGGCCTCTGAAGAAACCCACTGTTTGCAGTGGTTCAATTTAATTTGAAACATATCACATCAGTTTCTATTGTTAAGTTTAGTATTTCAGCACTATAGAACCTGATGAGATGAAATTGCATTTTCACTGTAAAATCAGATTTAGCTCTTTGAATGAGGAACTGGTAAAGGATTATATTTCATTATGTATATTGCAGAGAAAAGAGAATGCTTTGCCACACAATAGCAGCTTGCACACGGCTAGGTTTGCTTTTTCTTCCTTTTCTTTTAATGTATGTTTGTCTGTGAATGGTCTTTTGGTCATAAAGTGCCAGTGTCTCTAAGTTTTAAGCTCCCTAACTTTGCCAGTGAACTTGAATCATAAAATTTGTTCCTATGCTCCTTTAAAGTGTTGTTTTCATAACCTTGGGTTTTCCAACACTCTGTAGCTGAATGTTGGTGCTCGTTTAAGTGCAGTGTGGTTAGCTGTCCTTGAAAATATCAGCTCTGGCAGTTTGATTATGTAGCAGAATGCCAGTAGTCGAAGGACACAGGAACATCCTCTACACCCACCAGGTATACTTACAAGTTCTGAAAGAGGTATATAATTTCAGGCTTTGATTTGGGAAAATATTTGTATGAAAGACAACTTGGATAGATACATCTAGTTAAAAAACACTGCACTAAGCAGATGTGTAAGTTCATGTCTTGGAATTTGTGTAAAAACATATTCAGGTGATTATATTTTCCCAAATTATGGCCTATAACATATTGCCACTGAAGTCCAGCAATGGACTAGACTTGGGAGACCTGGTAATCCCTTTAATAATTTGAGTCTGCCAATTAAATAGGCTTACAAACTCCTTGAGACATTGCATGACTTAGTTTTCTTTAAAACTGCAGAATCCTCAGAGTTTCCAACATGAACATGCTTTCAGTTACAAAATAGGAATGTATGTGTTTACACACAATTTAAAATTGAGGTTTTGCAGATTTAAATGCAGAAGATACTTTTCTATAGGTAAAACTTCTGACAGGTTGATAAGCCATTTGCTCCACGTGGGAACCCTTTTTTTTATGTAATTACATGAACCGCCAAATCTATTCAGATATTAACAACATGGTTCTTCTGTGATATTACTGCCTTTTTATTTCTGAGAAATTAAATATGTTCAATGCAGCCTGGAAGAATTCAGTCTTCTGATCTGATGGGTAAAAACTAAGTATGGAAAGCTCATCCTGTATAAGATTGATCAAACTAGCAATTCCTTTTCCTGTTCCTGCTTGAAATTTGTGGGAGGATTTTTTTTAATGTTACAATTGCTAAAAAGTTTTTAAGATTGGAGCTGAGGATTAGAAACCTTCCTCAAAGAATGAAAACAGCTGCTACAGATTTAGGGCTGTTTGCCTTAGTCTAATCTATGAGCAAGTTTGTAAAATACAATGCTGTTAAGCCGACTGACAAGTGTACAGCTTAAAAGTCTGTTTGAGAACACTGTGAAGTCTAATAGCTGTCTGCACCCTCAAGCCAACCAGTTTTGTTTGACTTGTTCCTCCTTTCTTTCCTGTAGCTGCAGCTGCGGGTCTGTGCACTCTTGTAACGCACACCTTGCACAGTTATTTACGACCGTAGCAACATACCATGGGCAGAAGTATAAATTAATAGACCGCTTTGATTTAAGCACATCATCATCATTTTGCACAGCTTGTAACACCACAGAAGCAGAAATATAGTTAGAGAATCTGATGCCAGGTATAACCTGCTTTCTGCATAGTTGAGTCCTTTGCTTCAGTATCTACTCAATCTGTCCCTAAGTCCTGTACCTCCAACCACTGTTCCCGTCGTCACTAGAGCTGAGAGTTGTTTCATAGAAACCCATAATCTTCTCTCTCCGCTTCCAGAAATGAACCTCACTCAGTTACATAGCAAACTTCTGCTTTTTCTCAAGTACCTTTGAGCAATCAGCTGACTAAGTGGCGGGCTGTCAGCACATTTGGTGAATGTCAGCCACCTTTATAAGTTTAAAGTAGCTAATAAACCTATGTCATGTCTTTTAACTCATTTGTTCTGCGTTTGCCAGATTTCCTACCCTTATATTTATTACTGCTGCTCCGCTTTGTAATCCTGTTAGTGTCTCCTCAGTAGTGCTACCTGCATTGTAGTGATACTCCTCAGTGCTGAAAAAAAGCATATATGGAGAAACTTATCATTAAAATATTAAATAAAATAGCTAGACTGCATTTTTATTCATATGTCTTGGGATATAATTAAAAATGGTAAAATTTCATCAGAAAAGGGAGATAGGTGACTTATCTAAGTCTGTATATCCTTCCGTCTAACTTTCACATGCGGACTGTCATTTTGTTCTATACAGTTGTTCAATTCTTGTATTATATGCACACAAAGTGATGGTGACAGATACAACCGATACTTGACAACCTGTCCCAAACATTAATTTCCTTCTGCATTAAGATAAGTGTCATCTGAATAACCTCAGGACTTGCTCTTGCTAAAATTAACATGTGTAGTGGTTGGTCCACAGAAATTCATGCCAATCAATCACAGTCCTTAAAATAGTTTAATATAGAAAGCATTTCACAAAAGTCTTTTCTCCAAGACTGTCTCTTTCTAACCCCCACCTCGATGGCATTCTTTAAGGATGGCGTTTTTTAAGGAACAGCATTGAGAGAATCAAGTAGCCATTTTCAGGAGTGGGGATTCAATTTACAGAGAAACAATTAAGAAAAATTAAACAGCAGCCACAAATTAATAATTGCAATATGTCTTTCTCCGAAGTCTCTCTGGCAGGATGTTGTATAGAACAGTAACTTGAAATATAGAACTATATTTCCTAAGAAGTGCTATGTACTATTTTATTTCAGGAAACCAAGGACTTCTCAAGCCTTGTTTTTCCACAGCAGGAATATCTCTGCTGCCTGTCTCTTACCCCTGAGCTGAAGTATTTTACATCTCTGATGGTTTCTATGTTTATCGCACCATTTGCATGCAGCTCTACTTTACTTTGTGCTCCACAGCTCTTAGTTAGCTAAGCAGTCAGAGACAACTTTAACACAGAATTACTGTGCAAAAAAGGACCAGATATGGTTATTATTAAGGAATTACAGGCCTGGATGTCTCAGCCAATTACCATGATCACAACCCTGTTCTGCCTATTGTATGCAACTGCCCTACTTCAAGCTGTGATCTTGTCAGAGCTCATAAGCAAGGCAGAGTGGGGCTGGTGAGGCAGCAAGATGGATTTACTCTGGAAATCAGGCAGAAAAAAACCCACAAAATGAATTGGTAATTCAGAAAGTAGCATCTCATACACTCAGCCCTGCCAGTTTACAGAATTTTCTACTGAAGCTTGTGGTAGTGGCGTTTTTCTTGACTCCAAATTTTCTAGGTTAGTAAAGAAAAACAGGTTTTAGTTTATATAAGAAGTTTCTAGATATAAAAAGGAGATTTGAAAGATATCTCAGCTCTAAGTATTAGATAGTAAACAACCCCTTCCTACATTACTCTCTTAAATACTCTCACAGTCTTGGTGGTTGATTCATGAGCTTTGAATACCTGGGCAAAAAAGGAGCAGTCTGCAACATTACCCTTCTGGTGAAGCACAGAACCATGGTGCTCGCTGCTGCTGTGCTGTTTGCGTTTCTGACCGTAGACTCCCCACCTCCGCCGGGACTGAAACACCTGACAATCCTACTCTTCAGGAAGACCTGGGGCAACAGCCCTTCCTGTGCCAAGTAAGTCAAAAGCTGTATTTTTCTACGTCAAGCCAGGATAACCCTTTGTTGCCATAGGAAAATCTATCCCTGCCGCTGTTTCCTATTGCCTGCTTCTTCTTATCCCCACATCATTAGTTCTCTTGCACTAAGTCAGCCTCCTGTCAGCAGTACAACAAAGGACTTAGGATCTGAAGTGGGTTAAAACACACCACATAAAAAAAAAAGAAGAAAAATTGTAATAAAAAACTCAGATAAGCTAGTATTAACACAGTTTCATGGTTCCAGAAAGCCTATGGATTTTACACACCACCCTCGCAGTCTTCTTAAACAATAGTAACAATAATGTCTTGTCTTATACACAGCGAAAGATATATATAACAGAATTGCAATGAGAAAAATAAAATAGTGCAATAATTGAATGTTCCTCTGAACACCCAGGAGTGATCCGTCATCTAACTGGGTCTGACATGTGGGATCAGAGACTGGAAAACAGGCTGCTCTACATAAATGTGTGTGCACCAGCCCCAGCTGGGAGGCAGCGCGAGCGGGGCATCTGGTTTCCCCGCGTCAGACCTGATGGACCTGCTGAGAAGTGCTTTGCTCCCAGGCAAAGTGCTGGAAGCATTCTATCAATTTTATTGAATTGATCTTAAAGGTCTTAGAGTCATAATTTCTTTCTCTGTGCTGCAAGGCAATTCATCCTGCGGTTAATTGTGGGCATAGCTGAGTAGTTTACATTAGGACTATAGTAATAGTAGGGCAAAGGTTTGTTAAAGAATAATATAGTTACTAGAAATTGAAGGTGCCTCATTGTAAATACTGGAGGCACAAAAGTCCCCAGGCAAAAGATTTGATGAACCAGACAAATCCTTTGTCACATAACAGTCTGCAGCATTCTTTCATGTAGTAGAAAAAGATACTTCAGAAGTCTGAATAAATATAAGAAGTCCTTACCCTCTGTTTTGGCTTTTCTATTTCAAATTAAAAGGCTGAAGTGCTAGAATGAGGTGCTAAAAGTTTTGTATTTGGTAGGTGGCAGATTCTCCCTTTGCCAGATGTAAACACATCAAGCTCTCTGTGAAGGCTTCCTCACAGCCTTGGCAGAAAAGAAAAGACGAGTCTGAGTTGGAGGTGAGGGAAGTGCAAGATTATTGCACACAGTGACAGAAGCATACCAGGAAAGGCTGTGTTAATTATAAAGATTTTCTGTCCTCCGCCTATGCAACGTGAATGACATTCGGTCTTCTCCAACCCCTGGACAGACAAATTCTATCAAGGAAACAAGATCTAAAGCACAGACATTGACTTTGCAAACAGCTGCAATGATTTAAGAAGTTATTAACCCATAAGCATTTCTTGCAGCCTCTCTTCTGGGGATGCTTGCTTCCCTAGCTCTTCCGCTGAACTGGTAGGATCACACAAGCATTACCTTTGGAGCAGCTAAGGAGGTGATCCGAGTGAATTTGGCTGCTTCTGCCTGGACTGGATGATGAACAACTCACCTCTCATTCCACCAGAGCTGGAAAAGCCATGAGCTCCAGCTGGTGCATCCGCGCAGGTCTGTGGCCCCAGCTAGCTCTCCAGGGACAGGTCAGCTCTGGGTTTTGAAGTGCAGTTCACAGATTCGTCCTAGGGCATTAGCAAAACCCTGATTTTTTTAATCAGAGATTGTTATCTTGGTTCAAACACTGCACTGAGAATGGTCATCATTTAACTGTCAACATTTTTGTCCTTTAGGTCTGTCCCTTGAATTCCTCTGTTTCATACATACAGTCGATTTTCATACATATAATTGGTTTTGACTCTCCCTCTGAATGACAGGGAATATTGCCTTCCTCTTAGATCATCAGTTATATTAAAATTATCTCATCTTAAAGATACTGACACTTACATGAAAAATGTGTTCCTAACATAACTGTCATTACTTACTGCAGCTTGATTTTAACTCAGACTCTATAACAAATTAAAGTGTTTTGCTAATGAGGGCATGTCCAAGACTACCAGAATAGTAAATGCAGTGTAGAATTACTTAAACCGTTTAAAGCTATGCTTTGTTACAAAGCATTACTCTGCTTGGATTTTATACCAGTCTGCACTTGAGTGTACTGACCTGTAGGTAATACCTCTTCATTCCTAAAGTCTGTCTGCCTGATTACATATTTTTAATGCATAGTTTCCTTTAAGTAGCCTTACAATAAATAAGGGCTTCAAAATTCTTCAAGAAAAGAATGAAACATGCTTCATTTGTATAAAAAGATACTAAGCTTAGCTTTTCTTTCTTTTGTGTTCTTGCTGATGATGCAAGCGACTTCAGCCGGGACTTAGGGTGTTTTGCTAGACAAATAAAAGTGTTTCTATGTGCAGCTGTGCTAAGCAGAACAGTGCCATAGAGTTGCCCGCAAGGCAGTGATCCCTGATGTGGTCTGAAAAACTATTCACAGAGTTTGAAATGAGTGATTATGGTTATAATCAAGCATCATCGTGGACTCATCATCCTGATAACACAAAGTAGATTTGCTCCTATAAGCTTATATAAAATCCCATGTTTTTTTCCTCACGTTATTGGATAATTTGCATTCCTTTAGTTAGCAGAGAGTAGTCCCACACAGAATTATCCCAGTACAGAAATTAATATTTCATTACTTAAGAAAGCCTTAAGACTAAGGCAATTCTCCTGCTGCATGACGTAATTGCTTTTCAGTTTCATTTGCTTACTCTAGCTTATTTCTCTATCTTGTGGATTTAATGAAGTTATCCAATATTGAATTTGATTAATATTTTGACGGACTTTTCCTGGGTAAATTTTATAGAGTACTAAGTGAACCTAAACTGGTAACTCTATAAGATTGGAGTAGATGTATCTGAAAAAGCCCAAAAGCTGGAATCAGTCATATTGATGAGTGAAGATATTTATATTTATTCTTGTTATTAGAATGTGCAATAACAAGACAATGCAGATAATATGTGGTAAGGAAGGCTTCCTGTGGATAAGTGACAACACTTGACTTTTCCTCAGCTAAGATGTACGTGGCAGGAAACTAATTGTCTTTGCGTTCTGTAAAACCATGTTCAGACCAAAACCATGTTATGCAGATTAAAATGAGACCTACAATGCACAGGCGAATTCCTGCTCTCCTTTGATCTGATTTAAGTTCAGAGAGTCTACTGGATCATTAAATTCAGCAACAAAGGAATTAGGACTCAGATCTTGAAACATTCATATTAGTTCCATCACCACGGTGCCCGGAAGCCCAAAGCTCTGGTTCAGACCTCTTTATCCCAACAAACAGAGCACATTAAAGGTGGCCTCTCAAGTACGAAATAAACAGCAGATTTGATGCAAGGGAGGGCAGTGGCAACAGCCGTGCTGACTGTCGTTGCTAGAGATGTCCAACAGGAGCTTTGTGCAAGTCTTGGAGGCGAGACAACACAAAGAAGCCTACCTGAAAAATTAGCAAGTACGTGGTGGAAGCACATGTTATGGGAAATCCAAGTTGCGAGTTAACTCCTGACATGGAATAAGAGGTTCGGGTGGAGTAGACAGAGGATAGGAGGAATTCAAGACTCAAGACAGAAGACACGAAGAATTCAAGACTCATGGTGTGCAGCTGAAGAGCAGCAAAAGAAGAGTCCATGGAGAGACAGAGAGGAAGGCGATGCCACTGTAGCCACAAGCCAGGAAGGTGCTCCTTGAATAAGAATTTTAATAGGTACAATTGGGCAAGAAGACACATGTCAAAATCAGCAAAAAATATGTCACAGCAATCAAATACTGAGGTCATAAGGATCTGGCCAAACATTTAGCTGCAGGATAGTAAGAAATACTGTAATTTAGAAATATTATTTAACAAAACTGCTGGCATTTTGGAGTTCTCGCCAAAGGTGCCGGCTGTGCTACGGGCTTCACTGACAGGCAAGATGGAGGTGGTTTCCATAGTGATGACCAAAGGTGGAGAAGGCATAAACATAGACAGGACCAACTACAACATTAGCAAACTGAAGGGCAGGCAAAGCGGGAGAAGGCTGAGAGCTGGTGGGAAGTCATTAAGCCTCATGAATTTAAGTCATAGAGAGGTTGAGCTGAAAAAGTTGATGAGCCCAGGACAGGCAGCCACACTGAGAGGATGCCGGAGACAGAGGAGAATTTGGCAACGAGGAGATCAGCACAGAGCAGCGCTTCCTGAGAACAAAGGCAGCTGCGTGGCCCCCGCGGCAGCTGGGAAAAGTGTAATCAAAGCTGTGGGCTGAGCGAAGATCTGAGGGTAAAGCAGTGAGCAAGGAGAAGTCAAAGGAGCAACAGAAAGCCCTGTAATCACGAAGGGTGAATTTGTCAGAGTTTTAACTGGGGTGCAAAACAGTTTTTAGCTGGGGTGCAAAACAGAGACTGTAGTAAACTCTTGAAGTTCAGCAAGTATAGACTGGTTCTTAATTAAAACAGGGAGAGCTTTAATGAACTAGCTGACAATCTATGGTATTCCTTCTAATGAACCGAAAGACATGGTGGGAAGGTCCCTGGATATCAGCTAACAGTTGGGAGGCAGGTGGGGCAGAGCACTTAACCGTGGGAAGCAGGAGGTCCTGGAAGTGCAGCATCTGGACAGGTGACACTGCTCCAAAATTTCTGCTCAAGTAGAGATACTGTAGCAGAAAGCATAGAAAGGATTTTAAAAGAAGTTTCCACTTAGACTCCAGAGAGACTGGAACACTCTCCGTAGTACCTGAGCTCATCTCTGAAGGCCTCAGATACAGCAGCAATCAGAATTGCAGCCCTGTGCCCTGTGTAGGACTGATGGGTGGATAACTGCCATTGACTTCAATAGGGCTTTCTTGGTCAAAGATCTTTGTGACCTGCGAAAACGCAAATTTCGCAGAAGTTGTTTTTTCTGTGTCTCCAGACGACAAGAGTTTCTTTAAAATAAAACGGACAGGGTAAAAAGAAATAAAATCTGCCTTAGTGTCTGCAAAGACCATACGAAAACTGAAGAGCTATGTCTCTCCTGTGCATGACAGGGAAACAGACAGTAATTATAGTGGTAGCAATGATAAAGTATGGGTAGACTAGTTGTATACATATATCTGTCCAGCTAAGTATAATATATAAACCTTGAGGTTATGCAGTCCTATGCTTATAAGGGACCAACTCACCAGCTAGTGCAATTCTATTAACATCAATCAAGCAACACGTAATTATACAGTGTGTAGTACATATACAGTGTATGACTCTTGTGCTTAGTTTTTTATTGCTCATTTTGAGATGAGGAATCTATTCTTACCAGGGGCTCTATGCTGGTTTTGGCTGGGGTAGAGTTAATTTTATTCATAGTAGCTAGCATGGGCGTATGTTTTGGATTTGTGCTGGAAACAGTGTTGATAATTCAGTGATGTTTTAGTTCTTGCTGAGCAGTGCTAACACAGAATCAAGGCCTTTTCTGTTCATCATACCACCCCCCAGTGGGTAGGCTGGGGGTGCACAAAAAGCTGGGAGGAGACACAGCCGGGACAGCTGACCCCAGCTGACCAAAGGGATATTCCATACCATATGACGTCATGCTCAGCCATAAGGTAGGGGCAAGGTTGGCTGAGGGGCTGCTGCTCAGGGACTGCCTGGGCTTCCGTCGGTTGGTGGTGAGTGATTGTTTTCATTTGCATCATTTATCTTTCTTGGATTTTGTTTCTCTCTCTTTGTTGTTTTGCTTTACATTACAATTTATTGTTGTTGTTATTATTAATTCAATTATTAAACAGCTCTTACCTCAGCCCTTGAGTTTTCTCACTTTCACCCTTCCAATTCTCTTCCCCCCATCCTGCTGGGGGGGTGAGTGAGCCGGTGGCTGTGTGGTGCTCAGTTGCTGGCTGGGGTTAAACCACAACAGGCTCTCATTCCATTCAGGAAAACAAGTGAAGAAAGGCAGTGATAAGTCACTGATACTAGTGGAGACTGCCTATGTGGATTCTCCATTCATAAAATACTTCTGTAGCACCAACTCTTTAACTCAGTGGTATTTGCTCTAAAATCCATTACATTGTGCGATCTCAAGGTGTGTCTTCCTAGCAACAGTAGTTCATGGAACTATTCTAAGCCATAAAAACACAGAAAAGTTACATTCTTTTTTTTTTTTTCACTTAGACAGAAGTTTATTTATTTTACCTTGAATGTCTTACACTGGAGGAAAAACTACTCAAAAATTGTATTTTCAGTTATACAGTTATTGTTCCTGGTATGATTTCTTTACAGATGGTGAAAATATTTCTCACTAAGATTTAGTAGCAACTAAAGGTTAAAAAAAGTCTTATTGCTGAGATGGGCCAAGCATAATCAAAAGTCAGGAGGCGTGGTGGAAGATCTGAGCCTTAACAGCTGTGTGCGTACTGTGAGGCTGTGATATGGCAGCTATGCTCAGTCTGGCCACCTGCAGACTTTACATCAGGGCGAACCTGATCCACATCATTCTGCTGGGCACCCTGATTTTGTTGGAAAGGAAAGCTAGTGGCCGGGCAGGGCACTCCAGTGGGCCCCTCAGTCTTGGCATCTAGGTACCTGTGTAATGGGCACCTGTGTGGCTGTGCAGTTCACGGTGGAGACATGTCCAGGAAGAGTTTGCATCAGCCAATGACCTGTCAACATTACTTCATATTACAAACTTGTGGCCTTAGGTCTAGTTAGGTAATATTTCTTGTTCTGCTCTGTGAAAGCTAGTGGTCTCTTGGTCGGACTATTTCTGCAATATTCTTTATTGCTTCATTTTCTTGCTGTCCTATTATTTCTGGTCATGATCTTACTAGATATAGTGAGTTTAAATGGAAAACTTTAAGGACCACTGAGGTGATGTTAGAAAAAATACTAAAATATCATGAGTAGCCATATTCTGTAATGAAACAGTGCCTTGGCATGGGCTTGCCTCCTGGAAGTGCTGCCTCTTCAGTTATAGATTAACATAAAGGTTTACTACTGGCAAGAACAGAACCGTACAAAACTTCCCTGATTTAGTCTGAAAGAATGTATATGCCTTTGATTTGCAGAATTCTAGGTGAGGGATGCTCTTGTGCTAAGAAGCCGGGGTGAAGCAGGCAGACTTGATTTTTTGGTTTAATTTCCTGCCTGCGCCACAGACTTCCTGTGTAACCCAAGATAAGCCACTAAGCCCTTTGTTCATTATTTCATGCTCTGTGAAATTTGGATAATAATGTTTTCCTTCCCTTTGTATGCTCTTATTCTGGCCTAGTAAAATACTACGCTCTCTTGCTTAATGTAGCTGGTATTGCATTTGTATATTCAATAAACATGCACATGAATACAAAATTCCCGAGACTTCATACCTGTGCATATTCAGGACTCGCTTATAAATATAAATTTGCCTTGAATGTGAGTATTTGCACAAATCTGTCTGCCTTTTCAGCTGGTTGCAGATATATTCAGGTCTGGGTACTGATCTGGAGTTGTCTCTAACTGGACTTGATAAATAACATGCCAGTTTTCAGGAACTAATAATTCAGTCGGAATTAAACTAGCTTTTTCTTTATAGAATGTTTGTTATCAAGTAATGAGGAAGGTTCATTTCACCATATACCTCTATGACCTAGGTTATTTGCCTGAAATGTTATATTTGGTCAGTATCCTTAGAATACAGTTTATCCAGTTTCTACCGCATTATACTGGGGAGCCAGTAACTTTGGAAATCAAGAGGTTACTTCCCTTTCTGCTTCCCTGGAAACTCCAGATTAGCTAATAACATTTTAATGTAACTAACAATCAACTGGGAATTTTTCACCGGTATTTCCATGACAAACTGTACCTGCACAAGATCCTGTGCAGCCTACTGTAGGTGACCCTGCTTCGGCAGGGGGGTTGGACTAGATGACCCACAGAGGTCCCTTCCAACCCCTACTATTCTGTGATTCTGTGATTCTGTGAATGGCCAGATGCACTTGATTTTTCTCAGACAATTCCCTTACAGCCTTAGAATGCTAAGAGTCATTCAGACAGAGTAAAATATTTATGGCCAATGTTGACGAAAGGCTCATTAAAATCATCACTATTAGTTAATGAATAGAAGTACATTTGGATCCAAGGTTGATAACATGAATGAGTTGAGGACCGAAGAAGAGTTATTTACATCTCTTTACAAAAAGCATCAGAAGTGAAGATTTTTACTATGTACCCTGACTAACACAAATTTGAGTAAATATATGTATTCTCTCTCCAAAGTCTCCCTTTAGTCTCAGTGGCTATGACTTTACTCTTCCTGTGCTTTAATCCCCAAAAGCCATGTAGATGTTCATTCGTACATAAACCAATGCTGTATTCTGGTTCGAACTTGACTGTAGATAGGGGGATTGATCTTTGACGTAGAAGTGTTGCCAGTAGGGTAAACGACATCTATCTATCAGCTGTGTTACTGCCTTGTGCCAAATAGTGGGAGAGAAGCAGGGCTGTGTAATGCCACTGCCCTGTTAGTATTGTAGTTTAATTTTGGAGAGCAAAGGTGCTAGCTGCATCTGATCACTCAAGCAATGAAAACTTTTCCCATAGTCAGGGCTGGAGAAACATTGTCCTTGGAAAAAAACCCAGTATTTTATTACTTTATTACGCATGAACCTGAGCTGTTGGTGGCATATTCTAAAAATAAAGATGTCCAAGTTTCTCAGCACTTGAGCCTAAGAAATTAAATCAATAGCTGTTGGTATTCTGCATATCCAGTCCATAAGATTTACGTATTAGATTTTTATAATTCTATTGCTTACATATTTTAAGGCTTTGTTAATGTCTACCTGGTTTGTTTGGCACATATCAAGTAGCACTTAGTGTCATGGAGGCTACTAGTATAACTTAGTTCAAAATGCTTACTGTGTACGGTAAATATTGTTAAATGTTCCCTACATCCAAAGTGAAGGCTGCATCTTGCTGTTTTACATACAATAGAACTGCAATTCCATTTGCTTCAGATTGACATAACTTTTAATTGTATTTTCCTGTGAAAACCATAACCTCCATCCTATTGTTCATCCCATTTAGAAAGTTAGCCAGTCCATGAAAACTGCCAATATAGGTTTAGCAACTGTTGTTTTCAGTTTCCTATAGTGCAAGTAACCTCCCTGAACTTCAGGTGCCTCCCACAGCAGAGCCGTGGTGGGGAGGAGGCAAAGAGTGTAAGGTCAGCTCTAAGCCACTACAAGAAGCTCGCATTCCTCTTGATGAAAAAGGCACTAGACTAAGGTGAGGAGGATGTATCATGGCAGCTTTTGGATCAGTTTGGCTCTCTGCAGTTGTTTGTGAGGGGGAGCAGTTAAGACATCGTCCAGTCAGTTAAGACATCATCTAGTCAAAAATGGTGATTATCAGAAGCATGAAAAGAACCAGTGCTGGGGAGGTACCTTCAGCCAGGCAGTAAATACATCGAAAAAACAAAGAAGTCCTTTTCCTTGCAAGTCACAGACTCATCTTGTCTCCCTCAAACCATATCAAAGGGAATAATTCTGATTTTTGTTTAATATTATAATACAATATATACAAAATGTAGCAAAGAAATAGTAAAGGAAATCCCAAAATGGTTCTGTTTCCAAAATTAACATCTTTTTATATGAGACTATTTTTTTCGGAAAGTTTTTTTGCAAGGTTCTGGTAAGTCTTCCTTCCTGTAAATAGAACAAAAGTGTATCTCTCCGTAGAAAATGAGACACTGCCTGGACTATTCCTCCTAACTCTGTATCTCCACTACTGCATTTAAGTCCACTTCAGCATTTGGAGCCTGACAGTTTTGCAATTACTCATGATAGCTGTATGCCGAATGAGGAATTGGCATTATATTACCAGAAGTGCTGTTTAGCTTTGCTTTGATGTCCTTTCTGGTAGCCTTACCATCTGCAGGTGTATAAAAGCAACACCTGCTCAATGAATTCAGAATAAGACAGTTTATGGAGGCACCCACACATGACATTACAGAAACTGTCTGGTAGCCTGTAATATTAAAAAGAACATTAAGACATAGAATATTGATCTTATTCAAAACTCCTACAGCACTGGAAATGAGACAATAGTACTCAGCGTTTAGGAAAAAGATTGATCTTTCTGACAAATGGAGAGTTCAAAGACAGACTTGCCGTTAAAAAATGTTAAAAGTCTGGACCAACTCCACTGAAATCGGGAGAGTTTCTTTGAGTTTACGTTGATGAACGTGAACTTAGAATTAGTCTTCGGTCTCTAAATTTTTTAAGTAGTCCAGTAAATGGATGCTTTCTCTTTAGCTTACTCTTCATTTCTTGATCAATCAGGTTCTTCTTGGAGAGCCAGAGCTTTATCTTCTGCTATCTGTTGATTCACTTTACTGGAAACTAATGTCTAGCCTTCACTTGCCCATTAATCTAGTAATCTACGACACATCTATTTTATGTATTTCAATGCCTTATGCTCGCATATCAAAATTCAATAGTCCAGCATAAATCTGTAAATAGTCGCCATACAGTTTTCTAAGACTGGTTGTGTTGCTTCTTCTCCTTTAGTTTTTAATACTATTTAATGCAATGACGCCCACTGTTATAAGTTTTTATTGTATGAAGGCCTTTGCTGTAGAGATTCATTAAATATGGACAGGCACAGGTGTCCATTTATCATGGTGAAGCAGGTCAAATGAATCAGTAAGTAGTTAAGTGTTTCATAGTGGAGTTTATGTTAAGCAGGACAAACTATGTTGATGGAGTTTTGTTATGCTAAAACCTTATAAACATTATTACATAAATACAGACTTTGATCACTGTCCTGGGTTCGGCCAGGACAGGGTTAGTTCTCACCGAAATCCAGGAAGGGGCACAGCCGGGAGGCGGGGCTAACCCCACCTGGCCAAACATGTGCCGTCACGCTGGGTTCCGGTGGGGGGGAGCTGGGGGGCGGGAACTCTCGCGGCTCGGGAGCACACAGCGGCGGTGCGGTCCGAGAGAGCGGTTGTATTCTGCGGGCTCTGTTCTGCTGGTTTGTTTTGTGTATCCCCCTTTTCTGTATCGTTGTTGTTGCTGTTCCCTTTGTTTGCTGTTCTGTTAAACTGCCCTTATCCCGACCCACCAGTTTCTGCCTCTTTCTTTCCATTCTCCTCCGCACCCCGGCGGGGGAAGGGGCGGCCGCGTGGCGCTTTTACTGCCGGCTGCAGCCGAACCAGAACAATCACTTAACTGGCTAATAACATTTTTATTTTGGTTTTGTGGAGTAGTTCAATTAAATGGAATAAAATTGCAGTCCGATGAAGGCTATAATTCCTCTTCCACCAATTTTTACCACTCCTTTCTGTAACAGGTAGTAGTATGACAATTTTCTATTGCGTGACTTGAAAAGGCACAGAGACCAGACAACATGCATTGTCTGGGGATCCTCCTTTTCTCTGCCGGAGTCCCTATGATTCTCACCGTTCCTGGTTTTATCTGTCTTAGCCTTGAAATGTTGAGTTTCCAGCCTAGGAGCAGGGTATGGAAGTAACTTAGCAGTTTGCTTTTTGAAGTGCTGGCCCCCTTTGTGTTGGCTGATATATATTACTTGACTTTGGCTGTAGGCATTTCACGCTCGTGCCACTGTAAAAGGCAGCCAAAGCAAATGGAGTTAGACTGATAGAAGACTCAGACCTGTTTTGAACTCCAGTTATATTAGACCGTGGCTCTTTATTTCCTCACAAAGAAGGGTGGAAATTAAAAATGTTGGCCAAGTCTTTCTCCTCCCACGAAGAGTGAATGTAACCACTGGAGGAATACCGGCAGGGCAGGGAAGGGTCTGAGGGTTATAGATAGCCACAGGCTCGCTTTCAGGCAATGACTGCAGAGCCGTTGAGTATCTCAGGTTGGCAGGGACTTGGGAAGTCATCTAGTCCTACAACGCTCCTGCAGGAAAGCAAAACTCATTTCAATTGTGTGGATCTCATACCTGCCGCCACCCTGAATTAATAAAAAATAAAAGTATTTAGGAGAGTTATTATTTCAAAGAGTTATTATTTAAAAGGAAAGGTTGATTCTAATTCTGTAATTTTAATCCAAATCCATTAGTAAGTAGGTTTTCTTTGAAAACTCTATATATGTGGGTATAAAAATATGTACTAGCAAAGCATGGTGAAAAAATTAAAGCAAGAGCAAATACAGACATTTAATTATTTAAATTTCCAAATGACTGTAGATGATTCTGATAATACCACAGTCTATAAAATGAAGATATCTCTAAAGATTTCTCCTTTTTAAAGTTATGCACATGCAATTACAGTATTATGAAACATGATTATGGTACCCTCAGTATTTTTCCGTAGTCTTTACAAGCAACCTGACAAGGAATTGATAAAGTGCAGGAAATAATCCAATAAAACAATTTGCATTAGTTTTATCTCACAATATTAATTTAAATACAAAACTATTAAAGTATGATTGTATTGCTCTTATAAGAAATTATTTTTAAAAGTGCTTCTCAAGACTATATATAATAACAAACACATTTATTCCTCTCTGGGGAACTGATCCTCTAAAGACAGGGAAATCTTGCTTTTCGTAAGGCTATCTAGTATAACACCAAATTTTGTTGCTTGGAAATAGTTGTTTCAAAGCTCGTCCTTTTTATATATAAAGTTAGGAGTGTTTATTTTCATACACTTCTCATAGGTTATCTACACTGAATGTCCTCTGCCATTTTTTCATCCTGTCACCTGTGACCATAAGGTACCTCTTCACCTCTTTGCAGTGGCAGTTGTCTGTGCTACCTTAGTGTCATCAGCAGACTTTGTAACCTCATTATTTATCTCCATGATTGTGTCATTATCATCGAGTCATATACGGATCCCATTACAAAAATATGCATGGGATGGTACAACACATGCACATTTAAGGACCTGTATAGGACGAAAATAGAACCATGGTCAACATCTGCAAAAGTGGTGTTCATACCAGTGTATATGGGCATGAGAAAGCTCCTTTCAGTCTCTCATTCCCTTCCCCTGTCCTAGTGTGAAGCTGCATTGTGTCACCTGGATTGAGCTGGCTTTGTACAAACTAAATCACAGTGTGGATCCAGAATCAGAGATGAGGGACGCACATGCATGCAGGCATGGTTCTTGGCTGCAACTGAACATAAGCGCCCATGCTGTGCTGATCTGCATGAGATCTTTGAAAGGAAGGCTGTGCTTGAACCACCTATGGTCTGTGTGCTTCTGTAATGAGTGCTGAGTGTCCACAAGCAGATGCTGTAACCTGAGCCAGGTCTTCTTTTTGAGTTCCTCAGCCATTAAGGCCACAGTGGATGTAAGGAAGAGACTTTATTACCTGCAGAAGCTCCAAGGACTGGTGAGCAAGTGCACATCTCTGGTGTGATGCCGGAGCAAGGATTCGGTGTCGTGTGGGTAGTGATGTCAGAGAAAGACAGGAAGAGGAGATCTTGGGGGGTGCAGAGGCTGTGCTAGGGACATCAGTTGATGCAGTGGACTGCCTTTGACAGCTAGAAGACATGCATTGATAAGATGGGGAGAATCATCCAACGCCATTTTGTTTCTCTCTGCCCCACACAATCCTCATTGATGGGGGGTTATGGTTTATTCCTGAGAGGGCTCATCCTCACGTTTGAATAAAAATCAGTTCTGCTGTAAAGACTGCTAATGACTGATCAGAGCACATGCCTTACTTCATGTTCCTTTGTCTATGGCACCTCCCCAAATGCTGTTGTTAGTGATATGGATACTGTGTGAGTTCATTTGGAAAGCATGTTGGGACTCACACTACTGAACAAGTACCTTGTTATCAACAGCGCAAAACACAGGCTCGCTTCCACAAACTTGTGCTCATTTTTGCCTTAATCCATCAGAGACTGTAAGCACATGTTTATTTTAAAGAGCATGAAGTACTTTGGAATTTCAGAGGGACTGCTCACATGCTTCCCATTTAGCATTGCTTTGATTGCTTCGCTGAACCAGAGCCAGAAGACACTTGCAGCAACTGAACCCATCATGCTCAATGTTTTTTCGTTGTTGGTTAGTTGCCCCAGATATGACAATATCAATTATAGTTCAGTTAAAGAAGAGCATCCTTTTTGTTCAGTAGTTTAAACTGAAGCACAAGGTGACGTGCAGGTGGCTCTGCCATGTGAGAAGTGTGTTGTTTTGGCAGGCCGGTGTGCCACCTTCTAAGAATGACACCTCTCACCTTCAAAATGCGGGGGGATGGCCAAATTACCAGCTGAGCAAAGATCAGGGCTGAGCGACCATCCTTGTCCTGCTGAAAAGATTACTTCATCTTCTAAGTGTGTCATGCAAGCTGCTTTAACTATGAGCTAATTTAAATTTCTTATGCTTTGGCTAAGATTAGTTCATATAGTGACATTTAAATTTCATTTGCTCTCAGTAATTTTGTTATGCAGAACGTTGCAGATAACAGAAATGGCAGATTATGTAAATAGCCATTTATAAACAGCAGCTTTTTTCAATCCATTGTTCTGAACATCCTCCCCAAATTGCCTTGTACATGTTCCTCATTTTAAATATGTGTGTCTGTGACCAGACCCTTTGCTTCAACAGACGTTTAAAGTCACCCATCTCCCGAAAAGTACGTCAGTTAAATTAAAAATGTTGTTGAAAGCCAGTTATTTCATCAAACAACAATAACAGCAAAAGTTCCTGTGCAAAGGGCAAAAGATATAAACTAGCCATCTGCTACAAGCAGCAACAACAACATTGACAAGCATAAGAAAGAAATGATAATACTTGAAGTGATATTGCTAGATATTTCCCAGAAAGCCATATACATTTCTTTTTCATTACATTTGGAAGCCTTTTGTCATTATGGCAGTGAGAGCTTGGGATAGATAGTTAAGCTGAGTGTTCATACAAGTCCTAGTGCTAAACGCTGCTTCTTTCCACGTGTCCCTGGTTCCTGTAAGGACAGTGCTGTCACATGGGTAAGCCATGCTCTTCAGTAGAGGCTTTGTTGGTGCGGGGAAAGCACTTGCTGCCAAGGACAGGGCTTTGAAAATCCTACTTGAAAGAAGAACGCGTGGAGGAATTGCTAAGGGTGTTTTCTGTTTCAGTACTAAAATTCAAAATGAAAAACTAAAAAAAAAAAAAAAAGAGAAACAAATTAAGAGGATGGGTTTGCTGAAAAGCAATCATTGAAGCTGAAGGCCGAACAGAAATCCTTAGTTGTAAATGTCCGAGGGAAAACGTGAAGAAAAGCAGCACTTCCAGTTGTATTCACTGAGGGTAGATAAGAAGCTAAATTAAGACTTGCTTCTCCAGTGGTGGTGAAGGTATCTTAAGCTGATGTGACTTGTGGGAATGCCTGATGGATGTCTCCCAGCAGCAGCAGGTTATGGCAGCCCTGCCAGGCATGAAGGCCGCTTTCCTCCAGGAGCTGCATCTGTGTTTGTGCCAGCGAGTTGCCCACTGCCCTGGGCTTCTGCAAAACTCCCCATCCTCTGTATCACTCCTATCTGTGTCTTCCCATTACAGACTGGTGAGTGGTCTTCAGAAAGACCAAGATTCAAACAGGAGCCAGAGACTTTGAGCAATCTGGTCTAGTGGAAGGTGTCCCTGCCCCTGGTAGGGGGTTTGAAACTAGATGACCTTTAAGGTCCCTTCCAACCCAAACCATTCTAAGATTCTGTGATTCTGTAACTTTTAATGTGAATGGGATGCTGCTGGTCTCCTTGAGGGCAATTGATTATGTTCAACTTGGTTTTGATTTCTCTGGATCAGGTCTTTCAATGTATAATCTAGAGGAAACTAAATGAAAAAGATTTGAATGGTCCAGAGATGTAGCTGAAAAGTGCAGGAGAGAAGTATGTCATAAATGGTATAAAATATGTATTGCAAAAATAAATAGTATGAAAAAAAAAGATAAGATTGCACAAAGGGTAAACATACATTTACAGTGAAGCTACTTAAACCCAGTGATCATTGATGAACGTGTAAATATACGCACAGACAACAAAAATCTTTTAATTACTTAATGGTCATTAGTAAATATTATTAATGTATTCCTAAAGAATTTATTATCATTAGATTTCAATATTATTTATTAATAACAAATATATTAAAAAATAGTATAACATAAATACATGCTTATCCTTTTTTTCAAGATAACCTCTGCTGTGTGCTTTCATTATAGCTCAGATATAAATAAATGATTTCTATCACATTTTATTAAATTTTACATAATTACCCTTTTAAATATGTTCTTTTATATTTATGTTGGAGGTAACAGAAACACTGGTTAATGGCAGATGCAGGACAACAAATTTCAACTATGCATAAAACTGTGAAGCTGTATTGTACAGCTATAGACATAAGATAGGCCTACTAAGGAGTAATCATATTCTGGGGGAAAATAAAAGAAAAAAAGGCTAGGCTGTAATCTGTAAACTGTGACTATCCACTTAACATGGATCTGACAAGCATGACTAAAGAAGAAAGTATGAGTATGAAGAGAGAGGGATGGAAAGAGTTAGATTGAGAGGCATTCAATTTTATCTGAGATCCATTAAGACAAGGACGTGGATGGAGTATACTTCATAGAGGAGAGTGTTCCAACAGCAGTACTAGAATCTTCCTCCACGTTGCATTTATTAGCATGGTAACTGGCTTTCTACCATCACAACTATGAGTCGTGTCTGTTCTAAAGCTGTGATAGCTCTGCAGAATACATTGGTCAAATCTCGGGGCAGCATACACTCTCAGTATAAATCTCGGGAGCTCTTTGGACACTGCAGTTATGGCAGAAGAACCATTGGGGGAGGCTGCTGGCCACACAGTCTGCCCCTCGCGTGTGGGATAAACACACAGGAGGGAGGCTGCCAGGCACAGGTTCTGGTTTGCACTTCCCCAGCCAGGGAGAGAATGGTCTTCCTGTCTCAGAGGTTAGAAGGGTTAGTTAGACTGATACAAGGAAGAGGAGAGCATAGTACTTTTTCATAGAAAATCTGGTCAATCAGATCACAAAGTGGGTCAGCAGGGACTAATAAAAAGGCACAGTACAGTAAATGGGATCTTCTCCCTCCTTCTTCCATCAGGAAGGAGGAGATACAAACGTTTTAGATGCAGTCTAGTTCTCAGCCACTGAAATGTGTCTGGAGGGACTGAAGAGACGGATGAACTCCCTGAAGAAGGAGGTTTCAAGAATGGTAGCTGGTGACAAAGAAAGCAAATATGTTTGGAGGAGAAACGGTGGGGTGGAATAGTAAGGCTCGTGTGTTCTGCCTACAGCTTTTGTGCTTTGCCCCACATCATTGGGAGGACAGCGTCCATCCTGGTTTGAAGAGGAACATGTAAGAAGGAGCGCGTACCTGCTTTGGGCTTTTTTAGAGTGACTAAATGAGCTAGACCGGTGACAGGTGTAACTGGGAGGCTAGTTCATGATCGTATCGAAAGTATCTACTAATATCCATTACAACCAAAAGATCGCTTTAAGCTATTTTTAAGGTGATAACAAGCTCCTAGTTTTGACATCATAGGCCCCCACTTTACTAATAATCACTTCCAAGAAGGCATTTAGCATATAATTTCAGAAAGATACGAATTCATGACGAATTGTACTCATTTAAATTAACCATTTAAATACATTTCCCCCCATGATGCAATTTCCCATTGCCATTTTCAGAAAATTAGAAAACAAAGTACAAAAAATCTTAAAAAATAAACAGATATACCTTAACTATCATAATTTCTTTTAAAAACTTCAAAAATTGTCTGATCTCGAATGAGCTGTTATGTGTAAGTTGCATAATATTTTCTCTCTTTTGACAGAATTTACAAGAAGAGGACTGAAGCTGAAAGCTATATTCAATACCAGAAGCATAAAGAAATGTTATATTCGATATTAACGATGGAGAGGCTATCAGCGTTCTAAATTCAGTCCTGAGATTTTGTTAGACTGTTAAATAATTAATTGCATATATATACCTTTAAAAGGACTTTTGCAAACAAAGCCTCTATAGCTCCATTCAAACACACCTACCGCCTCTTCGAAATTTGTTTGTTTTTCCTCCCTGAGGTTAAGTGCAAAATTGGCTCCAGCTTTTCTGAAGCACTGCAGAAAATCTCTTTCCCAGCTTACCTCAAAACTTTTAATCTTCCTGTCCCTGTCTTCCTTCCCAAGTCTCTTTCAGAGGGTTTTTTTTTTTTTGTCTTAATATGATGTGGACACAAAATATCCATTTGAGGACCTAAGTTAGAAGTTTGTACTCTAGGTGTCTCATTTACCAAGAAAGAACTCCAGAGGGTAATGCAAATCTCTAAATAAGGCTGTAAATTAGTTTGTTAACCTAATTAGTCAACCTATATCTAAGTTTGGTTCTGTAAGTGCTCTACCCTGATGACTCCCTGACTTGTGGCTGAATGCAAAATTGTATGAAGACTTAAAGAAGAAACCTTTCAACTACATTATTCCTTTTGATGCTCATGATTTACAGTTGACAAACACGATTCTATTGATGTGGTGCACAATAGGAGTTATAAGAAAAATAACTGGAAGCATATTGCAATTTAGGACTTTAAAACTTCCTTTTGATCAAACTAAAATGAGTAAAAGCTTTAAAAAACTTATAACCATTTCCTTTTCCGTTTTCTGCATCTCTTTGTCCATCTTGCTTTCATGGAAATAAATAATCTTCTATTTCTGAAGTCTATTGCTATGTTATTATTTAATGAAAAGATGAGATCTGGGCTGGAGTATCAGAGTACTTACAAAGTAGGATTCATCACTTGTGAAATAGATGTCCTGATAATTTGCAACACCTTTGTCTGTATTCTACGTATATCATGAACTCCTCTAAGCTTGGTCAACTTATTCAGCAATTCATATATTTTCAGTCATAGAGAGACACAGTGATCAAGTAATCTAACCACTTGACTTAGAAGAGCATATAAAAATTTTAAAATTCAGCCAGTAATTTTTGCACTGAATCCATTATTTTCCATTTGAGCTACAGTGTGTCTTTTGGACAGATAATTCTGATGTAAAGATTTCAGATAAGGGAAAATCCACTACAACACCTTCATGTGCTGTGTCACTGATTAACCAGAAAGTCTTTCTCATCACAATGATTTTTTATTTTCTAGCATGGAATGTGTCCTCCATAAAATGGAATACATACCTCAGAAAGTATAATTTTATGATTACTGGGGAAAACCTGCATTTTGTTTTGATTGATTGTGTATACTTTATTTCCAAAGTTAGGCTTATTTAAAAAACCCCCACATATGTAGTATGCAATTCCAACCAACTGTCAGCCATTGCTAGTCTGTTTAATTCTAGTACTATTTAAGTGAGTGTGTCACTCCTACACTGTATTATTGTAATAGAGCACCAGCAGGAGGCTGGCAGACATGTTGGTTCCCAACAAGGAGTTGTGTCATAAGTTTTAGTAAAAAGAAAAAATTAGAGGAGAAGTTACTTGAGAGTTTGGGGCCAATACTAGTATATACTATAACCAGTCTTTCAAAATTAAAAACACTTTCAAAGCAGTAAACGTTACCTGGAGCAGCCTGAGCTCTGAGCCCACTGTCCTGTTCTGCACTAACACCGGACAGCTTCCCACCACTGCAGCAGGGATGAGGAACAGTGTTGTGTCCCGCTGTGCCTTGTGAACTGGTGTTTTTCAGCAGATTATGAAACTACAACGTAAGTGCCACCTACTGATAAGGCACCATGTCTCCTGGTTACCCTCTAAGTCAGTGACCCAAGACCAGTCACTGGGATGCATCTGTCACCTGCACATTATCTGCAGTGGGTACTGGAAGTCACAATGTGCCAGGTATGCAAAAAGCAGCTGTCGTCCTTGACAACTATTAGGAATAATTGCCAAGTTTTCTTATTCTTTCTACACGCAGCGTACTAAGCTCCCTATTCTTTCAGGTAACTACTGAAGAAATTACACGGTGGTGATATCTTGGCCTCTGTAAACCAAAACAGTACTTTCTATGCCCAGTCCATCTTGGTTCTGGAACTTGAGCTATATTCTTTCCAGCATAAGTTTCACTAAAAATTTATTTTCTGCTAGTTGAATTCAGTGACAAATTTTACTGATGCATGAGACAACATGAACTTAAATCTCTTCTAGTTGATCTCTGTGGTCTATCAGACTGTCTATAAACGTTATTTGCTTGTATGGTCCCTGTCACCAGAAGGTTGTCAGTGGAAAAATTGAGGGCAGAATTTCTTTCACTACGGGGAACTTAGCTAACATGCAATAATGCAGAAGTCACAATAAAACCCCACTGATGTTCTCTGAAACATGTCGGTGCTTTGTTGCTGACTGAAGGAACCACAGTTTTCTCCTGTCCCCTGAACAAGCAGATGGGACCCAGAATACTGAAAGGAACAGATTACTTCGATTTAAAAGAGACTTTAGTGAATAAAACGATATTACAGCACAGCTTGATGGAGCTCCAAGCTGGAAGGAGAGGGAGAAAGTGGTTGTCATGTGAGTATTTCTGAGTTATACGACCCCTTAGGCAGTGCTAATAGGGAGGAAAATGGGTAGAGCTCCCTTTTGTGCATCTCTTTCAGAGTAAGAAATGCAAAGGCAGTGCAGCATATGTCTCACAGCAAAGCCTCAGTGGTGGTTACACAGCTAAGGAGAGAAATGCTGTTTGCAACACTGAGTTATCTCATCATTTAACCTCACCATATCTGCTGGTGTGAATGTTTTATTACAGCTGTTAAGACTACAATAACTTCCTCTCTGCCCAGCCTTATTATTGCCTGAGAGACATGGTGGGAGGAAATATGTACTGAAACAATCTTGTTTTCATGCTTCTCACTTGACACAAGTAGTCTTGCATAAGGTCTCTGACGGGTGGAAAGATTGGCACCATTTTTAAACAACAGGTGTTGTCTTCAGTATCAGAGGGTGAGGGTTTTTCTCTCACCACAGTAATTTTTTAACTAATTTGCCACAGCAGGTAGTAACCCGGCAAGCCTCCTTACTTTCTGATATTGTCTACCAGTCCTCAGATGTCGCTTTTGTTATGACAGCCTACACAGGAGGTCAGCTGGCTGCTTTTGCTGTGGTTTAATGACAGAAGGAAAAAGCAGCTTATGGGCTTTTACACTGGATGTGTGCTGTGGTGAGGCCCGACACACAGGTCCCGTCATCAGCCCCTCAAGGCTGCCCAGCAGATCCTGCCCCAGCTAAGCTGGGGAGCAGTTCATCTCCTTAGGGACTGCATGCTCAGGCTCCCCTGTCGGGTGTTACTTAGGCAGGAGCACACCCGGGTCTCACTCCAGTACGGAGCTGGGACACAGCTGGTGTGTGTCAGCAGCTCCTGGGTTCCCTGCTCTGCAGGTATTCAAGAAACCTGGGATCAGATGAGAAATAGAAGACAATAAAGGCTGAGAGGATTGAGAGTGTATATTTCTCTATCCTATTTTTCTTTCAAACTTTTATTTTAAATGATTTAATTTATATTGTACAACATGACTCATTCACTTCTTTAGTGAGAGGTTGGACCATCTGATTGTCAAGCTTACTGCTATGTGGGGACTCTAGATCCCCGAGGGTCTTCATCTGCCAATAATCTTAACTGCAGTTTGCTGTAATTGACATCTTATCTGTTTCCTTTCCTTCTTTGCACTTAGAAAATTCAAAATGCTCACAAGCTAGCTTTAGTATCTGGTGAATGTGATAATTAAGCAGGAATTGGCAACCACTTCATTATCAAACTATTTTTTATTTTTAATTGAAACTGCACTTAAGCTTCTGGTGAAGCATAAAAATAAACCTTAACCATAACCAGACCTAAAGTTATGGCCCCCAATTTACAGCTGGTGTAAACAGATGTCAACAGAAGATAGCCTTTCTCTGCTGATTTACATCAATCAGCTGAAAATGGGATTCATTGATCTTTCTCAGAACTTTCCAGAAAATTACATCCTTCCTCAAAGACTCCAAAGGAGTGAAAAACAGCCCTGTAAATACACTGGCCTTGGTGTTGCAGTTTATTCAGATTCTATAGACATATTTATATTTCAACTTTTACAACCTAAAATTGATAGACACCTTTAGTTTAGTTCTAATCTGCAGCCTGCTTAACAAAATTCGTTTACGAGGTGAAAACAATCCAGAACAAAATCATTAATTATCAATAAGAATGATTATAAGTATACCAGTGAAGCTGAGTGTTGGTACAGTTTTGACAAATACTAAATTCCAAAGTTTTATCTAGTATTATAAATTTTGTGTGGCTGCATTTTTGATGAAAAAAATAAAAGAGGTTGGTTGTCCTGCTTCACAAAGGTGTAGAAGGGAGTAGCACAAATTCTAATGGCACATTGGACCACCATGGAAGAGATCCTTCCCTGTCTTGGAAAGTTTGTAGGAGAAGACTCCTTTGCTTCCCCTCAAAAGTCCCTATCCAGCAGGTTCCGTCCTGGCTACTTGCTGCTCTAGCCTGAGCAGCTGTCTGGCCCTGACAGTATTTCTAAATATATGGGGGTACAAGGTAAAGAAATAGTAGAGCATTTGGGTTTAGTTATTGTGCTAAATCAGCAGTTTTTGAGACATGTCTTTGTCCAAGGTGCCCCTGCTCTCATCCTCCTACACCTTCTGCAGCAAATGTAACCCCTGGTAAAACTTCTTTCACAGATAAATATTTGAGTTATTTCTGAACTCTATAGTCTAGAAGAAAAAGTGAACACCACCTCATTCTTCTGTGAGTTTTAGTTGATCTATCTCTGAAATTAATGGCATCTTGGAAGTGCCAGCCTCTGCTCAGTTGAACCTTTGTGCCAATCATTTGGAGCAGCATGCTGGCAATTGATTTATTATCCCTCTTTTCTTCACTGTGAATTCACACAAACTAGCATTGAAGATGTAGTCCAAAGAAATACACTTTGAAATTGCATGGCAGAGATTTGTACAAAGCCAAACAAAAGGAAGAGGTGCTTCTCCCTGTGCCTAGCTAGGCCAGAACTTCTTGCTCTCTGCCATTGTAGAAGTTTGACGTGGGTTTAAGGTGAGTCAGTGTTGGTTCTTGGAAGAAAAGTACAGTAAGAGTTACTAAGCATAGAGAAGTTGCTTTTAGTGAACTAGAGGAAATCTCCATTTCTTCTAATGAAGCTTTGGAGGATATTTTGCTTATTCTGCTTTATATTTTTTCCAACGCTTCTGCTTTCAGACACTCTTGAAGGTTCCTTAAGTCCCGGTCATTCCCTGTGGAGTTAGCAGTAGTCCAGCAAAAAATAAGGAATAAGACTGGGAATGATCATGGAAATAGTATTTCAGTAAAGGGTTCTTTACAAGGAGGACAGAAGCTCCTAAAGAACTCTGGAAAAAAAAAAAAATCTCAGAAAAAGCGCCTGCAGATATTTCTGCTAGAGGGACGTGGTGACAGAAGCAAAGCTTACACGCAGAAAACTCCAGATGGATGAACTTGCAGCAAAGCCTGCAAGCTGGGTCTTGGTGGTCATGACTGGCCTAGGAGGAGCTTTTGCTCTCAAATGAAAGAGAGATGGATACATCATCCAGCATCATTATCAGAGCACACTGAACATCTTTCACAGTACTGGTGTGGGTAATTCTCTGTGCCATCACGAATCCCTCCTTTAAGCCTGCTGTGCAGAAGTCATAGTAGATCACTGCACCAAACTAACTTTGAGGTTTTATGTAGTAATTCGGACTAATGTTACTGCAGCAGATAATATCCCACAGATGTCTGAAGGAGAGGAATGCAGATGAGGAATACACAGGTTGGGGAGAGGGTACAGAATAAAGAGGCAGCTGGCTCAGCAGCAGCCAGATTACGACATTACCCTGAGAAGGGATGGGCTTTGCTTCTTTTCTGAGAAGGGAGGGTTACTTTTCTTCACCGGGGAGTAGAGAAGAGAGAAGAGGTAGTATTTCAGAAGATGTGAAGGAAACTGCAAGCTTGTGTTTAAGGGAAGTTTAAGTTTAATCCATGAGCGTGCCTTCTTATCGTAGAAAGGAATTTTTAGGGGTGAGAAAAGGGATCTGTACTGCCTCACTGTGGTTCATGCAGCAGAGAGGCTTGTGTGTGGGGGTGGGGGTGTTTATATGTATTGCTTATGAACTGTGACTATGTATACATATATATATAAAAATATATATGATTGTATATGCATTGTATCGCACTTCATATAGAAAATCAAATGGCATGAGAAAATATCCAGGATGGACTGGATCAGAGATGAAGCTTGGTGGCTTCTCTCTGAGACGAGCTACGCAACAGGCTTGAGAGGAAGGCCAAGGTGTGCACCCATCTGCGGGAAAAGGATCGTGTTCCCTCCGTCGTGCAAAGCCTTGCCTGCTCTGCTGGAAAATATAGGCTGGATAAGCCTTCAGGGATAAAGTTTAACATCCCTACGTTTCTATTTTTTTGTGATGAATTTCTGGGTATTACTGCAAATAATGCTTATTTTGTTTTTAAGTCCTTTGTCTTGCAGTCTGATTCGGAGGTGCTTTCAGTGCACGGCATGATGAGCTGGTAAAATGAGAATAACCAGTCCTTGATAAGGGAGGGTCAGAGAGACAGGGCACAGCAGTCTCTTAAAATGGGAAAATTCTTGCTAGTTTCTACAAATGAAAAACACAGGTTCTGTAACCATAGAAACATGATGGGCCAAGGATAATGCTGAACTTCTGATGAATTTCTTTTGTTTAGAATAAAATGCTGTTTGGAGGAAGAGATATGCTGTAGATAAGGTGAAGTAATAACAGTGCTTTTCTTTCTGTACTTCCTTCCCCTCTTAGGTCTCAGAATCCTTTAGATAGCTGTTATTGTTCCGTTTTACAGGAAGGAAAACAGAGACCCAGGGAAGCAAAGATGATTTCCCCAAAGTCACATTGCAGAATCCAAGTCTTCTCACGTTAATCAGGGTTGTATTGACAGAAAGAACAAAAGTTCTTGAAATCAGCTTTTTATGTGATCCAGGAGAAGTTACATGAGATGTGACACAGTCTCCTGCCGGAACGATGCTGCACTCAGAATTGCTTGCTGCTTGGTTACATCTGTGCAACGAGACATGTGTTATACACATCTGAACTAGCAGCTCTGATATATCCAAACTCTGGACAACTGCTTTGATTTCTTGCCTAAGCTATGGACTTCATTTTGTGCCTCTGTGACTCCTTTGCTTTCAATGTCTAACATATATAGATATGCCTGGGCTAACCTGATGCTCCTGCCCTGCTGCAGTCACACTGTTAACAGTGTGGGGATGGAGCTTGGATCCTTCACTCTATCAATGACGCCTAAAGACATACTATGAAATCCAAACATGAAAACTTCCAATATTGTTTTGGCTGGTAACTACTAAACATTCACTGAGGATTTGGTATAATACTCCACTGTCCCATACAAGTAATAAACTCCGTTGACTTTTTCATTATGAATGAGGAAAAAAAATTGCCGATAGAAAATTGACAAGATGAAGGGAACACAGCAAATTAGTCTAAGCAAGAAGGGGAGATTTGTAGAAAGTTAGCCAGTCTTACTGTCAGTTGTCTTACATGTTCAAGTGACGCAAAAGTTCTCATCAATGTGAAAAAATAGATGTCAGCCTTATTGAACAGTGGAGATCACATACTGCAATGGCAGAAATTAAATGGAGCACAAATGTGTTGCCTGGAACTGTTTGCCAGAAATTTGGTCTGTATCCAGTTTCAGAAAATACCAGCAGTGCAGAGGCATTTTGTTTCTAAACCCGTAATAATTGCACTTAATCTGTGCAAGAAATTCTTTCCATGAAAGAAAATGTTGATAAATGTAAGAGTGTTGACAGCCCCCCTCCCAAGATGAAAGAACCTGTACATGTGCATAAATATTAAGGGCACCCACCAAGCATCCACAAATATGACATAGGATTAGATAACTAATAATTAACGATATGGCAATTACAGAAATAAACAACAAGCTTAGACCCCACAGTAAGAAGCCTTTCAGTCAACAAAGGAATTCATTTTTCATACATTCAGGTTAAAAAGGAGACTTTTTTCTTTGTAAAACCTTTTGATTTTGATGCAGAGCAGTTCATTCAAAGTTCTGTCCTCTGGAGGCATTCATAATGCCAAAGGACATATTTACAGGAAAAAAAATCTAAACTCCCATATAGCCATGGGGAATACATTTTTATCTCCACTCTACAGTAATCTCTTCAGGGTCTTGTGCAGTAAGGTTGAGATGAAAAGAAGCCATTTAAACCCTGACAAATCAGATATTGCAACGCTATAAAATTAGGCACTCACACCGTCAGGATAACTTGGAGGGTCAAACTAGGGCCACTATATTCCTTGTAATGTTGTCAGGGAAAAGAGTTAAGTTCCCTTATAAGGACGGTTCAGTGATGAGTGGCTTGAGGCATCTGGCTGTCCTAGAATGATCTACAGAAACTCCCTTTGCAAGGGAGATGCTCAGAGTTAATCAACCAAGGAACAAGCACAAGCAGTATCTGAATTCTTGTTTCTCTTTGAGCATGCATTGGGTCTGCTCACAGGATGCTTCCATCCACTTGGTAGTATTTCGTAGCTTGATGGTTGAAGCATTCTTGTGGGTGATATGACTTTGAATCCTATCAAATTAGGGAGGGAATTAAACACTGAACTTACTTTCTTTGATGGTAGCACTTGGCAGGATCCAACTGTACAAGTCACTGCCACCTCTCCCTTTGCTCTGACCCTGAGATAGCAGCTGTGCCTTTGGTAGGACTTGGTGCTGTCAGTAATGAGGGTGTCTCCATGAGATTAAGATCAGGTGCCAAAGGCAAGAGAACTTTCAGAGCCAAAATAGAAGCACCTGGTGAATTTCAGATTCAGTAGCAGCTCAGTTCAGATCATTTGATCTTAAGTACTGGATTATGCCTGATGGCCATTTTAAACACTGTCCTGCAGGAGTGGGTTTTTTAGTATGTCATACTTCACCTCTGTGGTTTTGCGACTGCTTTGTCAGATTCTCTTGAAGTGTTACTGTTGCTGAAATAATGAATAGCTAAACAATCAAATAGAATTTCAAATATTTTTGTCATATTCAGCCTTTAAGTGGAGATTAGGGGTGTCAGCGCATTTTGATTATATGCGATAGACTCTGCTTTTCTTTTGGTGGTAGTTTCAAACAGCTGGATTCTGCATCTGGGAAGAAAGAATTATTATTTTTTAAAACTATGTATGCCTGTCACACTCACTTTGAAATGCTAATGGCAATAGAACTGAGAAGTCATTTTCTATTCTGACAGGCAAATGATTAAATCAGCCTGTCTATCCCTCTTCGGCCTCTGAGCTGTCCAGTAGCCATGATGCTTTGGCAATGAAATTAGATTTTAGAGGAGGCGTCTGATCATGGGGGAGCTTTGCTTTGTAGAGACACACATGTGAATCTTTATACAGGAAAAAGAATTGGCTTTGGAGTACTGAATGTAGCAAAGTAGGAGGTTGATGAAGTCTTCAAATTTGTGTAAATAAAGTGTTGTTTATTTTCTGTTAGGCATGAAAATATCACTCGGTGTTTTTTCTTTCTCAGGTCTGTGAACATGTATTTCCCAGCGTACCTCAGATACTCAGTCCGCTCTGACCCAGGATTTTGGCTCAAAGGCCATGTTTCCTCAGAATAGTAAACTTTTTCTACCTCTTTCTAAGAGGCTTTCCTTGCTTTTGTATTATGCCTGGAGTTCTGGCAGTGGTTCTCAAAAACAAATTCACCTTTTAACGAAGAACATAGGTAACTGGTACAAAATATCAAATAGAATATTGGAAAATAAGCTGTTTGTAAGAATATGAGTGAGTTTCACTAGACTTTGAATTGTGACAGAGCAGGGAATTTCCCTCCTGTGAAGACGCTACAAGGGGAAAGAAGGAGCTTGTTTGAAAAACCAAATCTTTAGTCCCTTTCAATGTTAAGAATAACTGCCCCTTGAAAATGTAAATTAATTAAAGGCAGTTTCTACAAGTTTAGAAATGATGAGCAACCAGATGTGTATGTGTGAGGGTATACATGTGGGAGGCAGGCAGAAAGGGGGCAACAAGATATAATTCATATTCAGTAACTGAGATCTGGAGGGGGACAATTAGACTAATGAGTTGGAGTTCTGAGTCTCTCTGGTCATTCTCCCCTCATCTTACGCAGCGCAAGTCCACAAAAAAATCTGCAGCTCCAAAAAAAATGTAAGACAAAAATTTTGAGTGTACCAAGGAAAGAGTGCAGGGCAGCGCAAGCACATTTCCAGTGTTCTGTTAACCTCTTACTAACTCAGTTTACTTTGCCTATATCTGTTGGAAATATAAATAACTATATTTTAAATATAAGGGAGTTTATTCTTTTTAAAAGTATAGACCAGTAAGTATTCCTATGCATTTTCTATTGATTAACAGAATAAGGAGAGCCATACTTTATTTAGAAGTTTATAGGAGTAATCTTTTGATGACACAAAGCTTGATATCGCAGCAATGGCACTGATAATTTTCTACAGAAAATGTTTACAGGAAGCTTTTCAGCCTGGTGACTTGTTTTGTACAAATTTTTAGCTGCCTAGAATTTCTCTTCAGTTGTGTCTCCTTATAGCTTGCAAATGTACAAAGTCTTACATCTGGAGTATTTAGCAGCTCAAGCGTCGTGCTTCCTCCAGCCCACTAGTGCCTTCATTTTCTAGTGCATTGGCTAGCTTCATATAACTTTTCACAACAGAAGGAGAACCCATTGAAAATGTTTTTATTGTTTGTCACAGTCTGTTATCTAACTTTGTCATCCTTGATTCTTCTGTCTACCTTATTAACCCAATCAGGATGCAGGGAATTTTTTTCTCCTGTTTCATATGAGTTCTTAACTGTAAATATCAGTAAGGAGCGGTATTTAGCTAATTCAGTTTTTCTCTGAAATTCCAGGAGTCCAAAAATATTGATGTGAAGTGAATTTATGTTATAACTCTCTTCTTGATTTCAGATCTTAGCATTTAAAATCAATTTGATACTTAACGCTTTTAAAAAGAGCAGTATTATGAAGCAAGGCCATAGCATCAAAGCTATTAAGATACCATCCACAATCCTGGGGCAATTTCAGTTTGCTTAAATTGGAAGCATTTTAGTATATTGGAAGTTCTAATAAAATTCTTGCATTTGTGATCAATCCTATCTAGAGCTACATGAAGATCTAATAATTTCTCCAGAGATGAGTAAGTAGTATGCACAGCTGTGTTTACCCAGTACCATGGATAAAGCATGTACATAGGGGAGAGACAATCTGAGAAAGACATCGTCATCTTGGTCATATATGTTGTCAAAATAAAACAAACAAACTTGAGAGATCATCTGGGGTTTTACTTAGGTGCCCAAACCTTAGACCTCTAAGCCTAAACTGGGTATTCTAGATACCTTAACCATCTGCATGGGCAAATATGCAAGCAGAGCAATTCAGCTTATTCTAATATATATCTCTAGTATAAGCCTGATAAACAGGAGATGCCTCTTGTTATCCCTCAATTAGAAACAGAGCACAACATCAGCTAAGGCTTAGACGTCTAACTTAGAGATGTCACAAATAAATAAAATAAACTTTACACCTATTGAACAGATCTATGAAAATTGTTTTTACATTTGGGTCTGATACACAGTAGATCCTCCGAAACTAGATCTTCACTGGCTCTTCTGAAGATCAGTGGGGGAATTCATCTTTAGTATCTTAGTCCCTGGGTGGTATAAATAGACATCTACTGAAGAAGCTTTTAGATTTAGAACTGATAAAGTCATAAATTGTCAAGGTATTAGTGATCTGTCTGGCATTCCTATTCTTAGTTGGTTTGTCCTTTGGCTGATTTTTGAGAAAAAACACTGCCAAGATTTTCTTTCATCTTTTCCAGAAAGTAAGATTTTCAGCCCAAGAATGTTTTTGTAATATCAAAAGAATTTCCTTCCCAAGCTCAAGATAAATAGTTGACATCTTGAAAGTTCTTGGCACAATGATAATCATATTTGTGTTTGCTAGTTTGTGTGTGGCAATCAAAATACAGTGTTCCGATTGAGTCTGAATGTTTTTTAGATATTGGTTCGTTTTTAACATTTCTCTTGTTAGCTTAAATTAAGAAGCTAAATATAATTTCAAACGGAGAATCTGGAATTTATATTTTTATAAAACATATTGTATCAAAAATATCAATACTGTTCCTTTTTGATGTTTTAATTTCAACAAATTGTTATTTTTTCGAGAACAAAGCATATCATCCCTGAAATATCCAACCAGTTTTACTGACTATCTTGTTTTCTGGTGAACAGGTGTGTGACGTCCTATTCTGAGCTGGAAATAATAAGAAAGCTCTGCCCTACTCCCCTGTCCTTGATAGTCCAAACAAAGGCTGTGTGATTGTAGCAGACACCAACTCTTAACATGATGTCAATGTACCCTGTGAGGATGTACTGCCTGCTAATGAAAGGCAGAAAGGGAAAGCAGAGTAGAAAACAATAATGAAAAGATCTCACTAGATGCAGAAATGGAATCACACAGCAGAAATGCACAGAGATCAAGGATCTTACAATCAGTCAGAGACAAATTCATTACTTTCATAACTGCAGGTTGTTGCTTCTCCTATTCTTAAACAGGCAGATACAAACAACAGTCTTAGAGGAGCCATAAATAAAGGATAAATCTGAACTAATCTAGTTAGGCTTCCTTAGATAGGCAAGGAGCCAGATTGTCTTATAAAGTCTCTGACTTCCTGAGGCATTCATAGGCAAAAACGACTTGGGAAGTAATGCTGAGGGAGTGATCGGTCACTGGAAAAGGCTCCCCAGGGAAGCGGTCACAGCACCAAGCCTGTCAGAGTTCAAGGAGAGTCTGGAAAATGCTTGTGGTCATATGGTTTAGGTTGAGGTACTCCTGTGAGGAGCAGGGAGTTGAATGCAATGATGCTTACGGATCCCTTCCAGCTTGAGATATTCTACAATTCTAGCATTGGAGGCATTTTTAGCTGTGGATTGAATTGTGATCTCATGAATATGCATGACAAATCTGGAATGTGGTTTTCATGGCCTGATGCTTGTCCCTTATTGTACAACCTTAGGTTATCTAACAGCTTGACATTTAGAGAGAAATGAATTTTATCCCTTCTATATTAGTCTGTGGGAAGTTTGCATGAAAATTAGCAAAACAGTGATAAAAGCTTTATAAATCAAGTTAGAGATCTGCAGATGAGATAGACCAGATTTAACTTCAGCGCATGCAATAAGACATTTCCAAGGGCAGAAATAATACTATTTAAGCAATATCTGTGATTACATATGCTGAGAGAAAAAGAATAAAGACCTGGCAGGGAAAACATTCTGTGAAGACTCGTAAACAGTCAAAGTGAAGGTTATGTATAGTGTCTTCGCAGCAATGAGTAGGTGACATAAGCCTTGCAAAGATAGGCCCCTACCCTAAAGCCAGCCTGGTGTATTCAGGCTCAGATCTCATTTCAGGATGAGTATCATTCAGGGTAAAAAATATATCTTCAGAACACAAATATCACTTGCTAGTGTTTCACAGGGGAACAACACCTTCTTTAGTTCAGTAATCTGGGTAATTTCCTCCTTCTTATCTCCTTACAAATTTTAGAAAAGCAGAAACTGTAAGCAAGCTGGAAAACTCCCAAAATAAAAGAATGTCTGCAAGACTCCTTTGCTATTTGTTTCCTGGCTTATGCAAATTTTGAGGTTTGCTAATCATTAGCAAAAGTTAAGTATGATTTTGTCACTTAGCAACCACGATTAGTTTTTAAAAGTTTTGTTTCAAATTTTATCATGTGTTTATCCATGTTTTTCTCTGCGTCTTTTCTCATCACTGGAATTCAAACTCAGGAAAGTTTGAATGCAGCCAGACATTGGAACTCACAATCTTTGCACCTACTTGCTTGCAATAAACATGGAAAATAAGAACTGAAATACAAATCAGAGCAAGAGAGCTATTGTTATTTCATCTACATGAGGATCTATTCTTAGCTGGTTTTCAATTTGCACTGTGATGGCTTAGGCAGAGAAAATAACCTAGAGCAAATCACAAGGGTATTTTTAGTTTTTGTTTTATTTATTTTCGTTTTCAGTGTTTTGGCTGTGGTGGAGCTTTGTGCTTTATCAGTTTCAAACCAAAAACAGAAGCCTGAAATGAGTGGTATTTTCAAAATTATTTCTGAAAAGTGTGATTAATTTGGGGATTAGTTAAAATATTCATCCTGCTGTGTTGAGCTTATGCTCATGTATATTTTAACTTTAGACGAATATTTAATCTAGTGCAATATGATCTATAAAGCTTGTTCACCCAAAAGCTTACCTGTTTTTTACAACTGTGTCTGTTACTGTAATAAAATACATTACTTGTCTCTAAAACCTTTGCTTTGCTTTCCCATCTTACAATATTATGTTGGCATCCTAGTTTAGATAAAATCAATGGGAACTTTGCTGTCAAGTTTCCTGGGGTCAAGAATTTATTCTAAGTGAAAAACAAAGGCAATTGTGAAAAAAATCATACCCCGAAGGGTTATGAGCTGCTAAGCTCTTGTTTCTCCCTGGAAGCTGTGGAGAACAACATGGACGTGAACTTCAAACTCCTGAGACCTCCAGCTGCCCAGGAGGTCTGCTGTTGGGAGCTGGTAGAGCAGAAGTTGCCTGGAAGTTCGCAGTTCTCATTATTTGTCCTTTTTAATGTCAGTGGTGTTCATCAGTTGTTGTGAAAGCCATATGGTACAAGGCTTTGCAGATGTACCAACATAGTGAAAAGGACTGTTGCTGTGCTTGTAACACACCTATTTCTGTTCATAGCAATGAGGTGAGCCTGAAGAGCAACTGGAAGTCATGGAGCACGATTGCTTGAGCGCCTTGATGTACGTCCGTGCTGGACTGTATTATTCTAATTAAAGCAAAGATGGAATTTCAGACTCTCAGGCAGCCAACATAGAGATGTATTCCACTTATAAGGGCAAACAAACCAATCTGTTTCAAACCCCTGTAGATATCTGGAAAGCTTTGGAACAGTAAGCGTGTTTATATTCACAGAATGAGGAATATAAGGAAAAGTAGAACTAGAAGGACAGGGGGAACTTTAGCCAAACATCTTTTATTTCCCTTTCTTTTTGGAGAAGGTTTCTGTTCTTACTCAGTCTCCCATAAGCAACAAGGGCAACTGCCTGAGCCTGACAACACAGGAAGCAATGGTGAAAATCAACAAATCTTGGTGTAGGCAGAGCAGAGTGGATGTCTTCGCCTCTACCCAGGCATTCAAGAGCCTAAATCTGGCCCTGATTGTGTCTTCAACCTTCCCACTCTAGAAATGGCTTCTAACTCTCCACCCCACCTTGGTACGCAGAAAAGGTAGTGTGATTGTTTTTCAAAGGGAAAAATTTTCGATGAAGCTCAATGCACAGGCACAGAGAAGAAGCAGCAGCATTCTGTGGAATTTGTGCTTTGCAGAGACGTGTACCTCATCTGTGTGTTCTTGAAGACCAACTGCTGCCCTGCATTTCCTCTCGAAGCCTAGGGAGCTTCAGGCAGGCATGCACACTTCTCATTCCTCACTGAACAGGACATTACCTCCAGGAAAATGGAGAAATATCGGGGGACATGTACATGGGAGGTTCTTGCTTAATTCCAGGAGCATTCCGCAGATATGTGCCCAGATGGGTACCGCCCTTCAGCATAAGCCACTCTGGTTTGTCCATCAATGTTTTTATCCCAGTGTTCTTTTGCGTGGTCTTTGGGTTATTCAGAGCCAGAATACTGACTTCATATTTTTAATGAGGTTGTGTTTTTCTTCTACACAAAGATAATGACATTTTCTAGATTTAATCACCAGATTAAGTGCATTTTCGAGAGTTTTCCAAATTTACTTTCAGATATAGCAACCAACACTTCCTTAAAAAAAATAATATGGGGGGGGGAGAAAGAAAACCATCCCTGAGCTGACAGAATGCAACAGTAGGAGGCAAGCATTCAGCTGGCAGTTACTTACTTCCTGGCATGCAATTTTAATTAAGGAGTCAGCATGTCTGCTACACAAGCCCACAGGAGGCAGTAACTAAAAATGTCTGGGAAAATGTCCATGGATAAAAAGGTAGGAGAAAGAAACAATGACACTGTATTTCAGGAAGCTAATTGAATATCTTCATCCCTACTTTTCTCTAGATAAGTCTTATTACCTAAGGAAAGCAAGCACAAATTGCTGTACCACAGAATGCACAGGAATACCTGTTTTGTGGTGTATAGTCAGAGATTCACTATTGATCCAAGATAGTTCAAAGACAGAATCTTTTTTCTTCAAGTAGGTCTGCCTTTGCACCAGTTTTCAGATCTCTGCGATAAGGTTTTGTCTTTCTTTTTATGCCAGGGACACTGCATTCACAGCAGTTATGCCTTTCACTGAGTAGTTAAACTGCCCAGTGCATAAGAAGCAGAAATTACCTGCTCAGGAGTCATGTTCTGAGATATCAATTTGGATTTTTAAACTGAAGCCGGAGCAGAAATCTTTCTTTCCTTAGACCATAGCTGTAGTGATTACCTAGCTAAGGAAGTCAGCAAGTAGATTGCTTTAAATCACTTCCAGTAATTTTTCATAAATACTTTTTTTCCCCCTGGTATGATGATTTTTTCTTCTTCTCACAGAGCCAATCATCAGGACATAGAGGCTGATTCATATCCTGTACTTTCAACAACCATTATTAATCATACAAATATCTTTCTGAAGAGGTACTGTGAAATCCTGTGTTGAAATCTCATTGTCGGCTCTTACTTTCTCCACTGGTAAATATTCAAATGTAGCACTGAGGAATAAAAACGAGGGAGCTCATGCACCTGCCTTGTTTTATATCTATACACATCAATCTGAAAGGGCTGGGACTAAAAATAATCTGTGAAAGAAAAGCACATTAATATGACATGACTTAAAATTAGAGCTACGGGTTCTGTGGGGAAAAGAACTGGTCAGCTAATCTCAGTCTTTCTGTCACTTTCACTTATTAAGAGCTCTTTGGCTAGCAGGAACATAATTTGTGCTTATGGTTAAATGAATTGCTGGGTGAGTGTTAGAGAAGTCAAATGAAGTCAGATAACAGAATCAAAAATTATTTCAAACTTCTTTTTATTTTTTTATAACTGCCATTTAATGGGCTCATTATGGGTTGAAAAATTATTTCTGAGGCAATGTAACTTGGGATGAAACACTGAACGATCACTAATGACTTTCTCCCTCCTTCTGCTGAACTGCCTTTATGAATCGGGATTGATGGAGTAGTGTTTGGAGCAGGCTGGGACTACAGTGTGAGTTGTGTGAGGCTATACACATCTCTCTCTTCTGGTTGTCTGCAGCCCTGGAGACCATCTCAAGAAGATTCTGATGTCATTACTTCAGATTTTGATGTCTTGCTTACATGAACAAAATTAATGAAAAAGGTGTTTTTTCCTTTTCGCCTGTCGTTTTATGCTGACCTACAGGGAGAAATTTTCATTTTCTTTTACTGAGCAGAGGAGAAAATATCCTTGATTTTTTTTTCTTATAACCCTGAGAAATCCAGACACTGATAGAATAGCCTGAAGATTTCTGTAATTTAAACCAACTGACAATGATCATTTCAGGAGACATAGGTTGCCTGAAAATTGCCATAGTTTACTGACTGTCAGTTGCTTCTCCTACCTGCCTTAAGCTACAAAATGCCCTAAAGGCATCACAGAAATGGACAAATAAAGACCCAGTAATAAGCTCTGTATCACTGCAGCATTGCCAGGAGAGTATTTGTAGCCAAAAAAACAGAGAAGGCAATAACCAGTGGCTCTAGGGCTACTAAATTTTTCTCCCAGGCCACAGCCATTCCTGTTCATATCGCTGGATCAGGGTCTGCACAGCCCGGCCACCCTCTGCAACCTGCCGCACCTGTGGGCAGCTTTGAGCTGATGACATTTATCATGAGCTTTAACCAGCTGATGTTTCTTGGCTGTTTGTGGTAAATAGCTTGAGGCACAATTCTAAAGCAGGCTCAACTTTTAGCCATGTTGCTGTTGATCATTTTTGCCAAAGCATCCGCTTGTCAGTCACTCTCCCTTGCCTCTGGAAGAAGCCATTTCAGAGGGCTGAAGCTGTGCTCTGTACGATGGCTGCAAAGTCAAAGAAGTCTTCTTCTAGGGGCATTTCTCTCTCCTTCTCAACTGCAAAGGGACTCCAGGCAAGTGGATTAATTGAAACACCTATAATGTAGGTGGCTAAAATATAGTGAGAAGAATTTCATGCAGAGAAAATTGTCACTCCATTTCAATAACCAGACTTTTAAATACCTCTGCTCCTACTTCAGTCTGTACTTTTGCTCGGTGAACCTCAAATTTTTGTTTCATTTGAATAGCAATGGTGCCTTTAAAGGTTAATTATTTATCTTGCACATGTAAAGAAGGGACCAATGTCCAAATGACACTACACAACTGCTTTTAATAAACTCACTTCAAATCAGCAGCATGCTATAGTCTTTCTCTATTATTTTATATGAAGACATGACAAAGTTTTTTAGATGAAATAAAGCTGCCTTCAGGCAGTTTTAATTTGCAACAGAAGAATAGATTCAACTGATCACTATATTGCAGACAGCATGGGTCCTGGCTGCATGGCAGGGATAATATTTTTATATGGATGAGCAGTTCTTGATTAATTTATTTGTGATAGAAAGTTTGGGCAGGCCTCTGTAGGCATCGGAGCATGGTTAAACTGTGATTGTCTAGAGATGTGCTCACATACATGCTCATTTATTGCATTTAATTGCTAGCAGCTCACGGATGATGCTTCCTGCTACTGAGGGCTGCAGGAAGAAACCCAGACATTCTCAGACCGTGATGGGGCCAGAGAAGAGGTCCCGTGCCCTCTCAGCTCCAAAGTGCTCCCCCCTGATCTACACACAGCGTGTGCATAGGGGACAAAAGCTAGGAAAGGAAAAAAAGCCCAGGTCTTGTGATACAGGGAATGAAGACAGGTGGATGAGAAAGAAAAGAAAATCAGTTAGAGCTCTGGGGGTTAGAAAGTGCATGAAACAAAAGCCAAGCGCTCTCTCCGAGGTGACGCTAGGAGTCTGAGGGAGCTTGGGAGCAGGAAGAGCGCCCCATTAAATGCATCACTGGTGATGGACATCCAGCAGGGCTTGGAGAATACTTCCCAATAGTCTGTGTATATTGATTTTTTCTTTAAGATACATCCGCAATATTCATGAAATTGTAAGGAAAATTCTCCTTGGCAAACACTAGCATCCTTTTGGACTTTTCTAGTGGAAAAGCAATTTGGACTTTTAAATTTATAAAATTTAAACTGAATGTGCAAGAACTATTTGTTCATCTTCCAAATCTGGTGTCACCCGTATCTCCAATTTGACTGTGCTACAATCCCTTTTCAAGGACATTCCATGATTTTACGTGAACTCTCCTGCTTATTTCAAATTGCTTTCCCAAGCTGCCTACCATGAAACTTACTATTCTGGGGGTATATAGCAGCAACTCATACCTGTCTTTGGACCCAGGTCATCAAATATTTAAATATTAATTCAGGTTATTTTTGTTTTAGTGTATTGTTTGTACAAAGTGTATAAGCAGCCCAGAGGCTGGCCAAGAACAGAAAGAAAATCAAAACACACACAAGGGACAGAGAGTCAAAGAGATGGGAAAACAGGAGAATAATGGCCTCTGGCCATTATTTTACAGTTTTTAGATAAGTTTTGAAAAAAACATTAACTCATTTTCACCCTTACTTATGTAGCTGCAGTCTCTGTGACTGAGGAAAGCAAAAGCAACTGAGTGAGATGGTTTCCTAGCTTAAAAATGTCATCACTGCTACTGAAAGCAAATATCTCTTTTTACAAGTACTGAGGCTTGTTTTTTTCAAAGCATTCATCCTGTCAGGCAGTTTGATCCCCTACAGGACAGGTGGAATTTAAAGGAACAAATGTCATGGTCTTCAGAGCAAACCTATTCGTAATAAACAGAAAGGAAAACACTTGGGTGGGTTCCCAAATATGAAGAACAAATTAAGATACCCTTGGGTATATCCACTTTACGTTATCTGTAATTTTTAACTATACAACTACAGCATTAAAAACTCAATGGACTTTATCTTGCCTGGTATCATTGACTGTTATCCAGTAAAGCACTTGCACATTGTTTAATTTTAAGGACATGATGCCCTGGTTTCAAGCCAGAGGACCCAGTGGCGTATTGGAACAAAAGAGTGATAAGCAGTTTGACAAGCCCTGCAACAAATACTGTCCTGCTGCTTCTTAGACACCTATATGTAGTTGATTCAAACACATTATTTCACCAATATGTATTGAAGATACACCTAGATTATTCTTTTTCCCCTTTTTTTCAGTGTTAAACATAGTTAGCAGAATTGCTCTGTCTGCAGTCTAACTCCCAGATAAATAATAATTCACTTCTTTTGAATCTGTATTTGATAAAGAGTACAGAATAAAAGGGAGTGCTAATGTGCATTTCTGTGATGTCAATTTTTCGTTGCTGCTGTTTCTGAAATATAGCCCTATCTTGTCAGATTAGGATTCCTGGAGATTCTGTCTGTGAATATATATTTAATTCTTCCACCTTGTTACGAACCTATTATTAGATTTTCACATCTGTCATTTGCTTACCATAAATGCAAGCAGTTGCTTTTTCTTCCCCTGACTTTTTTTGAAGTAAAAATGTACTTTTCTCATCCAGCTTCAACCCAGATGACTAGAATAACAACAAAAATGCACCCTACCACAGCGTTTTCATTTATTTCCAGCAAAACTTATGATACCGAATATCTTCCTTTAGGTGAACACAGAACAATGAAAGAGCTGTTCTATTTTCTGAGCTTTTCCGTGGATGATGAGGGTTGTGTTACGTATATTAAAGGATAAACTCCTATCTCCATAACGTTTAAGGGCAGACAAGACACATCTTTGATCACAAGTCAACATTTGGCTTTCAGTTCTATAACTCACCTTAACAGTGTTTCCATTCAGTGGCTGACCACATAGCACAAGCTTAAATACTTGAGAGCAGTAATTCTTCCTATGGTACAAAGACAATGCTTTGTCACAAAATGGGACAATTAATTTAAACTATATTCTGTGAATAAACTGTATTCATTCACAAAACTCTATTCGTTGGCCACCCAAGAGAGCCTTTCAGATGGTTATTTTTACAATGGTCAGTTTCTCTTGCTACTATGTCTTCAAGTGATGTTTCAATGAGACAGTGTCTTAAATAAGTCATAACTCTTTCTTTTGATCTCCACGTGCTAGCACTCTTGTCTGTGTGTGGGATTTGCCTGGATACCAGCTGGCATGGTTGTGGGTCTCCTCAAAGGAAAAGCAATGATGACTGAACAAACAGTTATTAGGGCTGTTGGAAATTTAGGATTTGTTGAAGGTGTGGCATTTTTGAATAACGAAGCATTCCTACTGTTCTGTGGGCATTTGGACAAGATTGACCAAACCCTAATCCATTCTCCTATGGAGTCTCTGGACAATTGCCTCTTGTGCATGTGCTTGAACATTTCTTTCTGGATAAGAGGAGTGTGACATTACAGAGGAGAGGATTGTTTTTAGAAAATGTAGCTGCAAACAGGACCAGCTAGGAAAGCCAGCCAGTCAGTACAGAAGCTTAGAAAATTCCTTGGTTTAGGTGCTAAAAGGGGGTTGAGGTTTTCTTTATCTAATAGCTTCAAAACATGAGGTCCAGGGATCATGCCTGGTCTCACTGGGTGCTGCTGTCTCAAGAGAAGGCAGTCTGACCTACAGGTAGTTCTTAGTCTGGAGAACAGTTAACCTTAGTTGGCTTTGCTATTACTAGACCTGGATAAAATACAATATTACCACATCATCCTCAACATAAGTCTCACCTGAGTTGCTTTAAGCAATGCAAGCACCACTTTCCTTCCTTTTCTTTTTGTTTTGAGCAGACTGATAGTTGATACACTACTCAGTTATCAGCCAGTGGCGTACTGTATTTCCTTACTGCCACATTCGTGTCACAGTGTACATATGGGTTGGATAAGAAAATTCGTATAAATCAGTCTTAAGATCAGGTCATCTAGAGCCCATTTAAATGGCTGAACAATTTGGCTAAGGCAGACAACTCCCGGCACTGACCATTAGTATTTGTTGCTGACACGTTACACAGCAGTGAGTGATTAATATTGGTGGTCTGCTTACGTGGAATGAAGTAGTAATATTTTGAGCTACAGCTGGACAGTGGTGCATCATTTTTTCCAAAGTTTTCTGTCTATTTAAACCATGTCATCCTTCTCAATAATACCTGGCTCACTGTTTTTCCAGGTATCGAGTCTTTCTGACCAGCTTAAAAAGTGTTGTCACCTTTACTACAGAAGAGATTCCACGTTTCATCCTGAAGTTGGCTGCATTTTCCTAAAGCTGGAAAGTGGTGTGATATACTGAACTGTATTATGCTGACAGGGGAGAATTTTAATTTTATGTATAGATTTAACAAAAGAATATAGTGAAAGTTTCAACACACCATGCACCTTCTTATGAGGTTCATAAATCTCCATTTTCTCCTTGTTCCAATGAATATATTAATTCTAATAATGTTGAGAAACTTCTTTTGAATGTCAGCAATCTGCTAGAAGAAAGTGAGAGAAAGGGTTTTTTCCATTCATCGTTGATAGTGTTGGTACAGCCAGGAAAAAAAGACACAGTAAGGTTGAGCTACTGGTTAGCATGAGGCAATGGTAAAACAGTGAAAAGAAGCCAATGTCTCCTATCTCAGGGTCCTCTCTTAGCCACTATACTGAACTTCTGTACATTAACTCCTTTCCAGTGTGAGCTGAATGGTGAGTGGCCATGTTGCTACATAAATATATTATTTGGTCACAGAACCATTAAACAGTTTCTGATGTGAATATATTTATAGCTGAGTATGTAATGTTGCATATGCTCTTCACTCTAGTTGTGATTAGCAGAGTCAATACCAATTAAAACTGAAACTAAAAAAAGTGTGCATATTTATTTAGTTTCATCTTCCTTGTGTTTTTCTAACTGCTACCTGCAGTCCAATTAGTGGCATAGGCCATTAATAAATTCAAGGTCAAATTATATTACCTTTCTTAAAAATAATAGGGAAATGAGGAAATACTGGAAATACCAGCAAGGCAAAGATCAGGGACCCTAACAGATTTGCTGACCTTTATTCTTGAGATGGGTTAGTAGTCATTATAGTGCTGTGAATGTTCCCTTAAATAATTTAGATGCCGTTGCTTGCTTCTTGGAGGCACTTCATCAAGGTTCTGTGAAGCCAGCAAAGCATGGATAAATATGGACACTCCTCAGGAATAAAATAGACAAAAATGTCACTCCATTGCATCCTGGGTAGATACCTTTAAGTTTCTGCTCAGATGTTTAAAGAACTTCCAACATGCTTCTGAATAATATATTCAATAATGATATACATCCAGAAGCAGAAAGACGTGAAGTGAGAAAAAGCCTGATTATGTGTCTTCACACAGAGAACACTTCTTCTATTTTATTTTAGTAACATTCCTTTAGCACAGGTGGCCCAATGAGAAAGAAATCGGGTAAAGAAAAGCCACAGCTTAAACCTCATAATTACCATATGTGAAGAAAAAGCATAACCGCAGAACTTAATGTAAATTATTAAACTTCTAATTAAACTTCAGAGAGTAATTTCTTTTTATTCACAGATAGATTGAATGTAAGTACATCCTGTCTCCCTTAAAAAATCAGTGATGAATCACATCCATTCCAGTTTTGTGTAAAATCGAGGAACAGACTTATTAAGGGGACCTTTGAGCACAATATTTGCATTCCCATGGCTTTTGCAATGATAGGGTCCTGAAGTCTAGATGTCCAATAACGTCCACACTTCTGCTGCCTGACATGCTGTTTTGGTTTGGCCTGGATAAACGCCACATGCCCACCAAAACCCCTCTATCACTCCCCCTCCTCAGCTGGACAGGGGAGAGGAAATATGATGAAAAGAGAAGGAGAGGGAGAGAATAATTTATCATCAATCAAATCAGAGTAAGATAATGAGCTTATAACACCTTCACCCCCCTCCTCCCCTTCTTCCCAGGCTGAACTTCACTCCCGTTTCTCTACCTCCTACCCCCACCCCAAGTGGCACAGGGGGAAGGGGAATGGGGGTTACGGTCAGTTCATCACACGTTGTCTCTCCCGCTCCTTCCTCCTCAGGGGGAGGACTCCTCACACTCTTCCCCTGCTCCAGCGTGAGGTCCCTCTCATGGGAAACAGTTCTCCACAAACTTCTCCAGTGTGAGTCCTTCCCACAGGCTGCAGCTCTTCACGAACTGCCCCAGCGTGGGTCCTTCCCATGGGCTGCAGTCCTTCAGGAACAGGCTGCTCCAGTGTGGGTCCCCCACGGGGTCACAAGCCCTGCCAGCAAACCTGCTCCAGCACGAGCTCCTCTCTCCACGGGTCCACAGGTCCTGGCAGGAGACTGCTCCAACTTGGAGTCCTTTTCACAGGCTACAGGTGGATATCTGCTCCACCATGGACGTCCATGGACTGCAGAGGGACAGCCTGCCTCACCATGGTCTTCAGCATGAGCTACAAGGGAAGACTCTCTGCTCCGGCATCTTGAGCACGTCCTCCCCCTCCTTCTTCACTGACCTTGGTGTCTGCGGAGTTGTATCTCTCACTTCATCTCACTCCTCTCTCCCCACAGCCGTTTCACCGCAGGGTTTTTTTCCCCTTCTTAAATATGTTATCGCAGAGGTGCTACCACCGTTGCTGATTGGCTTGGCTTTGGCCAGCGGCAGGTCTGTCTTAGAGCCAGCTAGCAATGGCTTTATCAGACATGGAGGAAGCTTCTTGCAACTTCTCACAGAAGCCACCCCTATCGTTCCCCCACTACCAAAACCTTGCCATGTAAACCCATAACACATGCACAAAGACACCAAGCTGAGCAGAAGCTGTGAAGTAGGACTGCTTACTGGTAACTCCTGACTGGTTCCTGCCTTTTTAGAATCCTCCCGAGCCAATACTCAAAATGCATTACAAGTAGCAAAGGACACAAAAGATAAGACAAAAAATTGTTTGCCAAAATAATTCATAGGAATATAAAGTGTAAGCCATAACTCATAGGGGAAGAGGAGCAATTTTCACTGAGAGGAATAATTCTCACCAAGAAGACAAAATCTTCAGTACTTTCATTTTTATTTTAATTTTCAAACAAAAGGTCAGTTGTGACCAGATGCTCAATCCATGGAAATTATTAAGGATATAGAAAGTAAGCCAGAACAGGAAAAGAACAGGCGAAAGAACATTTGGATAGGTACGATGTACTCAGACCGGGAATAACTGATCAAATTTGCCCTTTTTGAGTATTTACGGAATTTACATGAAACAATTTTGGGAATAATTAGCACTTGTTTGTGAGACCTCATAACAGATGGTGAGGTCTGCCAGGAGTAAAGAAAGAGCAACTGAACGTGTCAACCTGACACTAATATCCAGAAAGCTACAGAAACAAGTAATTAAATAATCAATTATAAATAGTTAGAGGATAATAACTTGGTAAGAAACAGCCAACACTAATTTGTCAAGAGCCAGTCATGTCAAAGAAAGCAATTCCTTCTCTGACTACCCAGTGACTTTGACTGGTCTACTAGATGAAGCAGAAATAAAAGTAATGCATCTTGGTTTTAGAAAGATTTTTGTTCCATTACATTCTCTTATGTATATTATGGTAATATGACGTGCAAAAAAAGTGTATCGTGTGAGCATATATCTGTGTTCAAAATCTGCACTCAAAAAATAGGGGTCACGTGCCAAAAAAGTGGAGGCTTATACCCAACAGGCTACCCTGGAGAACATTGTGGTTCAATGGTTCCAGCAGGTCTAGTTTAATCTGTGATTTAGATCGTGTGTAAGGGAATTATATATTAAAATCTGTGGAAAACAGAAATGTTTTATGTGTTGTGAGCTCTTTGGATACAGGTTTAGAATCCAAAACTGTATTGCTAAATTGGGTAAATGCTCTGAAATAAAAAAAAAAATAGTTAAGATAGATGTAGAGAGTTGTGTTTAGCAAGGCAACGCCAATTGTACAAATAAAAACCAGGGACTTAGAATCATAGAATCCTAGAATCATTGAATGGTTTGGGTTGGAATGGACCTTCAGAAATCATCTTGTCCAACCTCCCTGTCATAGGCAGGGTAACCTTTCTGTAGGTAGAATGGCTCAAAGCCCCACCTAAACTGACCTTGAACACTTCCAGGGAAGGGGCAGCCACAGCTTCTCTGGGTAGCCTGTTCCAATGTCTCACCAACCTCATCATAAAGAATTTCTTCTTTATGGCTGTAGAATCATAGAGTCATAGGTTGGAAAAGACCTCTAAGATCATCATGTCCACCCCAATATCACCATGCCTACTAAACTTTATCCCAAAGTCCCACATCTACACGTTTTTTGAACACCTCCAGGGATGGTGACTCAACCAGTTCTCTGGGCAACCTATTCCAATGCTTGACCAATTGCCTGTTGTCCTGTCACTACAGGCCTTGGTAAAAATTTTCTCACCAGCTTGCTTATATGTCCCCTTTATATATTGACCTGCTGCAGTAAGGTTTCCCCGGAGCCTTCTCTTCTTCAGAATGAACAACCCCAATTCTCTCAGCCTTTCCTCACAGCTGAGGTGTTCCATCCCTCTGATCATTTTTGTGTCCCTCCTCTGATTCCACTCCAACAGGTCGATGTCTTTCCTGTGCTGGGGGCTCCAGAGCTGGACACAGGACTCCAGGTGGGGTCTCACCAGAGCAGAGCAGAGGGGCAGAATCACCTCCCTCGACCTGCTGGCCGTGCTTCTCTTGATGTAGCCCAGGGTGCCGTTGGCCTTCTGGACTGCGAGTGCACATTGCCGGGACATGTCTAATTTTTCATTCTCCAGCACCCCCAAGTCCTTCTCGGCAGGGCTGCTCTCAATCCCTTCATCCCCCAGTCTGTATTGATAGCGGGGACTGCCCTGACCCAGATGCAGGACCTTGCACTTGGCCTTGTTGAACTTGATGAAGTTCAAGACTTCATGAAGTTTCTTCATAAAGGGCTGAGTGACAATTCTTCATGAAGAACTTTATGAAGGACTTGGTGAAGTAATGACTTCTTAACCATACAGTAATAGGACAGAAAAAGCACAAGTTCTATAGTGGATCCCAAACAGAGCAAGATGCTTCTCTAAAAAGAGTTTAGAAATAATAGTTATTTTTTGAATGTATGAACAGAGCATTGCACTCAGAACTGTTTGTGCCTTATTTAGATTTATCAGGTCTATCTGCCTATATTATTGGATCCACAGAGACCTCTGTGAGCACCCCCAGGTTCAGGAGGGTTGTGACTGTACTTCAAAGTGACCAGAAGAGGACAAAAAAAAAGATAAAATGTTTAGAAAATAATTGTTATAAAGTGGAAAAGGCATGAGGAGATTTAGCAATGCAAAATGGTCGAAAGTTGAAAAACCCACCAGCCAGACATCTTACTGAAAGCTTTCCTCTGTCAGTTAAATAACTACACTTTTCTTAAAATATACATGGCATGCATGGCTTTTCCCATACTGTTGTGTCAAGTACCCAGGACCTCAGGCTACCGAATTTCAAAAAGGAGGTACTGCTGCTGTACGCAGATAACAGCATGAGCAGTACAGCTGATCAGACTCACATACTGAGTAAGGTGCAGATTGCCTCTTTGTGCGTGCTTTTCTACCCATAACTGGCCATTGGCATCACGCCCAGGAACATACAGAAACATCTTTGCTCTTTGGGCTAGAAAGCAGAAGTCTAAGTAAGGACCAGAATGGCAGCTCTAAGTGTTAAGAACAGAAAAAAAAAAGCATCTTTTATGGGGAACAATGATCAGTTGGTCACCACATCCTCTGGTGCTTGCTGAGATGTGACTACTTTACGCAAGGAAAATTTAGATTATATATCAGGGATTAAAATCTGTGCTATACAACTTTCTGTAACGTGCTATCCAAAGTTTACTTTGTTGAATGATTCAGAAGACAAACTTGGCATTTGTCTGAATACAGATCTCTTTTCTCGTTAGCTATTAATTTCTAGACAGAGTAGTGGCTTCTGAAGTTAGTAGCAGCATTATCACCTGCAAATGCTAATATGTTAACCAAATTCAAACCATTAAATTATTTTACCACACTTTTTGCATTTGCAAGCATTATTAGTGCAATGTCATTACTGTCTTGGCTATAATCAAAATTACAAAGAAATATTTGCCCTTTGAATTTACAGTAATAAAGAGCTACAAAAATATTTTGATAATTCTATGTTTTGAAGTCTTAGTAGCCACAGAAAAAAAAAAAAAGTCCAAACTAATTCTTCATTCCAATCAATCTTTAGCTATTTTCACAATTAAGAAAGAAGCCAGTATAATGCTGGCAATGAATTGTTCGGTCCTGCTGAGATGCACCATTTTATCCTAGGGGAGCACGTATCTTGGGAAACAGTTCTATTCAATTTGCGACTGTAATCAAGTGAATGTGATTTTATTTATGTAGGAAAAGTGTCTGAATTTTATTTACAAATGGATTTCAGCAGGATGTGGCTCACAACCTTGGGTAATCACACTGAAAGGGCTTATGACTGCTCTTATGAGTGGAATTTTCTGTAGCTCTGATCTACTGCTACATCACTCAAAACTTCCATTAATGTTGTCTGTCACAAGTTTCTCAAAGGGATTTTTACTTTCATCTGTTTTGCTAACCTGAAAGACAGTCATAATTTTGCTAAGGCTGTATGCAGTAAAGTTGCCAGCAGTAATTAGTACTATTGTTTTCTTTGAGTATTTTTTACTTTTCTGCTAACAGTATTGGTCTGGCAAACACCGCAGTGATTTCAAATTAGAGATAGCTTGACATTTCTCAGATGTGGACAAGGAAGAAGACCCAAGATGTGCCTAAGGGAGACTCATTCTGGAGCTTGTTGCAGAAGCTGAATGAGGTTCAGGACACCTTCCTGGACTGCAAGTGCCTTGTGGTGGTATCTACTGTCAGAAGACCATCTCCAGACCTCTCCCAAGAGCTGTGCTCCCAGGTGATCGAACAAGGTAAAGTCTATTGGGAGAGCCTGGGCTAGAATCCAGCTAACGTTTAGGTAACTTGGGTTGTGACAAAGCTTGAGGGAGTACTATAGACGAGAGACCTGTTTGGCTGGCCCAGCATCAGCTGTCCACTCCTGTGCTTTGCTAGCTTTGAAGGAGAATCAAAGCAGACAGGAGTCTCCATCTCCCACTACTTAGGAGGAGGCTTAGATTTCCTGTGGTTTAGTCCCATCATGGCTAGCAGAAGCAGAAAATTCCCATGCTCCTGACAACTTCATAGGATTGATACCTTTCATTGATCTTGTCAGCATCATGTGTAACAAAATCCACTTTTTCCATGTCGTCTGTAAAATCACCCTGGAAGTGCAATATAACTTGAGAGTGAGGGGGTAAGTGGCTGCAGGAAGGCACTGGAAGTGTAGCTCTGATTTGGCTTAAGTCATAATCCACTATTAAATGAAGGGTGCGCCACACCTAAGAATTTCAAGAGTGGTGTTCAAAAATATCTCTTGTGAGGTGTTACCCAAGCCATGAATTCTAGAACTGCTACACTAAAAATATGCAGTGCAACCAGGAAAGGGTTAATGGCTTATTGGAATTGAAGAGTTGTTCTTAATGGGTGCAAAACTCCATCTGCTTTCACAGTGTGAACTGGGAAAATTATGGTACTGTCTATGCCATCCATTTCCTTCTCCTCTGATGCATTGTAATAGCATCTAAAGAAAGAACTAGCCAGCACATGGTTTTCTATATTATGCAAACTGAACTTTTCAAATCATGAAGGATGTCAGCAAAAGTTGTCAGTCTTGTACACGGATCATTACCAGTTTTGAAAGGTGAGACTCAGAACTGCAGATTGTAGGTTAGCTTCTTTCTCTCTCTCTTTCCCTCCATCCCTTCCTTTCCTTCTTCCCTGCTCCCTTGCCCTTGTCATTTTTTTTTTTCTTTTTTTCCTATTATTTCTTTACAGTGAGAAACAGAATTTTGCAAGAAAACATAAAAGTCTGATACAGGCAATGGTTCAGAGAAATCATCTAGGAGAGCAGAAAATGCTTTTGCCATTTGTTATGCACTCAAGCAAGTGCTACAATAAACAAGAGACTTTTATTCTGTTTACTTCTCCTGAGCCAAACAGCAAAAACTGTCAAATGTTTGTGGCTTAGTTACACATGCCTGGAATGCTTATGTTGTGTAGCTTTAGTGCATATGTTTGCCACTTTATGTTTGCTTTGCTAGCTACACTCATGATGTGCACAGAAGAAGATGGACATCATATAGCATGAATTACAAAGTTTAGGATGAAGAACAGCCTGTCTCAGTGATGCTCTGCGTGCTGAAAAGGCAGAGCCTCCTAGCCTGATAAATCCCAGTGAATCCTGTGTTAAAACCCACTTACAATAAAAAGATTTTGGTTTAGTTTTGATTAAAGAAAATCACGAGGCCTGAAGGTCCAACTTGCGTGTTTTATCATAGGCTTTGAAGTTATTTTTTTTCCATGCTTGCTTACCCATAGGCCTATATCCAAAGAAAAATCCACAAATCTGATTGCCTGCTTAGTCCTGCAAATATCAAATTACTCTCTCAAACTGTTCAGATGATTGATTCCTACTTTAGACATCTCTGAATGACACTGTGACCATGTCTCTCTGTGGGGTGTGGGAGCATGATCCAGCACCAGCAAGACACTCTCATCCTCAGCTGCTGAGGGTGAAGGTTCTTCCCACGCCTTGGAGGGGTAGCAGTGGGAGAGGGGAAAGTGTAGCTGTGCTCCCAGCTGCCAGACCCTGACCTTCCCCTGACAGCTGATCGCCCATGCTACGGGCTTAGGGCTAATCCTTTAGGGACTCATGATTTTTTCTCTGTTGGCTACACAGAGTCTGTCGGGAGGTGAAAGCATCCTACAGCCTGCTGACATTGGGCTCTCTTTTGGGATGTAAAAGCTGCGAGTTCAAATCAGTCAGTGTTTGAGGAAGGACCACAAAAGAAGTGTTCATGCTTCCTGTGTTGACAGAGGATGCTGGAGGACAGAAACAGAAATCCCTAAGTGAAGGAAGCAGGTTGCACAAAAAGGCAGCACTCTTGGACCAATGCCCAAGAACAGAGTTTCAGGCATATGCTTTTCATTAATATTTTATTTTAGATGATTTCGCTGTATGTTTGCTGGTTCTTCAGCCCTCATGTGGTAGCTAGTTTATCCCCACAACTTCTAGTTTTGAGAGCTCAGAGCAGCAATTTGAAGCCCTCTCTTGGAGCTTGACACCCAAGTTTCCACATTTACCCCAACTGAATGCGTCAGAACCTGAGGCCCTCATTGAAGGATGGTCAAATGAAACCCTTCCAGCCATTCTTGAGTGTCTGCTCCAGCACTCTGACCTAAAATGATTCTTCCTGACTTGAAGGGGCACTGAATCAGGTAACAGGCTCTCAGGAACTATTTTTCACAGGTATATGCATTGTTTTCTGATTTTCTAATGATGAACCAAGGAGTTCGAGACTCTGACATATTTATTCTGTCTGTGGAAGAACTAGGCAGAAAGAAGAATTTTTACTTTAACTGCTTTATGAAGCAGTTAAATATCTTTCTGCCTTTTGAATTCTTTTAAAAGTGGGCTTTTTTGATATCTAGTAAGTTTAAATTATTCTCAGCAGGTACTCTTGTCTGCCACGTACATCAGGTGTTGAGATACTATAACAAGAGAAAAGGTTTAAGAAATCTCAGGCACTTTCTTCACAGACTACAATTTCAGATCTTGTTAATTTATCACTAAATACATGTTGGACTGCACAGCATTTGGGAAATATTTATTTTAAAAATAGCAGACCAGTGCCATAATAGACAGTTGTACAGAAATCGAACATTTTGCAGGTAAAATAACATACAACAGCTTCCAAAAACACAAGGCAAAAGCGTTAAGGAATAACACTGACAAAGAGTTCAGTAATTGTTAAAAACCGTGAATCAGCAAATCAGTTTTGCACAGACAAAGAACTAAGCTGATAACTGATGCTATCATTTATCACTAACAGCTGCAAAGCAATCTGAAATCTGTGCAGACCTGATGCCTTGGGAATACCCTCAGCCTTGGGAGCTCTGGGGCAGCAGGCTCTCACCATCGGGGCAGTTGGCATCCTACCGTGGGCTGCCAACAGCAGGCAGGGGCAGGAACAGACTTCTGTGCACCTAAAGGATCACCAGAAGCCTTCCAGTCCCACCAGCAACAGCACAGAACATACAACAAGTCTTTTGACTGTTGTAATTAGTGTGCAAACTGCCTTGGTATCTATACCTAACCAAAACGTTGTAAGATCCAGGGTATAAGGCATTTTTTTTCACTACAACCTTCTTCAGCTGCTGTGCTGCACTGCTCCTCAGTGAGCCCTCAGGCTACAGGCTGGTTGACTTTAAACAAGCAAGACCCTTGCAGTAAACACACATAGATATTGCATTTTAAAAGTACATAAGGGGATTTACACTGCAAGATTGATCTGACCATCCAGTCATAGTAGTAGAACAGTCAAGAAGCTTTTTCCAGGGTTCACTTGTTTTTGTAGTTTCTGGTAATCTAAAAGCACATCTTCCAAAAGCAAAGTGAAAGTATATTAAGTATAGCACTGTCATAGAAAAGGAGAACAAAGACCTGGCACATCTCCCCTAAAGAAGTACACAGCAAAAGATTTAATTCAGCAGGAATGGGACCACAAATAAATAGGTAGTCATAAATACTAACACAGTAGACTAATTAGACTCAGCTAAGAGGAAGAAACATTTGCCTCATTTTATACGAAAATAATGCACAAAGCAATTTACAAATAGTTTATGTAGTCATCATATATTAATCAACTCTTAAAATAAGTATAGATGCATTTCCACCATTTGTCACAATACTCTCAAACTCTGGACAAAGCAATAAATATAACAGCGACGTAAGAAGAGCATGTTTTCTGCTGACAGTCAGCATGGTGCTCTGTGCCTGCAGTCAAGGCCAAATCCACCCATTGAGTACCCAGAGAGCCAACCTTTTGGAGCTTCTCTTCTTCCTCCATTTCAACACTCTCAGGTGAGGAAGTTCTAGCAATAGTAGTCTCTGCACTGCAGAGTTGTTAATTTAGACTTAAAAGGTTCTTAAAAGCTTTAAAAATGTTAGCAATAATAACAACTCAGCTCAAAGATTGTGTCTGATCTGTTCCTTAAACTTTTAGTAAAACAAGGCAAAAAAAAAAAATCCTGTTGAAACCCTACATTCACACTGCTACCCACTTGTTTATTCACAACTGGTTTACTTACAGGATACAATCTCTCAAAACCTCCTGCTTGACTGTTTCATTTTTGTCACTGATTTGTCACATCACAGTTAAGATTCTAGTCACCAAAAGTCAGTTTATTTATAATTCTGCATTTCATTTTGATAACTTGTAAATACACATGCCCCAACAGATGGCTATCCTTCTTTACCTTACAAAACCCTCCTTTCTCTCTTTGCATATTATTCACTGCATACGCAGGACGTTCACTGCATACCTGGACAAGGTCCTGTGCAGCCTGCTGTAGGTGACCCTGCTTCAGCAGGGGGGTTGGACTAGATGACCCACAGAGGTCCCTTCCAACCCCTACCATTCTGTGATTCTGTGTAAAAG
>Ga0065711_1000724_pt1 | contig 80905 bp, 43 predicted proteins | sample Hoacrofraction12_FD_59098 | JGI IMG/M metagenome (GOLD analysis project Ga0065711, IMG submission 59098) | Hoatzin crop microbial communities from Cojedes, Venezuela - Epithelial fraction 12 v2 (version 2) | ecosystem: Host-associated > Birds > Digestive system > Esophagus > Crop | place...
TTGGCCCTCTGGGCTGCCAGCGCACATTGCCGGTGAGATTGAGATACCAGGAACCCTGTTACTTCAGGCTTCACCTTTTCTAAAGTTTTTGTCACATCCAGTCTAGAAGTGAGATGTGGTGGAGGAGAAAGGGAGATACAAAATAGTTTAAACTTTTTGCCTATTTATGCAAATATCATGTCCTTACCTTTCCTCTTAAATTTGTAGACCACAGTACCAGGAAACACAAACTATGTCATCCTGAGGAGTCTTGAACCCAACACACCTTACACTGTAACTGTGGTTCCAGTTTTCCCCGAGGGGGATGGTGGACGTGTCTCTGACACTGGAAGAACTAGTAAGTAAAATAGTCCTTTTCGAGAAAACGTTATGATTTTTTGTGAGTGGCTCAGATGATTAGAAATTTATTTTGCATCAAATATGGAAGATCATTTTCCCCAAAGCTAAAATGTAAGTGTAAGAAACTCTGTTCACCTGCTTGGTTATGGTTGCAGCCTCTTAACTTGTTCCGTTTATTTGTGTATTCGAGTGGAGGCTTTCAGTCCACTTATCTCAGGCAAACTCAGCTCTTATGTTGTGCAGTGAACATACTGTTTACTTCCAAAAAATGGTAAAATTGTAATTGTAGTGCCAGTAGCAATACTGGTAAACAAATGGCAAATCCAAATGGTTAATCCATGCTAACGTCCATACCATGTACTTAAAATTTTCCAGGGAGTCTGAGCTCCAAATGTCAGCATGAACTAAAATATGTGGGTTGTGTCTACTTTTCATACATGTCTGATCAACAGTAGAGTAGCAAAGTGTTGTGATCATACCTTCAATTTGCACTGTAAACTCTGCTGCCTGGCAGGGACGTTTGTAAAGACTAATAGATTCTTAGATTTGTAGATTGTGGGGTAACAAAAGTGATACGTTTATCTTGGGCTGATGTGCTTTTTAGCTTCCTTTGAGCACTGTTATAAATTCAAGAAGAACTAGAACTTACGTAAGCAACTTTGCAAAACTGAATTTAAATTATCCTTTATCTAGTGGAGAGAGGAACACCAAGAAACATTCAAGTTTACAATCCCACACCAAACAGCATGAATGTCCGATGGGAACCTGCTCCAGGTCCAGTACAGCAATACAGAGTTAATTACTCTCCACTGTCTGGCCCAAGGCCATCAGAATCTGTAAGTAATTTAGTTTTTGTACGATTCCTTGTAAGTGTGTGGAGGATATTGCTTCCGGCAAGGAGTGTAGAACAATAATAATAAACTCAGGCCAACTGTCTGCCCAGGAGTGCCCCTGCTGAAAACACTGTGTCTACAGAATTTTAGTCCCTTGGAAATAAATGCTTAATTTGGTGAAATAAAAGAAATAAGAAATAAGAGTCTCCCATTTAAAACTGAGTATTGAGGATTGAGTGCCCTTTATCATATTGCAGGTAAAGATAAGTTGAAATAAATCCTTTTTTGTTTTTTTTATTTTGAAAAATATTTACTAGGAAATGCTGAATTATGAAACCAGATGCCAAGTTTATGTAATTTTACCACTAAAACACCTGTTTACCCCAAATCATTAATGTTTCGGTAGATCTTGGTGAGCGAAGTCTAAATATGGGTAAAAAATTGCCCTCCAGATGTGAAGTAAGAGTTCTCAGATTTCTTAGCAGTTTTAGAGCTAAGCCTGTGAATGTACTCACACAGATTGTACACCCATATTGTACATGTACAGATAATTATGTTTTTATGTAAGAAAGTGTAAGAATTTTTTAATGAAACATTGCATCCGTAAAGTGAAACTGCATATTACTTCACACATCAGTGGGAACCCGTGTATTAGTACCTGTTACAAAATGTCCTTTATATGTCAGTATACCATGACAGAATTTACTTTTTTGATTTCTGTTCCTGAATGTTTCTTCTCTTTTTCTATTCTCTATATTATTTTTTTCCCTATTCTATTTTCTATTATTTTTAGTAAAATGTAAAAAATAACAATTCCATTTGCAGAATGAGAGCTCCTTATGTATTTACCATGTTTTTGCAGCTGCTCTTGAATTTTTATCAATATTCTTTGGGCATTTCAAATTTGTGTTATTTTTCTTGGAAAAAGTGCAGTGTGATCAATTTTTCTAAATTTCATTCACATTGTTCATGGTAACAAGACATGGTATAAACTGAAGCTTTTTTTATATAGGTCCCTTTTGTTTCTGTTTTAGATCGTGGTACCAGGCAACACTCGTGATGTGATGCTGGAGCGCTTGACTCCTGACACGGCTTACTCAATAAATGTTATAGCTCTGTATGCCGATGGAGAAGGAAATCCAAGCCAAGCACAGGGAAGAACATGTAAGAGGCAGTCAGTACTTGCTTGCTGAAATACGTGTCAAAATTAGCGTGTGGAGAATTTGTAAAATTGGTTGCAATCACAAATAATGTAAGCCACTCAGTGCAACTCTGAGATCACTGCATCTGAATTATGGCTGAAGCAATTACAGGCCTCCATGAAAGGGAGCTTTTGCTGTGTTGTCTGGCAGCTGTGGTACATGCATAATCACCAAAGTATCTCACTTGTGAAATAAGCCTAATTTGAAAGTTTGCATTTAAAAGCTGTTCTTTAAAATGTGATTATAGATAAATAGCAATTTGTCTTTTTGGGAAAAAAAAAAAAAAAGCACATTAAGATGGGTAGAATTTGCTATCAACAAAAAAAATGTGCTTCGTGTTGTGTCTTATGTGATAATTGTGTATGCCAACCTCTCCAGATATGTGTTTTTTACTGGAGATGCCTAAACACTAAAACCTCCTTGTTACAACTTTGTTTGTGGGATCTTGGTTGGCTTACACCTGTCTTCTTTAAAATTAATTCTTGAAACAACGTGTAAAGAAAATGCCTATGGCAATAAGCAGTCACCTCTATTATGCTGCTTCTATGCTTTCTCTATTAAATCCCCATATTCATCTAAAACTTGCAGATGTGACAGGCTGTAGTTGTACTTGTCTGCAAGAGTCTGAGAAGCAGGATATGTGTAGATGCTCACTTTGCGTGTCCCTCTGATGTTTTCTCCCTTCAATACTGCTCCAGTTCCTCCAGTTACGGCCCTATTTCTATTTAAGGCCCTCAGGCACTGCCATATTATCATTGACTATATCTACCTGTATATATTTATTCAGGGTTTCAGGGAGGGCCCTTAGCTTTGGCTTCAGGGCAGCATTTGAATCAGTGAGAGTGAAACTGGACTGGATCCAGCAAATCATGCTCTATACAAACTTCTGTGTTTTCTCTCCTTAGTGCCTCGCAGTGGTCCAAGGAATGTCAGAGTGTTCGATGAGACCACAAACAGCCTTTCTGTACAATGGGACCATGCTGATGGGCCAGTCCAGCAGTACAGAATCATTTATTCACCCATTGGGGGAGACCCTATTGATGAATATGTAAGTTCTGTAATTCCTTTGTAAGCGCTGAGATGTCCTCAGCTGATTCTTTAGGCTACAGAAAAACAAAGACGCCTCTTTTACATGTAGTACGCTTTATATGCTCTATGGGTTCTTTGGTCATTGTTGTCAATGCTTGAGAAGCCATGGTTTATATGAAACAGTTTTTTTTTCTTTCACAAAGGTGCAGAACATATACAGGTTAATGAACCATCTTGTGTGTTGAATATGTGAGTCCTATATTAATCAGAAGATTCTGGGCAGAACCTACTTCCTGACATTTAGTTCAAACGTTGTGCTACAGTGAATAGCCATCTATTAGTTCATACTCTATTCATTATGAAGTCAGTGTGCTAAGATACAGAATAAACATAAATCTGCATTCTATAAATTGAAAAGATTTGGCAGAGTTTAATAAGAAAGCACTGGTAACTTTGGTACAGCATCTAACTTGCTTTTGTAAGGTCCAGTATGAACTGTAAGCGTTTGTGTTTAATTTCCTGCAGCTTAATGATAGCACAAGTTAATCTGATGCTTATAAAAGTCTCTGAGTGTTTATAGCAAAGCCAGACTCAGATCCTATAAAGGTCAATGGCAGAATTCCTGCTGACTGCCACCAGTCAAAATGTAACGTGTATAGAGTGCTATTTAAATGCTGTTACTGCTTATATGTTATTGCATAGGGCATGCTGAAAATTCACTGTTTGAAAATTCCCTACTGGATCTGTTAATCAGGACACACATATTTTTGAACACACATATCCTCTTTACAGACAAGATTGGACATTTCATAAAAATAGCAAGTCTCAAACAACTGAAATTTTTTATCAAGTAATAATGGAAAATGTTGACTGGGACACGGTTTTGAGACGGATGCCTCAAGTTACTTTCAGTAGCTTCAGTGCTTTATGGCCACTTTATGGAGCAGCATCACTTTTTGGATTATACCTACCTTTTGATTAGAAAAGATCAGTAGTGCGTGGCTGCACCAGGAAGTTGAGGAGATTGAGGGATGCACAGGCACATTTTTACAAATCAAAATAGTTAGAGCTTCCTTCTCAGACTAACTTGTTTCTTCCAGGAAAATGATATCCTAAGATGAGGATAATGAAAAGGTAGAAATGGAACTGATGACTAGCGTGAATGACTTTGACTTCCATCCCCATTTTAGGAGTTTTTTCCTCCCTTTTTCTGTCTCCAAACACATCATCATGACTTTTTCCTTTTTATGAGGGAACAGTACTGAAATCTTGGTAAGGAACTGCAGCATCTCAGTCTGATGTGAGGATAGGGACTGAAGAGTCAATCTGGTTTACCTTTTTGTGCTGATCACAGTGTCTTATAATTTAAAACAACAAATACTAATAATTGTTTATAGGCTTTAACCTTTAAGATATCCTGAATGACTTTATCTACAGTGGATATAAAAAAACCATGCCAAACAACTTTTTAGTTAGGTTACTGTCATTATTGTTCAGTTACAGGACTGAGATTGTTTACCTCTGTTTCTTTTGTGCTCTAGACAACAGTTCCTGGGATAAGAAATAATGTGATACTACAACCACTGCAATCAGATACTGCATATAAAATTACTGTTGTGGCTGTGTATGAAGATGGAGATGGTGGACAACTGACTGGAAATGGCAGAACTGGTAATTAGTTTTAATATTGCATATTCTTTTTAAAAATTAAGGTACATGTTCATAGAGGACTCTAACATTGTTAATGTTTCATTATGCTAATTACATCTTTACAATGTAAGTTTCTAGAGGCTGAAAAATAGTCACTAGTCTAATCAGAGTGTTTTTCTTTAGTTGGCCTGCTTCCTCCTCAAAATATGTATATAACTGATGAATGGTATACACGATTCAGAGTTTCCTGGGATCCTTCACCGTCCCCTGTTCTTGGCTATAAAATCGTATACAAACCTGTGGGTAAGAAAACCTGCTCATTATGAATATACCACCTTCAGAACAGCGAGTGGCTAATGGGAGATCAGAATAGAAATCCTATGTATTGTGAAATGTTTGTGTTAAAGGATTTATTTATTTTTTTGTTTACTGGTTTTGATGGAATCTTAAGTCTTATTATCAGTATTTTATAAGAAGTACAAACTATCAAATACAGTGTTTCATACGTTCAATTACAGAGATTGAATCATATGGTTGAAATTTAATACAGTGACTATAGATAAAGTCCTGGACCAGACTTGGTTTTCCGCTCTTTAATATTTCTTGTCCTTCTGAGGATATGAACGGGTGTATTGGAGATGAGTATTGGACAGGTATTTAGGTACTAATGTCCTTCAGAACCTTTGTTTCATGTGACAGTGAAACAATATGCATACCTTTCTAGAAGTTAAAGTAAAAACACACATTGCACAATAGCTTGTAAAGCTATGTGTATGTTCTGTTTGCAGCAGTCTAATATGCTAAAGTTTAAGAAATTAGTACATTTTTTAGAAAAAAATAGTTTAACACTCAATGACGTATAAAAGATGGTGGATAGTTTTGTAGCTCACCTAATCATGAATCTTTCTCTCTCTCTGTACTTCCTTAATGCTTCCTTTAAATTCAAGGTTCAAATGACCCCATGGAGGTTTTTGTGGGAGAAGTGACTTCCTACACCTTGCATAATCTATCTCCCAGTACTACTTACGATGTGAATGTTTATGCCCAGTATGATTCTGGAATGAGCATACCTTTGTCAGATCAAGGCACTACATGTAAGTCAAAAGAATTTTGTTGTAGTCATGCTAGATATGTGCGCTGATCTGAGATAACGTTTATTAAGAGAGGATTTTTAAGGCTGGTTGTTAGAAAGTCTGAGTATTCTCTCGTGGTGAATACTTATCATCTGTCTATGATGTAGATCTTAAAAACACTAAGCTTGGAACAGTAATGGAAATACAGTTTTCAGTAATGATTTGATGATATAAAATTTTCTAGTCTGCTTCCTAAAGTTTTATTCATCTATAGTTGGAGTCAATCTTTAACTGTCTCCAGCGTACTACAGGATTTAACCATGCTAAGCAGGTCTAGGCTTTTTGCTACTCTGCTACTCTGCTCACAGGAAAGTCCAGTGATTGAAACTTCAGCTTTTCAGAAGGAGATGGTTTTGTTGATGGCCTCAGCTAAGAAACTTGTAAAAATTTCTTCAGTTAAGATGAATCAAGCATCTGGAGTTTTGTAGACTCAGTACATTCTTTTCTTACTGCCATATATATGAGTCAGATTCTGATTTTGGGAAGTTTCTTATTTCATAAAGAATTCAACTTCATGTGAAAACTTGTAAAATGAACTGTGGCCCAATATGGGAAAGATATCAGACGTTGGGCCTTTGTGAATAGGTAGGCTGGGATCTCTAGGGCTTAACAGAAAAGGAAGAGATTTGACTAGAACCGCTCTTTCCTGATGCGAGTATTTTAAAAAATCAAGTTCTGGACCAGGACTACTATTATAATTTTCAGTTTGACGTGCTTCATGCATTACATACTACTTTCCAGAGGACAATTTTTCTCTTTCTCTGTTCACAGTATATTTGAATGTCACTGACCTAACAAGTTACAAAGTGAGTTGGGATACTTTCTGTATCCGATGGTCACCTCATCGGTCAGCAACTTCCTACAGACTGAAGCTAAACCCAGCAGATGGTAAGTGCAATTATTTTTTGCATTTTCTGGAAACATAATTCTCTTATTTCAATGACAGCACCACTTACTTGGGATGGTGGCAAGCACCCACCAGAAGTCATAATACATCTGGTTGAGCTTTAAAGGCTCTGAACATAACATTTTTTCTAGAGTGGTGAAAAAGCTGCAAAGAGGGAGTACTGCTTATTGTCAAGTTAACTTTCATTAGAGGGGATCTGCTAGCTACCTGGGTTTCATATGTACACTGCAGTGTTACTCTCCAGTATGCTTCAGGGTGCATAATCACCACATAATCCTGGTCTAGAAAGGCTTTAAGGGACAAGAAGACTGTTGTCCAATTTCTACACTTATTTGTACACATATTAAAAGGGAAATGGTGGGTTCTGACTTTCTTTCCTTTGGGCTTTTTTGACAGGTTCCAGAGGACAGGAAATCACAGTACGTGGGTCAGAAACGAGCCATTGTTTTACTGGCCTCTCACCAGACACAGAGTACAATGCTACCGTCTTTGTTCAGACCCCTAACCTTGAGGGACCTCCAGTGTCTATGAGGGAGCGTACCGGTAGGTAATAGATGCTGTGAACCTCAAGTTTTGGCTGTAGAATTTGTCTTGTTTCAGCTGTATAACTTGTCTTGCTCTTAAATGGCTTTCAAAAGCTCTTTTAAGTGATCTTCTTTCCTCTTTCTCTCAGTGTAATGTCAACTGGAGTTTATGAGGGAAAGAGAAATTCTTACACTCTTCTTCAAACTAAGTATTTCCTAGCACTTTGATAATGCATCCATTTTTCATCCGAGTGCAGTGTTACTCAGCTCATGCAAAAGTGTTCCTGTTATAATGAAATCATGTACCTTTATTTTAACAATAGCTACAATCTCATTATTCTTGTAACACAAGAAGTTTTTCCTTGCCAATTATACATTGTTTAGGTTAGTGAGAAAAGATTAGAATATTTCTGTGTGGTAATATAACACATAATCTAGAGTTTTGCCTTGACTGAAATAATTTATCTGGAGTTAAATAATTCTAATTTCATTTCAGTTCTCAAACCTACAGAGGCACCAACTCCGCCACCTACTCCTCCTCCACCTCCCACGATCCCTCCAGCTCGGGATGGTATGTTTATTTGTAAAATTATTCAGTATTTTTATGTAGTTGCTGCACTGCTTCAGAGTTCAATTCTTTTTTTTCATAAATTTAAATAGATTTAAAACTAGCATGGCATTTTAGGGAAATAAAGTTTGAGATCAGTTTCCTAATGCCATCCATTTGCTGTTGAGCTTTACTAGACTTCAACATTTGCTGGTCTAGAACAACAAGGTGCATACATTTAGGACAAAAATTCATGATATTCTGTAGCTCTGCAGCAAGTCTGTGAGTCTGTCTGCCCTCAGCAGACAATTTACGTTTTATGGTAGCTGCCAAGAAAAAACTAATTTAAATCATTTACATTTGATTCTTGATCTCTTCCTCATTTCTTGAACTTTTCTTTGAAAATTTTTAATAAATGATTTTGTGTTGAGCATTAGCCATCTGCCATGTTGTCTGCATGGTAATAGAAATTTGCTGAATGTTTGCCATTCTTGAATTTTCAAATTTTGAAGCAATGCTCTTTATTTCACAGTGATATGATTGATGTGTTTAAAGTGTTCCTTTTCCTGGTCTTTCAGTGTGCAGAGGTGCCAAAGCAGACATAGTGTTTTTGACTGATGCTTCCTGGAGTATTGGTGATGATAACTTCAACAAAGTAGTGAAATTTGTGTTTAATACAGTAGGAGCCTTTGACTTGATTAATCCTGCTGGAATCCAGGTAGGCTTGTTACTTTCATTGGGTACATCTTGGAGGGAAATTGAAGATGAAGCTGGATTACTAAATTTACATCTGATTTTTTCTTTCTTCCAGAATGCTGTTATTTTTTTTGTATTAGATTGTTGTAGAACAAGTGTGTACGTGTGTGCGTGTATAATTATTTATGAAATATATTGGTCATTTTGTAAATACAGAGGGAATCAAGTTTATCCTGAGACGTTACTATTCTGAAAGACAGAAGTTGTAGTGTGTGGGAATCCTCCAGGCAGGGAAATTGGGGTGATGTATGGTTAATTTTATATTTTTGTTTCTTTGTATAGGGCATCAACAACTGGTGCACTGCCTAGTTGGTATGCGCTAGGTTTTATCTGTGTCGTATCAGAAATCTGTTTTGGGGTCAGTCTGACTGTTGAGTGAGGGTTACGTTTTAATTTCTCAATGCAAGAAAGGAGTCTGGTGCATGTAGAGTCCAGCTGGCTTGCTATTAGCCTTGCTGAGCTGCCTAGCATCCCTCTGCAGTAAGTAGGCAGATTGCCTTCGAGACAGACACATGCAGAAGTCTGTTCATCCCATCTTAAAGACAGACTACGTGGTTTCACTCCACAGTGGGCACAGTGAAAGTATGAAAAGGTGTAAAGTTAGTCCTCTTAATGAATTAATGCATTTTCAAAGAGTAAACAGTAATAGCTGACGAGGAATAGACTTTCAGGATTTCTGAGCTGATCATAGTTATGTCAATGATGTTTCCTGCCAAGCTTCTTACTGTAAGCCTTGCACCATTACTGGTTTTCTTCTGCTTATGGAAAGCTGGATGAAATCACTGTCTAGGTTCCCACAACCATTTCTCTTTCACTAGATGAGGTGAATGATGTGGGATGTGAGAGATTTTCATACAAGGTATTTCTGGAGCATTGCAATGACCTGCATGTGCAATGCATTTTCCTTGGTTAGAAGGCTGAAGGGTTGTGGGTGGGTTTTTTTGGGGGTTTTTTTTTGTTTGGTTTTTTTTTGTGGGAGATTGTGGGAATAATTTTCCCCAGTAACTATAAAAACTATGTACATTGTTCATGAACTACCTTTTATCTTCTAGGCATGTTTTTAGCTCTTTAATTCCCTATCTTTAACTCTCTACACATTTTTAAGGAAAAGATTCCTCTCATAGTTTGCTGTGTCTAGAGAAGGCCTAATATAGGTGACAGAGACATGCAAATGCTAATATTTAATAAATTATCTAAGTCGCATGCCTCTTGCGATAGTTGCAACAATCTCGGGTTTTGAATTGGATATTAATCATTTAAAAAGGGGAATTTACTTCAATAAATGTGAATATATACATACAGAGATGTCTATTCAACATGAAATTAGTATACTGTAATATTGCAATTTTGCAGGTTATCAAAAGGAACAAAATAAAGTATATATATAATATTTTAAGATTATTTCAGAATAAACATGTACTGATTGTATTCCAGTATTTAAGGCAAGAGAGTACACAATTTTGTATATATCCAACTTTATTGACACTCTATTGCCAATTTATTTTTGTATTTCCTAAAAAACCCCAAAAACCTGGAAGAGGTTTTGTAGATACTGTGCATCTTGCTCAGCAGAGAATAGACACTATATATACTGCATCATAGCAATAGCAATAATTTAGTCATATGTATTTAAAGTTCTGTCGCATTTCATACATGAAAGAGAAAGAAAGAAAAAGTGTTGTGTGCACATTGCTGTGATGATATCTATGTATGTAAATATGTATGTGTGTGCATAATGGTACATATATGAAAAAGATTTTTCAATTATTTAATGCCTACTAATATACCACAATACATATTTCAGTGGACAGAGTTGCTCTGAATGACGAGGTATGAGACTGAACACTGTGATATATTCCATTTCAGGTTTCATTTGTGCAGTACAGTGATGAGGCAAAATCTGAATTTAAACTGAATACATTTGATGACAAGGCCCAGGCCCTGGGAGCTCTTCAAAATGTTCAGTACAGAGGAGGCAACACAAGGACAGGTAATTCTAAGCAGTAATTATATTTCTTTAAGATAAAAAGTTTTCAGAAACTGCCTCATTCTCCTAATATTGCATGGCTAATGAATTGGGGTTTTATGTTCTACTGTTTTAGCTATGTGGCTGTTGCTCTTTCAAAGTAAAGTAAGGGATTTCTTCTCTTGTGGACCATACGGCTGACTCTTGTTCATGGTGCAATTGCAGGCAAAGCCCTAACATTTATCAAAGAAAAGGTTTTGACTTGGGAGAGTGGCATGAGGCGAGGTGTTCCCAAGGTACTTGTTGTTGTCACAGATGGTCGGTCTCAGGATGAGGTGAGGAAAGCAGCAACTGTCATACAGCACTCTGGTAAGCAATTCACAGTACCTGGCTGTTTCGTTTCCTTATTTGTTAAGCAATGCAGTTACAAGTGGTGCTTCAGTTATCTGGAAAACCTTTACTCATCGTTTGTAGCCTCAGAAATGAATTCTAAGTATTTGGGAAAAACACAAAAGTATTTAAAGAATTTAGACTTTCTGGACCAGACTTAACTTTTCTTTCTGTAGGTTTTTCTCTGGGGAAGGATGTGGCTTCCCAAAGCTTTCAAGTAATTCCTCCTGTGTAACTGTTTCATAGACATGACTTTTGGTTACTTCTTTCTCTCCTTGCTTTGTGAACCCCAGGGATCATTGTGAAGTAACTGTACTCCATGCTGGTGCTCTTCATGTCATAGGCCTGGCTTTTTGATCTTTAGGTTTTACCTGGTATAAACCAAGTAAAATCAGTTAAAACCAGGATCTCCAGCTAAAGTAACTGCTTTTGGAGGAGTTGGGCCTGAAACGACTCCTTCATTGCCTTTTGAGCTGAGAAGCATTGCACTTCCGTTTCAGATTTGCTGAATCTGGCTTATGTGAATCTACTAATCTGTTCCTGTCCCTGCACTCAGCAGTTTTGCATTTCAGTGCAGGAACCACCTGGAATCCTGTTTCCTGAGTAAAGAGGTGTTGTACTTACTTATGAAAATCAATGACATGTAAACAAAGTGGTCATCTTCTCTGCCTCTGTGATCTGAAGGAACCAGCTCTGTCTAGATGGTTTCTAAAGATGTTTGGCTACCCTATTGATAAAAATGTCTACAGTCTCCTTGAATAATCTGCTTCAGTGCTGAATACCCTAATAGGTGGAAAGCTTTGCCTCACATTTCACCCAAATGTTTCTTCAGACTACTCAAACTATTGTCTTCTTTTCATTTACCTAGTTAAACAGGAAAGCAGTTGATGACTGTCCACAGTAAAGGGCCTTCATGTTTGAAGCCTGTTGTCATTTCCTCTTTCTGTCTTCTCTTTTCTAGACTAAACAAAACCATTTCCTTCAACCTTATGTTGATCACACTTTCCAAACCTCTTATCAGTTTTTCTGTCCTCTCTGCTTGCTTTGGTTTCTTTGCATCTTAAATGTCATGCGCAAAGCTGGACAGAGTATTTCAGCCAAAACTTCACCAGAACTAGCTACAGAGGAAAAATTATCTTCTTTTTGAAAAATTAAAAATGTAAATACTGGTAGCTTTATCTTTTGCAATAAATGTAGATTCTGCTTTCAGCCTCCAGCCAGCATTTGCAGTGTCTGTCCTGTTTCTTGTCAATGAAATTTTGTGGAAGATTTTTTTCTATATAGTGCTGAATAGTGCGGTGATGTTTTTTTTCTTCAGTGTTTTCTGGTATGGCAAAGAGAGGTCAAATTATCACACGGAGGCTTAGGTGGAGAATGGAATGGGTGAAATGAGTCAGACACAAAATTCTGTAAAAGCTAGAAGATAGCAGAAAACAAAAATTTGTCATAGAAGAGGAGGAGATGCTAATTTAAGGATTTGACGAGGAAAATCACCATGACAAAGGAAGAGATTATGCTGTTACACCTGGTGATATGATTAAATTCCAGGGTCTGGGTTCTTCTCATTTGCCTTAAGCCATCTAACAACTAAATGTCTAGTCTAAGGTTGTCATGTAGGGTCCATTTATGGCTAGTGAAGAGAGCAACAGATAAACATCTACAGACCACGGCTTCTTCTGTCCTGAAGTTAGTGTGTTAGGGAGGAGAGATGAATTGCATTCTGAATCTGCCTCTGTCTGTCTGTTGATTATAGAAGAAGACTAGACAACTAGCTTAGACTTGTTCCTAACTGAGAAAGTAAAATTTGGTGAGATGAATACCACCCTAAGAAAGTGAAAGAGAAACTGAGAAGCGTGAAATGCATGAGACAGATAGCAACTGATAGAGAACTGCATAACTAATAGTCTGCACAGAGATTTTGGACACAGAACAGATTTATGATGCTGTAGAGTTAAGAAAATTGTACATTTTGTATGAAAGAGTGAGGAGACTATGTAGTCAAGGCTGTGTGAGATTGGATAATGCCCAACAAAAATGAATGAAGGAAGGAGGAGAAAGTTTTGAAAGAAATATGCAAAAATCAGTTCAATCTCTCCTGAGGATGTTCAGAATGTATACTCGTAGTGAAGGCCAGGTAAAAGACTAAGTAGAGACTGAGAGATCAATGATAGTGATGGTTTGTGAAATATTGACTTGAAGAATCGTGATGTATGTTTACTACATTTCAAGTAACAAGTGTGATTTTTACAGGCTTCAGTGTTTTTGTGGTTGGTGTGGCTGATGTAGATTACAATGAGCTGGCCAAGATTGCCAGCAAGCCCAGTGAGCGTCATGTATTTATTGTTGATGACTTTGATGCCTTTGAAAAGATTCAAGATAACCTCGTCACCTTTGTGTGTGAGACAGCTACCTCAAGTGAGTAGAAGACATCGTTTTCCATTTTCCCAAATTAATACATTTGCTTATATACTACTACAGTTGCCATCCCAATTAAGGTACATCAAAAGAATTGTTCATATATAAAAGTTGGGTTTTATAATATCTGGACATAGTTTAAGGGAGCAAGTTACTTTTTTAAAGTTTTGAAGTAGGTATTATATTTTCTGTAATCTTGTCTCACATTTCAAAAGTGCTGGTATAACAAAAGGTATAACAAAACCAGAGTAACAGTCAGTGTGAACTGCTGTTCTTGAAGTAGAATGATGCCTAATGTCAACCAGGGGGGCATAACAGGTGCCTTATTTACCACTGGTCTAGGGATGCTGAAAAGGTGCAGCTATAGCGTGTGATGCTGTTTCAAAATAATCTAAATAAAGTTCAGTTGTTTACTCAAGTGAAATCCTTCTATGGCAAAAATGAGACATTCTCAGGACTGTCATGTGCAACTGTGTACTCCCTGACTCCCTCATCTGCTGGCTCCTGAGGAGCCATATAAATCTGCAGTTTTTCCTTGTGAATCTGACAGCTGTTATGCAGCCTGACTCATGCCTTAAACATTTATGGAAAGACTGTGTCATTGTGCTCCTTTCTTCTTATGAAGAAGACTTTTAAAATGTTTGGGGGGTTCATCTGGGGGGGACATACAACCTGTCACGGTAGGAATATCCTACTAAAAGTAACGAGTGAAGGTTTTAACAATACATCTACTACAGAGCAGAATGCGGTATGACAAAAGTTAGCTGATAATTAATAATAACACAGACTTTTTGGTCATAAAGCTTTCTGAAGTATATATATGTTCATATCCTGTTAGGTTTTATAGTTCTGAGTTATATGTTGCTTCATGTCTTTTAGCTTGTCCTCTTATTTACTTGGAGGGATATACTTCACCTGGTAAGTAACTGTCTAATATTTTGGCATAGGTTTATTTGTGTCTTTACAGCTCTACAGTGTTTTTATTTTTTATTTTCTCTCCGGATTTAAAGGTTTCAAGATGCTGGAATCATATAATCTGACAGAGAAGCATTTTGCTTCTGTACAAGGTGTATCGCTGGAATCAGGCTCTTTCCCAAGCTATGTAGCATATAGACTCCACAAAAATGCCTTTGTCAGCCAGCCAATACGGTAAGTAAACCTGGAAGACACTTATTTAGGGCAAGCAGGTGAGAAAGGATTAATAGAGTTTGTAGATGATAGCATTAATATCTTATGGACGATGCATTTATTAGATGTTCTTTTTATTGGACTCCAAGAAATATACTCCAAAGAACATTTATCTTTGTTCTCATTAAATACTAATCTAGTTCTTCCATTGTGATCTGTTCACTATTAATCCAGTTGCTTAGTGTTGTTTTTAGGAGATTATGTTTCTTAACTATTTGAGTTGCGTATAATCCAGAGTTTGTCCTTGGGCAGTTGAACAACAACTACTTTAGTACAACAAGCTCCACATTGCTGGAGGCAAATGGTTTCAATATGGAGGGATAAGCACGACTTTTTGCAGGGGGATCATTCACACTGCAGTAGGCAGCACATTGGCGCCATTGATTTAGGGTAGTTTCTCCGCTCCTTGAGTTGCTGTATTTGGCAAATGGAATGGAGTTTTCAAGGGCCTGTGGTCTTAGAGCTTGGGTATAGAGGACTAATAGATGGTCATTCTTTCCGATGTTTTCACACACACAAAAAAACTCAGTTAGCAGTTAGTTTTGCTAAGAGGAGAACAGTACCTCTCTTTTTCTTTTCACATTTGTTCCTCTGCCATCTGTTTAAGCAATTTTCAAAAAAGCCATTCTGAGTCAGAGGAGATGCCTAAAGATGGCCCATTGTTTCTATTAAATTTAAGGAATTTTAATCTTCTTTTCATACAAGCCTTTGAAATCTTCTGCGGTCCTGCCAGACTGGGTAAAGATCAACTCACAGGCACAGGAGCTGAGGTGTATGAAGAAAAAATTTCTTTTTGCCAGTCATTTCAGCTCACAACTTTAAAAGTGAAGGACTGGAGGACCTTTTGAGTTCATTGTCGTACCATTGTAGCTATGGGGGTGATAGATCTCTGACAGCCTGGATTTTTATGATCTAGGGAAGTACAGATAATCCATCACTGTGATCTTGTTTTGCAACTCTCTTACATTAAGATTAAACTTGCATTTAGCAGGGTAAGATGATAAAAAAACAGACTTGCTATTTATTTATTTTTTTAAGAATGTTGTGATATATAGTCTGTTGCCTGCTGTAACAAGTGGAGTACACTTGCCACAGTATTCTGGGCAGTCACTTTTCACGAGAAGCCAGAAAATAAAAATCACTTCAGAGTGGGTCAGCACAGCAACAAAAGCATCCTGATCCTGGTGGCGCAGTTGTTTCCTTATCCAAGATAACTTGGTATCCGAGTTTTAAACAGTGTCACTATGTCTATTGTAATATTTTCTTTCTTGCACTGTGCTGCATGGTGTTGTTGAATTAAGTGATTGTGCTATTATTGCAGAGTGTCCATAGCTGTAGGGGTGCATTAGCTTTGCCTAGAATACAGAGCAGCTTCTCACTTTATTTTAAGGTTTCTATGTTTATACTCATGAGGCCAAATCCCCTTCTCAGTTCCATTATGACAGTTAAGGAGAAGCAGAAGCTACTTTCTTTCTTGCAGATCGCTTCATGCATTCCCCCCTTCCCCTTCAGAAAATATTGGAGGCCGTTTAATGCATGTTTTTATTTATTTTTTGCTTTCTGTTTTTTTGACGTCTGGCAGTCTGAACATCATAAATCTAAACCTCAGCCACTGATGAGTGAGGTGGAGCTCAAGTACATCACCAATTGCAGGGAATACATTAAATATATCCTTCATTGTATCTTTGCCTGAAGGGCGGCAATAGTTAAGTGCTGTTTTCTGTTGCTTCTCTAAAACAGGCCAGATGAAAAAAGAATAAAGCTGTGGTCCTATTTTCTGTACTTGTCATCAAGGAATTTAAAATATGTGTAGTTTATGCAGAATCTTGCCACAGGAATACATCTCCAAGAGTTCTTGGTCACATTCTGCCTTCCACCATAACCATGGTGCCTGGGCCAATTGAAGACAGGCTGTGAGTTCATGTTAAGTCACCCAAGGATTTTTATCACAAAGTTCTTTTCTATTTGAGAGAGTAGTTAAATTGCCCAGTTCTGTTAAGCACTGTGGTTTCCCTATTATTCTCATGTCTTTTCTTTGAAAAAGAGCAAGTGCTGAAGATCTCATTTTCCTCATGTGTTTCTATGTGAAAAAATGTCCTCATATTGTCTTAACAGGGAGATTCACCCAGAGGGACTGCCACAGGCATACACTATCATTATGTTATTCCGTCTTCTGCCTGAATCCCCCAACGAGCCTTTTGCAATTTGGCAGATTACAGACAGAGATTACAAACCACAAGTTGGAGTTGTGCTTGACCGTAAGGATTATTTTGCTTATTGCACAGAGAATTTATATAATACATTACTTTGCATGCATTCTTCCCAAATATTTCCAAAACCAAAGCATTCTTACATGATAAAAGGATTATATATGTTTAGTTTAATTTTTTTTTTCTTTTTACTTTGTACATCAATTATTTTTTCAGCTAAGAATAATTCAGCTAAGCTTCATTTCAGCTTTCATCTAAAACCAAAGAAATATACATCTATGTACTTATGGGTCAGTAAGACCATCTGTAATCTGTGTTTACCCATTTGAGTGGTATAATACATTTTATCCATAAGTGTACATTTAGGCTGGTGGTTTCAGTAATATGTATAAAAAGTTATGTATTGTTTTCATTTATTGCAGCTGCCAGCAAAGTGCTGTCATTCTTTAACAAGGATACAAGGGGAGAGGTTCAAACTGTAACTTTTGATAATGATGAAGTAAAGAAAATCTTTTATGGAAGCTTCCACAAGGTAAAGGATTGATATCATGAATGTTGCTTTTGGAAATGCTGTTCTTTGAAACAAAAGAGAAGCAAGTAGAAGTCACAGTCAGTTATATCAAGGCTTTGTATAGTACTGTAAGTTGACATAGGGACTTGCAGACCGTGTAAAATAAGATCTCTGAAGTTGTAGCTCTTTTTTTTTTTTTACTGCGTTAAAGGCCTACTTTGAACCTATGTGACATTTGACAAGATCCTGTCAAGAATTTGTCAAGATTTTTTAAGTGGAGGGATAGATCTGAACAAGACATCATAGCCTGATTCCTGGCACATGAAAGAGGTAGAATAAAAGATAAATTGGAAAAAAAAAGAAGAAGGGAATTTGTGATGAGAAGAGATCTGGGCGGGAGTGTAGTGATCTGGAGTCATTCAGAGAAAAAGAAGATATAGCCATAGAAAGTAAGTAGCTATTGACTTACAGAAAAAAGCAGGGAACCAATTCAGGAAGCGATTAGCATATTGAATAAGATTTATATGTTTAACAAATATAATACATGCATGTATATGTATATATTTTGTATGTATGCGTGTGTATTGGTATACTTTTGGCTTAAATTCACTGGGCCTAAAAAAATATTTCAAAGTAATATTAACAGAGGAAGCAACAATAATGCCAGAGAGTCCATAAAAGGCCATATAACCTATTTGCAATTTAGAATGAAACTCATGATTTATGAGTTGTCAAATTGCTAGTGAAATCCTTACATGTTACTTCATGCTGCCAGGCTTCCTTACCTCTAGTCACAGGGAGTTGTTTGACTCAGGCTACAGATATTGCTAAAACACAATTTAAAAAATATTTTCCTGCTGTGTTAAGTGTATATGTCTAGGGCAAGAGAGAGAGTTGCAATTGCAACATTTTTGGTCAGCTGACATGCATATTCTCATCTTTTCATTAATCTACCTTCTGTTTAGTTTAGTGTTCTTCTGATGACTAAATATGGCTGGAGTATAAGATTTGTTTTCTTTACGATACCCTCTCCTGCATTGACTAGTCATTACCAACATCCCTTTGAGGTTATAGATAAGAGGTTGCCTCTGTCAACTTGCTGATACAGGAGGCCACACTGTCAACCTAACTCTGCTAAGCTGAAAGCAGGGAAAGCTAGCTGGTGCCAGCATAATGTTTTGTGACTTTATCTGTTTAAAACATGTATGACTACAAGAATCACACAGTATTATAAAAGCTATTGATTTTCTCAGAATTTGACAGAGGATAATTTCCCAAACTGCTTCTCTGTTATGTCCAATTATTCTTGTGTTTATAATTTATTTAATGGCTAATTATTTTTGCACATATGAAGAGATGTTTATGTCACTGGCTTTGTGACTAATGCTTATAAGTAGGCTTGGATCACACCTGCATTAGGCAGTCTCTGTTTTGTCCTTGGCATTTGGCTTTTTTCTTTTCTTTTTTTTTAATAAGTTAATAGGACAACTGAATTTTAAGGAAATAGGTTAATCTACTGGAGTGGCAAAAACTGTCAGTAAAGGCTAGGATAGATATTGTTTTGGTGTAAAAGTTGAGTCATCATCCAGAAGTGCTGTTAAAACACAGAACAGCATGTAGCATACCTCATTTTAGATATCAGTGTGGGAGTTGACACTCCCCTACTCCAGGTCAGTGGTGTGGAGCTCTCTACATGCTGTCCTGCCAGCAGTCTGTTTTAACTGTCTGCTGCTAATGTAATTGACATTGAGCCATATTTTTCCTTGCAGTTCCTCTAAATGTGATATAGCTGAGCAGAATTAGCTGACAGCACTTGGAGTGAATCTCTGCTGATTTATCAGAGCAAATGGGGAACAACCTGCATCCCCGGCAACACTAGCGGTTATGTATAACTGTTCATTGCACTTGCTGGTGAAAAACAAGTACAGGGAAATAAAATCCAACATTTTGTATTATTTTAATAATAAAATACATGCATACATATGAACAGAAAGCAATCCTAAGATGCCAAATGATGTACAGGAGTAACAGCCACTTGCAAATTGTCTGAATGCTCTGGAACTATGTATTCTTGCTTCTGAGACTATTGCTTAGGCAAAAATGAGCCATGTATCAGTTTAGTACAATGTGTCATTCCTACTCTTTTTTTTTTTTTCCAGAAAGGAAATAAAAGTTCAGATTTTGATAGTATTTAAAGTAACTGGAGTAGCCTTGATCTAAAGAGCTGTATTTGGAATTTTTCACCATGTAACTGAGCTGACTCCTCTGGATTCTCTCCAGGATGATTACTGAGATTGCTGTATAGGTCAGGTTGTTAACAATAGCATCTCAGGATTCCTCAGCTCATGTGCTGGGAAAGCCTTATGTATCAGCTGGGTTGATTAGCTCTGAATAAAGGATAGCAGTAGTTTCAGCTGGATAACAGAAGGAAAGTAAGATTAACACATTTCAGAAGATATTTTTGCAATTTGTCCTGCCATCCAGTTTCAAAGAAATGACAAATCTTTAGAATGCAAGAAGATGTTTTCCAAAATATCAAACATTTTTGTGGTTTTCGTTTGATGACTTACTGGCTCATTCGGTGAAGCACTATTAACTACACCTAACTGTGCAGTGAAATTTACTTTGGCATACTTGAACACTTTTGCGTATCATAGCCATGTTGAAAGCTGTTGAATCTGGCAAGTCCCATAGGAAAAATCCTGACTGCCTGAGACAGTCATTAAATTTATAACTGAATGTTGCGGAGAGACAGACAACTTCTACTTTCTTCTTCCTACCATGGTAGACTTCCTTTTAGATTGCAGTTTTGCAGTAGTTAGCCAAAGGAAATTCAATAATGAGTATATATCTTTGTGCTGATGTACATATGGGATAATAATTTGCTCAGCTTATTGATGTGGTTCATTTAGCAGTAGATCAGAACACCATCAAACTTTATCTTAGAAGGGTTCCAGAAGGAAAGATTAAAGCATGTTTTCTTGAAACCTCAGTGCCTTCTGGCACTGGAAATGGTCGGAAATGATGCTTTATGTTGGTGTGTTAGAAGCTGAAGAGAAAGTTTCTGTTAACATTTTGTTGAAAACAAAATGTAGCAGGATTGAATACAGAAATGTTTTGTTTACTGTAAACACTAAATGCATATTTTTATTAGATTTATGCTTGGACCATGAGATTCAGGCTGGAATTCAGAGCTGGCATTAAATCAGCAGTGAGCTGTCAATGACTTGGGAGAGCCCTGCTTATTTTTGGCTGCTGGAGTCGCTGCTTCTTTGGATAGATAGACAATGCTCAGCAGTCACTGCTGTTTGAACATTTTCAAACTGATGATTCTTTTCATAGAGTCGTAGAATGGTAAGGGTTGGGAGGGACCTTCAAGATCATCTGGTTCCAACCCCCCTGCCATGAGCAGGGACATCTTCCGCTAGACCAGGTTGCTCAGAGCTCCATCCAACCTGGCCTTCGACACTTCCAGGGAGGGGGCAGCCACAGCTTCTCTGGGCAACCTGTTCCAGTGTTTCACCACCCTCGTGATGAAGAATGTCTTCCTAATATCTAATCTAAATCTGCCCTCTTTCAGTTTAGAGCTGTTCCCCCTTGTCCTATCACTACACACACTTGTGAAAAGTCCCTCTCCATCCTTCCTGTAGGCCCCCCTCAGGTACTGGAAGTCTGCTATAAGGTCCCCCCGGAGCCTTCTCTTCTCCAGGCTGAACAGCCCCAACTCCCTCAGCCTGTCCTCGTAGGAGAGGTACTCCAGCCGCTTCCTAAATTTCGTGTGCAAATGAAAATGCAGTAGTATGCCTTTGCTATGCAGATGTCATTTGCTTTATTTAAGTTGTGACAAATACTTAACATTCCAGCAGAAGGACTTGCACATTGGGTAGCTTTCAGAATTAGTAAATGACATCTGTGATGAGTTTAAACTCTTTGATGCATTAGTTAACCTGTAAAATTTAGTCATATAATCAAATGACTGAGTATATGATGTATAAATGATAATGAATTTAAAATTTTGGCATGGTACTTCTTTTATTTTGTGGACAGTTTGCTAAATAATACCAAAATATACTTTGGACATACTCCATTATCTTTCCACTATTTTTTATTAGGTCAATGAACAATGTTGGGAATGTTAATTAAAAACCACTTGTGTACCACAGCACTGAGAATTAAACTGTGATGCCAACTGAATTTCAGATGACAAAAAATGAGGACAGTTTCAAAAGTCTTAATTCCAATTATGTAAAGCATAAGCACATAATGTTTAAAAAGTTTTAGATAAGCTGTGCTGATGCCTTGGAGACAACTCCACATGGGAAAATATTTAATATGGGAAAAAGAACAAATTCTCAGGAGATTGTTGAGGCACTTGTTGACTCAGGACATTTAAGGGAATCTCAGATTCAACTTTATGCCATTTTTTTCAAGCAGTCATCAAATGGCAATATGTTTCTGAAGGGCTACGTACTGTGATAACAGAGACTTTAAAACATAAATACATACTTCAAGGATTCTTTACTGCTGATTTTACTGCATTGATATTTAAACAATTGAATAGATGTTATAATGTTGTATGTAAAATATATGCAGAATGTAAGGTATGCAAAGCCACTGAAACCTTTCTGTTGCCTTAGGATGTTGTTCCATCAACTGCATATTAGATTTACTAAAATGTCAGACACTTGTTTCTTTCTTGGAGACTCCTGAATATCTTCTGTTTTCATTGATGTATAAGAAATTCACTTGCATAACATTTGCTATACGTGCTATAAATTTTTTGAATAGTAATCTTTGCTTCAATTTTGTTTGTTCTTCTGTTTAAGATTTTCTGTGTTTTCTCCAAATGCTTCATTATTTTCTCCTGGCAAACTTTCTCTCCCTTTGTTATGGTCATTCATTTCTCCCTCCTAAGTTTCCCTTATTTCCAGTAATTAATCTCTTCCTCTTCTTCCTTGTTTCCCCTTATGTTGGCATATGTTTTGTAGCCAAATTTCTCTCATGGAAATTTTCCTCTTGCATCTTCCATTATTTTGTCTTTTTTGGGGCAGGCTTCTCTGCTCACTCCCTGTATCTCAATGTAACTAATACCTCTGTTTGAGTCATCTGTGGAAACTGAACCCTGGATCTTTGGATCTGAAACAATCTACTCTCTGAACTACAGAGAGTCTACTAGCCAGTGGGCAGTAACAGACTCATAAACCTCTTGTGTGGTCCCAGCAGTCAGAAGAGGACAAGAAGAGCTTATATTAACTTCCTCTCAAAAAATCTTTTTATTTTTTACTTTTATGCCACCTCAAAGCAATTTTCAAGCAAGCTTTTTTGAATAGAACATTGTAGTTCAACTATTATATTAAATACTAATTCTTAGCTGTGCTTGTGTATTCATCTTCTTGATCTTCAACACATTTTAAAGAGGTTACTAGTGTCTTAGACTTTCCTTGAGTTTGAATTTTTCCAACAGTTGAAAGTAAAGCAGGATTACTAGGAAGAAAATTTAAGAGTATTACATAAATAGTGAAATACTGTTAAAGTATTAAAGTAAATATGCCTATGTGCCTTTTCTAAATATTACATTAAACTTTTTTTTCAGGTCCATATTGTTGTAACTTCATCGAATGTTAAGATTTACATTGACTGCAGTGAAATACTGGAAAAACCAATTAAGGAGGCTGGGAATGTCACAACTGATGGCTATGAAATACTCGGGAAACTACTGAAAGGCGACCGGAGATCAGCAACTGTAAGCAATAAAGATTAACCTGTTCCTTAATGCAAGCCCTTGAAATTTTCTGAGGAAAGAAGTTAGAGATGTAAGATTGGTTAAGGATTGCTAAGAAACCAGTATAGCACCCAAAGTTTTCAAGTGTCTGTACTGCAAGACCCTATATACTTAACTGAGAAATTTGGTCTTGATAACTTCTCATTCTAGCAGAATTGCAAGAACAAAAATCTAATAGCTGAAAGTTGTGGTCAGGTAAATTCAAACAAGAGCAGAAATGTTTTTCTTTTAATAGAGAGAGCAGTTAGTCATTGAATCCATTTACTGTGGATTCTCTGTCACTGGAAACTTAAACGAAGATTGCTTGTGTTTTCTAAAAGACATACTCTAATGAACAGATTTTAATTCGGGCAAGTCCTATGGTCTGTCTTGTACTGGCTGATCAGACTAGTTCCCGCTGGCTTTATGATCTATAAAACTATAGTGAAAAAGTGGCTGCTGCTATGAAGGGAACACCAGTTATCTTAATGATTTAACTATACTTAATGTACAATCCTATTACCTGGGCTTCATATTAGAAGACTTAAGTCTGCAATCTGACCCGTGTGTGCAAACCCTAACGCCTGAAGAAGATTCTTGGTGCTCACCACCAAATGTTTGGTTGAATGTATCAAACTACAGGATCATAGCTCTTGGGTTGGAAAAAAAAGAGGAAACTGCTTTTACCACACTTAAGGTTCCCGTTTCAGCCTTTCTGCAGAACTTTCCTTGGTAATGTCAGTGGAAAGTTCCATACATGAATCTCTATTAATGTATGACTGCAGGACTTAGAGCATGTCCAAGAGTTTTTCAGTCAGATTTCACGTTGAAGTGCACAGGCACGCAGCTGATGTAGAAGTTCATCAGTATTATTCATGAAGTATTGCAAAATATTTCTTGAATCACTTTATTTGGTTAGCTGTTGTTCCAGAATAAGAGCAAGCATCAGTGCTTGAAGTTCTTGTAGTCTTATGTAGCCTTGGTTTTAAATTTTTTATTATTTCTAAATAATTTTTCTGTCAGTGTCAAAAAAGAAGTGAGAGTCTGAATGTTATATACATTAGAAATAAATTGTTTCAGCAGTCATTTTTAACGCCACTAGATTTCATAAATAACATGTCTAGCATTTTTCAAGAGTCCTTTCTTTTACAGTTAGAGATCCAGAATTTTGACATTGTATGCAGTCCAGTTTGGACTAGCAGAGACAGATGCTGTGATCTTCCTTCTATGGTAAGCATAAATGAAGCAGAAGTAATTCAGAAAACAGTGATTAACAGCAAATTTAACAATATCAATATTAGCCTGGTACCATACCTCATACTGACAAGACATTTAAATCACAGTTGTCAGAGCAGCCAGTGCACAACACTGCATTTCATAGTTTTCTGTCTAAGGGAGAAAGATTGTGATATGCTAGAACTGAATCCCTTAGGAATGGCAGAAAAATGTCAGTTATATTTTCTATTTCAGTGATATTTAAGATCCTAGTTATTATAAATGGAACAGTTGTATTATTTTTCTATTTAATCTGTTCCTAGATTGGCATTCAAAAAGTATCTAGTTTATTCTTTGTCAGTGCAGCTGATTGTCTGATGGATATAAATATTAGAACAACAGAAATTGCATATGAATTTGATTTTGCCTGTGCCTCTGGTGTTAGTGTAGCATATAGCTCTCAGAGGAAATTTGCGAAAGATGTGAGAGGTCCTGCAGAAAGATTTGGAAACCACTGCTTAGCTGTGAGTTTTACTTGTACTTGAAAACAGGATAATAGAGAGTCTTGCTGTTATTGTTGTAGAAAAGTAAACTGCCACCGAGTACTTTTCTTTAAAAGGACAGTAATAGCTGCGATTGCATTTTCAGAGAGATGAAGCAAAATGCCCAGCTCTTCCAAATGCTTGTACCTGTACTCAAGACAGCGTGGGACCTCCAGGACCCCCTGGACCAGCTGTAAGGAACTATTTGCAATAGATGGATTTTCTGATTTTTAAATTTATGGAAGTAGTTTTGTGTTGATCTGTGGTTTTGTGAAATAAAGGTCAGTAAGAGAGAGAGTTTCTATCAATACATCCATAACATCATGGTAACGTGTTCCCCTTTCATCTTAGTTTAAAACACAGTTGGGCAGCTCCTTCCACCTCTACTTGTTTATATAATAATCCTTTTCCTGTATTTGCAATGTGATCTTTGTGAGTAGCTCCTCATTGTTTGATAGGTTGAAAGAATCTGGCCCTATCTCAGCTGTCTTGCGCTTCACATACAAAATATTTTTAATGGACTGTGCAAATATTTTTCCTAAATACAGAGTCAGGATTTCATTTTAAGGAAAGATTCTTTACTCTGTCAGGGAAATAAATTAGTTACTCCCTTTTTTTATGTGGAGAGACAGTAATCTATGGAATGGATATGCTCCTACCAATTGCTTTGAATATAAGGGAATTATACTCAGCCCAATAGTCCTACTTTGAAGCTATCAAAAATGCTGCATGAGGAATCTGAAGCCCAGTTAAGTTGTCTGGCAGTCTACTAGAGAGGTATCCAGAGATTTTGATGAATATAAATTGAAGAAGTTTGTATCTACAGAGACAAAAATGACAATAGTTCTTCTTGGGCTGAATTGGCAAGGCTGAAGCTAATGTAGTTTACCTGAGTTTCTGACACATCTTTTATTCTAGTCCTCTTCTTAGCAGAGTGATCTATATACTGCAAAGCTTAGGGCTTTCACATAAAGAATTTGACAAAGAGGATTCATATTGCACACCAGTATGATGTACCCTTGCTTTCCCTGTATGAAATAAATTTTATTTCCAAATATTACATTTAGGGTGGCCCAGGTGCTAAAGGTCCCAGAGGTGAAAGGGGTTTGACTGGATCATCTGTAAGTATCTTTCTGGAATACATCTATACTGTTGCTACACGCTTACCTGTGTGAAAATTTGTATGCTTAGTTCTATGGCGAGCTAAAATGGAGATTAAATATTTAGTTGGAAATATGCCAGTATGTTATTTGTGTGCAGCCTACTTATTTGAGACTATATATATACAGCCTGTGTATATTCATAGCCTCAAAGGCATTGACTGCACATCAGGAAACTAGAGTATGTGTGTCAGGGTGTTAATACACGCTCTGCAGCATTGTTGTACTTTTCTCTGTACAGAGGAGACAGCTATACTTCTAATTAACACTGCAAGAAGGCGTATATTGGCCTGAGACTGCCAACATGAATCACAGAATAGCTTAAGAAAGGATATGCCACTTGGATAACTGTTTCCACACTTGTTCTGAAGTAATAAATGTATCTCCAGGCTTCTGACTTACCCTAAGTATCTAACCCAAAGGATTTTGCAGTTACAAATCTAAGAAGGGGTTGTAATTTACAACCTTGTTTTAATTTTCTGTTTTAAGGGGCCACCTGGTCCTCGTGGCGAGACAGGTCCTCCTGGTCCTCAAGGTCCGCCAGGTCCACAGGGCCCCAACGGGCTGTCAATCCCAGGAGAACCGGTGAGTGGCCGTTTTGAGTGTGGGTGGTACAGTGTGTGGAGTCAGAGCTGTCCATGGGATTGGTCTTGGGAAGAGGGTAGCAGCTTTGCCCTAACATTTGTTTTTCTCTGCAACATAGTAGTATTATGAAACAAGTCTCTTTCAGAAACAAGTCTCTTCCAATACAATAGCATTTTCTATCCTGAATGTTACATGTGCTTAGGGGATGTCTGTGAAGGGACAGTGTCTAAACACTGTAATGTACATTGTGCTACTCCGTTTTGTCTCTTACAGCTTTTCTGTAGACTTGCTAGGCCTTAAAATTTGAGGACTCAAAACTATCAAACTGTGGTGCATGAAAATTAAGCATACAATATTACTCTGAACATTTCTCATGGAATTACGTGTCCAACTTCTGTTTTCTGAGCTTAAATCAGTAGCTGAAAGTTGAGAGACGCAGTGAGCCCTTTTTTCCTAGGGGGCTTTCCAGGCAAAAGCATTCATGTTTTAGCGAGAGGCTACTTCTGATTTCGCATACATGCCTTCAAAGCCAGAGTAACTCTATTAACTCTGATGAAGTTTCACCAGATTTGGGCTTTTAGAGCAGATAGCATAGGTAACCCTTTGTCTATATTCAGAGTGTATTAAGACTACTTTTGCCATATTTTAATAAATAATCACCCCAAAAGCAGGAATATGATTTTGATGTTTCCTGTTCAGGAATAGCTTGAATTTTAATGTAATTTGGAGCTTTTTGTATGAAGTCTTTGATTAAAATATAAAGTTCATGAAAACAAATAATACAATTGGTGTCTGACTGCACACTGTCTCATTTTGCATTTGAAACCACGTTACCTTCTCAGTCTGTAATGTAATTTGGGAAATGGAAAACAAAATGTGCTTTAGCATTAGGTACACCTTCTGTTTTGTAAGGACAATGTAGAAAGATTTTTTTAACCAGCATAGATGCTGTTCAGTTTTTTGTTATATACCGGGAGGAAAAACTTCATCAAGATGGCCTAGAGGTGCCAAACAGCAAGTAAGGCCAAACACAGTGATTTTAAATATGGAATACAATAAATACTATTATTTGTCATATTCAGTTTGAAAACATTTGATGAATGAAAGCACCAGCAAAACCAAATAATTCTTGGAACGTCTCATTAGTTAACAATATTAGAGCACCACTTTTTGAGTCATATAATTACATTTTTCACGTTAATTGCAATTCACATTGCCAGGCTATGTTTACAAATGGTTCAATTGTTTGTGCCATCAACAGTTATTAGTGCTGGATTATCATGCAAGCCATTGTGGAAAATAAATATTATATTGTCAGATTTAGCTTGTGTGGATTTAGACTATGCATTTATACTACAGCGCTGTAGTATATGTGTAATGTAAGCAAGTTGTGAAAGGCATTACATTGCTTCTTTATATGCTCTTGCACCATGAGTTAGAGAGAAACAGTGATACTTTACAAAGACTGAACTTCTACCTTTCTTGAGCGCAGACAGCTCCATTCAGCAGCTGAGAAAGATAAGGGAGGTTGGGAGAAAGCACGTAACCCTTCCCTGCTTTCCTGCTTACGAAGACATTGATATCAGTCTCTCTTACTGAAAAGTCTGTGTTACTTCCTTACCAAAATATGTCCCCCTTCCAAATGTCTGTTTGTCTGTGTTTTTAGTATAAATCAAAGTCATCCTGCATTTGCAGATGCTTATGAGGTGATCAGTACTGGTTCAGTTAAGAGATATAAGTGTCTTGGTTTATTCCAGAATCATAGAATCATAGAATCATTTAGGTTGGAAAAGACTTTTCAGATCATCTAGTCCAATCATAAATAATAATGCATAGTTGGCTTATGAATTCCTTAATTTAGGTATCTTGCAGGAATTATTTCATGCCCATTTACAAAAATTAGTTATTTTGCTGATGTATTCTATAATTCAGATTCTATAACAATAATTTATGAAAATTCTAGGGTCGTCAAGGAATGAAAGGTGATGCTGGCCAGCCTGGACTACCAGGACGATCGGTAAGTCGATCTTTGGACAAGATTATGTCATTTTATACTTTTCATGATGTGGATTGGCTGCTGGACATCTGCCTTTGACATGACTAGGAGTCATGGGCTCTTCTCATACCTTCATAGGCTATAGTTTTGGAAACATAATTATCTTACACTTAGGAGTTTGAAATGTAGGAAATAGTAAGCCATTCAAAACAGCAAGAGTGAAAGAACAACTGTAGTGAGTTAAGGCAGATATCCATCTGGATAGTTGCGAATGCACAGGGGCAGACCATTGGATTAGGAAAAGTGCACTGATAACTCCCCAGGAAGGTCTCTCAACTTCTGACCACCTGCAGTTAAATGTCTTCCTAAAACAGAGGTTGCACAACCTTTGCTGAACCCTTCTTCAGCAATGTTGTCTAATTGCTTTTTACTTTTGGGACTCAAATGATCTTGGGACATTAAGTGTATGCTTTCTGAAAGAAGAAATTAATATTAGATTTCACTTACTTGCAAGTTTCTCTATTGTAAACTAGGATTAGGTTTTGACAATAAAAAATAAGGCATCTTTTTTGTAATCAGCCAGATTTGAATAATCAATAATCTAAGGTCATTGATCTGCATGTGTGGAGATATAATTAATATTACTTGTTTACTATATTGTCCTTGATTTTACTGCAGATATGAAGACTGTATGGGAGGTGCTTGTAGATTTAGTTTCGTGTATCAGATAAGGTCAGTCATGAACCAAGGGCCTAGTATTCTTTAACTGTTTTTTTAGTCCTTGTAAACCTAGTAATGTACATTTAGGAAGTAATAATGTCCTGTACAAAGCAGTGCTACATTTTAGCTTAGAGTGAGATTAGGCAGAAAAAGGAGAAGAACATGACAACATGATACAAGTCTATTCAATATCCAACTCCTACAACAGTGCTACTGATCCTACAGAGTGTTAAGGGATTAGCTGACATATGTAAGTCATGCTTGTAAAGGCAATAAACCAGATATATCTGTTTTATGGGAACAGTATTGCAAATTGTATTTTAAGTTGAATTACGACCTGATAAGGAAATGGAAGTAAAAAGTAGAGTTAGAGTTAAGACTTTGTATTATGTATATAAAATAAATGGTTTCTCCTAAAGGTTTGTTTTATTTTTGTAAATGTGAAAAGCAACATTGAATACAGATATTTAAATGTGTGCATAAATACTTAGATGATTAGAATAGCATTGAACTTTGTTCTGTTGTTGATACCGTTTATCATTCCTTTTCCCTCTAGGGAACTCCAGGTTTACCTGGTCCACCTGGACCAGTGGGACCTCCAGGCGAAAGGGTAAGGTTTCCTCAGTTTATTTTCTGAAAAGACCGCATAATGGTTTTTTAATTATTATTTTTTCCCTTCTTTATCCTATCTTTTTGTTTTCAAATGCTTTTTCAGAAGGAGTCCTTTTATCACTATCCAACCTAGAAAGATAAAAGTGGAAGGACTGGAAAAACCTGGGGGTGAAAACCTCCCCAGATAGCTGTAGGGTAGCCAGATAATTTCTGTAAAAGTTTCCCTGGTCACCCTTCTGACTAGGTGCTCAGATGCCTGCACCCGTAGAGCCGTGTGTCCACGGAGCAGAGCTCTGCTGAGGTATTCATCCCACTGTCTTCTACACACAGTTGCTGCTGCAGGGGATCCCTATGAAACTCTGCTTGTCTCAGCGTCTGGGAGATGTCATGTCTGTAAAGAATCTGTCTGTACCATTCTCACTGTGAAAGTCAAGTTTGCTCCTTAGCCTTTGCTGATCTGGAACTAAAAACTTTTACTTCAATGGGGGATTCTGAAATGTCTTCATAATGAAGGGCATGCACCCAGGTATTTCATTGTGGAGTTGTTGCAATCCCTTTCTTCTAATATGGGATCAACTGAGTGAATCTCTTTTGTCTTCACAGTGGCATATCCCCTTTGAGATGACTGAAGCAATGACATACCTTTACAGTCAGAATTAATAGCTGATATATGCATTTATAGTTATCCTTTAGTGGAAATTGATAGCCAGAAATGAAAACAGACCACCATGTGATAGCCAGTTGCCAAAGAACATACCATGGGATTGGTGGGTGGAACATTAATGTTAATTTGTGAACGCTGTGTTAGATTTTTGAAATGGGATTTCTCAACATCTCTTCTTGCAATGGAAGTATCTGAGAAGGAGGTTGTTCTTCAGTTTTCCTCAGATTTTCCAGCTAATCTGTGAGTGAGAGAACAGCAAAAAGGGAGATTTTGCTCCTCTGGGATAGAACAAATTTCCTTCTTAAAAATGTTGAGAGAGACTCATTCCATCTTCAGTTAATCAACAGCAGCTGAACATCTAAATAGGCTGAAGGTCACTGTTTCATAGTCTTCTCTAGCATTAGTTGTGATAGCTATTTTTCTAACTTACATTGTGGATCGGTGTTAAAATATATGCTAGTAGTAATCAGGAGTATTGCAATTACATAATCTTAAAGGCCATTTTAATCAGGCGACAATCTTAGGTTACTGTCTAATCATGCTTTTGTTTTTGAGTAGGGTTTCACAGGAAAAGATGGTCCCACAGGTCCCAGAGGCCCACCAGGACCAGTGGTAAATATAATTTTGTCTTTGATATACTCTGAAATAAGAGACCTGAGCCAAGAGAGTGCAACATTAACTTTTTCAGTTTCTGTCACATATGAAATGGATTTTCTGTTTAATATCCTAAATGGAGCTGGGAAACTCTCATTATGAGGTGAGTGGACACCTGTGTAAAGCATGTGTTCACAAACATGTTTTGAAACTGATATCAGCCAGTGTAAATAAGGGAAGAACCAGTTTACCTGGTTCTTTAGGCATGATCTTTAAATGCGTAGCTAGATCTACTGAAACCAATCAGCTTATTACTTGTAGTCTGGTGAAAACAAATGCTGTTAATACAAGTTTTTCCTGACAAGAGTATCTGAGGATTAGTTATTGCTTAAAAAGCTACTTCATCGTGTTTTGTGAGACCATATTAGAAAAGGTGCTGGTTGTTAGAAAAAATCACATCATGCTGGATCAGACAGCCCGAGATAGGCAGGTGGCTGCAGCTCCATGTTACCAGGCCCTACCAGCAGAGAGACAGAAGATGTATTCCAAGTAGGCAGACATACACAGAGCACACATTTATACCATGTATATGCATATAGACAGGAGTCGCTAGGGCAGGGTATTATTTGGACTGCCCCCGCTCCCCCACAATTGTCTTTCGTGTGCTCCTTTGTGGGTGTGCAGATGAGCTTTTCTCACATAATGTAGCTCGGATCTTTTATTTGTTCACATTAATCTGGTATCATTAGAATTTTTATGGACTTCTTGTTGTGGACTTCTACATGGATCGCAGACCTTCTGGATGAAGTTGGAAGGCCAGACTGTCTTGTACTCCTTTAGGAATCTGTCATTGAGTGATACCGAAAGCATGTAGACAGTCTCTGTGTCTGTAGATTCAGAAATGCCTGTTACACTCTAGTGTTTTGTAAAAGGACACATTTCCATGAAGAAACAAACTGTTTTTTTCCTGAAGAAAATTTTCAAGCCTGATATGTACCTAACAGATAAAAACCACCTGATAGGAGCCATTTTCAGTATTGCCTTGCACTCAATACAATAACACATTTCTTATGAGAACTTAGGCCGTTGTAGATTTCCACAATTCACTTTACATGTCTTCTGCTGTAGGGTGCCCCAGGAGTTCCAGGAGTTGCTGGCCCAAGTGGAAAACCCGGGAAGCCAGGAGATCGTGGGACACCAGTAAGATAATGATATACTTATAGTATCAAATTTAAAATTACAGTCTGCTGATGAATATAAGACCTCTCCTTGCTCTGAATACTTGTCTTGCACTTATGACAGTGGTTAGCGCAGTGGAGCTGACCTAAGACCACAAGCCTTTTTTTCAAACAATTTTATTTTTACAGTGTGTCATTTTGCTGAATTTAATAGTTGAGGCTGGAAATTGTGGTCTCTGGTTTCCACTAAAAAGATTGTAGGCTATTACGTGCCAAGACATGTATTTCTACACTGCGTAAGCATGAAGAAATGGGTCAGCAAAATGGCTGGAAGGTCTTTATATTTGTGTGTGTGTAGTAAAGAAGTAGTATGCTGCTGAAGGTGGACAATCTTTAATAATATTACATAATCACTTCTGTTTTGCAAACGTTTTGGTTTTTTTAAAATGTGATCTCAAAATTATTTGGGGGTAGTTTCTGTGGGTTCTTTTCAAACCTTTAAAGTGCATCCTGAATAGGAAGAAAGAGCAGGAGGTGCTGCATTCTACCAACAGTTTCAGGAAAAATTTGAATTGATTCATTTATAGGATTTCTGAGAAATTATGTCTGAGTCGGGGGTGGAGACAACAATTGAAGTGGGAAGTCATTCATTACTTGTACCTGATTATCTGGCAATCAGCCAGAATTTTCCATCCTGTTTCAATGTTATTGTATGTATGAGAGCTGGATAATTTGGAAGACTCCAGGCTTTGCAGGCTGGGCAGCTTGATGGTTATGAAGTGGAAGTTCCCAGGAATACCTGGAAGCTGGGCCATTTTCTCGTACACACGTTGAATTCAGTCTGCATTTGCCAGCCTATAAATCCCATTTCTCATAGCGCTAGAGGACTTTGAGTGTCTTAGGAAAGCTTTCCTGCCTTTAGACATACATTGCTAATGTGATATTCCTGTCAGGTCAGATGCTTGACAGATATAGCTGGGGCACAAGGTGCTGTGGTTTGTTCCCAAGTAAGCTTCAAACTGCCAGGTGTATCCAAGTCTTCCTTCAGCTGGGACACTGGATAGTTGACCCAGTTTAGCAGCAGAGATCTTCTGCAGGTAAATAACATGCATATAGGGAAATTCGAGTACAAGCCCAGTTTCAGTGCTTTTGCAAAATAAGGCAGTCAACTCCTGTCCAAGCACCATGTGTAAGTTCTCCTACGCTCTAATCTTAACAGTTCCTTTCAGTGAGAAATAGATTTTTTTCCCCAGTTACTGCACTTTCTTGTAATGTGACACTGTGCTTCATATTTACCATTTCTTCTGTTTCTAGAACAGATCCCAGCAGGAATTCTGGCTTGCACCTTGCACAGATGTTTTATCTAACTGCTGGTGGACAGAATTTCAACACTTCCCTTTGTGTCCTGTATCAGAATTGCCAAAGGTGCAACCTAATGGCCAGATGCAACTTGCAGTGTCCTGAATCATAGTTCAGGCCTGCCTGAATTGGTAACTTCCTGTCCTGGAGAAACATAACGAGGCTTCACATTGCCTCTGGTAGATACAAGGACTAAATAATTTTTGACCACATCTTCCCTTTTTTAATTCTACTTGAACAATCTGTGTTGTTGGTACTATGCAGTGCAAGTCAGGTGGTAGACCCCTACACAGCAAGGAACATCCCAGGCAAAAGATACACAGTTACATGCAAATTATGAGGAGCCTTTGTGTTGCGAAGACGTTCCCAGTCAATGCAGTCAATGGGAGCTCTTTCCTGATGTGCTAAAAGCTGCCAATGTGCTAAGCTGAGACAGACCACACCACAAATGTGGCTGTAAACATTTCCCTACTTCGATGTGTACTTATACTAGAACAAGTTGACTCTTGAAACATTAACTGAATTTTCATGGAAATAGGAAATTTGACTTTATAATCTGCTTATAAGTACTTCCAAGAGAAACTAATGTGTTTTTTCTGGTGTATTGACAAAATGACCAAGAAAGGAACAGTAAGAACACAAATGAGTTAGTATATCTATTTAAAATTGAGCACTGGCAATCCTAGAGGAAACTAATAGATCTGGTTTCTGTCTGGTCAGAGAGTGAGTATTTTGTAGTAGTCCATACATGTAGGGTAACAGCCATCAAAGGTAGGAAAGAGTCATTAAACTAAGAAACGTGATAGGAAATAGAAGATCTTGAACTATCAGAGAAGACAAGTTCTAGTACTGTCGTTTTATAGGTATGAGAGTGAAAAAGGTAATGGATGCGTATGCAGACTATGTCGTCTTAAGGTGGAGGTGTCTTGTTCATAAAACAGACTGTGACAACAGGGTCTGACTTTGTTGATCTAGAAGGTCCCCAGGAAATAGCGAAAGGCGTTTATGTTTTATATATAAGATGCTGTTAGACTGATGCCTCCAGGACCAAGCAGCCTGTGAAAACCTTCAGAGGGTAATTCCAAGCACAGAAGGGAGATGTGTGTTGTGAGTGAAATGCAGTTTTCCAAGTGTTTTCCATTCTCTGATGCCATCTATGCAGACATCCTAGATGAGGTCTCAAAAAGACGCCGCTTTGGGAGCAGAGAACTGGTGGTTCTTGTGGGGAGCAAACATTCTTTTGGGGAAAACAATTGAGCGCATTATCTTTTAAAGTAAAAATAGCAAAACTTCCTTTGTTTTGTCCTCCTTCAGCTGTAGAATTTTGCTGCAGCCCCAGCCTTCATCCCACAGCTCAGAAAAATCCCACATGCAGCACAAACTAACTTTTCCTCACACTGACCCCAAGTAACTCCCTCATTGCAGGATATCAACAAAACAGAATGTCAGCAGCAGCTGCTGCTTCTCCAAATGCTGGCAAGCAGTTGACTAAATTGCACGGTTTTCTCTATTAAAAGAAAATAAATTGAAATTTAAGAAGAATATAACCAAGTGGGTGGAAGACGCAAATAGCAACTCAGTAATTGCAGTTGTAATTACGTTTTGGAAATCATGCTTCTAAAATATCCAGGTGGAAGATGAGACTTTGTTGTTAACATAGCCAGTCAGCCTCTAATCTTCAAATTTTAAGATTAGTTAGGAATAGCCTACACATTTCCAGTCACAAGGCTAAATCACTGTATCTTTGCAAGGTCACAAGCTGAAGAATGAGGCTTATTTGATTTCAATGAATTGTAAAGTTGACTATGTATCATTTATAATGAAGGAATGGCCTTAGCAATTTTCTGGCTGGGGAACCTTTGTTGGCAATACTTTGGAGCAAAGTTGTGCTTTTGTTACCAGAGAACCTTCCGGTCCTACCAACATTGCTTGTGGCTGAATACAGCCTGAAGAGCTTTTCTTAACCAGTCAGCAAAACCATTTCCAGAAACAGTATATAGGATTTGAACATTTTAAGTTTGCTTCTTTTTTTTTCTTTTCTGTGCAAAGTTCTGGTGTGTGAATGCACTAGCATGTGAATTAATTGGAACAGGGCATTTTAAGTAATTATTAAAATACAACTGGGACAGTAGACCAGAAATCTGATTTGTAATGCTTGCACTTACCTAGTGAATAAACAAGACAACATGCTGCATGATTTGCTTCTGGTCAAAACAATACAAGGGTGTACCATGAAAGCCTTAGAAACAATGAAAATTAGAATGAGCAAGTATTATAAATATGTAGTCAGCAGATAATTTAAAATGAATATGCTTTCAGAAAATAGCAAAAAGTTGCCAAGTTTCAAACAGAAAGAGAAGCACTAAATTATTTGTTGGTGTTTGTTCCCCCATGTTTTCATGTTATAGACTAGTGCAAGTGAAAAACCTGCAATTCTATTCAATGGATATTTCAGACAGATGTGACAGTTTATGACTGAGATGTTAATGTCTGTTGAATTGAGAGCCATATTACATCTCTTTTAGAGCTTCAGTACATCAGTATTTACCCCAATGTTAATTATTGGACAATGACAGATAGATACGTCATATTTTCCTCATGGTTTTAATTGTTACAGTTTATTTATGTTGTTATGGCATTTACAAGTCCATGGTCTGCTTCAGCATGGGGCTGTGCTAAGTTAAAACTAAAAGGCAGACTTTTTCCCTGTGGACTTCACAGAGTAGTAAAAGATACAGAAGAAAGAGTGAAGGACAGAAGGGAAAGAATTTTCATTGATTCGATGGGTATATTGTGTACATATTAGTAACTGTCTTATCGGTGGCATAATTTATTCCAGTTGCAGATTTATGGTGTGGCCATTCTAAATCTTTCTTTTGAGTCTGTATGATTAATTTTGCGTGAACCGTCTGTTATGCATGATGCAAATGTACCGTATGGCACTGATGGATGTACACTGATGGACAGTAACTCACTGATGGATGAGCTGCCTCATATTTTCTGTGGCATGTCATGGGGTAGGTGTATACAACACTGCTGCAGAACAGCTCAGAGAGAATAGCAACTTCACACCCTGACACACCCCATGGGAATTTGTTTGCCCAAAACCTTGGAGGAAGTCTATGAAACAGTGCTGCTGCATTTGAATTGTATCCGCTGTGACCTCAGTGGACAGATTTGTTGTCTCATGTTGTTGAAATTAATTGCGGGTACTGTAGGAATGTTATGAAAAACAGCCGCGGCCCACACTTAGCCTTTGCTTTGTTAACGGTGATAAACAGGCTCCTTAAAGAAATACTGCGACGTAAAAAACAGTAATACTTATGATGTATGTATAACTACGTGGAGAGCTGTGCAGAGGAGCAGATGGCCAAACTGGCCTTTCACCTTTGAAATACGCCTTACGTCCAAGTAGTAATTTAGTCTATGAGTGAAAATCTATTTGAACTCATGCTAGCCCCTTTTTGCTTAACTAATGAAGCTCCTGTGCTCTTTGGACGCATTCTGGCAGGTGAGTTTACAACAGATTTTTTTCAAGGAATGAGCTGTGGCCTAACACTAAAGTCACTTGTAAAACTCAGACTGGCCACTTCAAGAGCCAAACTTTTGGCCAAAGTTTTGTTTCTAATGCCCTGGAATTTGGCACTCGTGGCATTTGTCACAGTGAGTATTCAAGAGCATTGGAAGGTCTGTTCATAACAGACTTCCTAAGCAGGTCTTGCAGTAAATGCAGTCTTGATTTCTTTTTTTTCTTTTGTGTTTTGATGTCAAAATTAAAATAATAGTTTTAAAACACTTTGCAGGTTTGTAGATTTTTCAGAGGGCATCCTAGTGGCTAAAATCTAATTTTCTACTTATTTTAAATGGGCATCTGCAATTTTTCATGTGGCCAAGATCATGTCAAATAGACCAAAGCAAGTTATAAACATCCTTCTGAGATCATTGCTGCCTATTTGAAAATCTTTAAAAATCCATCACACCAAGCATTGTAATTACATTTTCTGTGGAAAGGATGATGTGCTCTCTCTTGATGCTTTTCTTTACTAGCAGTGGAATGCAAACGTAAGGCTAAAATCTCAAAATGTATGAGAGGGGCGCACACAAAATTTTGGTTGCAAAGTAGATTGCACATGCATATCTGCAGTTCAGCATTTAAAAACATCTTTACAGTATACCTGATGTTTTTCCAGCTATAGATACATACATGTATAAAAATTAGCATCAGTCCTTCTCGTTGACTTCGCACATAGTATTCCTGACAACCAAAAAACCCACAACAACCACTAGAATATTCAAAGGCAAATAGAAATTGCTGCTATGAGACTGTTGTAAGACTTTAAATAGTTGAGAATTAGCAGGGAAGCTGTCATTATAAATAGAATGAGCACTTAATGACTTCTCTCTCCATCTTATGTGTCATCTCTGCATAGCGCTTTTTCGCTTAAGAAAAGGTCTGTTTCTTGTGGGTTCAAGGAGACAGCTACCCTTCCTAGATGTGTTATTCTTCATAGTTTACCTTCTTTAATGATGAGTTGGCTTAAGACTTAAACAGTCATATATAATTCACCCAAGACTATTGACCATTTACAGAAATGTGATGCTAGAAATTCAACTTTCAAATTGCCAGTATGCTCCCAGTGTCAGAATATATCCATTTCTGTGGCCCTAGTTTGAATTTTTCCTTCAGATTTTTTTCTTCTGTGTCTGTCGCTGCGATTATACACAAAAGATCACTGCTTGTCCAGTCTTTTCTGTCACCCTCTTTAGTGCCTCTGAAATTTAAAGTTCAAGGAGGACCAGGTCTGACTTCTTGAAGGAGTTAAAAGGTTTTCTGAAATTGCATGTCTCAGACCTGTAGGTGGGGTGGAATAACATAATCCTTCAGCTCTTTTATTTTTACTGTATTTATTTTAGGGTACACCAGGAATGAAGGGGGAAAAAGGTGACAGGGTAAGTCTGCTTTAGAGTCAGTTTTTCTCAGATTTTTCAGTTAAACACTATGTCTTTAAAAGCACAAACACTTTCTAATAAAACACATGTTTTGGTTTTGATTATTTAGGGTGACATTGCTTCTCAGAACATGATGCGAGCAGTTGCAAGACAAGTTTGTGAACAACTGATAAATGGTGAAGTGTTGCTTGTTTTGTTTCGCATACTAGTAATTTACTACTTACTTTGTTAAAATAGAAAAGAAGAGCTTGAGTGATCTGATAGCTGTCCAATGCCAATGAGTTGGTGGAAAAAAATGTAGCACTAAATTTTTACCAGATCCAAATGGCTAGCTTGATCATGAACTAATCTGTGACCTTCTGAAATACACGTGCAAATCTAATACTCTGTACCAAAGGAAGGTGACTTTCTGTTTGTCAATCTGGTCCATAAGTACCTTATCTTTGTCATAAAATCAGTATACATTTTTTCATTAAACATGTCTTACCTTCAGGAGGAGGGAATTGGTGAGAAAAAGGATGTTCACTGCAGGTACTTTGCTAGCAGGAAAAGACAGATGAGTGTTGGATAAATACTGTGCACAGAATCAGCCGTGCTATGCAAGTAAAAATTATTTTTGTTTGGATAAGGACTCCAAATTGAATTTCAGTCCTCTACTGCCACACAGTGCAGCTCTGCAGCCCGTGAAAGTGTTCTCTACAGAGGCTTTTTCTCTCTGTCCCTGAGGCAGTTTTTTTGCCATCAGTAGACCTGCCGAGGAGGACAGACACCAATGTGCCTATAATTTGTTCTTAATATTGTTTCTGCAACAAGAGTAAGTGCTGATTGAGGTAAACAGATACACCCTTTGGATCATTAGGAATGCTTGGGGAGGAGGACAGTATGCCCTTTAAAATGTCTGTGATGGCAGCTGTTTGAAAGATGTCTATTAGTGAGCCATCACAGAGGAAGGAAAGTGAATTCATGAATGCATTAGGCTTATAAATAAGGATGTGTAATCTGAGATCTTTTAGCGTCTCTTTTTTGAATGTCCCTGCCTTATTTTTTTCATAGTCAGCTCACCTCTTCAAAGGTGTGCTAGGACTGGCACATTACACTTATCAGGTAGGGCTAGATGTGGCTCCCAGTTAAGGGCTCTTTTCTGCATAGTTTCACAGTGCTGTTGCTTTTGTCCAGACACCTTTCCTTGGAAATGAAATTTTCCTGTATGCAGAAGGTAGATAGGTACAAGCCTATGCATCCTGCAGGTTTAAGACTTCAACAGTAGTGTCCTGCTAGCTCTACACATGAATAATTCGTACTGTGTGGTAGCTTCAGAGCTCTGAAGGTACATAGAAATGTGATGCTCCACCACTGGAAGTTTAACAAGTCCTTTCTGTTCTTCAGAGTAGAAATAACCTCTAATTAGAACTCTGAGAGCAAGAGTATTGTAAACAAATGCTTATTTTGTGACTTCAGTTGCTTTAAAATTAATTTTTGTTAATGTTATTGGCTGCCAGAATCCCCTTTACCTTTCTTCCCTCCCTCCTCTGTTTACATTCAGCCTTTTTATCAGACATTCATGTTAAGTCTTCCCAATTCATCTGTGCTATTTAATTACTAATTTATTGAATGGGAACAAGGATAGGATTTAATGAAGAGAGATAATTTGTTATTCATTCGCACTCTGATAAAAGACTTTCACTCATTTCACATGGTTTATTGAACCATTTTTCTTTCGTTTTGAAGGTCAAATGAGCCGATTCAATCAAATGTTGAATCAAATCCCCAATGATTATTACTCAAACCGTAACCAGCCAGGCCCACCAGGCCCACCTGGTCCCCCAGGAGCTGCTGGGACGAGAGGAGAGCCTGGACCTGGAGGAAGACCAGGATTCCCAGGACCTCCTGGGGTCCAAGGACCACCCGGTGAAAGAGGTGAGTAAATTCCAAGGCAGCTGTGTATTTCACAGTGGACATAGTGCAGAGGCTGCCAGAAAGGCAGTCTGATCCCTTTACCGTGTCAAACTAGGAAGCCCACTCCTAGAAGTAGCCTGTTAGGTCAGTTGGATTGCTGGAGGGACACTGATGTTCTGGAGGACAAGGTTAATTACATCAGTGCTTTCCTCAGTCTCTCCCATGCTCATGTTTCAAGAAACAAAAAGTTGGTATAACATTTTGGCTGCTGTCTCAGACTTCCACAGGATATCCCAGAAAAGTGAATGTACTCAGAACTCTTCTGGCACTAAACAGCTACATCTTGAAAGGCTGTTTGGAGTAACACAACTCTGTAGTACAGAACTCTGATTAAGAGAGAAAATGAGTCATTACCAAAACCAAAAAAAAAGTAGGAGCTGAAAGAATTAGATCTACATCCTTGGGTCTTTGCAGTACTCTGAGAGAGGGAAGCAATCCTGAACTGAGTTTGAGCGTATGGGTAAACATATTTCGTGGCTACCTTGGATCACTGCAATGGCATGGAGTGTCTGTACTGTACTATGTTGTGGCCTTGACTTATTCCATAGGCTCAGTGCTGCATTTTCTAGCATATATTGTAGTATAATATTTAAAAAAGACTGGGAAAAAATCAAGGAAGAATGAATTTCTGAATTCTGCTCTTAAACTTATTTCATCATAACTGTTTCTAAGGAAGTGTGAAGCATCCTATAGCAGAAGTATGCAAGCTTGAAAATACCTCCCTGTTTGTAGTTTAAAATAAGAAGGTTCTGTGGTGTTTTAAGTATCTCAAAGACTTTTCCAGGTTTGAGAAAGTTTATTCACAATAAATTACCTCTGCAGCCTACTTTATTTTTAGGTTAGTGTATTTATATCCAAATTATTTTCCCAAAAGCACGTTTGGACATCTGTAGAAAGTGAGGTTTGACCCAATTTGTTACATTAATTAATGGGAGCTAAATATTAATATCAATTAGAGAGCATGAAGAAATATATGTGGTTTCCTTCCTTTGGTTTTCATTGCTGTTTTGTTTTTTGTTTTTTTTTTTAATTTCTTCTGTAGGAATGCCTGGAGAGAAAGGTGAAAGAGGAACTGGATCTCAAGGACCACGAGGTTTGCCGGGACCACCTGGTAAATATTTTTTGTTTTATCAGATTACAGAAAAGTAGGAGAAAAATACAACATTTCTTCACAGGGAACTAGACTACATGTGGTGAATGAAAATGCTTTACTCTGTCCACTTCATGTTTTTGATATAAATTAGAGTTCAATGGAAACCCCTGCAAGAAAGGGCAATTTAGAAAGATTTTTGAATGTGGCTAGTAGGTATTTATCGTATATTTACTCATTTGGCATGCTTGCTTGTGTGAAAATGTTTTTAATGAAAATACACTGTCCAAATATTTGACAGACGTTTTCATAAGTTTTATGTGATGATACTTTTGCAGTCTCTAGTTCCATTTTTCACTTGTGATTGCTGAACTACAAATTGGCCCCAGACTACAAAAAACTTCAATATGCAGAGTTACCAGATGATAGAGTCAGATGATTTGACCGTTGGTTTTGCTCTTTATATAATGCAATTTTGTTCACTGATGCCTTGGCAGAAATCAGCTGCATCATTTGTTTCTGCTTGTAGTTTACTAGGCTAAACATGGTTTTTCATTACAGGACCCAGAAGACTCTTGCAGCAAATTGTAGCCTCAGTTATTTGAAGCTTTACTTTTCTGCTAACCATAATAAGAGCAGTTCCAAAAAAAACATTACCTCATCTGTCCTGCGGCTACAGCGTAGCAGAATTAATGTACTCCTGTATTTTAATTGAAATCCAGTGTGCTCGTCTAATCTAGTAGTTTCCCTTGAGATCTTTGTATCTTACATGGAGGGGAAATAAACCAGAGAATTCATTCATGTTTTGTACTTGGCTCAAACCTTACTAAATCAGTTTCTGTGAATAAATCCTTAAGTAAGCCACACACAGGGAAGCAAGTAATGATGAGTCCCATTTCTAGTTTTCTGTTGTTTTTCTTTCTGTTGACCCCCATATAGCAACAAAATGCGAGTGTTTTCTCACCAAAGACATAGCCTAGACTGTATAGTCTAGACAGCAGTAATGTTAGCTATTTTATCAAGCTGGCTCTTAAAGAAAACAACCCCACAACCTTTTAATTCTAAAATTAGGTCCACAAGGAGAATCTAGAACTGGTCCACCAGGCTCCACAGGATCACGAGGACCACCAGGGCCGCCAGGTCGTCCTGGAAATGCGGGTATTCGAGGTCCCCCAGGGCCACCAGGATATTGTGATTCATCCCAGTGTGCTAGCATCCCTTACAATGGCCAAGGATTCCCAGGTAGGTTATGAACAACTTAACTTGCGTTTAATAGCCTTCACAGATGTGGCTGTTCATACTGAGCTGCTTTACATGAGACAGTCCTGCTAGCCTGGACATGCCAAGTCAGAAGGAAATGGCTGCAATGAGCAGGCCTGCCTCATTGTAATGTGCAATCATTTGGACTTTGATGCAGATTTACTTGGTGTTAAGTGTGGTTTGCTTTAAATAGGAAGTAGTAACTAAATATTTTAATCTTTTTTTATTTTTTAAAACATAGTAGTTGACAATGTTACTCATAGGATTTAAGTGACCATTTTCTTCTTCTTCTTTTTTCCCCTCCATCCCCACCCTTTCCAATTGTCTTCAGAACAAGGTTGAATTCTCCATGTTTCTCTTGAAAAATAAAAAGAATGCTGTGGTTGGCAATTTCCGTGTGTCTCTTTTTGAGCAAAGTCAGGACTATTTATACAAAATTGATAAATGAAATAAAAATTCTCCACAAAGGAAATCAGTGATACAGTGCAGACAACTGAAAAACACCACGGTCCAATAATTTCTACTGAGTTAAACGCCATGGAGTCTCTGATTAGCCCTGGGTCATACCAGCCTCGCACTCTGTGACGTAGCTCAAAACAGTAGGCTGCTTCTGGAATCAAAATAAAGTGTCACAGCGGCCACCAATTTCTTACTGGAAAGATTCTAATATATTTTAGCATGGGGATCCTGCAGGACCACAGTATTGTTAACAAATTAATATGTATGCATTGCAACATCTCAAAATTAGTGTATGTGATACTACTATTGGATATGGTTTGCTGTTAGTGTATTGTGCATGTACCCATGAAAAGGGAAAAAAAGAGAAAAGCTATATATATATATATGTACACGCTTGCAGACTCAGTGCTGCTGGTTAAAAAGCCACGTGGTTGTGCGGATCTCGCACAAAAGTCTGATTGAATTGAAAAAGAAAGAAAATTGTACCTGTGATTCAGCAGTGTTCTCCTTTCTAGTAAGCAGCTATGTATACATATATAAATATATGCCTATGACTTAACTGTTATGTATTTAGTTGGATGAAAGTATATTTTTGCACATCAGATGGACTTTTTAAAAGACTAACATCATCTTTGACCTGTTTCAGGTTTCGGCTAACACATTTTCTAAGTCGCCAGTGCTGCTTACAGTTTGAATACATGAAAATCCTGTTTCTGAGATGTTTGCGCACGTGCTTATTAGAAAATGAGTCCGTATGGATATTTCACCACGGATGTGGTTTTTGAACCATGTTGGCCTCATAGAATGGGGAGATTCCTTTTACTAACACAGCTCATGAATGAGACAGAGGACAGCAATGTCAATTCCTTAAGCCTGTTGCATTTCAATAATAAAATAGACAGTCTTCCTTTTCTAAAAAAAGACCCAGACCACCGAAAGCCTCAGTGGCGAAGGAGGCTGATAAAACTACTAACCAGCAAAGGTAATGCCATTAGAAGAGACAGATTTAACCTGGTAAATGAGAAATGACTTATGTAAATAGTAAACTAATTGTGGCTTGTAAATGATTTGTATGGGACCGTATCCACTAAAATCTGTTAACAACTCTACGTGATGCTTTTGCGTAAAAGCCTGCTGCTGCTTGCTACGTGCCGGAATAACATCTTTGACAACTTATGAAACCTCCCTGTCTGTTTTTCGTTACCGACATATCTGAATCGGGGCATGTGCCTTTTTTTATATGTAATCTTGTTGGATTCTGTAACTGCAGTTATAAATACCAAAGTTTTATAATTATTTTTCTTCTGTTTTGCTGTAGTTTTTGGTGTTCCTGCAGCACCAGCTGTAACTCGGTTTGTTACGAGGAACAGCACCAGAAAGTGACATGTACTGTATATTGCCGCTGGTGATAGTTCTGTCTACACTTACTTTCCCATTCTCAGAGAAAATTAGCATATGCCAAACCCACCTGTTCATTTTACCTGCTCCATGTCTTCTATTAATTACGCAGTCTAAAATAAAGTCCAGTGGTTGGATTTACTGAAGTAGTTGTAAAATAATATTTTTATTTGATTTGCTTTGGTTTTTTTTTTAATTTTTCTTTTACAATATTTGGTCCCTTGCATAATTTAAGACTCTTTCTGCAGTGTTTTGTGTGTTATAAATACAAAGTTTTTCAAAATTAATTTTAAACTTTTTATTATTTTACTGCCAAATCGTATTCATGAACAAAACTGAAAAATACCCCCCAAAAACTACTAATTTATGTATTTATTATATGGAAATAAGATTGGTCTAACAATATGTAGACAAATTAATTTTCATTGTGTTTGTGGATTCAAAGACATGCGATAACTATTATGTTCAATCGGACAACTATTTTCAACCAGAGCCATACGTGCCTGAAAGTGGACCCTATCAACCTGAAGGTGAACCCTTTGTAGTACCTATGGAGGCAGAAAGGAGAGAGGACGAGTATGAGGACTATGGAGTCGAAATGCATTCACCAGAATACCCTGAGCACATGCGCTGGAAAAGATCGCTGTCAAGAAAAGCAAAAACAATGCCATAAAAGATCTGTGTCTTGTTTTGGTTTTTTCGGTTGGTGGTTTTTGGGTTTTGCTATACTTGCATTGGCAGATACATGCAGGGAGAGTGCATTGTTTCTTTTGCAAAATAGCTTTCTGGTCTCTTCATATCAGACACACCCCTGTTTTGTATCTTGCCTATGTGGGGATAGCAATGTGTGTACCTAGAGACTTCATGTTGCTCTGGAAATGCTTGTAAAATATTTTTGCTTACAGTGGCTGCGTACAGGTTAATATGTGCATCCAGTTATCCCAGTGCTGCCTTTTCATTAAAATAATGTAAAAACAAGTAAGTAAAAAAAGAAAACCAAAAAACCAAAACAAAAACAACCACAGAGCTGCTGCAAATTTTCTAAGGACTGTCTGCTTTAGCGCTACATTTTTCTTCTTTTTCAAATGCACTTTTGCAGTTCAGTCAGATCACAGGTCAGCATTATCTAGTTAAAAAACAAAGAAACAAAAAATTCCCTCTCCTTCCAATATCATTGTCATTTTCTTCTATTCTTAGTTACACTTTTCAGAGCATATACTGCTCTTATACATCTCCTTTAAACACCACAAACATTAAGTAGCTGAAGTCCTTGTATCAACTGGATACAGTTTAATAATACCTGAAATCTCCTTGTTTGTAGACACAGTAACATTTATGCCAAATTGCAGTCAATCCTGCAAAGATGGATTTGCATGTTTATGTTGTATATTTAGTATGGATTTTTTTTTTCCAGAATACAATGTTTCTTAGTTATCAAAAGCAGTTGGAAATTGTTTGCAAGACTATGGATATAGAATTGCTGCTTTTATATTTTAACTGCAAATTGTGAATTTCACTGCCTTATATTATTTATTTCTGAAATGAAAGAGGCATTTTTCAATAAAACTACTGAAAATTTATGTGTCTAGTCCTTTCTTGAAAGGCACTGAGACTGATGTATGTGTATTCTGTTAGTGTTATTTACTCAATCGTTTGGAAATGCCACGTACCAAAATCAATTAGAACAGGAAGAATCTTAAAATAGGTAGTTGGGCTGTGGTGTTTAGAGGTGGGTGGATGAAAGGAGGAGAGGTTTCCTCTCTCTGAGGTATGAACAAGACTTTTAACAAATTCAGTCTGCAAGGCATTTGGTGAAGACAGAGAAAGAGAGGTTCTGAGCTTCAGTTGCTGTCTGTTTTGGGGTTTCTGAGGGATGGCTGTTGCGGAGAGAGAGACTTTTTCCACCTGAGGAACTACTTGAGCTGCAGTGAGTGCCTAAAGCCACACAAACTTTAAATTCCTCATGTGCTGCAAGCGTTGTAGCCAGAGCAGCACTGAGTTCAGTATTATCAAATAGCTTGTTTGAGGAAGTAGGTGTCTGGTGTTTCTGAGCTTCATCCTGCTGGGACCAAAAATGAGCTGGCTGTTATCTGATCAGGAGGTTGTCTGTATCTGCACAAGCTTTGATCACAGTGATGACTGTGATGTAGCTTTACCTGGAGAGACAGGGATGATTTGGAAAAGAACAAAACTGCGGTGGACCAGAAGAATCATTTGCAAACTGAGGAGGAGAGAGTGGACTGGTGGTGATCCTTCCTATCCATGGTATCTCAGCCAAGGTCTGTCTTAGAAGTAGAAATGGATTTCACCATAGGACCTGGAGCAAAGCCTGTTGACTTCACTGGGAAAGCTGGAATGCTGTTTCTTAAGATCGTGCAAGACATCTGTCACAGACGTAAAGCTAGATGTGCAGGCTGGCTTCCCCATCACTGAATTTTACTCTTCACTGGAAGCTATGTGACAAATTTTAGTGTCCACAAATGTAAATTAAACAACTCCATAGACCTCCTGACTGGTTATCAGTGAAATGACATCCAAGCAAATGGCATTTCAAAGAGTGATCCTGATTACAGCCATATGTCTTTAGACTGTAAGAGAATAATTCTGGGCTGAACTGAGGAACGTTTAAAGGAGAATCAAAGCCGTCAATTCTTTGTGTTTTCTTCTAATTGCAGAGAGTTAAGCATCAAAAGCATGTTCTGCAGCTTGGGGTGCAATAAAGAAATGCAAGTGTCTGCAGAAAAAAAGATGCTGGTGGAAATTTGAAGAAGTGATTAAAATGTTTCTCTGAATTGTATTTAAAAATAACATCTTGCATTGGTCTCCCATCGGTCATTTTCTGGCATTAAGTGTGTCCCTAGGACAAGGTGCCCGTATCTTCTTAAAAAAGATTTCCTTCTGTCTGCCAGACTGAAAGTTTTGCCTTACTTAAAGCATATATTTTAAATTATTTTTCGATTTCTTCACAAAATACACCCAATGCCTGCCAACCATGCCTTATACTCTTTGTGTTCTTTATTAATATCATTCTTAACAGAGATGCTGCTATTTGATTATCTGGTAGCCTGAAATATTTAAAAATTCAATAAAACCTAAGCTTGTTGGTAGCCAGTACATTTTAATAACCAAATTCTGCTCACAGTTCTGCAGGATGGATACAAGCTCTAGGATGTGTACTTCCTACAGGCACAGAATTACAAAGTACGAGCAGCGACCATCTCTGAACTTGAGAAGAGTGCTGATAAGCATTTGTATTTTAGAAAAAAACCCCCATAATCCCCAAACGTGGTTAACACCTCTTTCACCTATGCCACACATTTTGACAGAGTGAGACGGCTTCTGACAGCACATTTTGAAGTAAAAAGGACTTTTGCTGTCTTGTCCAAAATATGGAGAAAATACTTGAAATGTTTGGACAGCATATAAATGAGTGTTTACTGATGGAAGCCAACAAGGAAGAACAACTCATTTCTAGGAATTCTCGGGGGAATGACTCGTGGGGGGGTGGCCAGGGATGGGTGACACTGCTGGGAAAGCTGTTGCAAGGCTGAGCCAAGCTAATCCTGGAGAAATACAGATGCAAAGCAAATACAAACAAGTTTGAGTTCCTGAACATCTCATGTACAACTGAGCAGTTTACAGTCTGGCAATTTTAAAGAAGGAAATTGTTTAAAAGCTCATTTTAAATTGTATATGCATTTTCTCTCATTTTGGCAAAAAAACATGGATAGGAATGAGCAGGTGGGAGAGGGCTGCAGCTGATTTGAAATTAGGATGGAGCATTGCAGAGAGGAAGTTAATGAAGACTCTCTGTGCGTCCTGCAAACATTTGCTCAGAGAGCAAAATCTTTGAACTCCTGATAGTATGGATAGGAAAGCTGCACAAATACCCAGACAGTGTTACTGTTTTATGGAGGCGAAATATTATGGTAGTGCATCGCTAATGAGATCTCTGTGCGATATTAGGCAAAACCAGAGTGAAAGGCAGCATGTAAAGAGCCTTATTTGAAAGCGTGCCTCCCTTCATTTTTATTTCTGTTGTGCTTTTGTTGTTGTTGGTCTTTTGAATGCCCTAGCACTGACTGCACGGAGGTGCTTATAAAAGGAGAAGATAAAAGGACAGTGACTGACTTTGCCAAACGTGAAGAGTTTTGACCAACAGCATAAACAGTTGATCTTTGTTCCTAAGAAGACCCCTTTTGGTAAAAAAATGGTATATTTGTGATAACTTGATCAATCTATGTAGATCTTAAAGGCTATAATTCGTATTAACAAGTTTCCAAAATACATTGCACTGTGGAAAACACATTAAAGGAGTCACATAGTCCTTAAGGTTGTTCAAAGGCCTTGTGAAGTAAAATAATGTGTTGATATTTTTTGGCTGCAGCTCAGACCAAAGTTCAAATGGGAAAACATTTTGGGAAGATGTTGCACTGTGAAAACACCAATTATTTTCCTGTAAGGTTTTCAATATAAGAATTAGTATCTTTTGTATCATTCTACTTTAGATGCCCCATTGAACACATTGATATGAAGGTAATTGTAATTCTGATCTTCAGAATCAGAAAGATCAGACCAGCTTATAGCCATCAAGAAAATGCAGCTTCTAAGAAGAACTTTCCTTCCTTCAGTATTCTCCAGAAGACCTGAAACTTTTGCCTTGGCCAGCTGGTTGAAAGATGCACAACCATCACTTTCGTGCTCTGGAGAAAGAGGTGGGAATGAAAGGAAATTCTCTTGAAGGCTTCTCCACAGCTGAACATTTCTTAGGTGACATTCAGCTAAAAAGAATAGACTCCAGCAGTGATTTTAGTGCTGATTACCTCCTGGCCTCTAAAAGGAAATGCTCATTTTCATTTTCATTATTTTCCAGTGCTGTTTGTTTAATATATTTCAGTCTCATTGTTTTTGTTCTTTTGTGTCATACATGAGATCATTGAGCTAATTGTGATAAATTGCACCTTGGAGAGTGATTTTGAAATAAAAAGTGAAATCCTGCCTTCTGTAAGATCTGCTATATTTAGCCACTGAGTTTTTCTCTTGTTTTCATTTGACACATCTGTTCTGTAAGCTTGGAGATGTAGAAAGCCCTTAACAATAAAATATTTGCTTTTTGATGAGGAAATGCAGCAAGACCATTGTCATCCAGATGCTGCTCTCAGTTTCATTTCTGGGTCAGCTTTGTTGTTCTTAATTTCTTCATCCTTGAAAACCACGGTTTGTTTCTGAACTGTTCTTGCAGAACAGTTTAGTGCCCAGTTTGACTTCCACTGTCTTTTATTCCTGTATAGACAGTCCAGAATGTCTTGAAGGCTTAATTCATGACCACTGTAACTTTTCTTTGTACAATCTGTATTTATTCCTCCCTGGAGTAATGCAAGCTATGCATTAGATATACAAGAGTTGCTGAAGATTTGACATTTCTGGGTGCTCATTTTGAGACACCCATTGATCTCTAAGTTTCAGAAGACGACAAGGCTCTAATAACTTGACTTTGACAAGTCTCAAGTTGTCTTCTGAGTGACTACCAAGATTATTTGTATAATGTCAAATATTGACCAAAACAATGAAAATAAGTGTATTGGGTTTGTGTGGCAAGATTTTGGGGGGGTGGGGGAGATGCTACAGGGGTGGCTTCTGTGAGAAGCTGCCAGAAGCTTCCCCTATGTCTGATAGAGCCAGTGCCACCAACTCCAAGATGGACTCTCTGCTGGCCGAGGCCAAACTCATCAGCGACAGTGATAGTGCTTCTGTGATGATAACATATTTAAGAGGGGTGAAAATACTCTGCCGAAATACAGCCAGAGAAAGGAGTGAGAATCTGTGAGAGGAACAACTCTGCAGACACCAAGGTCAGTGAAGAAGGAGAAGGAGGAGGTGCTCCAGGCACTGGAGCAGAGATTTCCCTGCAGCCCGTGGAGAAGATCATGGTGAGGCAGGCTGTCCTGCTGCAGCCCATGGAGATCCACAGTGGACCAGGTATTCACCTGCAGCCCATGGAGGACCCCACACCAGAGCATGTGGATGCCTGAAGGAAGCTGTGACCCTGTGGAGAGCCCTCACTGGAGCAGGCTCCTGGCAGGACCTGTGGCCCTGTGGAGAGAGGAGCCCTTGCTGGAGCAGGTTTGCTGGCAGGGGTTGTGACCCCATGGTAACCCACACTGGAGCAGCCTGTTCCTGAAGGACTGCGCCCCATGGGAGGGACCCACGCTGGGGCAGTTGGTGAAGAGCTGCAGCCCATGGGAAGGACCCACATTGGAGAAGTTTGTGGAGAACTGTCTCCAGTGAGAGGGACCCATGCTGGAGAACAGGAAGAGTGTGAGGGGTCCTCCCCCTGAGGAGGAAGGAGCGACAGAGACAATGTGTGATGAACTGACTGTAACCCCCATTCCCTGTGCCCCTGCACTGCTTGCGGGGAGGTAGTAGAGAAAATCAGAAGTGAAGTCAAGACCGGGAGGAAGGGAGGAGTGAGGGGAAGGTGTGTTAAGAGTTGTGTTTATTTTTCATTATCCTACTCTGATTTGGTCGGTAATAAATTAAACTAATTTCCATGTCGAGTCTGTTTTCCTGTTATGGTGACTGGTGAGTGATCTCTCCCTTTCCCTATCTTGACCCAGGAGCCTTTAGTTATATTTTCTCTCCCTTGTCCAGTTGTGAGGGGGAGTGACAGAGCAGCTTTGGTGGGCACCTGGCATCCAGCCAGGATCAACACACCATAATAGCACAGAGAAGAAATAAGATACCTTCTAGCTCTCATTTTCATAGCACAATATCCCTGCAAAGTTCTTAGGCTAAAAATACTGAAGGAGACAAATTTTTTCCTTCAGCTATCATGAAAGCAGAAAAGCTTCAGATACTCAGGAAATACCAGAAAGCAGAAAACAAAAGTTATATCTTTTTCTATTAGAAAGGGCATCTATCCAGAGACTTCTGCCATAAACTTTGGCAGAATTGCAGGTCTCTGAGAAAAATAAAAACATTTATAAGTTACCAGAACTCCAGTATTGATCATGAAAAAAGTGTTCCTGTCTGGGATAAACAGAAGCATATAAAATTGATAAATACCTTGAGTAATGTTGTTTTCACAGCTACCAAACTGAAGCAAATGTGAGACGTTTATGAGTTATAGTGGCCTGCAGTTTGTGTCTCACGGCAACCACCACTGGAAAATTGCAACACATTATACAATGTTTGCAGCTTTGGTCTCTGTTCATGATAATAAGCAGAACAAAGTAATTGAAGTTACTGTACACTGTACAGTAACAGTTTTCTCTTTATCAGTTATGGTGATCGCAAGAGTCGGGCTTTTTAGCCTGGCAAAGAAAAGTCTGACAGGGAGGGATCCCTCTGCTGTCTTCAACTCCCTTTGCCTTCCTGCTATTCCAAAAAACTTGTTTTCTTTTTATTTTGATGGCACTATATGAACAAAAGATTAACTAAGTTCCTGGGATTCCTGGATCATGCACTCTATGTGTCTTGCAGTTTGCTGTTGCTTCTATTGCATCCAGAACTGTAAAGCAGGGTTTTAGGAACAGTTTTATTGTTCTTGTTGTTGATACTTGTAGAAGTATTGGCCTTCTCAAGTCTCCATGTTTCTTTTTGAACTGCTAGTCCTCTTCATGCTTTTATACTACTGTTGTAACAGATAAACAAGCCGGAAGTCTTCTGGGCAGAGTTTATTATTTTTCCTATGTGTAGATACAGGTGTCAACTACCAGATGAGATGATTCAAGACATGTATTTATCCCAAATCTATTTATTCTACGTAATTACAAGAAACACTGCAAGTACTTTTTGTGCACTGGAAGACAGTGAAAAAAAATACTCTCAACTGCAATGGCTTTTAATTTTAACTGTGATTTACTTTATGGGTAAATAACCAAAGATACAAAACCATAGCCAAGGTTTGAAATAGAAAGAAAATCAATGTAAAAAATATAGAAATATTTCATGTATACACACCCACTTACAGATAAGGAAAGCTTTTTTTATTTGAAGTCCAATTTTTTTCTGTAATTACTGAATTTTGGCTGATTTCAATGTATTTAGGATTTTCCCCTAAAAAGCCAAAAGGCATCCTGGCCCAATGTCCATCCTTAGATGTTTATCCTTAAGTTTTCAGTTCTAGAAACTCTGTTGATGTGAGAAATGTCAGCATAACATCAAATAAAGGATAATCTGCAGACTTGTTTTCTTTGGCAGTTCCTCAGAATACCATGAATACTCTGTGTAGCTATTTGGCAATGCCCTTGTGTACAGTATATCTGACAGAAAACGCCTGTAGACTGTAAAATCCCAGCCAGCGCATCCTCCAAGGTAGTATCCTGAGGTTATATTTCTCAATCTCCCTAGCTGATCTCTTTTCAGTAGCAACAGAAGTCAAAACAGCACCAAACATTTCATATATCTGTCCCGTTTCTCAAAGACATGACTGAAAGATGTGTTTTCCCTCTACAGCACTTGCTTCCCCAAAAATGATCCAGGAAATTGCTAGTGAAATAGGTGAAGTTTTCAGAAATTTGAAGAGAAAAGATTTGAAAAGTTTAGGAAAGATTAAAAGCTTTACTTTAGACAGTGGCATAAAATTAGTTTTTCAGTGATTCAGAACAGTGCTAGCCCAAACTAAGTTCCTACCCATAGGTGAATAAAACCAGGTAGGTAGACCATCTTGCACAAGAATTATGTACTACCACCGGGTCACAGGTTGCTCCCGTTTCTTCCCGAATCTGAGGTATTAGAGGTGATTAAAATGACAGGAAGGGGAAAGTAGCGCTAATGAGATTTCCAACAGTTTCCTCAGTGCAATAGACTAGTTAGCATGGGCCCAAACACTGAGCTATCATCAGTGCACAGAATGCTTTATCAGTGAGCCACGACGATAAGGAATTTCAAGAAAAAGATACTCCCTAAAGGCCATATCAGTATTAACTAGCCTTGTCTTTATTTAATTCCTTTAAATCACAACCTCTTTCTGCAGCTGAGGTGGGAGAAAATTCCTAATTTCTTCTTGCTCAGGTAGATGGTGTCATAGAGAGAAGGAAGAATTTGCAAGCTATGACTCTCAATGCCCCAGTCCAACAAATTTCTAACCACTGTCTCAGTGTGGATACTGGAAAGGCACATGTATCTGTGAACCTGAAAGGTTTAGAATAAGGAACTGAACCAAAGATCAAAAGTGAAGGAGTAAAGGGGAAAATGCACAGAGTAACATCCAATTGCAGTCACCAGCTGATGGAGTTTGCTGGCTGCGTTTTGTCCTAGAGTAGTCTGGGAGGAAAGGCTAGTCTTCAAGAGTGGAAGAAAGCTTACTCTTTAATGAGGAGGGAAAGAGAAGGGAGAAATGTGACTTGCTGTTCTTCCTTTGATAGAGAACGATGTAAGGACCTCTTGTGCAGTAGGTGTCTTCATTCAAACTCCATCTACTTGACATCATCCCAGAAATCAAGGTAATTTGCTCAATTTCATAAGGACCATCATTGCTCTTGACCAAAAGAATATTTTATGAAGGGTGGTTTTCTGACTGCTCCTTCTTTTGTCCCAAAAGTAGAGCACAAGTTATGCTGTTGCTCGTCTGATCAGTTTACATGCTAACAGACAAAAACCTCAATGGGACATAACCCATTTTATTAAGCACTTCATCTTTTAGCCTGTGAACTAAAATTTCAGTTTTCTAGCATCACACTCTAAAATAAGCATCAGAGTTTCCTGTAAAATCATAGAAAGGCGCATGTTCCTTAGGAAATCTCTAGAAGTGCATCCAGGTGGTGCAATATGAGAACCTGAACTTGGGGATCTGCATATGCAAGAGTGACCTCTAGACTTGGAAGATCGGCATATTAGATTAACCAAACTTGTCTCATGTTGCCTGTCATGAGGAAAAGGATGAGTGCTCTGTGTGTGTCTAGCAAGACATCACTGCATAAGTAACCTTTTCAACAGCTGCAGACTGGCCCTGCTACGGCATCACTGGGGCATGGGCTGATGGCCCCAAACTGGGCTGAGATGGCATCCTGGGGCATAGGAGGGTGGGGAGTTCCCAGTGGGTGTCTGACAGGGACAGTCAGGCCTAACACTGCCCTCAGGTCTCTGAAAATACTATTTTCTGCTCATAAAGTATTTTACAATATTTAGTTTGGGAAATCCTTAAATGGACATCACTGGGGCTACTCTTTCACCAAGCTGGATGGTAAAATTTTACAAAATGTGTCCCTTATGAGGACTATATGGGCTGTTCCTCCTAAGACTGGAGGTGTGCTGTGATGCACAATGGCTGCTGACACTGGAAGATGACTCAATACAGCACAGCCTTGCTGGAGAGATGGAAGAGAGTGAGCGTTGTCACTAGAGATGACAATGAGGCCTCTGCTGAAAGGAGAGACAGGGAATAAATTAAGAACCCAGATATTATGCATATAATACTTGGACTACAGACATTGGAACAGATGTAAAATTTAAGAAAACCCACAGTTTTGCTCACAAATCTTCATGCTCGTGTTTAGTACAAGGCTATTTACTACAATTCACTGAGATCTACTGGGGAAAAATTATGCAGATTGTAGCTGATGATCTACATGAATACAAAAAAAGAAAGTAAGAGGCCTACACTTTTAAATAAATGTACTCACCATGCCTTTCTGGCAGAAGATACACAGATACAGTTTCTGCATATTCTAAAAATGTAGTCATTTGAAGAAGGAAGTGACTGACACTTGTTTCAAAAGGAAGTGTGTTCAGAAATGTGAATAAAAATTGCTGTATCATAGAATCAGAGAATCAGAGAAGCATAGAATGGTAAGGGTTGGAAAGGACCTTCAAGATCATCTGGTTCCAACCCCCATGCCATGAACAGGGACATCTTCCACTAGACCAGATTGCTCAGAGCTCCATCCAACCTGACCTTCAATACTTCCAGGGAGCGGGCAGCCACAGCTTCTCTGGGCACTTCCAGTGTTTCACCACCCTTATGGTGAAGAGTTTCTTCCTAATATCTAATAATCTAATCTAAATCTGCCCTCTTTTAGTTTACAGCCATTCCCCCTTGTTCTATCACTACACACCCTTGTGAAAAGTCTTTCTCCATGCTTCCTGTAAGCCTCCTTCACATACTGGAAGTCTGCTATAAGGTCACCCCAGAGCCTTCTCTTCTCCAGGCTGAACAGCCCCAACTCCCTCAGGCTGTCCTCATAGGAGAGGTACTCCAGCCCTCTGACCATCTTCATGGCCCTCCTCTGGACCCGCTTCAACACATCCATGTCCTTCTTATGTTGGGGGCTCCAGAGCTGGACTCAGGACTCCAGGTGGGGTCTCACCAGAGTGGAGTAAAGGCGCAGAATCACAGAATCCGCCCCCTTGACCTGCTGGCCACACTTCTCTTGATGCAGCCTGGGATACGGTTGGCTTTCTGGGCTGCAAGCACACATATATCCTGCTTTATGCACCGGTATATAGAAATACTAACTAGAAATGTAGAATGAATAAAAGCTACAGGCAGTTATTTATAAATAGATATTTCAGGCAATTCTCTTTGGAATTTAGCTCTAGATGGAAAGATATTAAAAGGAGACACTGACAATAATCTTGCAGCCAAGAACTGGTTGTGCCAGAGGCAATATTACAGATTTCCTGAAATAAAGGTTTTCTTCAACTATCCTACATGAGAGAATTTGTTCGGTTGTGTGACTCTGACTCAGTTCATTCGCAGTATGTCTCAACTTCTGTCTAACCACGTTACTCAGACTTGCAACTTGTAGTTTTAAATTCCTGCTTTAAATGAAAAAATCCTCTTTTCACATTTCTGAATATTTCTATGTCTGTTATTCAAAGGTCAATGGTAATACTACTGCCATATATGACTAGGTATAACAAGAACACTTTTTTCTATTTTCTGCATAGTAGTATTGTGCATTTTTAATAGATCCATCTTGCTTATTAGAGTGAATGAAGAGTTCATAATGTCTCAGAGAAAAACATATTACCCACCCCTTCTTAGAAGTACTTCTAAGATGGTCTTATAAAATGTGGTAGAGTTCAGTCTGAAGTTGAGATACTAGAGATGAAATAATACCTGGATGGGGATATGCAAGGATAGTTTAATTTCAGATCAAGGTATAGATCTCACCCAGAAACTCTCAGAAAAGGCAGACCTCCCTTAATGTTATTACCTCTTAGCAGTGTTTATCAGACTTTCTACATGTATTGTAATGCTTCATAAATGTATATGTCAGAACAAAACACATTGGTTTTATGGTAACTTACAACATTAAAAGTTTCATAAACATATGTTTTTGGTATGAAAGAATGCCTCTGGGATGTTTGGATACTATACTAGATGGTCAATTAAGAAAGTCCAGTCAACTGTGCCTTCAGAACCCCAAAACATCAAAAAAAGCTTATAGTTCCCTTCCAGAATGACTTTTTTTTTTCCCCGTGTTTTGCATTCCAAATAAACAGAGTAAACAGAATGAGGTAAACTATGATAAAATGTGTTTTGTGATTCAGAAGATGTATATTCAGTGTCATGTCTTGGTGTAATACATATTTCACGTATTTAATCTATTTTGATTTGCAGTTCTGAGAATGGCTCCAGCTACAACAGTTGGGAAGTTCGTACTGTAATACCAACAGTGTATGACATTTTGTTCCAGTTTAAATTTCACCCAGTTTTATCTGTTACATCTGATTTTATTCTTGCAATTCTTTCTCCAGGATCATCACCTACATAAAGCTGCAAAATTATGCATATTTCTAAAGCTGCATGAACCATTTCAGCTTTGGCAGTCAAAATTTAAAACCAACATTTCTCACTTTCTTAGTATGTAGTCTTTTGGCACATCACATTGGACTATGGTTATCCTGTAACATTAGTAGCATTGTGCATTGTACTGTGGGAAAAGCCACATCTCAGTGTGGTGGAAATTCCACTGGAGGAAGAACTAGTTCCTTCCAAACCAGTTGGGTTTTGCCTTTAATAAACTCTCTGGAAATGGATCAGTATGGAATTTCATGAATTATGGCCAGATTTTCAATAGGTCTCAGTACTCTGACTTAAGGTTAGCTTTTTCCCCCAGAAAGTTCATCTTCTGATTAGGCACCGAGTCTGGATACACTCTGGGTTCAGATGTGAATCAGCTGTTTAAAGGAGAGTGGTTAGCCATGCTGTCGTGGTGCTGAGCCCAAGCTAGCAAGGTCTGCTGAGAGGATGCAATTTTTGCTAAGGTTCAACACCAAACTAGCATATCTACATAGCTTCTGAGTTGGAGGTGGCTTGAGAACACATCTGCAAATGCAGGTAGGGCTTCCACATGCATCTTTTGAAGCGACTGTGCAGCCTTAATCTAAATGAAATGGTCATGTTTTCAAGAATGCCTAGCATGTAAGAACGCATTGTCTGGCTTCAATGAACGTGAATATAGAGGGTAGTGTCTGAGAAAACTCAGGGAAAAAAATGCTAAGAAGTGTCTTTGGCAATCAAAGTGCATAGACTAAAGGCTAGATGAGAGGGTGGAATTGGTTCAGGGTGGTAACTCAAGGGAGGTGGTGGGATGGCATTACCAGGAGTAGGGGGAAGAGAAAGGAAGCAGAAGGAACTGAGGTACTGCTCAGCTGTAATGCACCCTGGGAACCCCTATGGCATCCCTATAGGATCAGCCACTGAAGCTCGGCAGTTTACTTTGCCATTCATAGCTACAGTAAGCTCGCTCACTTTAGATCATAAGCCTGTATTTCTAAGTGATCCAGTGCTTTCCAAGAGGATGTATGAAGTGCCTACAGGCAGGTAAACAGTCGAGAGTAAATTATGAAGTCTTTTGCTAAAATCTTTTCCTCCCTGGTTAGCCAACCAGGTCATTTAGGAGAAGACTGCATGGCAAGTGCCTCATGGTGGGATCCCATGCCTAGATTATGTTTTGGGTTATGGAAACTCATTCGCTGTTGAACTTCACCAAGCATGAGACTGGGAAAACATCATCTTTCGGTGAGTGAATTTGGATCTCTTAACTAAGTATGCTACTTGCATTTGTACAAAAGTAAAGTGCAGAATAATTTTCCTGTGGGCTATTTTTAGGGTAGAAACTAAAATATGCTCCAAGGAGGAAGAAAGTAGAGAAAAGGATTTTCTTTCCCAAGTTAAAAATACCCATTCATCTCTTCTAATAGGTAAGACACACAAAGGGCACATCTGCTAATAATATCTGCAACTGAACAGAAACATAGGAGTTAGGTTATATAAAAGACTATTTTAACATTTTATTATTAAATAAATAACATTTACCAAATGTTATTCAACATTTGCTAGGTGTTATTTAATAATAAAATGTTGAAATATTAACATACAATATTGTAATATTTTAACAATTGATGAATTATTTTTGTTCTTCATTTATTTTAACAAATGATGAATAAAAATTAAATCAGTTTTGTAATTCCTGCAAGTCTGTGGTCGCATATATTTAAGTGAAATATAGGTAGTTGGACAAGGACAAATTAAAAAAAAATCAACAGTAATTTATCTCTGCTTTCTCTTGCACTTTAATGACATTTAATTTTTCGTAGGTTTCTTCCTATCCAATCACACCTTCATTTTTGAAAAATGAGGCAAATTGTAGTGGTGCTGTCAGTCAGCTTATTACAGATTGATAATTTTTCACTTATTCCTCACATTTTGCTGGAGTAGACCAGCACGGGTCAGTGGATGTCTGTTATAGGCTGCCTGACTGCGAAGAACAAGTTTATAAGGCCTTCTTCAGACAGCTAGAAGTAGCCTCATGTTTGCAGGCCCTGGTGCTCATGAGGGACTTCAGCCACTGAGGTAACTTCTGGAGGGACAACAGAACAGAGCATAAGCAGTCCAGGAGGTTCCTAGACTGTACTGGTAACTTCCTGACCCAAATGATAGAGGACCCAACAAGGAGATGTGCTCTGCTCGATCTCATACTTATGAACAAAGAAGGACTCACTGGGGACGTGAAGGTTAAAGGCAGCCTTGGGTGCTGTAACTATGAGATGGTAGAGCTCAGGATCCTAAGAGGAGGGAGGATAGTAAAAAACCAGCTCATAACCCTAGACTTCAGGAGAGCAGACTTTGACCTCTTCAGAAATCTGCTTGACAGAGTTGCATGGGATCAGGTGCTAGGGGGAAGAGGGGCCCAAGAAAGATGGCTGATATTCAAGGATAAGCTCCTCCAAGTTTAGGAGCAACCCAGCCCAATAAGCAGGATGTCAAGCAAAGATGTTGGGAGGCTTGCATGGAGGAACGGGGAGCTCTTGGTAAAACTCAGATGTGAAAACGGAGTATACAGAAGGCAGAAGCATGGACAGGTATCCTGGGAGGAATGTATAAACACTGTCTGAGCATGTAAAGATGCAGTGAGGAAAGCCAAAGCCCACCTGGAGTTGAACCTCGCCAGGGAATTCAAAGAAAGCAAGGACTTCTATAAGTAGCAAAAGAGTAGGGATCTGGTCCTGCTGCTGAATGGTGCAGGGGCCCTGGTGACACAAGACATGAAAAAGGATGAAGTTCTGAAAACCTTCTTTGCTTCAGCCTTTACTAGTAAGACTGGCCTTCAAGAATCCCAGTTCCCAGAGCGCAGGATGAAAGTCAGGAGCTAGGAAGACACACCCTTGGTGGAAGACAGTCAGGTCAGGCAATACTTAAGCAACCTAAACGTACATAAGTCCATGAGCCTTGGTGGAATCGTGAGTGCTGTGGGAGCTGGCTGATGTAACTGAGAGACCACGCTTGATTATTTTTGAATGATGATGGTGATTGGGAGAAGTGCCTGAAGGCTGGAGGAAAGCAATCTTCAAGAAGCACCAGAAGGAGTATCCAGGGAACTACAGGCCAGTTAGACTCACCCCTACCCCTGGGAAAGTGATGGAACAAATAATCCTGGAAAACATTTCCAGGTAAATGAAGGACACGAAGATGATTAGGAGCAGTCATTGTGGAATGACAAAATAAGTATCATGCTTGACCCGCCTTGTAACCTTGCATGATGAAATGACTGCTTTGGTAGATTAAGAGAGAGCAATGGATGTTGTCTACCTGGACTTCAGGAAGGCTTTTGACACTATGTATATCCCATAAGCTCCTCATAGCTGATGAAGTATGGACTGGGTGAGGAGGCAGTGAGGTGGATTTAAAACAGGCTGAACAGCTGAGTCCAAAGAATTGTGATCAGTTATACAAAGTCTAGTGGTGTGCCCCAGGGTTCAACACCAGGTCAATCCTTTTCAATACCCTCATTAATGATCTTGATGATGGCGTAGAGTGTAGTCTCTGCAAGTTTGCTGCCGACACAAAACTGGAATGGCTGCTACACCAGAGGGTTGTGTTGCTATCCAGAGGAACCTCAACAGGCTGGAGAAACGAGCTGACAGGAACCTCATGAAGTTCAATCAGGAGAAGTGTAAAGTCCAGTATCTGAGGAGGAACAAACTCATGTACCACTACATCCCAGGGGCCACCCAGTTGGAAAGAAGCTTTGCAGAAAAGGGCATGGGTGTTCTGGTGGACGTAAAGTTGAACATGAGCCAGCTCTGTGCCTGGCAAGATCGTGGAGCAGATCCTCCTGGAAACTGTGCTAAGGCACATGGAAAAAAAGGAGGTGATTGGTGACAGCCAACATGGCTTCACCAAGAGCAAATTGTGCCTGACAAACTTGGTGGCCTTCTACGACAGGGTTACAGCATTTGTGTATAAGGAGCAGTTGGTGGAAGAGCAACTTACATAATCTGCCTGGACTTGAGCAAAGCATTTGACACTGTCCCATGAGACATCCTTTTCTCTAGATTGAAGAGACATGGACTTGATGGATGGGCCACTCGGTGGATAAGGAATTGGCTGAATGATCACACTCAAAGAATTGTGGTCAACAGCTCAATGTCCAAGTGGAGACCAGTGACAAGTGGTGTTCCTCGGGGGTCTGTATTGGGACCAGTACTGTTTAACATCTTCATCAATGACCTGGACAGTGGGATCAAGTGCACCATCAGGAAGTTTGCCAATGACAAGAGGCTATGTAGTGTGATTGACATACTGAAGGGAAGGGATGCCATCCAGAGAGACCTTAACAGGCTTGAGAGGTGGACCTGTGCAAATCTCATGAAGATCAGCAAGGTCAGGTGCAAGGTCCTGCACATGGGTTGGGGCTATCGCAAGTACAAATACAGGATGGGCAGAGAATGGATTGAGAAGAGTCCTGAGGAGAAGGACTTGGGCATGCTGGTTGACGAGTAGCTCAGCATGACCCGGCAATGTATGCTCACAGCTCAGAAGGCCAACCATATCCTGGACTGCAACAACAGAAATGTGGCCAGCAGGTGAAGGGAGGTGATTCTGCCCCTCTGCTCTGCTCTGGTGAGACCCCACCTACAATAATGCATCTGGAGCCTTCAGCACAGGAAGACATGGACCTGTTGGAGTTGGTCCAGAGGAAGTCCACAAAAAAGATCAGAGGGCTGGAACACCTCTCCTATGAGGAAAGGCAGAGAGAGTTGGGATTGTCCAGCCTGGAGAAGAGAAGGCTCCAGGGAGAACTTATTGGCCTTCCAGTACCTGAAGGGGGCCTACAAGCGAACTGGAGAAGGGCTTTTTACAAGGGCATGTAGTGACAGGACAAGGGGTAATGGCTTTAAACTGAAAGAGAATAGATTTAGGTTAGATATAAGGAAGAAATTCTTTACTTTGAGGGTGGTGAGACACTGGAACAGTTTGCCCAGAGTTGTGGCTGCCCCCTCCCTGGCCGTGTTCAAGGCCAGTTTGGACGGGGCTTTGAGCCACCCAGTCTAGTGGAAGGTGTCCCTGCCCATGGCAGGGATGTTGGAACTAGATGATCTTTAAGGTCCCTTCCAACCCAAACCATTCTATGATTCTATGAATGTGTTGTTGCAGCAAAGAAGACTGATGATATCCTGGGCTGTTGTCACCATTCAGAGCAGCGCGGCAATAAACAGAGTGACAGATGCTCTCTGTTAAACAGCTCCTACCCCCCCACCCCCCCAACCCCCTGGAAAGGAAAAAAGGAGGAAAAGCGAGAGAGACTTACAAATTTAATAGTAAAATAGCTTTACTAATAACACTAATAATACTATTAGTATCAATAATAAGAGAAATAAAATAAAACATACAAACTGATACTGAGTTTCCCAGAGCTGGGTGCCACAGCATTGTTTAGAAGTGTTGCCAGCAGGTCAAGGGAGGTGATCCTTCCTCTTTACTCAGCAGTGGTGAAACCATACCTGGAGTACTGTGCCCAGCTCTGGGCTCCCCAGTAGAAGACAGACATGTGCAGACTGGAGAAAGTCCAATGAAGGCCCACTAAAATGATTAAGATACCAGAGCATCTCTCCTGCGAGGGAAGGCTGAGAAAACTGAAACTGTTCTGCCTAGAGAAGAGAAGGCTCAGGGTGGATCTCATCAATGTGTATAAATATCTGATGGAGGGAGTAAAGAAGATGGAGCCAGGCTCTTTTCAGTGGCATCCAGTGACAGGACCAGAGGCAAGGGGCACAAACTGAAACACTGGAGGTTCCATCTGAGAATGACGAAAAAACTTTTCACACTCTGAGTGTGACAGAGCACAGGTAAAGGTTGTCCATACAGGCTGTGGAGTCTCCCTCCTTGGATATACATCCAAAAACTGTCTGGAGATAGTTCTGGGCAACTTGCTCTACGTGGCCCTGACTGACAAAGGAATTTGGGCAAGATGACCTTCATAGGTGCCTTCCAGCCTCCACAGTTATGTGATTCTGTGACTCAGTAATTGGCTCTTTCTTAATCTCTGCAATGCAAAGTGCACCATACCTGCATGCAAAACACTTGGGCAAGAGTAAGAATATTAATGTAATTTGAATTTCTGGCACAATTTCTCATGCTGTAAAAATAGTTGTTGAGATAAAGCATGAAGATGTTATTAGCAGTGTTTTATGATCTCAGATTTTGAGGTCTTGCCAGTCTAGCCTTCCCCCGCAGCTCCCACTGCAAACTTCTCTCAAAGAAGTGATGAGTATCCATCATTAGCATAGCAAGTTTCCAAATATTGTGACATGAGTCATGTACTTTTATGCAGTCACTCTCAAAGCATTTAAAACAGAGGCTTATTTTCAGTAGTGAACCCCTAGAGAGGACAATATTTTAATTTAAACAAAAACCAAAGCACTAAATAGTGGCTACAGTTTTGGAAGAGGATGGGAGCCTGATGTGTGCAGAGAGAGCTTCTGAGCATCTCTGCTGTGACCTCCATGACATAGTGGTGTTCCAGGACCAGCATAATTTCCCACCCAGCTCATCCGGCACTTCATAGATCTGATGCCACTTAGAGCAGAATTATGTGCTCTGTCTCAGAGGCCAACTTCTACTATGGTTTGAAAAGCTGCAGTTCTGCGCTGCTTTCAGGCAGACCTGAATTTGGACCAGAACAGTTGTTTGGTTCTTGTGTAGAACTGATAATTAAGGCAATTATTCCTGTCGAAAAGCTTTTACAGAACGAGCTGTCCTAGGACAGATGAAGGAAAATGGAATAGGAGGAGGTCATAAAATAACTGATTTCTGACTGTGCTCATCTAATTCCTGCTCTTAATCTTTTTCCAGCACCTTGCAAAATAAATAATTGTAGTCAGCATGGGAAGTAAGAATTTACAAGGCCTTTTTTTAGACTGAAAAGTGAGACAATAATGAATTCAGCTCTTTCTGCCTTGTTTTGATGGAGGACCAACCTTCTCCTTCGCAGAAATATTCTGCTTTTAAATTAATCATTAGCTGCCACCCAGTAAAAGCTCTGGGGCATAGACCCCAGCGCCAACTGGAACATTAGTGACTGATCCAAGGGGGAGCCTTCTCATCCTTTAAAAAAGGTGTTTGTTAGAGGAGTATCCTCTTGATGGGAATGATCTGGGGAAGATCGCTGACAGCTATCTTTCAGTGGTTTGTCACTCTGTGGCAGATTAATGTTCAGGTGCAACATACTATTTTGACATTACCTCTGAATTGTTCCTTCTGGAGAAGTAGATTCAGGCCTCTCAGTCAGAGCTTGGCTTATTGACAGGATTTGTCACAACCACAACCACAAATCTTCAGGGAGGGATGAATTATGTCTTTACCTAAATGGACCCTTGGTTCTGCTACATTCAATGTACTGTCAGCAAACGAAAGCACCTGATCCTTCAGAAGATAAACCAGTAGTTTACTTCACTGCCAGGAGGACTATCCAGGCCCCATAGCTCTTTCTAGCTACTCTGCTCTTCAGGAAAAAGGCTGAAATATGTTGTGTCAGCAGATTGGAAACGCTGCCTTCAGATCTTTGATGAATAGAGGAAAGTCTTGATTCCTTGTTTTCATTTTTCCCCCTGGGGTTATTCAACATGTCAAGTCTAAAATTAATGCTCAGGATGCTCTTAAAGCAGAACGAATCCCTAGCACTGAAAGCTTTTACGGGCTGTGATGTCATGCCTAGAAACGAGTTTGTTTATGTGGTTGCAAGTGGACTTACCGGGTTTTCCCATTGCTTTTTGTTTGTCCATGCCAGTACAGTCAGTTCTTGCAGAATGTTGGGTTCCCAAGAAAGACTTTTGAAAACTAAAAAAAAAAATAAAAAATTCTTTTGTATGTATAGACATCTTCTTTTTGATCTTTTATACACCATCTTAAACTTTGTCCAGTATTGCTCTGGACTGGTCAATGGTCTGGATTTCTCAGTGTTGTAACTGCAACTGGAAACCAGGTTCATTCTTATATTTTCTGATACTGTTCTTATTTTTGTACACCCAAAAAGCCCAGAAACTTTGCTTTGGAGGTCTTCAGATTTATGGTGAACCTTTCGATTACAAATACGGATGGTTTAAATGAAGTGATTTTGAGATGCTACCTCAGATCATGTGTTTTAGAAATTCATGAGCTGAAAGACTTTGCCCTACCTTCAAACACAGCAGCAGCCTCGTAAGAGGAAGGACATAATAAATACACTATTTTCATGGCATCACATTGGGCTGGAAAAGGACTTAGACCATTCTTGTCAAGGGAGGATTTTCACATGTGTGGGTAAGGTGGTGCAAGTGGCTACATGTCCAGTGCCTAGCTTCCAGGGCTGCCTAGTGTCAACATGACTAGGCATGCAGGGAAGGGGGATCATCTCCTCTGGTCCTGGTGCGCTGAGATGCTACTTGTAGGTTGTGTCTGGGCAAACTGTTCTATTACTACTAAAAATCTGTTTTTCCCTTGTACTGCTGAGGTGGCTCTGGGTGTACATACTGATACACGTGCCATCTCAGTGAGACTGCTATTGTTACATGGGATGCAAACATAGCAGGGCCGCTGCTGCTGTCAACGGCACTAACACTGTACTAATGCAAGTTCATCCACGTGTGGCCCAGAGACTCCAGGACTGCTGCTCTCCAAAAGGTACTAGTCCAGCTCCACCACGCACAGAAGTCGCTGAGCTCTCCTCTCTCTCAGACACATTGAGATCTTTTACTAACAGCTCGCAGGGAGCATCTCCTCTTGCTCACAGACTCTACAAAGAGACAAAAGTCTGCAGTCTGCCAAGTTCTCCCATTCTTATAGGAGCTCAGTTCACTTGTTGCATTTAATGAAACAACCCATGATTATTTTACAATTTTGGCAATCTAACATGAATTTTTTTCAGTGAAAACAATCAATGACTCACAGCACAGATTAGCATAAATAATTTGTTTTTCATACATAAACAAAAAATATTGTGTCTGTGGCTTCTGGGGTAATGTCCCACCTAATTCTCATGTAAATTCCCCTGCAATTATGATTGCTGTAAAGCTTTATAAATGGATTAGCATTTCTACAATCTCACATCTTAGTGGGAATATTGTTTCAAAGATTTTCTGCTTGTTCATTTTGCTGCACATTATAGATACTGTGTCATATTTACCAAGCAGTTGTTTCTCACTGGTTTGTTGTTTTGGGTGTGGTGACTCATAGCTGCAGTCTATGCTTCTTTGGAAGTTCGCTGTGAAGAAGGAAACTTTGTGCTAAAGCACTTGTGTCTTTGTTTTGGACCGTTAATTGGGAAAGATTTGCAGAGGCAATATAGATGTGCTACTATGTGGACTAAAAACAGCACGTATGTTCTAGACCCATGGAGTATTCCTGGTCCAGAGAGAATGGAAGTCAACCAGAAGTCTTTCCACTGACTCTACTGGATTTTGGATCAAGTCTTATGTATGTAAGCGGCGTCCAAAGGTCTGAGCTGTTCACAAACGGTCCATGTCTGTTGTAGTAACCAGGAAATGCAGGGAATGGGCCAGAGTTCAAAGCTCCAGCTTTTTCTATTCCAAGTCACACAGACAAAAAGAAAGATGCCATTATCCAACCTGTTGCAGTCCTCCAGAGTGCTAAGCTTTCCTGTGATCCAACTCCTCAGCTATTAAAAAAGTAACAAAAACTTTGCTGGCTAGAAATATATCGGGCCAGAATTGGTAAGTCTCAGCAAAGGGGAAAAGTCATTCTGAAAATGGTCATAAATATAACTGGGCTGGAAATTAGGAATACAGAGACTTTCCAAACCAGACCTACGGTATAAGTAAAACCACAAAGGCAATGAGTTTTGAGATGAAGATTGGTGTGTGCAGGGAGGGGAAACTTACAGGAGCATTCTAATCCTAGCAAAATTGGTAGCCAGAGGGTGTCTTATGAAGGGATTACATGGTACAGTGTCTGCCATCATGAAGACTAGGCTCAGTGAACAAATATACTGTGATATATACACTGAAGACTGCAAAGTATGCAGGTACTGAGGGAGCTGAAAACACACACAGAATGGATTTCCGTGTACACTGCGTTAGCTACTAAGATAATCTATTCAAGTGCAACATAATGTCATATTGCACTGAAGAACTAGCATGGGTCTCAGATTAAGAGGTACTTCTCATGTTGATTTTATGTACAATATTTAAGAGATAAAGAGTGCTTTGAACTTGCATTGCCCATCTTCTCATTAAAAAAACAAAAAGACCTGAGGAACTGAAGAATTCTGTTCACTGGACCAAACTAGAATATTGGGAACATTTATGTGCACAGATGGAAAAAGCCTGCAGAAATCATTGTATAAAAAATTAACAAAATAATTAAGAATTTGTTGATCTTTTCTTAAGAAATGGTGGTCTAGAGGACAGATATTTGCTGTACTTGAGACCAGCTCTCCATGAGTAATCCTGAGGAAGATCCATTTGCAACTCCAGGTGAGCATAACCAATGGCACAGACAAGTAGGAAGTAAACTGCATTCAGCATCTGTAACATCTTACTCATGTTATCTAACAAAATAAAAATCACTTCTAGCAATGCTTCAGATATTGCCAAGAGGTCTAGTGTGTCTAATGAATAGGAGTGAGAAGACGGGAAACCTGTTGCTCCTTGCTTGTAAGTGCCCCCAAAATGATTTACAATTACTTTCTGCAAAGGGAGTCCTGTAATCTGACCTCATTTATTAATCAGCTTCAGGAAGACAGAAAAAATTTCCAGCTTTACTGCACCTTTCCAAATATGGCAGAAAAATTTTAAGCTTGGGTTGTTACCAGTGTGTCCATTGCTGCTGTCAGGAGTGCTAGATTTTGTATATCAACAGTTGGACACACCACAGGGGGCAACATCTGACAATTATCCATTGTTTAGGGAAGTAATGGAGAATTCCTCAGAAGTGTAGCTGGCTATCATCGCTATTTGATTAAATCCTGAAAAGTGAAATTGCAGATAAATTGAATTAGAAGTTTTGTGTTGGCGCTGGGTGCTCTTTATGTCTAACAAGCACTCAGGTTTTGAGAAAACCCAATAAAATAGGATCAGAATGAAACACTTTGGCTTCAGACTTGCAACAATGCCATGAGAAAAGTAACACTGAAGGAGAATATGCCTTACAGTCACAGAAAATCTATTCATCCCTTCTTCTGTCAGTGATGACAGCAACAGACAAAAAATGCTTTACTGACTGGTTAAAATAAGAGGTGACTCACACAGGCAGTGTGGGTGAGTAAAATTTTGCAAGACTGCCTTTCATATTTGACCAGTGTAATGAATATGTTGCAGACCTTTTATGGATGATTTGGAATACATGTGAACATAGAATGAATGAGGGGGTGAGAAACAGCTTTTTTTCCCACATGTAAACCCTAACCACATGAATTTCAAGTGAGCCTTAAAGCCACAGTTCAAAACAAGCTGAGTTGTGCTGGGCTCAGCTCTAGGAGTTCTTTCTGGTGTGCAGAAAGAGCAGGAAACAGGAGCCTGTCCCCTTTTCAGAGTCAGTTTATGGCACCATAAGTCCTGGGAGAATGGGAGCAGAGCAACTGCTGTCTTCCCCTAATCAGAAAGGCTGTTGCCCATGATCAGGTTGTGCCCGTATACTTCAGCCCAGCAGGCATCATCGCACAATCCAGGTAGATGCAATCTGTACAAATTAACATCTGGAAAAATGGGAGTATTTTCAGTCTTCTTGCACGACAGACAGTTTTCAATGGTGTGGAGTCAAATCCAACCTTGTGTTCTCAGCCTTGGACCCTGACTTTCAGTCAAGGCAACCCCCTGGGGTTAGGATTTTCTTCCTGTGTGTCATACAAAGTGTTAGAAGAGATTCACTGGACACTGACTAACTGGAGCAGCATGTGCAACCTTAGATCTTTTGCTGGGAGTCAAGATGGGCCAAAGAAACTGTGCAGAGGTCAAGTAGGTGGCATTTCTCATTCTGCAGCCCAACACGTTGTTCCCTCAGATTCATGTTGTGGTCCCTCGGCAAGGTTCTTTTACCTTCTCACTCAGAAGAGCTTCTTTATTTCTGGAGGGTGACTCCCTCTATACAGAATCATGAGGTTAAAATTTCCGATATTCTTGAACACAGCTATCATGAAAGTTTTTCGCTACGTAGACCAGGATATTGGTGGTGTTGTTACTCCTCCCCCTCTCTATAAACTATACAACCAACTAAAAAAGTAGAGCTTAATATATGCTCATTATGTGTTTGTCCCTTTCTGAATAATTACTGAGACCTTGTGATGTAGTGACCAGGCAGGAAGGCCCTCTTCTCAGCATGCAGCAGCCTGTGGTGGAGCAGAACAGCTAGTGTGTGGGCTTTGCTTCCAGGTGTAATGTGACTTGAGCACTATCCTGATTTCTGGGTGGCGCTACCTCTTTTGGCACTGTCTGGGGCACATATCAAACCTGTGGGGATGGAGTAGCCTCGTGACACAAGTGCTCAGGATGCAGCCTTATTTTTGTGACTTTGGTTTTGTGACATACTCCTGTGTTATGATCTGCCTTTCCACTTCATGGGCAGGAGCAGCAGACAAATAGATGCCAATTTGGGGAAAAACCAAATTTTTCCTTATTATGTGCAGCATTAACCTATCTTTGATACATTCATGCCCCTGAGGTACTAATTGTGGGAAAACCAGAACAGAAGGAATACAAGGAGATCTGGAGCATTAGCTTCAACCACACCCAAACCTTGTGGAGATTTTTCTGTTACTATGTCCAGGCTTGCAATTGTCCATCTTTTTGCAGTTTGAATTGCCTAAAATCACAATGACACTTTGAAATCAAGGGTCTTTGGCTCCTAAATCTACATCTAAGTCAATCTGGCCTATAAGTTCCTTGCAAAAATCTGTCCTGTTTAATAGCCAGATCTTGAATTTCCTATTCTAGACATATCACTTCCACAATGGTTTAGTTACAGAAGCATAATCCAAAGTGTATATTTTTTAAACCTAATTGAATTTATTTTTGGAAGCTCTCTGGAGATATACCAACAAGAAAGAGACAATTAGTCCGTAGAAGAAAAGCTTTATATGCATGGCAGTATTTTCACTAATTCCTTCCTGCTGTAAAACGTATTAGTGTTCTGATCAAATCACATCATCACTGCCAGGATTTTCGTAGCTGTATTTCTTAATTTCTGAAACCACGTAGTTTCATATACATTTGAAATATAAATAATTGTTATATATTGTCCTTGTGACGTTTTTTATGCTGGAATGAGTTGGGGCCCTGGCGGGGATCATCCAGCTAATCCTTCTTTCCAAGCAGGGCACCACTAGAAGTCACTTGACGGCATCTGGAGTGGATTGCCTGAAGGAAATGTAGGCAATCTTTGGATGTCTGGCTTTCGTCAATACCACTGTACATGTTTAATGATGATATGATGCAAACACAGTCCTGCTTTCCTGCTCAGCCTTGTGATCTCAAGGTCTGCAGACAAGTTTCTTAATGCTACTGTGAGACCAAACTGTTTAATCTGTCGTGTAAGCAATTTAAGGATTTCCATTGCCCTTTTGTCCTGCCAGCAACTGAAAGCATATTCAGGACCACACAGTTGTAAGAAGCCTTAGGATGTGTGTACCAAAACCAGCAATTCTAAGGTTAGCATGTCTCTGTTTTGGCACCAATTTTTTTGTATATGCCAGAACACTAATGCATGCAGAGCAGGTGCTTACTATTTGATACTTTCCTGCACCTCCTTTTTTGCTGCCTGAAAGTGCAGGAATTAAAACATAAATCTATGAATAGGGCTGCTATTCTTGGCAAATCTGGATCATATCAAACACAAGCCTATGACTACTTGTAGCGTGTAAGAGTCAAGACAAAGCATAGTGAACGGTTCTGGGTTTTCTCCTCCTCATTTTTAATATAAGTCTCAGATCAAAGCCACTAAGGATGGACTCCAAGGCTTAGTTTTCTGTATTCAAATCTCTGCTTTCGTTAGTAGATTAGTGCTTTTTGAATATTGGTTAATTCCGCTTACAACTGCAGACTATGACTTCCAAGAGGCTACTTTGGAGTTTGTTGCACTGGTTTGTGGGAAGTCTTCACAGGTTCCTCCCTTAGCTTGCAACAGGGCTACCTCCCCACAGGAGGGTGAGCCAGGGCTCAGTCCTCAGGCTGGGCTCCACTTGCTTCTCTGTTTTCCCCACTGCAATTTTTGGCAGTTCAGTCTGCTGCAGAAGTCCTCCAATTCTCCAACTAGGGTAAGCGTTTTTGAGGCAGTGTTGCCCCTGGTGCAACTAAGCAATGCACTGGTGTCCTTGGGAGCGGAAAGGCCCGACAGTCGCCTATGCTCAGTTCCTGCTACCTCTCATCTCTAGGCTGCCCACCGGCAATGGTCTGTCAGCTCTTAGACGGCAATGTGTAGCTGGGAAAGTCATGTAAGTTGGAAGAAGGGATCTGTTGACCAAGCCTCTTTCTTAACATAAATTTAAGCTATTATTCAGGATAGTTGGTGGGATAAAGAAAAGGGTCAGGTTTCCTCCTTTGTGATTTTAGCTTGGCTTCATTTTAGCACCTGACCTAAAAATGGCATGCCAAATAGCATAGCTGTAAATGGCTCCTAAGTTGGAATGCTTCTGCAAGTGTTATTTTCCTTCTCCTCTCCAACTGCAGTGAGAAGCAGTTGGATCATCCATTTATTGCCAGGATGTCAGATCTAAACAATACAGTACAAGTCATCACCATCCTCCTATCACATATTTCTAAGAAGCTCCTTCATGCATTTTTCCATTTTGCTCTTCTCGTGAGAGTGGAACCTCCTCATATATATTAATAAACACAATAACTACACATGTTTTAGCATATACCTTTTCTATAGTACCTGAGACACTCAACACTAAATGGTGATATGCTGAGAGTTGCCTATCAGACTAAGTACTGTCCATCTATGTAGATCTAACTATTGTCTCCTCTTCTACAGGAATTGTCTCAGTTTTTGGTTCTGTGATAGTGCAGTGCACAAGAGTCCTGGACCATGGCTGGCACACAGAAGCACCACTGCAAAGCAAATATCAGCAAAGATCAATAGTGACCACTGTGCCTAAGACAGTTCTCCAGTGCTGGGTGGTGAAGTGTGTAACTCATCTTAGGCCACATGTGGGACAGAAAAGAAAAATGATCATGCCTACGGGAAAGGGAGATGAATCTAACATCTGGATTTAACACGGATTTAATATGAATTTTAGCAGGCTGTGGCTGATAGGGCACAGGTTCTTTGGTAAAGGAGAGATAAAAGTGATGTGTAAATCCAGCAGGTGAGATGTATTTCTGTTTAATGGAAACAGATATCAAACAGGCCCCTTGAGATGGTTGTGGAGTTTGTAGAATTGGATAGGCATTTTTTAGATTAAATTTCCAGTCCTGCATCTTGAAAAAGCTATCAGGTTCTCTCTCTCTTCACAGAGAAATACACATACACACATATGCACACTATGTTTTCATACAAATCTATATGTGCATATACACATACACTGAAAAGACCTTTTATTTTATGACTAACAACAGATAATTAAGAAAAACAGCTGAGATAAGGAATTCTTGTAAAAATGCAGTTACTGTTCAAACACAAAATTATCACAGGATGTGGTTTTCAAAAGGCAGTGGGGGGTAAGGTTTGACCGTCCTGAGTTAAGGTTCTCCTTTTGCTTGGTATTTTACATTCTGCTTTTAAAAAGTAGTCTTGTCTCCCTGAGTTTCTGAGCTAAAGTTCACCTCCAAAGCAACAAGAAGCTGAATAAACTACTATGTTATCGCTACCTGGCACTACCGTTTTGCATAATTGTGTAGGTTGAAACCTAGAAGCAGTTCGCAATATTATTGCTCAGATCATCTCCTATAGCCTAAATGACGTTACCCACTAACATATGTTCATGTCCCATCATTTATTGAAATACTTTTCCAGACTTCTCCATGAGCAGATCTATTTCATTTGTTTAAAAAGTACAACATCTTAAAAAGGAAAACGAAAGGTCCAGCAGTTGGAAATTGAAGCCAAGTAAACCCAAGTGGCCCTATTAACAGTGAAGGTAATTAACTATTAAAATGCTGTAACTAAGGATGTGTAATCCATCACAATTTACATCTCCAGGTGAATGCTGCTTGCCCTTTGGAAAGATATGACCTGATTCTGAGCATCACCTGATGAAGATCCATGAGCAGAATAGATAGGTAGTCGTGAGGGAAGAAGGGGTAAATGGGTCTCTCTGTCCTGGCTTAGATTTTCCATGTTTCTTGGCAAACCATAAGGTGAGTTGGAGGTTTTACATTTTCCATGAGTATTGCTTTTCCACCTAATGGCACATTCTCTGAACTTTCAATCACCCACATGGTCCAGGGATTGGGCACACAGAGTAACATGTGACATACACTAAGTTAATATCTAAAGTATTCTACATCCCTAACATGGAATGATAATGGACTTGAAAGCAGCATGTGAGTGGGAAAAAAGTTCAAGCCCTGTGTCAGAGCGAGAGATGGCTCACCGTATCTTCTGCAAGGGTGGAGGATTAACCGCTTTTCTGCATGTGAATCCAGAGGGATGCCCCTTGGACTCAGACACACAGGGGTCTGTCTGGAGTTTGTGCAGTTCCTTCACAAAGGCCTGAAGCCCTAGGATTATGTCCAGTGGCCTGTGTTATACATGCGAAGCTGCCTTCCCCAAATCATCATCTCTATGAGCAAAGAAAGGAGACATTCTCCTCCAGCGACCTTTTTGTTGCGTTTCAGGTTACTGTTTTCAGCTCCTCCTCTCCTCTACAGAAGGATTCTGACATTACTGCATGAAAATCAGCTTTTGGGAATACTTTTTTCAACACCTCATGTCACTTCTAAGCAAATAGTCTGAGACGGCAGGGTTTTCCACTTTCATTAATTCTACTAGCCTCTCCAGCAGTGCATTGCTGACAAGTTTAAGTGCTTGCACCGTTAAGAGCAATTGTTCAGTCTGCATCTGTATTGTTCAAACAATGTCTCTGTTGTTAGGAGCAATATTGTTCGGAGCAAGCTCACGTTGCAATGACCCCAGAGGAAGTCTGGAAAATACTCTTGTGGATAAAACTGCATTTTTACATGTGTCCTGTGTTTCTGTCTCATTCCAAGTTTGGTTTGCCGTAAAGAGTCGTTGTGGTAGCATAAGGAAGAGAAGCAGACAAAATACATGCCTCTTGCTACAGAAGTTTCTCCGTTAACATCCTCATTTGGACATTTGCTGGATACATGAAAGCTCTGACCCTCGTCTGCAGGGAGCAGCTTGGCAGCCTTGCTCTCTGGCTACTGCGCAGCCTCACTCAGTCAGATGTATGGCATCTACGACCCACCCGCCCGTCTGCCAGCACACCTACGCACAGAAGGAAGGCCCAAAACAGACAGATTCCCTCGTTTCCCTTGGAATGTAGTTGCAGAGGATTAATATAGGAAGCTGTGACTGAAATATGAGTGGTGAGAAGAAGGAAGGCTGTGTTGTGGTTGTGGTTCAGAACCCAAGAGATCTAGCACTAATTTAGCTTCTCTGCTGCTCCCTGCGTAACTTCGAGCAAGTCACGTAGTATCCCCAGGATTTGGCTCTCCATCTGTGTGTTGAATCAGCACTTCTCCTTTCTTAAGCTTTGTCAAGATCTGGTATCTGAAATACTTGGGCTTGAAGTAAGACAGAAGTGAACTCATGTAATTATAGAGAGGTCTGCAAGTTGTTGAACTGCGTGATTTAAAGGAAAATGTTACTTTAAGGTGTTTTAATCAGGTACAAAGAGCTATATTTGTCATGTTATATAAGCACAAAAACATTCAGATGCAAAATGGGCCAATTTAAAATATAGTAAAAATTCCAGTATATAAGCAAGTCACGGAACATGACTTTTAGGGGATCAAAATAGCAAAGAACAGAATAACTATTGATAGCACCTCCAGAAAGTGACCAAATTTTATTTGCTGATAAACAACTAATGAGGTTTACACATGAACATCCTCTTCCACAAGATGCTTCAAAATATTAAATTTTTAACACCCCCAATTGATGGAGCTGACTGGTGCAAAGGAATATGGTCAGCCCTTGTCTGGTTCAACAGATCAGTAGATTTCATTATGAAGTTAATATTAAGATGTTCTGTTGCTGTAGTAAGTATACAGATTATGGCAGGATGACTGGTCAAGGCAGGAACAGCCATGCTGACTCAGATCAAGGGTCTGCCAAGCCCAATATCCTTTCAGAACAGAAGCCAGGGGAAGCCTAGAGGGCAACCATGTGAAATGTTCCACCCAAGTACTCTTCAGGCCTCCAACTTTTTCACCTCAGGGAATTTCTGGAGACAGATATCGTACGAACCATAGTAATTTGAAGACTCTGTTCTGAAATAAGGCTGCCAACAGAGCAAGGTACATACAATGCGGACGCAGCAGTTCAGGGATTGTTGGAGGCGGGGGCCTAGATAAAGTACATCTGCTCAACAGTCATCTTTATGCTGCTCCAGTTTGCCTACTTTGTTTCCAAACTCTCCACCCTTTATTGTTTTGTAAAGCTGGTTGTGGTTTTTGCTCCCAACTCATACCGGCGTTAACAACGACAGCAGTTTGAGCAAATGTACATACACTGCAGACTGCCGGTTACAAAAGTCTGACCAACAGCAATGTCTCAAGGATAAACCATCGAAATACCTTACAGAAGAGTAAAGAAAGAACCGCTTCCTACTCTGAGAAAAATTTGTAGTCCAAAAGTATTTGGTCACAGATCTGCTGCCCTTGAATTTGTTTAATCCCCTTTCAAGCTTGCTGATACTGTCTGCTCCACAAATTCCTGTGGCATCTAGTTCCAGAACTTCACTACCCTTTGTGTAAAAAATGTGCTTCATTTTAGCAGTTTCATACTAATCTCCTACTAATTCAGGGAGCGTCTGCAGTTACAGTCTTGCGAGTTATGGTGAAAAGCAGTTTCATGTTCTTTTCAACCATGACTATTACGAGTTCGTAAATCTTATGAATAATCCATTCAACCTTCTTCTCTCCAAATTTGAATCTCCGGGGGTTTTAGTTTCTTACTGTACAGTAGCTTCTTCATCCTCTTGATCATTTTAAGTGCTTTTCTCTGCACTTTATTCATCTCCTCTGTGCTCTTTACACGTGAAGACCAGGGCTACACACCGTGTACCCAATGCAAGTGCAACAGTTTTCGATAGTGGCAAAATGATGCCTACCATGTCGCTCTCCACACCTTTTCTGGTGACACAGAGCACTCCAGTCACTCCCTTTAGGCTGCCGCTGCACACTGACCTGATGATTTCAGAGAGCTGAGATGACTCCAGGCACTTGAGTTGCACACTGAGTTGCTGAACTCAGACCTGACAGCTGCATCTGTAGACATGATATACATAATTTCTACTTACATGTGTCACCTTCTGTTTTTCTACACTGAAACTCACTTGCCACTTTTTGTCCCCTCACTCAGTATTTAACTACCTGAAAGGCCTTAGTATCATTGCCGGACTTGGAGATTTCACTAGATGTTCCTCTCATTAGGTCACTGATGAAGATGTCTATTAAAACCAGTCCCAGCAGGAAATGCCAATGGACTCAACTAGGTGAAACTCTGCTTTCTCTTCTCTAATAAATTTTAATTCCACAAAAGGACTTTTACTCTCCTACTGTGGTGACTTAATTGCTGTAATTGTCATGGCCTGAGGGCACAAATTAGCCTTAATTGCCCTGACCAGCTTCACTTGGGGGCCACATCACACCTCTGCCTATGGGCCCAGGGGCTCCATTTTACCTCTGGCCCTGAGCCATGCTGTAGGTAATCTTGTTCTTGGTATTTTGTCCTGCTGTTCTGACTTACAGGCTGAGATTTTATTGCATTGCTGGCATAGCCTTATCTCTAACCTTGTCTTGTGGTTGGACCTGCGCTGTAGGTAATCTCCTGCTCTGTCTTCTGTTCTTCCTGGATTGACCCTATACCTGACTCAGCACCTGCCTTCACCCTACGTACTGGGCAGTTGATGATACTTGTTCTGCTCACCCACCACCTTAGCTTTGCTCAGGTGCTGTGTTACTGTGCCCAGGGATGAGGGTTCTGCTTGTACTGGGGTCACACTTGGCTCTTGGCTTGCTCCTGCATGAAGCAGCCCTGCTCCTGCTGCTTTCTGGTAGTAATAACTTTAGTTTGGAGCCTTGTAAAGGCTTTTTAAAAATCTGGATATACTGGGTCTGTGGGCAGCAGGTTAGTGAGGCAGGATTTTCCCTTTGCAGAAGTCACTGACTCTTTTCTGATGGTCTTGACTTATCTACATGTTTTGTGATCTTGTTCTTCAGTAAAGAATCTACCATCTCACTAGAGCTGGAAATCTGTCTCATTAGTTTACGGTCCTCAGGTTTTTCTGCAGCCCCTTCTGTGGATGAGAGTTATATCATCAATCCTTTGGCATCACAGCTGTTTGCATGACAGGTTGCATATCTTGGCCAGCAGCTCTGTAATTTCATGTTAGACTTAATTTGGAGCACTTGGGTGAGTACCAACCAGCAGTGTGTATTTTTTACTGTATTTTTAATATCCTTGCTTTATATTCTTTTTTAACTGGATGCTTTTATTTTCTTTATGAATAGCAGCATTGAGGTTACCTGAGTGTCCTGATGTTTTTGAAGAGCCTCCAGGCTGCTTGTAGGCATTTTGCTTTTTGGATTGCATTTTTTTAGATTTGGTGTGTGATTTTTTTATTTTGGTGTTTTGTGGGATGTTTTCTTTTTTTTTCCTAATTATCTCATTTTAGTGAGTTCTCTTTCTTGAAATTTCTTGTGATGCGTTGATTTACCTTACTGTCTGCTATTACAGCTTTGAAACCAATTGTATTGTGAATATTATTGCAGAACAGCTTTCCCATTAATATCTTTTGAACTAGGCCCTGTGAACACTCAAGGCTAAATCTGGAACAGTTTCATTTCTTGTGGGTCCTGCAACTGGCTGGTTGAGGAAGCAGTCCTTTGCTGGGAAGCTGAAATCTCTCATTATTAAATCTTCAAAATTCACTGCTTCTCTAGTTTCATTGAACTTTTCCTGATCATCCTTATCATTCAAAGTGGGCTCAGTAGAATAGTTCTAGTATTACACTTTTGCTTTTAGATTATGGGATTTCTACTCATAGAGATTTCAGGGTGCTTCTTTTTTCATGTTATACTTGAACTGCTGTATTTCATGCACAGCATTACTCCCTCACCCGTGCATCCTGCCCCTCTGAGGCTGATAACCTACAAACAGTGCATTGCACTGATCGTTGTCCTTCCAAGTAGTCTCTGATGTGCTACTCAATCAGGATGACCACTCAATGCCTGCCCAGTGCTTCCCCTGCCTTCATTTTTAGGTATCTATCACTGGAGTAGATGGCTTTGCTTTTGTTCTATTGCTCAATATCACAGTCTAGCAGTTTTTCTTTCTTGCCATTAATTTTTCTTCTGACATTTTCATGATGTTGCAGATGTGTCTAAATGAGCCTCTTGTCATTGTTCTGAACACAGAGAACCACTTCACCCTAATGTAAACATGCTGTTGGTCATGTTAAATTTAACTTTGGCTGTCTATAATGGTTCTAGATATTTAAGTTTATGAATCTGAGTTGTCCTCAGTGGGCCAGAGGAGATGATACAAAGCTGGAGGGAAATCATGACCTTGGAGGCCTGCTGCTGGAGGCTGGGTAGAGCACTCTAGAGCACCTCAAAGGGCATCAGATGCTTATGTGTGGAAAGCTGAACCAAGCTCCTGACACTAGCAGCCCGTTCAGTGCTAATCATGGAAATAAAATACGTCTGATCTTCCCTGCCACGGCCCACTGCACGTACATCTGTATCTGAACACAGGGTATACAAAACAAAAGCCTTTTTTGTGCGGAGATAGTCTTACCATGAGAGTTTTTTGGGGTATGCTTGACTGAACATAAAACAAGAAATACTGATAGGGTGATTGGCAGAGACTCGAAAAGCTGAATGCAGACTTCAGGGGGAAAAAGAAATAATCAAAACAGAATGGCAACTGAAGCATGTTTTTAATTGTTTAGCTTTTGGGATAATTTTTATAGTTTTCCTAATGGCTGCTTACACTGCCAAAATTACTGCTATCCACTACAGTACTACTTCCCACAGATAAACAAAAAATCTGCAAAGACAGAGCTACATTAATGAACCGTAGAATGCTTTGGTTAGGTTAAATGTTACTCTGAATTTTTGGCCTATGGACATGTAAGTTACTATACTTTTTCTAGGAACTGAATTGTTATTAGACATTGTCCTTAGACACTTCCTTGTCATTGACTTAGATTACGAGAGAAGTGAAATATCCTAGAAGGTTGATATGTTGTAGGTTTTTTTCTTTTTAGTTGTGGTCAACTTGTGATATTTTGTAGCATAGAGCTTTTCCCTCCTTTTCCCAACCCTCTAAATTGTTATTGACATTTCAGTCAAATAATTGAAACTAACACACTTCTAAGCTTATATTCAGATTTGCTATATGTTCTGAGTAGCCGCTGACCTCAAGGAAGGATTCTTCTTTACACTTATCGAGACCCTAATAGAAACCCTTTATACAGATGATATCCGTAGCTCATACTCTTACATGGGCAGAATTGAAACTTAGGAAATGGAAGACTGTATGACGTACATGGGAACAGTGTTTGAGGTGAATGTATGAGAGGTACTTAATGTACTTTATTAACCAGGATAATAACCTCTCTAAGACTCAGTGAGGTGGGACTCATTCTACAGGGTGCCTGCTCCAATAAAAGTTCAATGTAAAACAGTGTATATGGAATCTCAGTCTTGCAAGATGCTTATCTAACCTAGAAACGCCTGTGACCAAATTAATCCCCTGATATGAAATCTTTCTGTTTAGTGCCCATATGTTATGTTGGGGTCAAGGTGACAGAATGTATTTAAAGCCTACAATAAAAGCTTCCATAATTGTAAAAGTCAGGACATCCTGGACCACCTACTAGCTCAAAGACATTTTTGGAAAACATGTTTAGGAATGCCTCTTTCTTCCCTCCGGCTATCAATGACATGC
>Ga0065711_1000439_pt1 | contig 80878 bp, 44 predicted proteins | sample Hoacrofraction12_FD_59098 | JGI IMG/M metagenome (GOLD analysis project Ga0065711, IMG submission 59098) | Hoatzin crop microbial communities from Cojedes, Venezuela - Epithelial fraction 12 v2 (version 2) | ecosystem: Host-associated > Birds > Digestive system > Esophagus > Crop | place...
AGGCGGGGCTGGAATATCTCCAGAGAAGGAGACTCCACAGCCTCCCTGGGCAGCCTGGGCCAGGGCTCCGTCACCCTCAGAGGGAAGATACACCAAGGTTATTCATGTTATATTTTCATTGTTTTTAATGGTCACGGCAGTTGTGATGTGATCTAAGCAGACATAGGGATGCAGCTCATCAGTAAACTTCAGAGATCTTGGAAAGTCAAGGTGAAAAAGACTTGGAAAGATAAATTGAGAGGAAGTTAATGGTTTGAGCGAATGTTAAAGAAGTTTTTCAAAGTAGTGAAAGTCTGCAGCAGCTGGAAGTTGACAATTCTGAACCAGCAGGAGATGAGCTAATATGCCATGAGTCATGTATTTGTGATTCGCTCTGCTTTAAAAATTTACTCAAAAACTTAATGTGAGTTAGCTGACAGCAAAGTGAAGTATGGCTAAATGTTTTTCACTGAGTAGCAAGCTAGATGTTGTCGTTACTTTAATTATGAAATATATGTCTAACCTGCTACTTGCTTGCCCCGTAGTTCAGAGAATGTACAGCTTCTCAGAGAGGGTTATAAATATACTCTTTTCTGTAGAAGCCTACGTTTGTTATTGTTGAATAAAGTAATTAATGTAGAATCTAAGAATATACCACACGCACCCCTCTCCAATCTCCGAATCTAAATTTTGTTTGCTGTTCATCCATAGGGTGGATATAAATAATGATAAAAAGATAGGTGCGAAAGAGATGCAGCGCTGGATCATGGAAAAAACAGATGAACACTTCCAGGAAGCTGTGGAAGAGAACAAAATGCACTTCCGAGCTGTGGACCCTGATGGTGATGGTAAGACGAACAATTTCCCTGTCTCCTGATGACATCTTAAGTCAGTTGCTAGTAACCAAACCTACTGTGTGCTCTTCAGGTTCCTTTGGACTGCATATAATCACAACAGTTTTGATCCACGCAGGAGGCAATAAAGCAAAGAAATAATGTGTGTTACGTCAGCGTTGTAATTCTGTGTTGATTGCTATGTTATTTCACTTGCGGTCATAGGAAATTGCAACAAGTGGCTCTGACAGGGACGGGGTGAGGATGGTGGCATAAGTAGTTGGGTTTTTTTTCACAGGGCCTGTCTGGTCTAAAGAAACAGAAGAGTGAATCAGGTGATAGTTTTCATATTGCTATTCATAAAACTTAGCCACAGCTTCATGGTTATAGTGCTGAACCAGAAGACTTTAGCACACGCTGTTTGAAGTAATGAAACCATAACTTTGTCATTTAAGCATACTACGTCATGTCTGAGATGTGGCTCTTTCTTACAGGCCATGTGTCCTGGGATGAATATAAAATTAAATTTTTGGCAAGTAAGGGCTTTAATGAAAAAGAGATTGCAGAGAAGATCAGAAACAATGAAGAGTTGAAAATAGATGAAGAAAGTAAGTGCAGACCATTGTTGTGTGTTGGTTTTTCTTTTACTTTGCTGAAACATGGATGTCAAAACTGTTCCTGATAAAAGATGCTTTAGTTGTTCTGCTTCTACACAAATGTAGAATGTGTATGTCAAAAGACAGAAATACTAGATTTCTTTCCAACTCAAATCTGCCTTCTCAGCACTCTGGATGTAAATATTTAACACTGAAAAATCTTGGTTGCTCATTTGTTACTGCCTGTTTGAAGTTCTCAGTTATTTATGTTTAACAATCTGCTAAAGTTGGTCAGACTACTTTTGTCTGTGGACCATTGTATTGTTAATGTGGGAACCGGGTCCCCTGTTGCCTCAAATGAAAGGGAGCTGCTACACTCCACTCCTGTTCTGAAATTGAGGAGTGTAGGTACTACCAAAGTGTGGTGTTTAAATAGGTGCATGCTTAGGCACTGCAAAGCATACTAGGAGTTAATAGCAGAAGGCTGCCTAACAATTCTTTGATGTTTCGTCTGTGTTCTCTAGAGAGAGAGGTTGATGCTTTAGGTTGGAGAGATTGATCATTTCTTGCTTATTACTTTTGAAACTTTCATTTGAATCTGGCTTCATTGTGACTCTTAACAGAGTAATCTCCCTGCTCCCCCCCTTCTAAAAGTGTTTAAATTTACTGTTAGGTAAAACACGAAGCCTTAGTCTTTCCTTGCAGGAATTAGTCATTTAAAAGTGGGTTATGTTGTATTTTCCATTTATCAAAAAGCAACTAAAATGCAAATGGACCTTTGAATTTTATGGCAGGGAAAACACCTGTGCAGCATGTTCTATGGCAGTGTGGTTAACTACAGTTTACAGGAATGCTCATCAGATAAAAGATTTGCTGAATAAGGGAAATGTGTACATAATCATTTTTGTACCTAGGTAACAAGTCTTGTTTGGGAAAATCAAATTAGTTATCTAGAGCTTCCTGAGGATGATAGGCAAAACTTCTTTTCATACTCTAGTGCAGGGTAAAAGTACTCTTTTTTGATCTGTGTAATAAAAAAAAACTGAATGTGTGGATCTTAAGGCACGTTCTGAGTTTTGCGCAGAAGCACACTACAGTTTGGACGCAACTTTATTTGACTTGTGCAGATAATGACAGTTTCAAGTGATGATTGACAGTTGAGTTTCATTGAAGACTAAGTAAGAAAGGTAGGCAAAGGGAGATTAACTTGCGACTTCTAACATTTGGAGTTGGCTACGCTGGAAAACTATAAGCAAGTGATTTGGTTATTCTGTGTTTGCTTATGTCCTTAATATAACTAAAACTTGCTATTTGCAAACTTGCACTAAGATTCATGTGAAGACTCTGAAAGATTTCTTTACTCTTCACAAAAAAACATTCACTGAAGACTTAACTAGCAGTTCAAAAATGTAGATATGATGACGGTGGTGTTTTTTTTCTCTTGTATCTCAGCAATGAAAAGCATTTAGGAGCTACTAAAGACAGTTTATTAAATGAAAAAAAGTATCTGAACACTGTAGTCTTTCAGAGTGTTTTTAAAACTTGTAAGAAGCAAATGCCTCAGATTTGTGTTTGTTAGTCTATTTTGCAGATAGCAGAGTGTGCCACAGACAGTATTTTTTCCAGTGTGTCATTTAGAAAATGCCTACACCAGAAAAAGAATACACTATGCAGGTATTTTTTTTCCTGTTTGGTTATGTTCAGGACCACTAGGTGCACACAATTTTCACATTGTGTGTTGCAGGGTGGTTTTTTCTTCAAATCAGATGCATGGTTTTAGTGGAAACTCATGTACAAATGATGATTCTCATTTGAGTTTAGGAGAAACTCACTTAAGTGCTTGCCTGCACAGTGTAAGATGAAAGAAGTGCAGTAATGCTTCACAGATCAGAAGCGTCTTTCTACATTTAACGATGGTCATGTTACTTGGTCTTAGAAGAAAACATGCTAAATGTTAAAGGGTTTGTTGTTCTATGGTTATTATTTGGGTAGGAAAAGAATTTTTTGACATCTTCCTTTCTTGTAGATACTAACTAGGTATGTGATGTCACTACTGCAGTTTGTAGAGATGGGGAGATAGCGAATTGGAAAAACATTTTGAATTTGAAAAAAGTTTTGGCTATTTCAATGTGAAGGACTGGTTTAAAGTAGAAAACAAAAATGGTTTGTTCAGAAGACAGGTACTACTGGTATTCAGGCAAGTGAAAGATTTCTGTTGGTGGTGGCCTTCAAAGTATGAAAATAAGAAAGGAGAACAGCAAGTACTGAACCAATTTGGATTATTCATACCTCCTAGCAAAACCAGCTAACAATACTGGTAGGACATTACTTTTCACTTGGTACGTTGAAGTTTTGATACAGGTGTAGCTAAGTCTTTATTTTCATCTCCTAATTTCAGTTCAGTTGTTTGGTTAAAGAATCTTTCCTAGTGTTTCAGCATAAACTAGACAAAACTAATTGCACTCAGCACTCACTTCCCTTGGGAGTTCAACTGTAAAATAAGTGGTTCATAGGTCATCCTTGTTTAAACAATTGAGTAGCCGAGGAAGGTATATTTTAAGAACTTCAAAGAGATTGAATACGGTAGCTTAAATATTTTTCTTAAATTTTTAGCACAGGAAGTTTTAGATAACCTGAAGGATCGATGGTACCAAGCTGACAACCCACCTCCTGATCTGTTGTTGAACGAAGAAGAATTCTTGTCCTTTCTTCATCCAGAGCATAGTAGGGGAATGCTGAAGTTCATGGTGAAAGAAATCATCCGAGATTTGGGTATGCCACTTTAAAACATGTTCCTTGGGAGCTGTTTAATTGCAAACCATTTTATTGGGTAGACATTGTTAGGAAATTGCACTGTCATGGGTCCATCTGAAATTTTGGCACATCTTTTTTGCTCTGTTCTAGACATCTTCTAATGTGATGAGTAAGAAAAACAGGCTGTTAGCACAAATGTTGGCATCTCTATGGAGTTGTCTGTGCATCTCAAGACTAAATTTAGTCTCTGGTTGTTAAAGAACAGCACAACATTGTATGTTAAAAAGATATTCTGAGTACTTCATACAAAGAAGATCAGCTGACACTGCTTCCCACTGAGGTGCTGCTGCATTGTAGGGTCATTGTAGCAATAGTAGAAAAGGTTTGATAAATAGTAAGATACTGTAAAATATATTGGTGTGAGTGTTCCGTGAAGAGTGCATTAATTACTTTGTACTTCCCCAGTACAGCAACCATATAAGAATTGTGATGTACAGTCATGAAAGTGGAAATAAGTGGTTGAGGTTTCTAAGAAAAAAATATTTTTTAAAAAAAATTCATTAAGTATCGGCACACTTGTTTTTCTGTTGACTCAATAGTGATGCATATTTAAAACTGCTAGAACACCTGGATTAAAAAAAAAACACCTAAGACTTTGCTAGTTGTTAGCTTAGTAAATGTGAAGAGTTTTCAGTGGTACTTGAGTGTGTGACACGCAGACAGTACAACTCCAGTACGCAGTCTTTTGTGAGTGTCAATTTACTTGAATGGTAATACAAGGGGAGACTAGATACAGCTGTAAGAAAATTTCTGTTGCAGTAGATTGTTGAAAAAATATACAACAATTAAAAAAAACCAACAGCCCAGCCTGCCACCTGGTGTGTCCTTCAGGACCAGTAAAATTCTTTTTGTTTAGTATATTGATGAGTGTATGTTTTTTAGCCTTCAAAAACATTGTATGTGTACCGTAATACAGAGAGTTTTTGGCTAACCAAAGATGTAAATGGTAACTGTTCCTCTCTGCTAGAGTCAGGATTGTGGACTAGTGAAACCAGGCGGACTGTACCAATGACATCTGACATGAAGGAATAACTCATTTTTAATGGGCATTAAGCAGATACTTTTCAGTTACTGTGTACTTCTGTTGTAGATCAAGATGGAGATAAGAAACTTACCCTTTCAGAGTTCATTTCGTTACCTGTTGGTACTGTGGAGAACCAGCAAGCTCAAGATGTTGATGATGACTGGGTAAAAGACAGGAGGAAGGAATTTGAGGAGGTCATTGATGCTAACCATGATGGTATTGTTACAATGGAAGAGCTAGAGGTAAGTCTTCCTCAAATAGGTCTAGTGTTTTTAAAACCGGTAAGTGATTTTTAAATACAGGTTTCAAACTTCTTTAGAGAATTTGAAGTCCTAAAAGACTTGAATTAACAACACGGGGTGTGTGGGTCTGCTTTACAAACCTTTGGATTCTAGTATTGTTCTATAGTGCTTGCAGATAGTGTTGTTACGCATGTTGTTCAAGAGGAGGGGGAGTTTTCCTAGCAGAACTGTTATTCATAGGTATGCTTTTAGGGTTTTTTTTGTCGCATAGATGTATGGATAGGGAGTGCATGAAAGCAAGTCACAGACTTCTTTAGGTGCGCTGTTTAATGGGACAGTGAGTCATACTTTCAGTTGCAAAAAGAGTAACTGGCAACCTATATATTCATTAAAAAGATGCCAAAAATAAAACAAACCAAAAAAACCCCAACGACCAACAAACCCTGGGGCCCCAGTAACCTAGAAGATATTAGAGATCTCTTGTTTTGCAGAGTGTTTTTCTTTTTTAAAAATCCAAATTAGTATTTTCAAGTGTGGATTCTAGTTGGTGGCCTTTCTGGACTTTGGTTTGCAGAAGTAAGGCTTCCTTCTAATAACTCTGCAGAAGAGTCTACCAAACAAGATGAAATGCTATATGAAATGGTGTGTAGTTGTGGCAGTTTTGTAGCCGATGGAAGAAGCCCGTGGTTCACTTCTGGCTTTTTTTCCTTTCTGGGTGTAAGAATGTACTTCACTTAGCAGAATTCAATCTGCAGCAAAAGCAACGTGAAAGGAGAATCTCTCAAATCTTGGTCTTCTCCTCGAGACAGGAGGAATGTCAAAGTTCCTAGTCTTTTCAGTATGCAAATATGTGGGTATGAATGGTAGTGGTAGTGTGGATAAACAGTTACATTGTGACACAGACACCGTTAATAGCCTTTTTATTGAGAATTTTCTTTTAAAAATAGATAAATAGCTGTTTGATCTGTGAAGTCTTCATATGCATGTACATACATAGATGCAAGCACGTATATGTCACGTCTTTCTGGGAAGAAATTCAAGATCATGAGTCTCCTACATTGTGAACTGAAGTGCACTGCTTGAAATCTGAATGTGTTTCAAGTTAGGTGAAGGAGCAAAATGAGACTTCTGACCTCTGTAATGTCTGCCTGGTGGTTTAAAACAGAACAAGAAGTTCCAGATTGAAAATATTCTAAAAAGATTGTCTCCAGAAACAAGAAAATGTAGGTCGTACAGATTGATAGTGTGCCACTTTTTAATTTTCAGTGATATTTCTTCACAAAACCCACATAGTGAGTTTAGTTTGCAACCAAAATGTCAGAAATATTTTTGTTGTAGACGCTGGCATAAGCTGAGAAAATCTGGGTTTCTGTTAGAACAGCCAAGGAAGCAGTGAATGGAAAAATAGCTAGGAGACAGATGTAAGCCTGTTAAAAGGATGTGCTAGCACCTTTTTCCATGACTTCTGTTCACTTTGGAGTGGCGTATGTTGTTCTCATAGTTGCTAAAGTTTACGTAGATCTAAGGTTCATAATTCTGATGTGTGGAAATATGCACTTCATGACTGAAAATTCTTTTCTTTCTTCTTTTAGGAATATATGGACCCTATGAATGAATACAATGCCCTAAATGAAGCGAAGCAAATGATAGCAGTAGCAGATGAAAATCAAAACCATCACTTGGAGCTGGAGGAGATCCTGAAATATAGTGAATACTTCACAGGCAGCAAGCTTATGGACTATGCACGTAACGTCCATGAGGAGTTCTGATCCTGCTCGCTTTTCCAGAGCTCTGAAGCACTTTCTTGCTTTCAAAAAAAAAAAACCAAACAAAAAAGAAAAAAAAAATCCAACCTCCAAACAGACAGGAAGTTACTTTGCTGCTATCTGTGTTATATGCCTACAGTGTGTTGTCCTAGACTTAAAAAAAAACCTTCCGTCCATTCATAGGATCTACAGCTCTGTTGCCTTTAGTATGAGGGGAAAAAAAAGTCCATGAATAATGGGGCAGGTACTGGACTACATCTGTTCACCCTGGTTTGTACAGTTAATCCAGCTGAAGTTTCAGCTGCTTTTGGCTAATCATAGTTGGTGGAGGCTGCTTAAATATTTAACTCTTCTTGTTGCCCTCCTAGCTGCTGATCCATGGAAATCACAAATGACACTGAAAGATATTGGCTTTTGTAAAGGGGGTTGTGGTTCGTACACGTGTGTGTTGACCTCGTGAGAAGATCTGTAGGTAGACTGAGTGGCTAATCTTCCAGTATTTTTCTCAATGCATCTCAACCTACTTATGTATTGTTGAGAATTTAAGACAAGTTCTTCCTCCATCGCTGAACTGCTTAGAAGCTATGGGGAAGAACTTATTTTAAATGTTACAGAGAAACTCTTCTGCATCTGCTTTGAAAAGAAAACTGGTTGTAGTGTGATAGGTTTTGTGCTTGCAGCTGCACTGGGAATGTGAGAGACTTGAGATTGCTTGTGTCTTAAAAAATCAAATCTAATTCTAAAATGAAACAATGGGGAAGGTTTCTTTGTGGACTTAACGATGTTGGACAGAGCAGTGGGATTCACCTAGGTGTATGATCACTACTTAACTAAAATTCATTGTTAAAACTAGTATAATTACTTGCCTCTGTGCAAATTAGTGATGCTGATGACCTCGTGAATGATGAAGCTGGGGGAAATACAGGCTTTGCTTTTGAGCTGCTTTTGCCAGAGCAACGTACAGTCAGCACTTGGGAAGCTTTTTAATCAGTCTGGTTTTGGGTAATCTCTGAAAGCATCTTGCAACACAAGGGTCGTATCCACTACTGTCTAAAATAGAAAATTTATTTTTACTCCGGTTCCATCTTCACTGTAAAAACCCCTCTTTCTGAAGGGTTGCCTGAAAATCCAAGTGAGATGTTATATTTGATTAAATTTATTCTCTTAATATAATGTAAATATAAGTATTGCTGTCTGTGTCTGTTTCAGTATTCCCTCTTTTTTGTTGTTGTTGTTGTTGAATGGCTTGTATCAGAGTTTTTTATATACATATATCTCTTTCCATTAAATATTTTTCTCCGTGCTTTGGAAATGTTGCTGGTTTTAGGTTTCTCAGTGAGTGGGAAAAATTGAAACTCTTCAGAGGACAGACAAAATATGATTTTGAGAGAACTGTAAGAGAGGGATAAATTCAGCTGATAAGCTCGTGTTGCAATGCGCTTAGAACGTCTGCCGCATTAGTCAGCCCCCACTCCCTCCCACACCCTACCAATGCCCCACATGTGCTTGGTTGCAGGGCAGTGAGATTTTAATGTGGCGAGAATCTGGAGATGTTGAAAACAAAATCCCGTGTCTAAAAATGTGGTGCTTAGCAGGAGTTGTGGTTATGGATTGGCAAAAGGTCTAGGTTTTGCTTTGCTATAGTTTGAACTAAGTCCTCATAAATATGCAATGACCTGCCCTTTGAGCTAACACGAAATTATACATCTAAACATAACAGTTTTGCAATGTGATTGTTCGCGATCTGGTTAAGACAAAATTTTTAGCAATATTAGTTGATTATTGTATAAATGTCCTGGCTGCGTTCTTGTATTATACTCTAGTTGTTTGCACCATTCAATTATTTATATATACTTTGAGTAGACAAGTTCTAGCTTGTCATAGATGAAAACAAGCGAAAAGCAAGTGCTAGCTTACAGAGGAATTCTTGAGCAGCTGAAATATGGTGATGAAATCTGGAACTTCCATCTGTCAGTAAAGGCAATAATTATGCATATGCAGTCTTGATTTAATCTTCTGATAATGCGAGCATGGAATCCCTTGAAAAATACAAGGTAACACAGTATTTAGCCAGCCACAAAAATGTTAAAGTCTGTACTGTTGTTGCAGTATTTGCTACACACCTGATAAATCTGAAACTTGAGGATCAACTGTGAAAAATTCGTTTTTAATGTATGCATGGAGTTCTGCACCTTAAAGTGTTTTGTTTTTCTCTGCCAGAAATCAGGATCACATGTTAACTAAGAGCTGTAAGGATAAAGTGGACTGCATGGTGAGATTTGGAGGTACATGAGATTATTCCTTGTCTTGGAATTTTAGAAGTCCAAACTATTCTAGTTTGTTCATAGGCATATTTATTTTCAAAAATTCTTGAAGTATTTTATATGCACTGAGTCTTTCTCAGATTCTTGCAGATCCTTTCCTATAGGGAACCCTTACTTTCCTGTAATCCCTCAGGAATCTAGTGACTGTAAAGCTTTTTATTAAGCATTAACTTTGAGTTCAGTGTTTGTGGTGGTTTTGGTTTTTTTTTTCCACATATCAAAGCAATCTGCCTACTGTTAATAGGACTTGGTGTCTGAGCGCTACTATCTCACGAGCATGTTTCATCTTTCCAGAATTCAAAAGCTTGTATGGAATATCTAGGGTAAGCATCTATAGTAAAAAATGATACGTCTATATTAAACAAATGCAGAATGGGTTCTTATTTCTGACCAATGGCATGGGCTCAGCTCACCACTCTGAAGCTCTGCTCTCCTACTGCAACCAGAGTGGCTGCATCCAGGCTGATTTTGGGAGCAGCCTGTGGCACGTGTGATCCCCACGGCAATACTAAGCAACATTTGGGACAGGTTAGTTTGCCCTGGTGAAAAGCCAGCCAAGGAGTGCACTAGATGTGAAACGCTATGGGTAATCGCTCTTTTTCTCCTTTTTATTTACTTGCATAATATGGCCACGTAAAGGAATCTAGCAATATTGAGCCTGGTGACTTGTAAGGATGCCATACATAAAAGTTAAATTCTCAAGATGGTATATGAAGATTGTGTGCTAACTGCTTTTATTGAGTGAGCATTTAATTTGTATTAAAATATCCTTAACAAGAATATCAATGCTTCATCGTCACTGGTCTAGTATTTTGGGAGTTTTCAGTTTAAATGTGTGTGGCAGAATTTTAACCTTACCTTGTTTGTGAGCATCATAGGAGTTTGCATTTTCAACTTCTTACTGGAGAGTAATTGACTTCATTGAATAGGTAAAGTCTGCTACTGTTTGTGAAAGAGAACTAGGGGAAGAAAATCCGGTGAAATATCGCGGAGGGAATGACTGAGTCATGGGGCAGAAAGCCACTTCAATGACATGGTGTGTGAGACTACAGTGGGAAGAGATTTGGGTATTTCCTGTGTGCAGGTACTGAGTGTGAAGGTAGTTGAAGCTCAGCCGGTAAGGTTTACTTGCTTTGTCAGCTTTGCTCCCTTTTGGAAAGAATGGCTTTAAGGTATTCTTTTCCGTAGTGGTTGTTTTCCAAAATGCTTGGAAAATAGGAGAAGTAGAAAAATAGTTACTGTTTTGCCTTGCTTTTGTCTCCCCTTACGCTCTTAAACAGCCTGGCAGAAATTTAAGAAGGAAATGAAAAGTGGCAGTGCTGGGTAAAACATGCTACAATATTGCTGTTCGGTCCTCCCAAATACTGCAGGCTAATTGGGATTCCAAATTTACGTCAGTTCCAATCAAATCTCCTTTGCATTTAGATGTAAATTGACTGCAGATCTGCATTTTCTGGGATGTCTGGTTATACTTTTTGACTAGCGTAAATAAACCATCTTTGATTACTGTAGGCTGTCTTGTTTACTTGGGCCTTTGCAGAAGAGTTGCTCAAGTCTCTCAGAACTGGAAGACTTAAAATTTAGACCCTAGATCAGTAAGATCAAATTAGTAAAACTCTAATAGCGAGCCTGGAAAGTTGAACACAGTAATTCGTAGCGTGATCACTTTTTTTTCTTTACTCTACATGCTTGTGTTAGGTGAGGGCAGGACTGCAGTGCCAGTGTGGTATTCACCCTGCTCCATTGCTCTCCTGTTGCTGCTGGTGTGCAGAGCTGGATGGAGAAGCCTTTTGGGGATTTGGATTCCATAGTTAACAGGTTTCTGTGCAACAAAATAGGCATCAAAAGTAGCTGGTATGTGAATATTGCGTCTTTTGCTTTCATAGAGCGCGCCTCTGCTGGAAGCTTTTATTTCTGTGGGGGCAAATGGGGGGGGTAACACAAAGTCTCTGCTTTGGAGTTGGGAGTGAGCTTTTGTTCAGTGGCATTGCAGGGAGTCTGATATTAGAGTTGACATGGAGACTGAGAACGGTTCTCATCTGTAGCTTTTGCTAGCTCCTGAGGCCAATATCAAGATGACTGAAGGTTGGTGATTCCGCGCTCTCCCTGAAGAGAGAAATGTATTAACGACATTGTTTTTTATGTGGCAGTAAAAGTCACGAGTCTACCGTTACCGTGAGACCAAGGGGGGAGAATCTGCACTTTGCCTTTTAAGGAGCAAGCTGATGTGGGCTATGTTTCATTTTACCTATGGCTCTTGTCCGTAAAGATTTTCAGGTGTTACCGCTGTGTTGCTTTAATACTCCTCTTTACAGTAACAAGGATCATCTCTTCCAGTTCTCCTGGCAGTCAAGGCCTGTGCTTTAATACTGTGTACCGAGTTACGTACCTGGCTGGAGACACTCTTGTTTTAAAGCTATGCATGTAAGTCTTTTGGTAACGCTATTCACCGTGCTGTATTTCTGCCTATGAACATCTTAGTTGTGAACTGCAAAAAATCGGTTTGCGGGGTGTGTGAAGAAGGATGGGGGCGTGGAGTTTATGCTGGGAATTTCCCAGCAACTGACATATGAATTTGTTCTGGTCACCAGCCGTTCAGAATCACTTCTCCAAAAGTTTGCCTCTATCATAATTTTGCTGGGACAGTAAGGCTGCATTATGGTAGCTGTAGGTTTTTACTTGCGCTTTTCTACTGTTTTGTTCTTGCTGCTGGCAGTCACTATTAGCCATTGCTTGGGATTGGAATGCAAAGAACATCAGTATCCCTTCGGTGAAAAATGCTGCAGGGACTGTGCCCCTGGTAAGTAATTTTCACTGAATGTTGGTTATACTTGCTTGATGTAATATCTATCAATTAATCACCCACAGGTGGTAGAAAACAGCTTGATGGAAATATCATTCAAATGTAGGAAGTATAACATGGAGAAAAAGCATTTGTCAAGGAGACTTTCGTATCAGTCTAGACTGACAAAGATTATTTCTATAACATAATAAATTTAGGAGTCCTCCTCTTTGAAACAGCTACGTGTTCTTTAGCTTCTTTTGTGTGGCTCAGCTTCCTTAGTGTGTCAGTCTGGTGCGTTTTCATTGTGGGAGTATTAGCTGAGGAAAGATGGTAGCATTTATGGTACTGTCCTTCACCTATCCCGTAAGGAACCTCATAAATCTTTCATAATAATGGAAAAGTTTAAGCAATTAATTCTGTTGTGAAAGATATTTTTTAAGCTTTCTTTTGTAGCTAGGTTTATACTACTTCAAACTTGGTGTTTTTTTTAAGGAGGAAGATATGCTTGATTCATTGACAGATTAGCAAAGTGTAACTTGACACGAAGTGTATTTTGTTCTCTCCTTTCTTAATGTAGGAACTCAGTGAGTCTGAATTCTGGGTTTTGCATGCCTGTGTGTGGCTTTTTCCACAATGTGAATATTTCTGAAGGCAATACAGTATTGAGAAGCACAAATGCAAAACATCAAGCCTCAAATACTGTAATAGTTGGGATTTCATTATAGAAATGACTTGATGGTGATGAATAACAATTAAGAGGTAATATTGCTGTTCAAGAGGCAGTCCCCTTAGCGGAAGGATTTTTTTTTAGTAGTGTCAATACTGACTGTACTAAAAGAAGGGTACATCTACGTGCCTAGAGGGAGCGTAGATCATGTCTGTAAATGCAGTTGCAATTTAAAATCTTGCATACAGTTTTATGTGCATCTTTCAGAACAGTTACTTTCTCTTTTCATAATTACGTCTACTACACAAAGTGGATATGGTATGAACTGATACAGTAGTATTATCTTCAACGATGCTAATAGGAAGAAATTCAACCTTTAAGACTTGAGGCAGTTTATTGCAGTATTCTCAAAACTATTTGAATCTGAGTGTTTCTGAACTCAGTTTGAAGAAAGGCATACTTGTACGCAGATAAAGATGATTCTATCTATAATGATTTTTCTTCCTCCGTGCACTGAAATAACTCTTACCAGGTTTTTGGCATTGTTAGCAACTCTGCAGCTGCTGGGGAAACATTTCTTCACAGTCTCTTCCTGGTTGTGTAAATGGTAAAACTGTAGAAGTGTATTGCATATATTGTGATCACTAAAAATCCCCTGTATTTTGCCATTGACAGCACTCAATAAAATGCAGAGAAAATTAGAGTGAGCAAGAGACTTGGTGCTCATTGTTCACCTGCAGAATGGGAAAATGGAGAACCCAAATGAAAGAAACAGTCTGTGAGAATAAGGAAGTATTTAAGCTGGGCTGTAAAAACCCTAGCCATTAAAGCTGCCTGTAGTTCCTGCAGCCTGTACTGTATGGAGAAAAGCTAGCGAGATAGAAAGAGCGTGTCTGACTCCTTTTTCCAAAATCCACTGTTAACTTGCTGTTTCGGTTTGGGCAAGTCGCTTTGATGACCTTGTTNTCCTAGNGCATCCCTGAGCTGCTGTGTGAGTACAGTGCATCGTACAGGTTGGAGTTNGTGGGTGCAAGNGTTCCGAGCTTGTTCCGAAGTGCGGTGTGCGATACACACGTACNGTTTGGAATAGCAACAGATGCCTGCCTTACATCATGTGCTGTGTCTCACTGTGCGTGAAATGGAGCTAGTAACATCTTTGATGGTGTTGGGTGCCAATACAGATGCATATCAAAATACGACCGCATTCTTTCATGCCTAACGGGCTTTCAGAATGCCAGCAGAAAGATACTACAAACATTTATTCTTGACTGCCTCACTATGAATTTTCTGCAAAACTGAGCAGTCCGTTGCCATCGTTTGTACCTCTTGGGGATTACTTTGGGTTGAATTGCATGGTTTATCTCATAAGGGAAGGCAGGAGCTGTCATAAAATATTACGCTGGAGATCAGACCTATTGCTATGCTAAAACTTGCTTTTTTTCCTAACCGATGTTGGCTACAAACTATGATGTCTAAACCATAAGAAAAAGTGGTCTGGAGAAGTGATGTTTGGAATCCACTGGGAGAATCATTTGGGGCATTGCCTCAAACCTCAGCAAGTCATCAGGCCCCTGCTAGCCCATTTTAGCTGCTCGATCTACAGTGATGCTATGGGTCGAAAGGGATTCTGGCATGTCTAAATCTGCTGAGTGTTTTCAGCCAGAGTTGTAAGTGGAACTGTCACTTTCTGGGCACTCTTTCATTCTCATGCGTGAGAATGAAGAGGGTTTCCTTCTGATAACAATCAGTTCCTCCTTCCATGTGGTCTTTGTTCTAGGTGAAAGAATGAGAAAGCGCTGTACTGCAGAAACGGACACCGACTGTGCCCCGTGTCAAGATGAATACTTTAACAGTGAGCACAACCACAACTTCTGCAAGAGCTGTACAATCTGCAACACTAGTAAGTCAGCTGTATAGTGGACATTTTTTGATACAAATCTGGGAGGCAATCAGTCTTTATATGTTTTCTTATCTTTGCATGCTTCTCAAAGGCTCGTGTCATAAAGCCTGTCACTTGAGGCGACCAAGTCCAAAGACTAGGTTATCGTTTCAATAGCTGATGCCTCCTGGTTGGTACTGATGGTGGAGCCTTCAAAGGGAAGCAGGCTTGTACTGCCTGAAAACTGGCGTCTTCAGAACTGTTAATAAACACTGTTCTCTGCAGTTGTTTCTACACACAACAGATAGGCACTGAGTGATTAATTTTTTTCTTTCCTAATTTCTTTCTTGTTGTTCATCTATTTGCCCTCTGTTGTTGCTAGGGAAGGGAAGTGTGGAAGTGAAGAAGTGTGAGAAGACCTCTGACAGAACTTGCATGTGTGTTGCAGGTTACATGCCAGATGTTAGATATACACTGGGAAGCGGTAAGTTAGCGGTGTGTCAGGCTCTCCAAGCTCTTGCCTCCACTTCAGATGAGATGCTTGTTATTTCTAGTGTAAAAGCTGTTGTCATTTGTCTCATTGGTATCTCTACACAAGTCTTATAGCAGGGTAGTGGTGCAAACTGTTGCTTTGTGATTCCTGAGCTATCAGAAATCTTGATGCTCTCCCAGTTAACAGCCATAATTGGCCAGTAGAGAAAACAGGGAACCTTGCCAGCTGCAGATGAAAATGAACCACTGAGCATGTTGTGTTACTTCTGACCCAATGACTATGGTTTTTGGAGGCTATGTGGGTTTCTTTGGGTCTGTTCTATAAGCTAGACTACTAGGATAAGCTATTAGTGTAATTACTGTGTAGCTGCCATACAGTTATATTGCTAATTGAACTCAAATTCTGCCTCTTTCTTTCTTCCCAGTATGCTCACCATGTCCTGAAGGGTCTTATTCCATAGGGAGAAATGAAAACTGTCGGCCTTGGACCAAGTATGTATCACTGATCTAAACGTTGAGAGCAACATTTTTGTTTACTTCTGTAGCAGCTGATGCCCAGATCATGGGGTGTAGAGTAAACCTGCAGTAGGTGCAGGGGAACCATGTTCCTCGTGACTCTCGGGAGCCTTGAGCAGTCTGTGTACTGATTTGAAGCATCTGTGTGCCTTCCGCCTTTTCTCTCTTGACCTATGGCAACAGCAGTATTCTGAGACTTTTTTTAAAGGTCTGGATGTTTTGTTTCTGTAGCAAAAGGTTGCCTTGCCAAGTGCAGCTGTGCTTCAAGGCTGTTACATGTACAGATGCTGAGAAAAACAGAATGTCATTTTTTTTCCCAGTAATAACTTCAATTAGCTTAATTGTTCTTCACTATCTGTAGAATCTAGGAAAGGTGAAGCCAGAGTTTGTATTGATAAAACAAGGACTATAATGTTCACTCACTTGTTCTGTGGAGATCACTTATGAAGTCATTACTGCAACTGTTTGAAAAGTACACTAATTTATTTTACATCTCTAGCTGCAGCTTGCTTGGGAAAAGTACTCTTCGACCAGGGACAAAAACGTATGATGCTGTTTGCAGCAGCCATGTCACACAGCCAGCTACCTCTCAGAGCACAACACCTGCTTTGAATGTTTCCACCGCCGACCGCAGGAATAACGTGTCGACTGCAAGCTTCTCACCGTCCAGACCCAGTGTGATTCCTTTCATTTGCCCGAATGGGAACAGCCGCACGGAGACTAACTGGGGTAAGAACAGGGAATGACCACGTCTAGTCTCACTATTACCAAAGCTGGTCAGTAATTCTCACCTGAAACTGAATTCTTGGGAAATGAAATCACACTCTTTCACAGACGCTCTGTCTGTATTTTACACAGTCTTTCAGTGAGATGCGCAGGATTCCAGATTTCTTGCTATTCTGCTTGGCAGCTGGGACTTCTAGGCTTTGTGGTTCAGGGCTGCTTCTGGAGGTCTAGGTTCCTTCTTTTGAAGCTGGAAAGCTGCGGAAACTCCAGCTAGAATCAGGAATCTCTTTTTAGTGTATTCTTCTTTTGTTTTTTTTCCAGGGTCTCTATCACTTATCCTTATTTGTTTGATATTGCTCATGGTGAGTGGAATGTCCATCCTCCTGTTGATTATCCAAGCAGCCAAAAAAGAGACTAAGAGGAGGCCTTGTAGAAACAACCAGAAGGGTGAGTTCCTTTTTATGGTGAAAAATGTATAGGAAGGGGAATAACCAGGGCCCCCTACTTGAACTTTGATAATTTGTTTCAGTCATAGTGAAGCCTACCTAAGCAGTGCAGTGTAATCTGTAGTTAATACCAGTGGTTGATCCTCTCTATTTAGTTGTGATGCACACTGGAGGTCATAGTGTCTCAAGTTTGCATTCTTGAGAGCCCAGAATCCTCTGATTGTTGGCACACAAAAGGATTCTCTCTGTCTCTGATTTTAACTTCTTCTAGCTCTTCCCCCCCTTAGTCCTTGCAAAAATGATGTAATAATTTTGTGCAGGGTATTCCATTCACTACAGAGAGGATCTGGAATCAACAGTCTTTTAAAAGACAACATTGTGAACTTTTTTGCCTGCGTAGAAGTGAACTGTCTTCAAATGTCTCCTGCAAACACAGGAAAGGTTTGGCAGCCTGGCTCTTGAGGCAGGTCACAGCTGCCTTGTGTTCCCTTCATAGAGCAAACGTAAAGTATATTTTCACTGTTACCCACACTTGATGTTTTCTAGAACTGTCTGGAAAGACAAGGACTGATCCAAATGTCATTCATAGGTGCCTAGTCATCCATGAAACTAGAAAAGTCTCTGGCTTCCCTTTTCCTGATCCTTCTACTCTGTACAGCATTTTTTGTTTTATCTGTCTTTCAGAAGGAAGGAGCTGTCGAATTCCTGTCCAGGAAGAACAAATTGACTCCAATTCTAGTCTCATCAAAAACTGACTCCACATTTCGTTACCATTTCCTGCATTTCTGAGCCGATCAATTGTAACAAGTAATGTGGCAGAGCTTTCTGTGGCTGCATGTGTGGGTGTGTGTAACTGTTGAATTGCACTTCAGTTCCTTTGGGTCTCATTGAGTGGCCCCCTCGGGATTAGGACCCATGGGAGTAGCTGTTCTTGGTGGAATCATGTCATTCTTTCTCTTGGGCAGAGCCTGTGCACAGCATCCCTGTTGCCAGGACTGAGTTGATATAGTCCTCTCTGCAATTCTGGCCAATTCTGTTTGTAGTGATTGTCTTTGGGCTGAAGAAAGTGTTTATGAAGCTGCAAGAGCTAATCATTGAGCAGACAGAAAAACAGGGCTATCAAAAGACCTGCTTTATGACTGAGTTTGTGTCTTGTCTTACAATTCTGAGATGCTAAGCAGAGCCTGTCTCTTTTTTTCTCAGTGCACGTGTCTCCAGTGTTTCAGTCTAGTTTCCAAATGAACTCTCCTCACTTTAGGTGGAGAATCTCCCCTGATGAACCTAGCCAGCTTCCTTTGTGCTTCCATTTTTTTCAAGTTATTTCTTCTTGGTCAAGTGGAGTGGTGTATGTCAGCTGTGCCTCCAGAGACAGTTGCCATTGCTTGTAACTCTCATGCTGGCTGTGCACCAGAATAGCTCCAGAATTCTGGTGCTAGCTGTTAAGTGACTGTTAATAGATGGCTATTCAATGTCACTTCTCTCTGTTCTGCATTTCTTCAAATATACTCATTGAGAAAATGTGATGTTAACATATTGAGCAATATCCCTGTTGTCAGACCAACAAATGGAATTACTCGTGATCACCAGGTAGCTCCAGATCTCCAAGTGTCTGGAAATTTCCATGGAGATCTTCACATGTGTGGAAAGTAGAATATATGGATTACCAGAAGGCAAAGGGAACGGTAATTTCCGAATAGAACATTATTAGTGGAAACTGTAGTTCAAAAGAAGGAGAATGGCAGAGTACCACTTGTGTTGTCTATCAGCCCTGTGCAACCGACGTGCTGTGTGCTTCCTCTTGGTGGACATCCTGTTGTGCTGAATACCCTGGTGTGTCAATCGTCAGCAAGGCTGCTTCGGTCAAGCTTGGACATCCCCACAGTATAACTGTTTAGCTTAAACTGCTTTTGTGGGACTTGATTGCTTGCTGTGGGTGTACGGAGAAACCCGCAAGCAAGTTTGGTTCCAGGCAGTGCTCTGGATTTGGGGGAATCTGTTCACGCCTTAGGTTTAGGAGCAATGTGTGTGGACATTTAGAGTTTTTCTGCTGATGAATGATGGTTTAGAAAAGAGTAACTCCTTACATGTTCTCTGTTGACAAGAGGCGAGATGTGAACTCTCCACACATTGCTGACTCTCTGGGACTTCAAGGGTTGCGTTTTAGCAAAGATCTGCAAAGATTGTGTAACAGTGGGTAGATGCGTAAACTATGCTCTGACCATTCATCTGGGTGATCACATTGTGCATGCTGTCAATGGAACCTGCATTCAGAACTGAAGAAGTGTTCTTGGTTTAGTCTCTGTGCAGTTAAAATACCTGTTTGTTTGCCTGTACGGTGTGTGAAATGAATTTTACTTCTGTAACATTTTACTACAAGTTAATCAGTCTGTAGTTTTGGGAAGCATTCAGATTTTAGGTAGCAAGTTCAAAATCTGAAGTGTCTGAGAGAAACCTGAAGTGTTAGTATCGATAGCTTTTGATGTGATTTAAGTACCTCAGTGTAAAAGTTAAAGAAGTAAACTTGGAAGTTACGTAATTCAGAAGTGTTTTTCACTTCAAATGCAACTCCTCAGTAGATAAGTCATTAGAGATAGGTATTTTATGTGCACAGTACCAAAGCATATGCCAAAATATGCAGCAGGAAATGTATTTGAGGATACAACTGGTGTCTAGAAACATGTTTTTAAACATATGTTTTCTTATATGTTATACATATGGTGTACTTAGCAGTGATTTCCTATTTTGAAGTGCATATACAATGTATATAAACATTTGTATTATATACAAAGTGTTGTAGTGACTTCTTGAAATAAATTGCGGTAGCAGCTAGATGTGTGTGTGTGATTGGAGAGTACAAAAGAGGAAAGTCATTCCAGTGTGTGTAATTTTTACAGAAAGCGGGATCACCGAATGGTCAGTCCTATGGCTTAGCAGGCTTGGACTTCACATGCTACCTTGTGCCTGGGTTTCTGTGCGACTTGGGAAAGCTGTGTGTTGCTTTTCTCTGTAAATCTGGCCTGGCAGCAGTTCTGACCTCAGAGTTGCTGGTACATTCAAGATGAGAAGGCTCAGCTCCTTCAAAAACATAGACCCCCTGTTGTGGAGGTGGAGGTCTTTGGAAGTGTGCTGTGGCCTAAATGCTGTCGTCTTGCAGGGAATTGGATGGCAGAGTGCAGTGGATAAATCTGAGAAATGCATTCCAGCGAACACCCAACAAATTCTCAGAAACGATGCTTATCAAGCTGTAGGCTGCGCTTCAGAGACAGCAGAGCAAGTACCATGTTTCCGTGTAACTGAGCAAGGTGCAGATAACTAATGAGCTATCTGAGCTTGTGGGTTATATGATGAGAACGCAGCCCACAAGAACAGATGAGCCACTGGCTGGACAGAAGTGCTGCCGTGGCAGCAGAGCTCCTCTGTGGTGCGGGCTCATCAGCTGTTTCCACGAATCTGACTTGTTTCTGTCCTCTGGTTCAGTGCGCAGGAAGATGCCCGAGTGCACTGTGTTCTTGTGCCTTCCTGCAGCCTCCTGATCAGCAGATTCCTTGCAGCCTTGGGCTTGGGTTCCCTCTGGCTGAAGAAGTAACTGGTACTGGCCCTGGAAGTGCACAGCAGAGGTAGGGTAGCTGAGGACAAATTGCATTTTCTCATCAGCATTTGGAACACTGAAGACAGACAATTTGGCATGCTGCGTGGCTGAAGGCCTCCAATAGCAAGCCCTCGCAGGCTCTAAGTGCTGGCTTTTGTGCTAATGTGCACCTGTGAGCCAGGCTGTGCTGCTGTGGAACTGTATCCAATCGTTGTGCCAAGGCGGATAATCCTATGAGAAGAGTTAAACCGTAACATTTCATATGATTAAACGCATTTGTGATTTGATTTTTTTGAGGATTTGGGTGTTGGTAAACTGCTGGTTTAGATAAACTAATGTAGATACTTCACTCTAAATAAAGGAATAACATTTTTTTTTTAATTGCCATGTTCAGCCTTGTCACTTTTCTGTGAAAAATTTGCTTGGATTTTTTGTTCCAGTCCTCCCTAAAATGGCAAAGTAGTTAAAAATAGGCAGAGGATCTTGAACAAATTGGTGTCGCCTTCTGCCCACACTTATCTTCGTAAGTGCCAGAAATGAAACTTTCCCTTCTCAAAAATATGAGCCTGTGTCACAAAGTAAGTTACTGTTTTTCAACCATTCAGATTTCCCCCGTTTCAGGCACTTGAGAGAGACACAGCCTAAGTTGTGCAGCTTCATCTAACCTGATAAAGATAGAGTTGTGCTGGAAATTTTTTCCAGTGTAATGCAGTAAGCTGAGGTGTCAGGTTTTGTTTTATTCTACAAACCAATGCTAACGCTGGTCTGAGTGAGCTGTATTGGCAGTTAGAGTACTTGGTAAACCTATATGATTTGTAAATCAAATGCGTCTTGGTTGCCATAGAGCCCGGATTCAGGAAGTCACTTAAGCACGTGCAAAACTGTCTGCATGAATGTCGTCACTAAAATGTGGCCTCTTGACTGTTTTAAAAGAACCAAGTGTAAAACTGACTGATTACTACAATTTTGTGTTTCTGAGTGAGAATAACACCATTTTTTCATGAATAATTTAATTTCTTTCCAACTGTGCTAGCCACAAGTTGTAGACCACATGGCCTGCCCCTTATGTTGTTTTTAATTAGCTACAGACAGAGGTTAGGTCAGATGGCTACAAAAAAAGCAGGAGAAAAACCTGCAAACAAAAAAACAACCCCACTTGTCTTCGGTATTTCTGTCTAAAATCCTTTTTCTCACATGTGAGGCTATCACATACAGCTGCTTGGAGTTTTAACAAGGCTATTTGTTTGAAGTGGAGGTTTGTTTTGCTAGTTGCCTTGCTGCAGTCAGTTTTGGAGAAGCATTAGGAGACGAACAAGAACAGATGGTGTTTGAGAGCCGTATTGGAAAAAATTTGTATAAATGAACTGGATTTTGCAGTTCTTAAACACTCCTTTCAGACTGCAGATTTGGGAGTTAACATGTATTTCATGTTTCAGTAGTTATTATAATTTAAAAAAAAAAGCCACAAGTCCATAAGTTTATGCTTTTTATGTTCACTTCCTTCCTTCTTTGTCTCTTTTTTTGGTTTTCCACTACAAATATATGACACGTTTCTGCTGCTGTGGCTACCCCAGATCCTTTGTCTCCTGCATTTTTTCTGCACATTCTCCTGTGACTTAGACGTGCATCAGTGACTCAGGTTTGCCATGAGAGATTTGAGAAAGGTCACATCCGCTGATATGTGCCGTGCCAGGTGCTAAGCTGGAAAGGAAATACACGGCTTGGTAACGTCAGGGACTTGGGTTTTTTGCCTCTGTCTGGTTTGGTTTCCCTCTCTGAAATATCAGTTGTGTTCGCACCCGGCCCCTGCTCCGCAGGGATTGTCTGCAAGGAGTTGCTGCTGCTGGGGGCCAGGCTGGGCAGACAGCCAGGAGAGGTGGCTGCGGGACTCGCTCCGCAGGCTGCGGCATTGCTCTGCAGAGTGTGTGCTGCAGGGTCCTCAGTGCTGCTCGAGGGAGGCATCCAGGGGTCTTTGCAAAGCCCTGACTTTTTCAGGGAGAGAACTTAACTTGCCTCAGGAGTGCATGCCTGGTACTACATGGATCACACATGTGTCTGCCACGTTGTATGAGTCATGTGGGCCCAGCCTTACCTGTGACAGGTTGCAGGGCAGTCATTCTCCTTGTGCCAAAGGAGGGCAGGCATTAGACAGGCACTGCAAGTACCCCAAGACCTGGAAACCCCCAGGGCAGCAAGTCCTAGTCCCTGCAAAATCTCTAGGCTGGCCTAAAGGTCAGCAGAGCTGAAAGGAACACAACAATTTTGTCTTCTGGTTTCAGGCTGCAGAAAAATTATTTGTTCTTAAGCTGTTTTTTTTTTTTTACCCCAGTCACAGGACTATGTGAGCTATCACGACTCGTGTGGCATCCTGGGGAGTCGATGTCCCTGTGCCCGCTCTGGCGCCAGCCGCACCGTGATGTGCTTGCTGCGGTGCTGACCTGCACCCCCAGCACTGGCTGTTCCTCTACGCTTTCTGCAGCCTGGCTGATCTGCTGTTCTGCTGCAGGTTCCCTGGCGTGGCAAGTCACTTCACCTTGTGTGAGTAACATCTCCTATAGGTGTTGCGACATAGCAAAAGGCTCTTTAAGTAAAGACTGACTGACAGTTGTTTCCCAAGAGCACAGAGAAGTACAACAGAATGTGTATCCTGTAACTAGCAATGAAGATTTTTATGGTGGGATGAAAACAATTTACGAGGTGGAGCTTACAAGGTAATTCATACATTGTCTATACAGTGTATAAATCATATAGACTTGAAGTCTAACAAATATCCTTAGTCATTCAGAAATTACGTAGATTTCGTGTGAACAACCTCTAAGTTGTAGGAGAACTGTATGGCTTCTTTGGTCACCCATTATGAGTTGTCAGCAAAATCTCAATGTCGGGAAGCCAGATGCTCTCCCTGGTAACAGTGCTGTCTCACTGATGACGTTAAGTCCAAGGAGTGTCAGTAAAGCCACTGGACTTGCAAAAACTAATTACGTGTTTGAGAAGTGGTTATGCTCTTATTTTAGTTTTCTTTTTTTTGTTCTTTCCAAAAGGTTAGTAATTTGAGCAATTCAGCAAACTGGTGGCTCCGGTGGCCCCAAGCAAAAAGGAAACTGCAAAATGATGCTTCTGGCGATGTGTATAATGTTCAGCTCATGGCTGGATATCGTTAAGGTGGGCAAAAGTTGAAATCACAGCCAGTTTCTGTAAATAATTTTAGGAATGTGTGCCGTGAAGACAGAGGTGCAAGTTGCTACGTCAGTGGTTGGAAGAATCCACTGGTTCTTCCTTCAGTGTCATCCCTGAGCACTCTGTTTAGCATTACGTGTTCAGGTCATGGTAGCACAGAGGAGGGAGAAGGGATTAGGAAGTCTGTAACATCTTTTCTTCTGTTCTGTCACTGTGTGTTTCAGCCTTAACCTGCCCTGAGCCTATGTATGTGTATGGGCAGGTGCAGCTGGAGGAGAGTCCTTTCTTCCGTGGAGGTTGGGGCAGGGAGTGAGCCACTGCACTTGGGATCTTTTACCACCTGTGTTTGTGTGCTTCGCTTCCTTCGCTGAAGGAAGGAGAAGCAATCTGTCTTCCCTAGGTCTCCTGACATAGTGAGGCCCCACACTCAGAACCCAGATTCATTGCTTGGAGATGGTCATAAAAGATTGACCTCTTCATCCAAGACTGAGGGACTAGAGCCTGACACGCAAGAGACGCTTCGGTTCAGACTCCAGCACGAGCCCTTGCAGAGTCTCTCTCCAAAGGGACAGTAGCAGCGGCATTTGGATGCTCCTTTATGGTGGCAATGGGGAACTCTGAACCCTGAGGCGTTTCTGAACATCTCAGCCCCTAGCTTCTCTTTGCCGGTCTGAGACCAGGCTATGTCTTCCTAGAGAAGACATTGCATGATAAACATGCCCAGACAACCCCAAAGACCACATTGCTTCCAATGGCTTTTTAAGCCTTGGGATTGTAATTTTGAGCGCAGGTCACATGGATTGAAAGAAACTCTGCAGGCTGCAAAACCTCTACTTGTGTGTGAACAGAAAGGCTGTAAGGATTCCTAATTTCTGAAAAGTCTCAGTCAAATATTGTCTGGTTAATCCTGTAGCTGCTGCTGAATAAACCTACCAAACAGTGAGGTAGTGGGGAGTGAGGAGTGACTACTGCCCACTGATGAGTGAAACAGGCATTTATTCTATCAGTAGGTGCAGAGAGAGCTGGAAACCCTGCCGGATCAGGCAGCAGCGTGGAACCTAGCAGCAGTGGCGTACATCACGTACAGGACTGAGCAAGAAAGGGATTAACCGAGGAAATGTCACTACCTTACATCAGAGACAGGTAAGGTTAGCTTTAGAAAAGCCCCAAAGATTCTAAAGCCAGATAGCCAAGTTGTCTCTGAAAGGTCACTGCTGACTCTAGAGATTTAGACTTGGCGTGTGCAGCTGTTGTCTGTGATCTGACTGTAAATGTTCCATCACCTGGCAGTATCTGCGCGCGACTGTAATGCTTGAACAAGAATGAAAACATGTAGAGAGCAATTCAGAAAAAAACAATGTTCAAAAAAGATAGAGGGAAGTAAGTTATTAGTTCCTATTCTGATAAACACAAGGTATCAGATATCACGTGTGCCAGCTGCCTGCCTGCAGGCTCAGGGTTCCCTTGTGTACCACCTGCCAGTTTTCTCGGTAGGACCTTTGGAGGTGCCTTCTCTACTGCTGTGTTTACGACACTGTCTGATCAATGTTCATATTTGGTATTTAGGCAGTGCTAGTGATTGGTGTCCATCTCTGAGCTTCAGGGGAATGGCCAGTTCCTCCATCTGGAACCGCTACGCTGTGCTTGTCCTTTCTGACCTATTGCTACCACTGTACTTCTAAAGATGAAGAAAGTAAGGCATCAACAGACTAAGTGTGGTGCCTGACTTAAGAGACCTGGGCCTCTGCCACAGAAGTCTTTTGGCTAGTTACAAAATTACCCGTCCCAGCTGTTGCTGGAAGTAACAGATCTTCCTGTTACTTGTTCAGCAGCGTTAGTTATCAGTGACTGGTGTGCCACATATTCCGGCGTGTGGCCTTGAGGTCTAACTTCCAGAAAATGAGGCTAAATGACTCTCAGCTCCTCGGGACCCCAGCTTTGTCATCAGAGTGGCTGTTGGGGTTCTGGCAGGGTTTGTCTCTTCCATGTCAATATGGACGGTGGGACCCCATCCAGGGTACAAGTAACAGAGCAACGCCTCAGGGAGTTTCTGGGCAGCCTGAGCTGCACCCCTGGGCAGGTCTCTCAGCAACACACTGAGCTGACCCCATCTCTTCCTATTCCCGAGTTACATTTTTCTCTGCACACCGCGTGAATAGATGATTTGTCAGGGTTACTCCTAAAGACCATTTGTGACATCCCACAGTTGCTATCAGTGTTGCCAGCTACGGTAAGAAGGTTTGCAGCCCTTTTATGTTTGTAGGGAGCCTACACGCTATCTTTTAATGAAACTGGAAGCACCTGACCTCAAAGGTGGGTGCTGCTGGGACAATGAAAAAATCTTGATTTCAAGAAATTTGGCTTTCCTCTGTGGGTCTTTTGTTCTTGCTTTCTTCATGCAGGTGAGACGGAGTACCTCTTTTATAGACTCTGAGAAAGTCTTGCAGAGCCAGGGAAAGTGTTGGGCCATATGGGAAGGTGTGTCCCCTCCTGTCCACAATCTCTATGGATGCACTGGCTCTAAACTTCTAAAAGTTGCTGGTGCCACATTTCCCCACTGTACCAGCCTGTGCTGGGGAAGGGGCAAAGGGTAGGAGAAGGTGGAACTGAGAGTTTGGCTAGCACGCTGTTCACAAGAGCAATAACAGCACTTGTTGTCAGGGCAGATGTGGGCTGCTCTGCCCCTAGGAATTCTGGCTGCATCCACAGTAAGGTGGAGGGGCTTGCTGTGCTCTGGATATTCCTTGCCCTGTTATGTGAGGATTATTTTCAAATGGTATTGCAGCCAGTATGCCCTGGGGTGAATCCTAACATCACCATAGCAAGGATTTTGAAACGAGTTCCCCTTATTATTAGCTTATTCTTATAGGAGCCAGAGACAATAAAAATATCCTCAGACTTGGTCGGGACTTGTGTGCAGTTCAGAAATGGTCATAACTGGTCTGCAGAGTATATCACTGCAGCGTGCAAGTGCTTTGGCTGATGACTTGTCTTCATCGTAAGTCTCTGCAGAGTTCTGAAGAGAGTGGGACAGTTTTGGATGCTCCTGAGTGCACCGTGCTCTCTGTGCGAGGCCAGCACCTTGACCAGTCCCTCTAAACCTTCCCTGTGTTGCCCAGGCGTTGTGGTTATGCTGTTTGGAAGAGCTGGTGAAAGGAATCCAGACTTGGGGGACTGAGCCCGAGAATGGGGATGCCCAGGGCTCTCTGTGGCCACCTGGGCAGCAGCTGCAGCAGGCAGCATGTCCCGGTTTCCAGTGCAGCGTGAGTGGTACAGGCTGTGAGAAGCGTGAGGAGCAGTACTGTATGGGGAGAGGAGGGCATCTCCTGTGTGGCAGAAGTACAAAGTAGGAGGCTTGTAGTTTCTGAAACAGAGCAGTTGGCCTTCTAGAGGCAATATGTCGGAAAAACTTGACAGCACAGATCTGTGACTTCTGCCTGCTTGCAGCTAGTTTGGATGTCCTCTTTTGATAGTAAGATTTCACCTAGTACATTTAAGCATACAAGCAGCTTTGCACATGCATTTTTAAAACTAGAAGGGTCAATTGCATATCAAACCTATCTGGTTGTTTCCAGCCCAAGACAGGAACACAGGGAGATCCCTGAGTAGACCAAAGACTAAGTGAAGATGTGTTGACTGACCTACTCTTTGAGATCCATAGGAGAATCTTAAGGAAGAAAGTGTTGAATGCACTGAGGAAGAGTGATGGTGTCTGTGTGTAAAGTTTATTGAGTCTTTATTGGCTGTGCATTAAACTGAGGAATTAACAGGGCAAGTGTCTAATACTGTAGGCATGGCATTTTCTAGAGGCACTCATCTCTCTGTGCAGGTCTGACTCTCCCTTGCCTTGACCTATTTATCATCACATGCGGTGTGGGAAAGAATCCGTTAAAAACTGTGTCTGCATCAGATTTCATCTGTTAGTTGAGAATGAGGTTGGATTTTCAATACCATCTTCGCTGTGCACACATAAAAGCAACCACAAGCTACAAGGATAGATGCGAACCCAAGAGTACAGTGGAAATCAAAGGGGAAGGGGGGAAAGCAAGCAAGCTGTCTACGCATAAACCAGACATGGACATTTGCATATGCGTTTGTATAAGGCAAGACATTATGGAATTGAAACCCAGCAGCAGGTGATGATTACAGGCAACATGTCTGTGCCTATGTACAATTTTGCTGAGCAGCTGTCTGTTGTTACCTAAATCCCAGGGGTCTGGGATTCAGAGAAGCTGTACGTGTCTCTAGAGAGCCCATTGCAGCCATTTTCAGGTTTGGTGCCAGGGCTGATCTTGCAGCCTGTGAGGAAGACAGTATTCTTTCTCTTGGTTTCATGGTATCCATATGGAGTTATATGGCCTCTGACAAATAATTCAAGAGTCTCCTGATGAAGGGTGAAGAAGTTGGAAATAGTTAACAGAATCAGAAAATCTGAGTGGATGGATGGACTTAATATATGTTGCGGTCTGATAGTTAAATCCTTGGACATTTCTAAATTCATTAGGAACTCTGAAGTCAGAATGAAATAGTCTGAGGGTGCTGAGGTTTACACACTAATTTAAGTTTGCATTAGTTTTCAATTGTATATCGACTTGCGAAATCCTTTGAAAGTCTAATTACATGATGCTACATCTTGCTCCTAACCTGCAGCTCTCTTAATGGAGTCATTGGTGCGTGGTTGCTTAGCCCTGCTGTTTTAAGAATTTGATGACGTAAGATAGAATCTTTTGCCCGCCCCTAAAGAAACAGGAAGAGTGCAGCCACAAAAAGTACAGTGCCTTCCCACAGTGTCAGAGGAGAGAGCACTTCTGCAGGGAAGTTCTGATACAAGCCCACTCTAGTGTGCTTTTGGGTTGTATAGCTCAAGACATGACTGAACAGCCAAGCGAAGCCAGGCACCTCAGGATTCAAGCTTGCTTGCTGCTGGTGGTCTGCCTATGGCCATGGACACAGCAAACTCTGGCAACACCGTGCCAGGATGGTGAACTGAGAATAATAGGTAAAGGCGAAAAGAAATGCTGCCCCAAGTGCATCTCAAAGACCGGTAAGGAGTTATGTGCCTGTCTTCTTTCTGTTTGTCAATATTGTTTTATGTCAGCCAGGGTAATCAGGTGTGGGGAACAGGCAGGTGTGTGTGTGTTTATGTAAATGTGTCTTGAGTAACCGTATATGCAAAACAAAATGGCAAGGACTTCCCTCCTGGCCCCTGAATTCATAATGCCCCTGAGCTGTGAACTTTGGAGTGGACTCATGTTTCAGTTTATGTGCTTGTGTGTGTTATTCTGTAGTAGGAAAGAGAAAGCGAAGTTTCTGCAGTGGGAAAGAGAAAGCGAAGTTCCTGTGGGTTGGTCTTGCTCACAAGGAAAGCAGGTGTTCACTTAACACTGATTCACAAAACATGGTTTCAAAGTTTGTCTGTGCCATTCAGACTTCAGCGGGGATACAGGGAGTGATGCTCTCTGTAAGGCTGTTCTTTGCAATTGGTGGTCCTAAAGGGTGGGAAGCATCCCGCTTCAGTCCCTCCATTCCACTGACCTGGGCTTGTCCCAGAAGTAAATGCAGAGACAAGGTCTCGAGAGATGATTGGTTTCAACAGCCTGTTCTAACCTGTAACCTTGCCTGATCTTGGGATGGTGGTGAGATGGTAATGAATTCTCACTTCCCTGTGATTTTAACTCAAATTAAGGCCCTAAAGGTGGCACAGGCTAGCAGCAGGATTTAGTGGGCAACATTGCTGTGCCTGTTAGGCTGAGGGACAGAACAGGTGATTCTAATAGTCTCTTTCATGGTCCCAGGAGCAATCATACAATTCTTCCTAATTTAGTGCTGTCCATAACACCTTCCTTTTCAGTTTGTCCTGAAACAGGGTTGCTGGAAGCCTTGTGTAGCTAGGATGCGAGTGCTGTTGTGCCGCAGGTTAGCAACAGGTTAGCTGAGAAGTTACATCTTTTGTTGGTGCCTGGGTAGGAGTCAGCCTCCCACCTATTAGTAACTTCAATATATCAGCCTCAACCAACAACAAGGGCACAGAGTTCCCTGTGGAAGGAGCGCATGGTCACATGGGATTTGCAGGAATGAGCAATAAATAGGTGAAAAGCCATAGAGTCCTCATTAGTGTGGAGACCCCAGGGTATTTCCCTTCCCACTGAGATAAAGTAACTCAGCAGGAGGTAGGAGAGTCACTGCTTGGTGGGATCAGCTCCAGAATCGCACACTAGTAATACACAGAAAGAAGCATCCCCACGCTATTTCCTTTGTGCTGCCAGACATCATGAAGTTTTGAAGGCCAGTAAGAGGAGGCCAGTGGGCAGAGGAAGATGTGGGCAGTTCACTGGTGGCCCTGTACATTCCATCACCAGCCTCAGGAAATAATCTTTGGTTGATCTTTGCTACTCGCTCTGGGTTTCTAAGCACGCTATTGAACTAGCCAGCATTTCACTCTGTATTTTTTTTGCTTTAAGGTTATACAGCTTCCTGGTTGAACAGCACTTTTCCTCTAACTGGTCTCCAACTGCCTGAAGGACTGCTTGATACTGTTTTCTGATGGGATCAGTATATATGCTCAATCCTTTGCTGTCATGAACCCAGGAGCCTCTCAGAATTAGAGATGACATTTTTTGAGTGCAAGCAAAGTTCACAACAGAACTCCTCTAGAAATAGAAGGAAAGAGGATAGAAAGGGTGCTGGTTTTATGGCTTGGATTTAGACCCAGTTCTGCCACCAGAGTGTAGGAAGCAGCTGCTGTTGTTAGGAAAGGCATGGAAAAGGAGCCCTAGCTTCACTGGCCAAGGAACTTTTGGGCATCCCTCCTCTAACATGGCTGAGTCTAACTGAGAAGAGCTGTGGCAGTGTCCTGAGAGCTGCCTGGATGGCTGGGTAATGTGTAGTGCTGCTTTGGGGCACTGGCAGTACCCTCCTCACCCCACAGTGTCTAAATCTGCGCAACGTAGTAAAGCAAACCTGCCACCTTACTTCTGTCTACCACGACCTACACTGGTATTCCAGATAAGAGAGAAGGGTTACAGTGGTAAGTCATGCATTGCTCAGATAACTGTAGTGTAAAAATCTGAGTGGTACTGAATTTGAGTAAACTTTATCCAGTATGTATGGGAGTGCCATCTTTCTGGTACCCATTTTTTCCACCACAGCAAGTAAGACTAATGGTTAAGTTAATTTCTGGCCTCTGTGACAAAGGCAAGTCTGACTTCTTTCTTCTTGACAGGAGACAACGGCGCGTGTCAAAATACTGAGGACATTGACTGCAAATGTCGTCAGGGATACAGCTGTACTGACAGTGCATGTCACTACTGCAGCAAACTGCCTGAATGTGCAGAGGGCGAGGAGCTGGTTAAGCTTGGTAAATAAACAAACACAAACGACTCTAAAAGACAGAATTCAATAGAAGTGGCTGGCTGAGCAGCAGACAGTTTCCTTCACTTACTATAACCTGTTTTTGGGAAGGCTCGTGATGCAGAGAGAAGTGGCCTTTATACTGTGGCCTCTGACTAAAACTCTTGCTTTCCTGTTTTATAACTCCTCCCCTCCTAAATTTGAGTCTTTCACTTTCGTGCTTAGACTTTCATTACTTTTCTTCCAAGCTGCTAGAACTGTCAGTAGAATGCTGTTTTACTCTGTATTGCCTCTTCACTTTACACCCTCTGCTGCCAGACCAGACTATTCTGTACCTCTTCTACAAGGGGTCCGCCCATACCTTTCCCAAACGCAAAGGTGGCAAGAACCAATTACGTGTTTCTCCAGGGGGGTGATTCCTAATGCAGAAAGAGTGTGGAGGGAATGCGTTCTGCTCGAATCTGTTACATCCCCATCTTTCAGTAAAGGCACTGATCACTAATAATTCATGTTCTCTTTTCTTGTAGGCATTTTAGACTTCACATTCAAATGTAAACCATGTAAGATAGGAACCTATTCCGATGTTAAGAATGGCTGGTGTCGTAACTGGACCGAGTATGTATTTAATGATACTTTCCTTCTTTGGGAATATGCATGTAAAAATTCTCAAATTATTAAGACTTAAATTAGAAAATAAAACTGAGTCAAAGATGATATCACCAATGAGATTAAATGCTGAATTTTTAAAATTCATCACTGTGATATTTTACTCTCCTTTGGCTTGATAAATAGTCGGTCTCAGAGCAGATCCAAAGACAAACTGCTGTGTATTCAACTTGCTTCCAAGTCCCGCTCAGACTGATACAAAATTATTCCAAACATGGACATCACTTGAAACAAAGGGACTAGAAAAAGTGTGCACATAAACAATTGTCATGTAGTGTTATCTTGTCGGGGAACAGCCGTAACTTTACCTGCACTGCTATAAAATGGAAAAAAAAGGAAACAAGTTGTGGAAAGAGCGGAGGGAAGGAAGAAAGGGAGCCAAGAGAAAGGCTGGAGAGGAATGATGGGAAAGGCAGGGACGTTCTAAATGTGACTCTTATTCTTCTTTTAGATGTGAAAGTTCTGGGCTTTTAACAATCAAGCGAGGCAACAGTACGCATAATGCAGTCTGTGGTTTCCCTCCAAAAGATATGGAGCAAGGTACTGTCTCACAATGGTTTATTTCTTTGAGCCTATAGCTTTTCTCTGCATTTCTTCAGCTGGTGACTTGCTGCATAGTTATCATCCAGAGCTTGCTATCATGAGAATTTGCTTTGAAAATTATTGTGTTTCTGGAAGTATTAATACAGGTAGAATTGTTGACCTGGGCAAAGATTCCACCATTAAAGCAATGTCAGTAATAAAGGTAGAGAAAAGCCTGACAATTGTCCTTGAATAGAGCACGCTTATTTGGCAAATTGTCAGAGTTTTCCATTGAACTGCTCTTGCTGTTTTGCTAGATTTTCTTAGGAAGACAGTAGCTTAGTTAGTCATCCAATTCCTTAACAAGTATTGGTGGAGTCCACAACGCACAGAATTGAAATCTAATGTCTTATCATGGATCCAGTTAGATAGGAGTAGGTGGGCACAGGCTTTGCAGGTACAGAGTATCTTGAAGACAGCAAGCTGCACTGCTCCTGCCTTTGCCCCCACCCTTGTTCCTACAATGAATTGGTGCCTTTCAGGTCTGGGCCCTTCATTCAGTATTGTTCTGCTGAGACAAATTGCAAAAATGTGCTACTTTTAACTTCAATGAGGCAGACACAGGCGTGAAAATTTGGCTTCCTGCAGTGCTATTCAGGGAAACATTGAAGCCAAATCCTCCCAGAAAGCAAAAACCAAAACAGTGTAGGCAGAACAAGTGATAGCTGCAAGAGAGACATTGAGCGATGAAGAGATCAGACGCGTGTGGGTTCTTTGCTTGAATGCTTCTTACCACAGGCGGTGATCTATTGCACCCTTGACTTCGAGCACTCAGTTTTATTGTTAGTATCCGCACTGGTTTTTTTTTTCCTTGGAAAATTATTTTCCACAGAAAGAGGAATTTAATCTCTAGTTTTCCTTGAAAGAACTGCCTTTCCTTTAACAATAGTCTGGGCACATGATTTCTGAATCTTTACGAAGTGTATTTAATTGCAGCTCCTATTACAAATGACTCTCTCTATACCACCATCCTGGCCATCCTTACTGCAGTGGCTGTATTTGTTCTCATCTTGCTGACTTTCTTCTTGCATTTCTGCATATGGTCACTGAAGAGAGAAAAATACCACACAGCTGACGGTAAGCACGCCTTTGTGTAGCTTTTCAGTGGTGAACATTGTGTCTGTTCATCCAGAATCAGAATGGAATAAATTAAGCTAAATGAATAGAGTCAGTATGGGCTTATTTTGTGATTTTGGGTGGGTTACTTAGTTTCACTAAGATGCAGTGCATCGCCTGCATCTTTGTCCTTTCCTCAGAGACAGGCTGTGTTGGTAAAGGTAATGGGCAGCTAACTGAGATGTGTGAAGACCTCTTGTATGTGCAGTGCTTTTGCTTATTCTCACTGCAGATCTGGAACATAACTTCCCTAGGCTGCCGGTGGCTTCACAACTGTCACACCATAGAGAAGAGACTTACAGCTGCCAGTTTCCAGAAGAAGAACATGGAGGCAAAACACCAGAAGAAAAGCCTTGTTTTTTCCACCCACAGAGTCTACAGTGAAAACACATAAATTGCAATGTGCTATGAGAATGCGGAGCTGAGCTCAGCTTTTCAAAAAAAAAAAAAAAGGGAGGGGCTGTGTGCATAAAGCATCATTATGTACATAGCAGTGGGGAATGGGTTTGGTGGGAGTTTCGCTTTGTTTCTTCTCAGCAAACCTAGGAAGCTGGTTTCCAGCAAGCAGAAAATCTGCTAAGTCAGGCTGACGTTCAGCTCATGTGCGTTGCATTATTGCAAGTTTCCTGGGTTGTTTGGTTTCTTTTTCACTTTGGAACCAAGGACCCTTCTTGTCATTATTCCCCTTTGCATCTTCTGCACATGTCTCTGTGGTGCTCCTGCAGACTGATACGCACGCAGAAGGCCGGTGTCCTGCCATCAGTCCCTTCAGTGCTACAGGAAATGCAGTCATACCTATAGGGCACTCTCACAGCTTTTACAGGCTCTCTATTTCCAGGATGTGTTCTGATGCTCATATTAAGGGAATAAGGCACTGTGCCTAGCAACCATATCTACTGCTCTTCTCTAAGCAGGTAGTGCTTTTCACTCCTGCCAAATTGTCCTCGTTGTTAGGCAGCAAAAGGCTGTTGCTCCTAATCTGTAAAATACTCCCCAGTCCCGACAGAAGGTGTTGGTTAGGCCAGTCTCAGTGCACAGAGGTGCCAGTGTGACACTGCCATGCCCACCTCATTTGTGCTCGCAGAGATTCTTCTATGCAAGTTCTGTGATCCCCTCATCCCCTCCAGGGAAACTAGGGCAACAAGGGAGTCATGTTTATCCTGCTTCTCTTCTGTTTGTCCTTCTCCTTCTCAGCAATCCTGGTTACCTGGAATACTGGATTACAAAAGGGAGACTTCTGAAAAGCTCAAATGAGGATCACGCTGTCTAGAGAAAGGCATTCGATTTGATGCTCTCTTCTCACCGAGTTTATAGAGTGGGAAAAAACAGCGGAAAACAGAGAAAAACCCAGCATTTTTTCTTGATGCTTTTTTTTTTGCCTGCTTCAGAAGAAAAAGAGCCTGAGCATCTGCTAGTGTGTACCAGCGTACCTCCAGTGTCTTGATCATCAGCTTACTGAAAATTGTACCACGGAGTTTCATAGAGCTCGAACATGGCTAGAATTAATTGTTTTGCCTGAGTTACAGGGGCAGGGTTTCAGCTGGGATTGGTTGCTTTCTGTGAATTGACACTGATTTCAAATAAGAATCTAGCCTGTGGCTTCAGCTAGTTAAAACTCACATGTCTCTCTTATATAATTATTTTCGTGTGATGTGACTGCAATAATAGATTCAAAGCTCCGGATGCCTTCTGATCTGGCCTTCTGGTGAAAGCTGCTTGGAGTAGACTCTTTTATGACCAAATCAGCTCCGGAAAAAAATGAGTTTTGACTCAACCTTCACATGAAGGGTTATAAATATCTCGCAGTACAGCCATTGCATCATCTTCCTCACAATTTCTTACAGATAACACAAACAGTATAGGGCTTCTAAATTAAATCTTGACAGAATAATGAAATTTCTGTTAATCGCCTTGCTAAATACTCAGAGCGGACTGTTCCAAGTCTGAATGACTTGCTGTTTTGAGTAGGGCTCTGTGAAATTACAATAGCTGCGGAGCAGAAGTTATTGCCTCCACAGACGTGTGTTGCAAAAGCACTTGGGTGGAGAATCCTAAGAAGTGGGACAGGTTATTACCTTGGTAAGCTAGTCCCATAGCCTCTGTGCTCCAAGGCAGGCTTGGACTCCACGACCTCTCGAGGCAATCCAGTCTGGTGACTGATTTCAAGTCAGAGAAGGGGAGAGATTTTGTTAGTGAAAATTTATATTATCCATTATGATTATGAGGAAGAATTGACTCTTCAGAATCTTTTTAAGCATGCATGAGCTATCATCTCTCCTTGGTTTCTCTGGGCTCTTACCCTGCTTCACAAGTTGTGGTTTCTAGACCTCTTAATCTCTGGCTCTCTAAACTCTTTCCAGTTGGTCTTTCTTGAAGCATTTTCTGGAGGAGGTCTTGGCAAGCTCGAATAGAGCCGAGGGATTAATTTTATGATTCATGCTTTTATTGCTGAACCTTTCTTCAGTGATTACGTCAAGAGGAGTTATCCTGTCTTTTTTACTTTTTGCCCTTTTTTTGTTTTGTGCATTATAGAATCTTTTAACTGGGTGAGATAGTTGTAAGGAAAAATGAAGTGCAAAGGGTTATCCTTATTCACGATAACGTATTCGTCTGTAGTCCTACTTTTAATCTTCTAGCTTCTCTGTTATTGCGTTTACTGCAATGGACACCCCTATGTCTTAGCTTCCCCTTCATGCAGAATGGGAGCAGTGGTACTTCTCAGCCCTAAAAGGATGATGTTGTACTTTCAATGTATTTTTGCCGCCTTTGATCCTCTTACTGTTAAGTTCTTGTGTTACTGATAATTTTTCTCATCAGAATCCCTATGTGAAATTCACTTAAAAAGAGTGAGTTTTTCTCCATTGCTTTGGGAAATGTGCAGATTCTTAATTGAGGTGAGCTAGACATTCAGCCGAGGAAAGGTGAAAGCATTGGATTGGATTAACTGGGTTAACTGTTTTACAGTGCGAGACTGTCTCTGCCTTGTAAGCAGTTTCACTGTGGGATTTAATATACTCAGAAGTCTAAACACTGGCTGGTAAAGACACTTCTTACTCCTCCTGCTATGTTGGCCATGTTTGTTCTCATCTCTGTGTTGCCTGTTCTTGATTTTTTAAATTTTTCAACAAGACTGCTGATTGTGACCCTTTGTAAAGGTAAAATAAACTTGAAAATTGAATGAAGTGCCTATGTGATATAATTAAGCAAATTGGAAAGGAAGGGGTTTATTCTTCAGGTTGTCCCAGTGTTCTTGAGTGCACTTAGTTTTGCTTTCCCAGTTCACTTCCCCTCTCTTACAGAACTCTGGCTATTTCAGCAATGTACCCCCAGCCAAACTCTTCTGTCACTGAATTTTAGCTCAGTGCACTTGCACTTTTTTCACTTTTTAAGCAAGCGGTTTAACGTTTCCTGGCTGCCAGCTAAACCAGCTTTTCAGCTACCCACTACCAAAATAGCAGGAAACTGTGGCTAACAATTCTTTCCGTTCCTGACAGTGGCAGAGAAGCAGCAACATTTGAGGCAAAAAAAAGTTCAGCAGAGCTTACTATTTGAGGAATGAAAGATTTGAGCGTCTAGTGGAAGTCTGTGCCTCTGGCACCACGCGGCAGATCTTGGTGAGGTGTACCAGACTTTCTGGGCTGTGGGTGTTGAAGAGCCGACACCGCTGCTGTTTAATACTGAAACATGATGAACAGAGCTGTATTATTCACTGGAAATTTGCACAGTGGCCTTTTGGGTTTCTATATGCCTACCTTGAAGAAGAGTTCCACTTCCTGCTTACCTAACCACCTTACTTTATGGCTGCCTGTTGATGGGAAAAGCAACCAATTTCCTGACTTCTTAAAGCTCCAGTTCAGAGGGAAAAACCCAAAGTGTGAATCATTTCAGCCCTGGAGAATTTCAGTAAAAGAGCTGTTCTTTGCATCGAAGGAAATGAAAGCTATTGGCTCAGAAAAGTAAGCTTGTAAGAAAGCACTATATTTTAAGTTTCCATTCAGAAAGAATAATAGTTTTATCAGTGTGCAATTACTGCAATATTTGAATCAGATCATGGCTGAATTTTTAAGCTCAAATCCTGGAGTTTATGGGGTTTTTCAAGTTCTGATTTGAACTTCAGCTTGACTTCTGCATGCGGACTGTAGGCTAAAATAGGCTTCTCCCTCAAATCATTTACATCCAGTTAAATGTCTGTAACAATACATATATATTTTTTTTTTGCTTGAATCTCTTTTCAGAAGAGAAAATAAAACATCCCTGAAAAATATCCTAACGTTTTTAGAGGTGAAACAATCAAGCAAATTTCGAAAGACAGTGTTCCATTGATGCTATTGTCACAAGTAAATGGTTAAAATATGATACATGGTGATATCTTAAACAACAAAACGCAAAGTTCCTTGACAGTGCTAATGAAAGGGCAAATGTGCAGGCTCCAAAATGACATCAAATTACAGCTGAACTGAGGGCATAGTAAGTTTTACACTATATGTAGGTGAAGCTTAAGAGGTATATTTCATCATTATGGAAAAAAATGCAAGTTTTTATGAGACAGTTGGTACCACTCAGTTGTTGTTTTATTAGGAGTTGTCCAGCACTTAACTTGTGTTTGAGTTGCCCTGTGAGCTGAGGAATCTAATTGTCAAAAAAGTTCTTGGGCTGCCAGTGATGAGTAAAGACTTGCTGCTATTTAGTGCGACTCTTCCCGAGGTACCTATTTTGTCATGTCTGTGGGCAGCGTTTGCCCTCACCAGCGATCTTCATGCTGTCCCTGGCTTCACAGGCATGGATCCATCCGAGAGGTGAGGATGTGGATTGCTCCGTCATGGCTGCCGAGCCCAGAGGTGGCTGTGTCTGTCCCCATGGCGTGGAGCTCTGCTGGCAGCATCCCTCTTTGGCCGTAAGAGACGCAGCTCTCGGGGGATGCCTTGGGGTTGGATTTGGTGGTGGGGTCTGTCTGTCCTGGAGGCTGACTGACATCCCCACACCCCTTCTGCTCCGCGGAGGCAGGCTGCCTGCGCCTGGACCTGGAGCACGGCTGTGACAGCTTTTCACAGGGTTTGCCTGTTGCTGGCTGAGGAAATGGCAGATAAAAGGTGTTGCACACAGCTGTGTCCTGCAGCCTGTGCATGAGCAAGGACTCTGAAAAGCGGATAGCACTTCACTAAGAAATTTCTGGAGCAAGTCTGTTTATACAACAGAGGTGGAAGAAGCCTCTTCCGTGCTGGAGAGCATGCCTTTTCATTCCACTTTCCGTTCCACTTGAGACAGCCTCGCAAGCTGCCAGGGGGTTGAGTTCTCAGACCTGGTCGGCAAAACCTTTCACCATCTTAAGAGCCAGCTCTTTTAGCACGTCCTTTAATAATACTTAGAAAGGAAGTGTTGTTACCAATGAGACCATTAACAAATTCTAGGAAGCTACTAATAGAACATGTTTTGTGATTTCTTAGAAGCTGACATCGCCTAGCTGTGCCTGAGGCTCCCTTGCCTGCCCCCAGATAAAGGGGAAGCGACTGGCAGAGTGGCAATTGAAATGCCTTCAGGAGGGAAACCTCCGACTGCTCGGAGTTCTGGAATCTTCCAGTAACAGCTCTGAAGTTAGAACCAAATGTAGCAGCTTTTCTCTGTGTGATGTATATTATTTTCCCTGAGTAATGTATATTATTTTCCTGGTGCCAGGTACCTTACCGTAACAGAAGGGTTACCATTTAGCATTTTGTGCTACTAATCCTGATCTGTATTCATGAATTTTGACCTCTAACATAAAAGCTACGATGGCAAAAGTTCGGGGCAGGGAAGTAGCACCTAGCAGAGGAGAGAAGTTATCTTTCTGTCTTTGTTTTGGTGCACCTTCTCCAAAAGTTTAGTAAAAAAAAATTCTTCTGGATCTACAGTTATTCAGGGTTTTGTCTACGTGTAAATGTTTCAGAAACTTCATGCTGTTCAGATAAAGTTTTAAACTTTAAGACAGTGTTTGATACTTAGAAGTAGCTTGCTGTTCAGAATCAGATAAAGACCTTCCCACGCTGTTTTAGGAAATGCAGAGTAGCAGTTAGGAGAATTAAGGTGATCCGCTTTTACATAGTCATTCACATGACGAAGGAGCACGGGTGGTTGGGGCCCCAGTGAGCTCTGGGGATTTCTTCATCTTTTAGCTGCAAAAAAGAATGCAAGGGTAGCAGGATAAGAGAAATGCCTGAGGTGTAGAAACAGCTTTTCTCAAACTAGAGGTTTTGCTCCAACAGAAGGCAGCTAAGGCTATGTGCAGGCAGTGGGTTTTTATGCTGCCATGTCTGCTCATGTTTCCTGCAAATTGTTAGTGTTCTGAAACTGAAGAAGGTAAAACAATATTTTCACGGGACTTCATGTCCTTAATTTTTTTTTGTTTCCTTTTCTAAGGAAAGGGAAATTAAGCAATTGTGTGATTACACATCTGTTTTTCCAAATAACTTCTCAACTTCCTGGCTAGTTTCAGTCCAGCCTGGCAGAGGTGTTCAGTTCTTAAAAGCATCTGGAAGAGAGACTCATAATTTATGGTGCTTGTGGGCATGCCTTTGTTAGTTGTTTTTTTTTTCTTCTAAAATTACTGATTTTTTTTTTTTTTGACAGTTTACACAGCTGTCTGCTTTCTTGATTTACATGTGTCCAGTGTAGGCCGCATAAAGGAAAACTGCAATAGAACAGGGACCATGGGACCACACAAAGCTTGTTCAGGTGACTTTGCAGCTGTACCACAGAGGCAGCCTGGACAATTAAGCTACAGGTAACTGGGAACTTCTGTTGGAAATTAAATGCTTTGTTTTTTTGGTTTGTAGCAATTCTTCCTTTTCCGTGCTACATATATGTGGAGTGGGGAAAGAATTCTTAAGGTATTCAAAATCCAAATGAAATATTTTGAAATTGTCAAAGTGAATAGATTTGATTCAACGTAGAGGTTTTTTGGGTTGTTCTTCTTGGAAGGCAGAAAACAGCAATGAGTACATGGGGAAACAATTTTTTGGTTTGTGAAAACTTTCAGGATTAACATTTCTTCTTGATTTGGGCAGGGCAGAAAAGCTATAGAAAAGGTACTGTTCACCATCAAGAACTGCACTGTGCCTGCCATTTCAAAGGAAGGCGATGGCTCTCCCAACCAACAGTTATCCGAATGCTGCTTTCTACGCATGGTTTAGGCTCAGGTAAGTGGGTTTTATTTCTAGTATTTTCACAGAATTTTACAATGTTTCTTTTTATGATAAGAATCAGGCAAGAAATATCATAAGAAAATTGAGAAAGATTTCTCCTTGAGGCAGATGTACAGCTGAGGTCAGAATCAGAATCACAAGATCCTACATAGATTGCAGTGGCCCGTTCAAAACAGCAGCCAATAGAGAATAGGTTGTAGACCCTTGTTCACCTCTCAGTCTGAAAGAAATTGGTTTCCAATTTCCACTCTGTTCTTACATACCTTCTTCTTGTTGGTGCATGCTAATGTCCTACTGATGTTGTCGGGATTTCTTAGGGATGGTCGGTGGTGGTGGCAGCAGAGTCAGAGGATCAAGGATTTTCTCTGGCTGGAACACATTTTCAGCACGTGAAACATAGATAAACGTAGCCATGCTCAACTATAGAATAGCCACATTGATTAATAAATGCTCGGAGCCCCAGATGTCTTCTGCTTTTAAGACATCCACTTCTGGTTCACCTTTCTCTTCTCTGAACCCAGACAGGGTTATCCCTTTTGTAGGGTGTGCAATATGTGCTGGCCAATGAAAAATGATTGAAAGCTAGAACCTAGATAAGGTCAAATTTTGAAGGACCTACTTGAAACTAGCTCCTGTTTGCATGGATTTAACTTACAGGGAACCAGGTCATAAGCTGTTGGTGCAATCGTGGGTATTTTAGGAGGCAGTGTGAGAGAATGGGTCTCTCTAGCTTAATAAAATAGAGTCCAATGGCCTGCTTCCTCCCCTCAGTAGTTCTACTTATTTCAGTATGTAATTTCCATTAAAATCAGTGCAAGTTGAGTGCTTAGGTATCAGTCTTTCACTTCTAGAGTAGGTAGGTATTTTGCCTGAGAGGACCCAAATTCAACCCCTGCTGATAGTGTTTTTCTATTTTTGATTACCTACTGATATTTTACTGGCCAAATGGATGAGTCTTATCAGGAGAACAATAGGCTTAAAGAAAACTCCCTACTCAGGTGAGTCTTTTGTGGAAAAGGAGGAGAAAAGTTGGGAGGGTGATGATACATCTTAGGTGAACCTATGGCTAGGAAAATCCCAGGCTTGAAAAGAGATATTGCTGCAGTAAAGCTCTCTGAAAAATACCTTCTGTAGGTAGAAGAGGCATTTTTCATAATCCTCTGCCGTGGAACAGGTAATAAGGAGTGGTTCTGTCAGGCTTCCTGCAAGACATTAGCACGGAATGGTTTGGTGATGGAAAAGTGTGCAAAGTTTGCTGTGACACACAGTTTATTAGCCTATGGCAAGGAAAGTCACGAGGACTGTCCCGTGTGGGAAGACAACTTCACAAGATCACCCATCCTCACGGCAAGCCTAAGCAGTTTGTCGTTAGATTCACAAAATGGTTGAAGTTGGAAGGGACCTCTGGAGGTCACCTGGTCCAACTCTCCTGCTCAAGCAGGGCCACCCAGAGCTGGTTGCCCAGGAGCATGCCCAGATGGCTTTTGAGTATCTCTAAGGTTGGAGACTCCCCATCCTCTTTGAGCAACCTGTCCCAGTGCTCAGTCACCCTCACAGTATAAAACTGTTTCCTTGTGTTCAGAGAGAAGCTCCTGTGTTTCATTGCTGTCATCTTTCTTTCACAGTTACATACCTGTAATTTCAAACTGTAGCCTCCCCAGCATAGCAGATTTCTCCTTTGCCTGGATTCCAGTTAGGGGGAGTTTTCCCTTCAAAGAAGAAAACAAAAAAGGTGTTTTTCCTTTGCCTCCTCCCTTTTCTCCTTGCTATTCAAACATTTTCATCACCCAGTGTAGGTCACTAGCTCCAGCTCCTTTTAGTTCTTCATTTACTTGACCATTTCCTGTAGTTCCTCTGTTACCTTGTATGTGAACGCAGTTCTGTCCTTATCCACAGAGAGGAAAAGCAAGTCTTCTGGAAACAGGATCAACAGTCTTTCCTCAGAGTCCTGTGGAAAAGAAGCATCTTAGAGACAGTAAAAACCTTCAATAAATTCCACTCAGTCACAGGCAGAATATGAAGTTTAATGACTATGACAATACACCAAAACTTAAAACTGTCTGCAGCACCCAGTTGCTCCTGTGCCAGCCACAGCTACTATTCTTTGTATTTCTTATTCAGGTTGGCTATTCATTGCTTAGAAAGCTGACACAATATCACAAAGTGGTGAGGTTTTTTTAGAATAGGTGAGGTACACATCTGCAAGGAGATGTTTAGAAAATGTTGATCTTGCTGTGTGATTGGGAAGGGGTGGACTATCCCTCCCAGCTCTACTCCCTTGGAAACTGAGTGCAACTCTGGACACGTTGTCAGAAGCAGCTTTCAGAAATACAACTGCATTTCCTTTTATCTCTTTAATACTGTGAGTTTTTGACATAATTGGCCTTTTTTTTTTTTTTGGTCTGTTTCTTTAAGCAACAGTTCCACACGAGCCTAAACTTTCACTGGTTCCAGTCATGTTAAAGCCACCCACATGTCAGAGCAGTATACATTGTACATTACCTCCATGCAGCTACTAGCCACTTGCACCATCATCAAATACTGTATCCTTCCCAGATGCTGAATAGGTTTTCCTTCCCACTTCAGAATGGTATTGCACAACAGATGTCTCATCAGCTCCCTTTTCTTCCACTGTTCATCACATGGCACCTTATTTTGTTTTTAAACAGAACCAAATGAGATAAAACTACAAGTATGGTGTTTTTCAGGGTTATTGGGTGGTAAAAGAAAGTATTTAAGGTATAGAATCATAGTTTGGGTTGGAAGGGACCCTTTAAAGGCCATCTAGTCATTCCTTATATCCAGTCTAAATCTCCCCTCTTTTGGTTTAAAACCATTCCCCCTTGTCCTGTTGCAACAGGCCCTGATAAAAATATTTGACCCTGTCTTTCTTACAAGCCCCCTTTAAGTACTGAAAGGCCGCAGTAAGCTCTCCCTGGAGCCTTCTCCTCTCCAGGCTGGACAGCCCCAACTCTCTCAGCCTGTCCTCACAGCAGAGGGGTCCCAGCCCTCTGGTGGAGTTCCTAGTTTGCTGTAGGTTTCCAACCTACTTGAACAAAATTGTCTGTACTGTGGTTTCATGAGCAGCAGCAGACACAACCAAACAGCTTTAGCTGTTAAAATGGAAAGGTTTCAGTTTCCTTCTCCCCCCTCAGAAGAGGTTGGCTGAGACTGTGGTTTCATTTGAATTAGTATTTCCCCTTAGCTCGAAGCACTTTGAGCTTGGCATTGAAGTCCCTTTATTAGGGGATGTTTTCCTTTTCCTTCAAAGCAGTGCTGTCCAGCTGACGGGAGTGGGGTTCAGTGTGGGCTCCTGGTGTCCAGGGCTGTGCTGGGTCCTGGATGGATTTGTGCAATCTACGTTGAATCCTTAGAGCAGGACCACCTGGGGTAACTACTATAAAATTATCTTATATCCACTAGCTACAAACAATTATGTGAACTGCAGGGAACATCAGAAATCAGCATCTCTTAAGGATGGGTGCTCTGGGTTGTACTTTCTCCTCCCAAACTGAAGACAAGCATGCTGTTAGGCACAGCTAAGGCACAGTGTTGCCCTGCAGTCTATGCCATGCTGGACATCAAGGACAGCAGAGCGAGTATTTAAAAAAAGGGGAAACCTTAGCAGAACTGGGGGCAGGAAAGACAGGCTGGCTTTCGAGTTTACCCTTACCCTTAGGAATCTGAGCGTAGCACCACATGGGCACGAGCTTTGGGGAGACGGTGGTGGAATCCCTGAGGCCCCGCTGCCTGGGTGTTTTCAGTGGCAGTGTAATCCTGCCATCTTGTGACCCTGCGGGATGGTGCAGTGTGCGCTGCCACGGGTGTGACAGTCTGCATGTATCCAAAAGGCTTTATTTTGTGACACTAACTAAGAGGAAATTTGATTTTTTTTTTTTTTTTAATTTTTTTTTGCCTGTGTAGTAGTTACGTCCCAGGAAAAAAAACGATCAGGAATTTTTCTAAAAATCTCTCATGAGCACAGAGTAGCAGTTGCAAAATTGTGTGTAGCAAGTTTACTTACCATAGCCTACAGCAGCATCCTCAGGAAATACTGCTGTTCATTTCCACCCTGCATTCCAAGAATCCCTGAAAAACCCTGTCTGATTTCAAAGCTGCCACTGTTCCCTGTTCTCATCCCATTCCCTTTACACCTCTTAGGCACTGACTCACCAGAAAAGAGATGATATTGTTGGGTCTGACTGGGCAGTGAACATTTGCCACCTTGATTTGGTGCTGGAGGTGGTGAACCCACATGTCAAAGTCAGCTGAATTCTGGCAGCAGATGAGCCTGGATTCTATCATGGACCCTGTGCAAAGAAATGTACAGCCGCTGGGTCTGAGGAAGGACGATTGCGAGCCACCTTTGAGCCAAACGGGTGAACTCTGTGTGATGCCCCTTCACTCAATCGATTATCCCTATAGCCATGTTCCTCCTGTGCTTTGATATCTCATGATGAAACAAGCTTGTGTCTGTCTTGAGTTGTTCCTGATGGCGGATACTGGGTTGGCTCTGGGACAGTTAGGTGGCTTCCTCTACATGCAGACAGCAGTATTTGCCTACTGTTTAATTTCAGTAGAAAATTAGAGCAAAGGGAAACCTGTAATTTATATTGCCTTGCATGTGAGGAATTCTAGTTAACCCTAAGGCATTCTTGGTTTAAGGCTGTGCAGCAGTTGTGTCCACCTGTAAAAACTAAGATTCCGAATTCCTTCCATCTAGCTGTGCTTCATCTCTCTGTGCAACTGTAGTGTATGCTGCACGTGAGGGTCCAGTCCTGAAAGGCATAGCTATTCTCCAGCATGGCTGGATGTTGGAGAGGAGGCATATCCCTTCTTCAGCAGTCCTCTGCATGGCTGCGTAACCCCTCTCACCTTCTAGCCACGTGGGCCAGTCCCTGAAGGCTAGAGCATAGGTATCGCTGCTTTGTGACTTATCACAGGCCCCTTCAGGAGCTGCAGAACAGGCTTACCAGAAATTTCAAATGTGTGGCTGATGGCACTCGCAATTTCTCTCAGATGCATCCCAGCAAGAGGAAGGAGACCCTGGTGTGGTAGGGAATTGCGTTAGAAATTGTTTGGTAATGACAACTGTGTCCTGCTGTGGTCCCTCTGATCTACAGCAGAACGCTTTTCTGCAAGCCAGGCTAAAGAATTTCCCATCCTGCGAACCTTTGAGTTGAAGGAAGTCTGGGTGGGATGGCATTCAGCTCATTGTCTGAAGACTCAGGAAATCAGGGGTTTATTCATGTTTCCCTACCCATAAAATGACTCTCCTCCTTCATGAAGTGCTCTGAGATGTAGGAGTGAGCTCCACCAATAGACCAAGGCTGGTGTTGAAAAGTACTTTGAATTAGATAGGATTTAATCTGCCTTGCAGCTTCCCTCTCTTGAATTCCTGCCCCATGCCCCAAACCACGCTAGAAGACCACACTCATGTTCAGGACAAAGAGGCCCCAGTTTTTGGATCCTATATTTCATAAACGGATGATTTCTTTTCTGTGTCCTCTTACACTGCCAGCCTTAACCGATGGAGGGACTTAGATCTTTATCGACTCCAGTGTTATACAGACCCAGGACCTGCTTTCTGTAGTTACGAGTTTTCTAGTTTGGCTCATTTTGTTTCCTCACATTTAGGATCCACAGAGATGCACCAGAGAGAGCCATCAGGAGACAGTGCTGTGCTGAAGGCAGCTCTTCTGGATATGTCTCTCCTTGGTACACCCTATCTGTCCCCCGATATACCTTTCCTAACTCTCTCTCCTGTAATCTCCTGTTCGTATAACTTTCTTTCGACACCTCCTGGTTGATGCCTTGTTTGCTTAGCTCACTCGTATGGAGTTGCAATCCCTCTCCGTGGGTAAACAAATTGGGTGATAAGAGGCCAGCTAACACTATAGATCCTAGAAGTAGGCATATAAATGCAAACTGGCACTTCCTTTTCAATCCCTGGAGCAGACTCACTTCTGTGTTCAAATTATGCTGAAAAAAGGAGAATTGTGAGCTACTGTGCTACGCAACAAAGCTCCACTGAACTCAGTGAAATGTCTCTGTCTTGGCTGATAGGACCTGCGTGTTTGCTCCATCCTGAGCCTTCCTCTTCGCAGGGCACTGAGTGTAGGTACTCATTTTGTACATGCTAGAGCTATGAGTACAGAGACATTTAGGAAATCTTGAATATGGACACGGATACAACAGACAAAAGGTTTCTTGCGCTTTACCTCATAAACAAGTGCCTTCTTTGTACGATCCACTGAAAGAATCAGCAAGTGAGAGGAGGACAGCACAATGTAGCGTTCACACATCTCCTGTTGAAATAAGATCAGTTATATCTTTCCTCCAAAATGTTTCCATTTTTTAAAAAAAAAAAGGAAATTATATTTCTTCAAAGCTCTTCACCTTCCCTTCCTTTCTGCTGATGCAGTACTCGGTGCATCTTTATGTGCAGCCAGTGCTGACAGGCTGTCATGCTTAGTGACTGGTTGGTAACTGGGAACTATGCAGTGTTTAACTGCTGGACTGGCTTGCACTGGGTCACAGTTGACTGAAACTTTATGTGAGTCCTTTGTAATTTTATGTCATCTTTCCTTAAATGATCACTATATCCTCTCTTGACGCATAGACCATGGCATTCCTGTGAGACGGGGAGGTTTTACTTGTGTGTATGTGGCCAGATAGAGAGTGATGTGCAGTTAGAGAGACGTGAATCCATGGCAAAGTTAGACTAGATCTCATTTCCCTCTTCTGACCTCATCAAAACCAGGGTAATGGCAGTCACACTGCATTAGATTTAGCAGTCACCACCAGTACACGTGGAGAGGGCTCGATTGTTACACATAGAAATTTGCAACTATAATAACCGGTCCTTATCTCTTTGGGAAAAAGAATGTAAGAAACTTCTGGGAAAAAAAAAAACAACAGTTTTTTTTTCCCCAGGGAGTGAATGAAAAGATTCACGCTGCTCAAGGAAGTGGCTATGAACTCCATTCAGCTTTTGCTGGCACTGGTAAAAAAAGTGGAACATATTACCATTAACTCTTGAAAACAAAGGTCCGGACAAACTGTATCTTCAGTCAAGCCCTGGGGTTTTGCAGGAGTTTGACAGGATGTATGAAATCGAAATTTACCCCCACCTTACCCCTTGCCTATTACTCAGTGGTTGTACTAAGAGGATGATTACCTCCATGCAATAACTTCTCAGAAAAACCAGGGAGGACCAAATAATTTCCCCAAGAGAGTGGATGTTCATCCCTTCCCAGCCGCTGATAGGCTGCGTGATCAACAAGTTCGCTAATTCCTCCTGTGTTCTTCCCCACAATACTTCTGTCTGAAACACACAGACGTTAGCATGCATTTCTTCTGGTAATCTTACCAGGAATATCCTGTAAAGTAAGACAGTTAGAGGTGGAAAAATGGTAGTGAGAGCCATATGATAATGATTTCTAACACTAGCTAAAAGAGAGAAGGGGGGTTTTGCAGACCAGCCAAGGTGAAATTTGGAAGTTGACCCATATATGTGAAGTTGCATAGATCCCTTCCCCTCTCTGAGCATCTTCTCTCAACAATGGTGATAAAACATTGTCCCCAGAAAAAAACCAAAACTGACTTGTGATGACAAACTTTCTTGCATGTGAGTTTGTAGAACAAAAGTTGAAAACCTACACCTGAACCTCAAAACAGAGATAACTTGATTATTTGATTTCAGAGCAAAGGGTGTGCCATAGCCTCTGGCACTTTGCTGTAATGGGATACTGCGTCAGGATAATGCCATGGTGGGTGACATAAATAGGCCTCTGATGTCTTCCTTGATTCTACATACAAATCTTTGCTTGCATGACCCTGCTCATACTCACATCTTCTGTTTCTGCTAGGATTGCAGGGTCCTTAAAATGGAGGGATGCCTCACTCTGGCCTTCTGAGTTGGACCACGTTCTGAAATGGAAGGGAACTTGGAGAGGCATAAGAAAGCACTTACATGAGTTGAATTTTTAAAGGAGAGAGAGTGAGTAATGCTCAGCGAGCGGACAAATTTAAGGATTTCTGGCATCAACTTGATGCATTTTAGAATATGCTGTTTTCAACAGGAATATTGGGTGATAACCGCTCAGTGAACTCTAGGGAAAAAAAATGCAGCAGATGCAGAATCAGAAAGCAGGCATATCAAGGAGTAACACACCTAACTTCGGGGGAACATACCACTAGATGTCCCCTCACATTAAGCAGAGACTAGGTCCTAAATTCAAGAAAGCACTTAGACTCCTGATTTTCCACAGGCATTACATAGGAAAGAGTGTAGGCAGGATGAAGGCACTCTCGTTAATGTAGCTCAACACTTGGCGTAAAGTAAGGAATACTGAGGTGGTGTGGTATCAGTCTTCACATATGGAAAAGACCACTAGAAAGAAGAGTGGAACATTTTTTTTCTTTTTGTTAGTGGTGAGTAAGATGGAGACAACGGCCTTACCTGCATTAAAGGTTAGCTGTTAGGAAGAAACAATGGCTTGCCTGGGACATTGCAGAACCTTCCTCACTGGGGGTTTTCAAGGACAGGTTACACAAGCATCTGTCAAGCAAGATTTAGGAAGAGCCGAGGCTGCTCCAGAGGTGGAAGGAGGACTAAAGGCCTCCTGAGCTTCTTTTCAGACCTCCAATCTGTCTTTGACATGTGACAGTTGGATTGAGAACACCCATTTCTGACAAAACATGAGCGGTGCTTGCCAGCGCCCCAGGAGTTAGTTGTGATTGCCCGCCCAAACCAGAGAGAGTTACATCTGAGGCAGGAAGGAATGCTTCCACCTTCGGTTGCTCAAATGCTGACCCTTGATCTTAAAAGACTGCGACACCTGGGGGGATGTATTGAGGAGAAGTAAACAGCCTCTAGTCAGAAGATTAGATGAATCTGACACTTAGCATGATTCTAAATTCTGGCTAGAAGAAAGGAAGAAGAGAAAGCTTTTAAGGGAGTCGTATTTGGAAAGGAGATACAGCTACTGAGTTTCAGTTTCAAGCACCAAATGTCTTTCTGTTTAAGTGGAGCTGACTGGCTTTTTTCTTGTGCCCTCAGCATGGCTGCCTACCTGGTCCTGGCTGTCTTCAGCAGCTCCACCTCGTCCTGACCTGCTCCTGCAGAGCCAGCCTGCCTGGCACTGAGGCTGCAGCATCCCATGCCTGGTCACCAGCTCCCCCGTCCGCGGATGCTTGCTTCAAAGTGATGCTGCAGTCACAGGATCCCATGAACTACCTTCAATTAGAGTAAGCACAGGAGGGGAAGGAAATGCGCATGTACCCTTCAACTTACTGCTCATTTAAATTCCTCTTGGGTTAGAAGCAGCTGCGCCTGAGATGTAAAAGCATTTCCTGTTGGTTTTAAACCTCTCTGCCTTCCTGGCTGTCTCCTTGGTCCCCCCAGCGTCATTGTTTCCTGCTGAGATGGTGGCATGATACGGTAAGTGTGTGCTGCTGCTTGGCTGTCACCTCAACCAAAAGAAAAATGAAAGAGAGTCTTAATATAGCGAGGCTAAATGTGCAAGGCACAGAGAATCTAATGAGTGAGGGAGCTGGGCATGACAGCTACAAATGATGGGACAAACGGGGGGATTTCCACTGTTAAGCCTTAGGTTTGGTCTTTGCAGCTTCTCTCCCTGCCTTTTTGTAGAAGGACTTTGTGTGTAAGAAGTTTGACCTGTGTCTGGATCGCACCAGTCAGATCAACATCGTTTTTAAAAGGGATAAGTTTTAACGTGGTGACAGTTGTCTCATTTTCTGTAACTAACTCCCCTGTAATTTCTGGCTGGCTAGTTAAAGTATTACTTTCTACAGAAGAACCAGGTACTTATAGAAATAGTTACTGCTTTTCCAGTTGAAGTTGATGCCTTTTTTGTTTATATAAGGTGAAAATGAGCTGGACATGCACAGCATATAGAGGTTTAGCTTTTATTTTCTTTTTATGTCTTCTGAACTTGTGAAAACCCTCTTGCTCTATAATGGTTCAGAGGGTTTTTCCATGGTGGTTGAAGAGCTGCGCATGTGGTACAGTTAGAACAGTTTGTTGACAATTCTGGGCAACGAGGCAACCTTTTCTCTAGAGCAACCAGGCTTCTTGGAAGAGTTCTTCAGCACTTTGGCAGGGCTCTGACCGTGGTCGCTGGTACTGCCTCTGTGTGGCCGCAGATATTGGCCTGTACGCAGGCCAGCTCTGGGCTTCCAGGGTGGTTTCTGGCCAAGGTCTGCAGCATCCTCATGGTAGAGAAGCACAAAATGGCAGCGTGTCTCTAAAGGCAAAACGCTCTGGCCTTTGAGGCGCTTGTTGAAAACCTCGAGAACCAAGTCTAGAAAAGAAGAGGCAGAGCTGAGATGGGCTAAACGCTCTTGACGCTGAAATACACCCAAGCCGTCATGTGTTCACACCAAGCAGCTGCGTGCGTGGGAAGGACGAGGGCTGGGGAGGGGAAGTGGTTTCCAACCTGTGATCTGTGGCCTCTGTGGACTATTACTATTAAGAAAACAAAAAAAAGGCAAAAAAACCCTCAACCAACTACACTTTTCTTGCATTCACTTCAGCCAGCTTCAGCTCCACTGGAAAAGTTTTAGGAAATTAGTAGGAAAAATATTGTAAAATTGCTTACAATGCAATACAGGGTATGAATACACCCCAAAATAAACACACATATGCACAGGAAGGTAACTGTCGCTATGAAAGTAAGCGTAAGCAGGCTATTGCTAACACCTTTCATGCAGACCCAGACTCTCCCTTTGCTACTTCTTACACGTACAGTGATATCACAGAAAGTCGGGGTGAAAGAGATTTTGGTCCTCCAGGCAGGACCAGGTCTAGTTAACGTATATCAGACTTCGTAAGGATTTTTTCAGTCTTTGTGTAGTTCCTGTGCCAGTTGCCAGCTGTATTAGTGAAGTCAGTGGGCTGCGCTGGCATTTAAGCACTGCCAGGGCTGTGTGAGCCACGCTGTGCAAACCAGCTTAAACTCCTGCACATTGAGAACAACAAGCATGAGAAAAACGTGCAGGTGCAGCTTGTAGAGTCATGTATTAAGATTTAGCCTTTTATACATGAATATATAAGAAAGCACTCTTAAAAACAATTATAACTAAAAAAAAATGTAATCACTTATTTCTTTTTAATGGGTGCATGACTAAAAAGACCATAGCTTTTCTAGGTCTGCGTGGATTAGAATTTTCCGTGCCTGCTAAGTTGCTTATAAGCTCAGCAGTGAGAGATCTTTATTCAAAGATTGGTTTGGACCTGCAACTGGTATAAACAGGAGTCTTTCCTTGGACAAGCAGTGGAATGATGTGACCAGCTGCTGCTGGCCATCCTGTGACTTGTTCACTTACCAAGACTCTCATAGACCACAGCTGGGATGACATCTTGCAAGACTTTGCAGTTGGTGTGCAGTGCTGGGTTTGCGTTCATCTCCAGAAGCCAGACCTAGGAGAGAAGGTGGCCCATCAGGAAATGAGACTGGATCTCCTGAGAGTCAGAGCAAGGCCCTTTTGTGAACACCTTGAGAAGCAGGGCTACTGATAAATCCCCCAAAATCCCGGAACACAGAATGCAGGCAGAACAGAATCTTCATAAGGGCTGGATGAACTAAACAAAATCCCTTTTTGCTTACATTTAGTTACTTCAGAACAACACTACACATTATTTTGTGTCTCTAGCTGATGCTCTTTAGATTAACTCTTGCTCTATAGATGTGCAAAGGCACTGTGTTTCTTAATATACCAGTTTCCGTAACAGTTTCTAGTTCAGTTTTTTGGATACCGTGAAGTAAAGTTATAAGGAATCTAGGAACCATTTTGAGTTCAGGTGCACGTGGGATCAAAACTAAGCAAACATGGTACTGATTTTTCAATGAACCCTTGGCCTTGATTTCCTGGGTAAGCTTTCGTTGCAGATAGAAGCCATGTAAGATCCTAATTTCCCATGTCTGTACTAGTCTCATCTCCGTTTCCCTTTGAAGTGCCAGCATCTGAAGCTACAAGCCACAGAATGTGGTAGTCCAGTTAGAAGTCTGTGTGAAACCAAACAATTGACTTGCATGTAATTCTATTTACTGTTTGTTTTCCCTGTAGTGAGAGAAACTCATCTGTTCGCTTCCTGCCTCCACCATATGGTGCTACATCTTGTGGATAACACATATAGGAACTATTTGGCATTTTGTAGGGAAGAATATTTAATCATGTAACAGACCCAGGAGAATTTTACTCCCTTTTAATTGATTTTTAAAAATAATTTAAATTTTTTTCCTGAAGCAGCAAAGAATTTGCTTGCAAGTACCTGTGAAATGAAGTCAAGGTGTTTGGTAGATTTTGGTGACACAGTAGCCTTCACTTTGGCATTTTATTTTTCTGAGAATAAAATAAAATAATAATTTTCACTACTTTGAAATAGTTTACTAAACAGATGACTGGTAAGGGAGGGCAGTGAAATATCTTTTTTTTTTTTTTTCAGAGAATAACTGGAGCAGCTCCTCAGAAAAGCCTGCTTTGCAGATGCCAATAGAGGGCACAGAAGTTACATACGTTTTTCTTGGTAACTCGTAAGTATTCTTTTTCCTATTAAAAGTTCATAAGATTTTGTGCTGACAGACAAGCTCGATGAACCTTCGTAATTGTCTTGATTAGGTTTTGGTTTCTTCTCCTTTGAAACGAATAAAGCTGACAAACAGGAGGCAGAAAGTTCTCTGTGACATCTATCTTGCTGTTCATCTTCTACGACCCCATTATCGTACTGTCTGAATGTCTCGCAGCTTTTAAATGCCCTTAACCTCTCAGCAACCAGGGCAAGTTAATAAATGCCCTTTGTTCTAGTTCATGAAGAGCAGAGAGAATAAGGCCAAGATTCACCATATCTGTGTGAGTATCCATACCTTTCGTGGGAATTTCATGTAGAATGAAATTCCCGTGCTGCTCCCTGCATCTGGCATGCGCGTGCCGTGCTCAAAATTTCCTAGCAGACATATGACAAAGAAAGGAAACCAAAACCCGGAATGGCTGTCCTTGACTTCCTAACCATGGACCATCCTTTTTCTTCAGGCTTTTCAAGGGATGAGAGCAGCGATGAGTGCACCGTGGCTTTGGTTGGAAGTGCTGCTGTGGATGTTTCTCAGGGATGAAGAGCTTACAGCTCCCTGCAGCCTGCCAGTACAACTCATTGTTCTGTCACGCCTTAAACTTGCTCTGTCAAGACATCGCAGGTAGGCTTAAAAACTTTAAGTAGTTGGATTTGGCCATAGGTTCTTGAACAACATGCTGATTGCAGCCAGATCCTGCATTACAAGAGGATCTGAGGTCTCATTTCTTCTGCTTTGTATAGCGCTAGGTGCAATATTAGCCTCTGCTGAATACTTTTTATTTTCATCTAGTTTGATTACTATTGTAGTCTCATTGCTGTAGAACCATCCTTACAGCAGCAGTTCAATGTCTTTCGAAGGAGCATTGGATGATGAGACTAGGTGCTGTCACGTGTTGACATGGTGGCTAACAGACGGCATAAGACCTGTCTGAAAGCTCCTTTCCCTGCCAACACAGGCAGAGGTAAGACTTTTTAGTGTGCAGGAAACGCATGTTGGAGACAAAGTTCTGTTCTGTTTCTGATAAAAAAGCATTTAGTTTATTTAATTGTGTGGGTCTTTGCTGGAGCTTGACAGGTGGAAGCTAAACATCCTGCTGGCGTCTCAGGAAGGGAAGAGGACATCAGACCATGCTCCCAGAGGCTCCAAGTGATGTGATAGCCAAGACTGAATGGGAATGTGTACATCTATCTACATCAGAACTTGTTGTTAGAGAGGATGGCTGTCAGATGCTGTAAAGCCCAAAGCTATCCACAACAGGACCATCTTGTTCTGCATTTGTGTAGCAGCAGGTGTCCAGGGAGCCTGACCTCTGGCCGGAGCTCTAAGCAGCACTGACATACCAGTCAGAAACAGGAATAAAATAGCTTGGTCTGTGTCCTGTGTGGACATAGCGGAAGCCACGTGCACAGTCACAAACCAAGCACTGGAAGGGCTGTTCCAATATTGCTGACCCAGAACGGGACCCACTTACTAATAGTGGAGACCACAGGCTAAGGCAGTGAGGTTACATTTTCCACAGTCTTAACAAGTTTTTCTCATATTTTTTTTATCATTGTGACCTGGGGTGTGCACAACCAAGTCTACAGTATCCGTGTGGTACCTCATTCTCCCAGGGTGAATGCAAAGCTATGTCATTCAAATCAAAGGAACCGTCTCTGCTTTAACGAAGGATTGGAGTGTTATCTGCATTTATGTACATCTATCACAAATTGGCAAGTGGCTTATCTAAGTTCAGCCTGTTCTCTGCTGACAGATAGCTGAATCCCTTTATGGCTGATAAAAAATTTACACATCTGCCTTCCCAGCACACCTCTGGAGAGAAGCCCTTTTGCACGGCTGGCGCAATGCTTTCTGAAAACAGGTTCCTTGGGCATTGAAATGGCACTGTCCTAAGCTGTGTAGTGACGTAGGCATTTACAGTGCAGCACAAGGAAGCTCCAGAAAACAGTAAGAAAAAAGCCAGCAGCAGCAAAACCACATCCGTCACTTTTGCTCCCTCTCTTCTTAAAGTGCTTCATCCTTATTTCAGCTTACAGATGAATATGCAAAGCCCTACAGAAAGCTGTGGTTTCTCAGCAGGCCCTGCTTTCATCGTCTGTGCTTCTGAGAACTCTGAGGCAGGAAAAACACCTTCCAAAGACTGAATCGGGATGCTGCAGGGCCTTCAAGAATTATTAGGAATGATGCTGGGGGCATTTGTATCTCAGACAAATAAGGAAGGGATAGACAGGATGAGCTATAGGACTGAACACATAAGACTGTGTTAAATTGGCATAAAGCAGATTCTACACGTGTTGTGAAATAGAACGACGGAGAATAAGGCTGCTGTGCACTCCAGGTGGAGAGGACATGATGTCAGACCAGGAATTGTAATGTCAGCCCACAGAAAAGTGGGAGTTTGCTGCACCGACCTGTGTTAACTGTGGGTTGAAGCTGTCAGTGCTGCGTCCGGCTGTGGTACGCTGCGTCTGCAGGGAGCGTGCGGGTGTCGCTTGATGCAGCACTGCACCAGTACTTGGTGCTCCCCAGCAGCAGCAGGAAATCGTGGACAAACCTAATAATATGCTAAATAAATGCTTAAATTTCCACACTAATCTCTCTCAAAGGGAAGTTCCAGGTTCCAAGTGACTCTGTCACCACTAAGGGTCCAGAAATCCTCCTGATTCTTACAGATAATACGATTCAAGAAACAGATTTTGTTTATCCTCCCATATGTTGAAGTTTTTAACTAGCCAAGTAGGAATTACCACAATAGAGTGATACTGGATCTTCTATTCTACTTAAAGTTTACACAGCCAGGACTTTGCATGCCAACGTTGCAAAAGACAATTCCCACTGAAATGTGAGAAGCACCAGTTTCTACGTCTTTGCCATTTACTCTCCTGTGCCATTGACTTCCTGTACAAAGGCGGCTATTGTTCGGGTGCCTTACCCACTGCTGCATACATTAATTCCGTTCTTTCATAGGGTTTGCTGTTCCCACTGCCCTTTGCTGGAATATGTTTGAGTTCCTTTCTGCTTTAGCAATAGCAGAATCTGCCAGATGGCTTTCTGTTATGTTTAGGCCAGGTGCTGCGTTGAAAGCACCTCAAACACTGTATTGAACATTTCCCTTTCTTCTGGCTTTCCTTGTCTCTGTTTCATTCACTCTTTACAAGTTTGAGTTGTAATTCTAGCAGATTTTATTAGACTCAGTGGGCTGACCTGTTGCTAAATGGTGAACCTACAGTGAACATGGAGATGCTGATGCCGACATCCGAATCAATAACGACTGATTCTTCAGAATGGTGAGGGCAAGTTCTTTGTTGCCTTTGATGGATACCCGGCTAGTGTAAATCAGTATGCTTCATGTGATGTTAGAGGCATTACACGCTGGTTTATCTGGCTGATCATCTGGCATGTTTGGTTTCTGGAGAAAGGACAAACTGAGTGGGCATTAAAATTCCCATACTTCTCACTGTGAGCTCGGCTTTCCTGTGTAAATTCTGCACGGAACAGTTTCAGCTGCAATGAGTACTTTTCTTTCCACCCTGAGCTGTTAACGCTAGGGTTTCATTGTGCAATAATTGTGCAGGCAAGACAGGTGCCATGTCTTGATGCTGGATAGTGGAAGCGGAGAAAAAATGAATCCTGAGCTTCACAGCTGACTGACTAAATGCTCTATTTAATTCCTAGCACCAGAGCCTGTCTCAACCGTGCTGGACAATATCATACTTAGCGTTTGACGATATTGCGTTTGTACCTTAAAGTTTTCGTCGATTAAAAAGTCACAGCCGATAAGATCAAAGTAGCCCAGTTTGCGATCCAGTTTGTACTTGGCTGCCAGGAAGCACTGCAACATGATCTGCTGCATCCTTTTCTGAAAGAGAAGACAGGGAACGGTTGTAACTCGTCCTTGTGAATGCCAAGGGCATAGGAGTCACTGTAAGTCATAGGTGTCCTCTAGGTTTAGGGACATTTTTTTCTTCTCCTGCCTCCAGCACAGCTCCTCTCTAGACTTGGAAGGCTGTTGCATTTTGCAGACCGTACATCTGTCCACTTTGAGTTGATCGAAACGCTCTCTTGAACTTGATTCTTCAGACTGCTGCGCTGGTGCATGAAGGAATCGTGGCCCTTGTCCCTTACTCAGAATGAGCTGTCTGGAATTTTTAGTGGTGTTCTTTCATTTACTCCTATGGGGACACCTAGATGTGAGCTGAACACAGGCATTTCTGACAGTGGCGACACAACCCCCTTCAGTGTTATAAAGAAGCCTTGCAGTAGGTGATGCTCAGTTTCACTCGGTGTGGAGCTGAACTGCATAGTGGGGAATCTCTGCATGCAGAGAGTTACCATAAAGTTGGCTGAAAAGTTTCTGATCCCCTGAGAAACTTGACAAATTCAACTAGACTTGCTTCTGAGCTGCTTTTCTAAACAAAAGCATATTTTAACAAAGTTTTTAGCTTTTTAATTTTCTTTGTGTTTGGCTTTAAACTACAGCATTTCCAAAATTAAGCTGGGAAAGCTGTGTTCTCTTCCCTTTTTCACCTCAGCAAGTCGTGTGAGGAACTGATGCATCATTAGACTCAGGCTGATGAAAAGAAGTCTCAGGGACTCAGACCGTTTCTTCACTTTGCTTCTTCAATGAGACAGGAAGATGGTAAGAAATCAAGCCAGCTGAGTCTTGTTATCTCTCCTCCGTGATAAGATCTAAGGCCCTGACATGATTTTCATGTGGCAAAATCAGAAAAGGAAAGTGAAGGGTGAGACCAAGTCAGACAAGAAAGAGACCACTGGAAGTGAAGTCCCTTTTCAGGCTAAGACCTGTCAGGCTGGAGAGCTCTCTAATGTGTACTTTATTTTTTAATGCGTGACCACAGCATTGGGCCAGGAACGTGAAGGCCATAATTGCGGTTCTGTAGCTAGCATTTACATTCACACTCTCTTTTTCAGCTCTTTACCCATTTTATTAGAATTAAATGCTTTGTGTCTTCACTTCTGTGTTTAGCATCTGCAGATAAATGATTACCAAGGGACCATCAATACCTTCTCACTTGGTGTATGTGTTTTCCTTGGAGGCTCCGGTGAACTGATGGGTTTTCTCCCTATTCCTGTCACCCTAATTAGGCAGGCTAGCACACCGTACACTTGCTTGCACTCACAGTAAACACAGTGAAAACCCAGTCTTTGGGGAGGCCATTGGTTTTTCTGAACTTCTCATTAACGTAGCTGTTGAAGTGCTCCATCCACCAAACTGTCTCATCTTTCAGCTGGCTGTACAGGGAGTTCTTCTTCTGCATGTACTGCGAGGTGGGGAAACAGAGCAAAGGGAGGATTAGATTTCTGGCAGTGAAGAGTAACTGGGAACCGACTTGCGTGGCAGGCATCCAACTCTACCCCGAGTTGTTCCAGGCATCTGGAGTTGGGAAGAACCCCAGGATCAAGTTATAGAGGTGGAGGGAATAGGGCCCCTCGCTAGCAGAGCTGCACCAGAGCAAATGGGCTGACTCCCATGGTGTACAACACTGCCAGAGGCAGAAACGTGCCTGACCCACGTGGGCGTTGTAGAGACAATTGCCCAAGGTCGCTGTCAAAGCGGTGTGTTCTCTCTGCCTGTGTGTGTATGATACATCTGGAGCAGTGGCTGGCAGACAGGGAGAGGTGCTTTCAAGTCATGGTCATGATATTCTTTGGACTAAATCTGTTTCCAGTGTCTATCTGCCTAGTACTCTCCTAGAGGAGAGCACATCTGGGAGAGATGTATGGATGTATCCCCAGAGGAAACCCAGGTGAGGGCTTCTCCCTTCCACTGTCTCATTAATCCTGCATCAGCTGGACTTTATCACTAATGGGGCAGTTACATTTTTCAGTCAAAGGCAAGTCCCCTTTCCCTCTGAAATGGCTGGGCTTTGCTGCAACTGCAGTGGGACAGTTTCTGTGAGGCTACAAAGCTTCTGGTTGGTGATGCTGTCTCTGCTGCCTCGTGTCTTTCGGAAATACGGTAGGAAAATAGCTGATTCCAGGTGGAATGAAAGGGTAGGAAGGGAATGAGAGCAGAATCAACTATAATTTGAAGAAGTCTGGCCTGTTACCAGCCGCTCCTGTAAATTCTGTTTCCCTCCTCCCAGCAGGAACCCAGATAATTTACCTTCTGCTAATAAACACCTGTCCTTTGTTTAATGTTACTTGTGCCATGGGATCCTACCCCAGCACCTGAATTCCCATGTGGATAGCTCTCTAGCTCAGCAAACAAGCTAGTCCAGGAAAACAAGTGGCATACTGATAATAGCATATATTGCAGGAAGCAGCTATCATCTGCTGTCCTGAGCTGTGCTGCTACAGGAACTGTGAAACTCCAGCTGAAGTGGGCTTGTCTGATACCTCTCTGATGTGTATTTTGCTGGTTCTCAGAGCACACTGTGACACTGGAAGGAGAGAAGGGCTTTAAAAGCAAAGTGTTTCATTCCTTCTGATTCTTTTAATCCTCTTTCATCAGGGCACATTCTAACTACCAAAGGGCCTTATTTGAAGCAAAATCACAGGTAGATCTGAGCAAGGCAGGCTTCTGTTTTGTGTGATGAGGTATGGGGATACAAGTCAGAACAGTCTTTTAAATATATCTATTTATGTCTTGTTTGAGGAGCAAGACAAGCAAAGATGGAGATTTTGGAATGATGGCTCTTGAAGAACACATCTGCATCTTACATCGTTAGGGTTGTTGTGTTTAAGCACAAGAGGATCAACAAAATCTTTAGCCAAGATTAAGGCTTCTTTGTGCTAGGTAGCTGCAATCAAAAGCTTCTTGCCTTAGGAAGCTTATAGTCTACAGATACATGAGAGAATAATGGCAGGAGTAAGAGGTCCAGGGAAAGAAATAGTCAGGTTAAGCAGAGAACTGGTCCGTGGCAGACAACAGAACCTGGTCTGGTGCTGGTTCTGTTCAGCCTTGTTGCTACGCCTGACCATAAGCCTGCATCCGTTTCCTTGGTGCAGCGATTTTGCATGCATGAGACGTTTATTTTTAGCCTTTCAAAAGTCTTTTTTGCTTCCCGTCTCTGTCAACCACCCCTCCCTTCTTCGGCCCTGAGGGACCTTAGTTTACCTGGTTGGTCAGATGAACCGTCAGATCATCAGAAGCCGCGTCGTAATTGACACAGGTCAACCGGACGTAACCCTGGGCAAAGAGCAACACGTACGGTGCAGTGCAGGCGATGAGGAGGTAAGAGCGGACATCGAACTTCTTCCCTTCCAGGAGCAGAGGCTGGTGAATATACCTGTCAGAGAAGTATTTCAACACGCGTCACTAACAAGCAGCCATAGTACACGGCGATTCAAAGCTCACGCAAAGCCCCACAGCCAGTTCGTCGCACACAACAGAACTGGTCTCTTTGTCCCTTTTTCCAGCACCGGTTTTAAGGTGGATGGCAGCAGAGGGCGCCTGCAGGAGAGGTTGGAAATGCCAAGAACAGCTCCTTTTGAGAGGGCGAGAAGCTGTTCGAGTCTCAGAGCGGGAGGTAATTAAAGATTTACTAATATTTATTGGATAATATACAAAGTGTATGTCTGAACACAAAGAGCCCTTCATGCAGCACCACTGGTTTTATTGCCAGAGCGATGTGATCTGGGAATTGTTTGCGTTTATCATCAAAGGTTGCTGCATGTCTACAGAAATAACAAGGATATGCTGTTAAAACAATCAATGCTAGCAACAGTTTTCAAAGTAGTATCGAGCTTCATCCTTCAGAGCATAAGCCATGCTAATAGGAATCAAGATGAGATCTAAGATAGGGTCCAACCACTTCTTCCTCCAGCACTGCTGCTTGTGCATGCCAAAGACCACAGATTGGTCTAAGGCCCTTGGTCTGACACGGTCAGGTGGCTGTTGTTCTGCTCCACATACCGGCTGCTGCATAAACACAGTCCAGCCTATTGCAGAAAGCCAGTAACATCATCATTCCAGTTTGCCATTTTACAAATCTCCTGTAGCCTTTTCAATGAGGCCAGCCATTCCTTTGTTATGAAAATAAATGTTTGGATGGATGTAAGCGGAGAATATTGCTTGCTTTGGCTAGGGCAGCTCTTGGAAAGGTTGCTGTGCGCTGTGTTCTCTTGCAAGATACAGATGCCAAGGCAGAATGTCAGGGCAGTGGCACAGGGCCAGCGTGCGGAATTGGTACCATCACTTTGCCAGGACGTGCAGTGATCACTACATGGCAGAACGTGGTTTTGCCATGCCAATACTACAGCGTAGACAGGAGTGTATCACATTGTCATTGCTGACACCTCATGATGATGCCAGGCAATGTCATGCATGTGTGGGCACCTTGAAGTTCTGAGTGCCCTGTGTGCCTAGCTGTGCACACCAAAAGCGGTGTCAAAGGCAGCTGGGAACTGCAGCTCCTAGGATAAATAATGAAAACATCTTTTTTGCATTTCTCTGAAAGTTTTATTCAGTCATCTCAAAGCACTGAAGTAATTTAATTATAATGCATTCCTCAATTGCGGGAGGGACGCTGAGGCGAAGGGCAGTCAAGTGAGTTGTGTAAGACTAAGCAGGTAATGTTCAGTAGCTGAAACTGTTCCCATGATTTCTGCCGCCTTATTTTTCCCTTCCTTTTTATGTTGTTCTGCCACTCTACGAAATGTTCTAGCAGTGGCTGAGAGGGTATATATTCTACAAAGAACCACCTTTGTGGTTCTTTTACTCATGTAAGGAATAAAAAATAAAACCGAACAACCCAAACCAAATATTTTAATGACTGCTAGCTACTGCCTGATGATTGAGGTATAGACTTTTGCAGCATTGAGGCAGAGTGAGGAAGATATTTGTGAGGCTTTAATAGATTGTATGGAACAGATAATGTAGCTTTACCATTTGTAAAATGCTAGCTTTGTATAAGAAGCTGGGATAATACCTAATTTAAATTGCTTTGCACAAGGTTTGGTGTATAGCATTCATGTACAGAGCTGTAGCATCTGGCTTTCTGAAGTCATTCTTAAATTTGCAGACAAAGATAAACTCAAATCTTTCTGATGACAAAGATCTACCTTGAAATGACTGAGGTGCAGATGCAAGACAGGCTAACCAGAGAAATAGCCCCTCTCCCACAAAATGAAATCTCCCAGGCTGATGAGATGCGGTGTAACCACATTAAATAGCTATGGAACAATTCAGCTCTCTGAGGCCAGCGTGCTTAATGAAGCACACAACTCACACATTAATTCCCAGGCTTCAGTCTCTACCTTTGCACGATTCTTGCCTGGGGAACCTTGTGTAGCACCTTCTTACTGAGTCGGTATTCCTCAGTGCTGTGGAGCTCGGCTTGAAGGGTGTTGACAGCAGCTGGATTTTTAAGCAGGAAAATTCCTCGACCTTGGTTAGAGCAACTTGGTTTGCAGATCCAAATCTGTTCTTCTGCAGAGAGAATAAGTCTGTTACAGTAAAGTGTGTGGTATGAAATGCTGATGTGCCCATTAGTGGGCCCTGAGAACTGCTCACTTGAACGTGTGCATATGTATATACATACACATGCATATAGGTATCAATTATTATCACTGTGTGTACTTTTATGAACATTTTAGAGGATCACATAGCTATTTAAATTGGTTGCCACCATGATTAAGATAATTCACCTTTGTAAAGCTCAAAAAAGGCGTTTCTCTCCTCTTTTAAGTCCAGGCGAAAAGATTGTGGGAAGAATTCTTCCATCTTCAGTAACCTATGGGAGAATCAAGTACAAGTTGAAAACCCTGTCCAGCACATTCATTCCTCTGTTACTTTCACAAAGGATGGTTGCAAGCAGAAACTTAAGAAATGGTGCTTTTTCTCCTGCTTGTAGACAGTTGTGTATTTGTTGTATGCAGAGCTGCCTCATTCCACAAGCTTTCAAGAATATATGTTAGCCTTAAGACATTCTTCATATGCTCAGTTTTTTTGAAAACTAGTTGAGAAGACTGCAGGTACAGGATTGCCATTTGATTTTTTGGTAAGTCAAAAATGTAGGAGCAGAAATGGCAATAAGCTTCTCTTACATTTACAGTGTCTATGACACAAGAAGTTGTGGCCTTTGTAGTAGGACGATGTCCCCAAACCAAGGGAATTTTACTGTGACTGTTGTCTTTGGGGGACCTGGCACCCTTACAGCTCCAGATGTAGAAAAAGAAGAAATTCTCTCTGATGTATGTAATTCTGGAAAAAAAGTGGTTTTTTTCTAGTAGATAAGAAAGACATAAAAGCCGATATACTTTATATCCTGTACTGTTATCCATCCAGAAGAAACTGGTCCTTTGTTTATGTGCTCTCACTTTCTGCTGGCGTGTTTCTGGTCAGGGTTCAAAGAGTTGAGAGTTCTTACTTGGAATTAGAGCTCCTGCTGATCTTTTTCATCACCCGCTCTTGCTCTCTCAGGCAGCATAAAAGCCCTATCTTACTGGTGAGGACTCCATTGTTGGGAATCTGATAGAGAAGCTGTTCACCTGCATGAGAAGAAAACAAAAAAAAGCTTACCCTCTTTGTCCCATGCAGCAGAATCTGCAGGATGAAGCTGCCTTTGTTCACTGTGGACTTTCACCAGTTTGCTTTATTTGTTTATTCACAACTCAGAGAGCAGTGAAATCACTTGCTGCAAACACGTTTCTGTCCAACCTTGCAGCGAAACAGACCAACCTGATGGGGCTTCATGGAATAGTGCATCTCTTGCCTGCTCCAAAGGTGCCGTTGCCATCACACCATTCCAGCTGCAGAATTGTGTTGAAACACAGCCTTATCTGCACCGCCATGTATTAGGCCAACTGCTGTAATGGTGCAGCCTGACAAGCAGCCACCACGTTGCCGTCGGAGCTGGCAGGAGGGAAAGGCAGCTGCAGTATGTGGACTGGTAGGGAAGTGGTAACACACTCCCTCTGCTACAGGAGAGGCAGCAGCTCTGTGCCATGATGCTCAGGCTTGCCAGGGCACGGGTCCTGACCAGCTCCCAGAATTAAAAGAATTGCCCCAGAGCTGTGCTCAGGGAGTTTTGTGTTTGTTATACAAAGTACTGCTCGAGGGTGCCGGCCAGAGAAATTGCTGTGGGAGTCCTTGATTTTATGCCTTTCTGGTGGGAAAGCTGGCTGGGCCCTGTGAAGTCAGGATGCACTGATGAGACGAAGAGCAGAGCTCAATTTAAAAAGTTACTTGCTAATACAGTGGAGTAGTTTGGCATGTAGTGACTCTGTTCTTCCTACATAGAGATAGCTGGGCCTGGGATGTGTGGGGTGACCCATCTTGAGCGTGCTTTACTTCTGTCTTCCAGTGCAGCCTTCCTTCTTTTTCTCCTCTGCCCACCTCCACAGTGGGGAGCGTCTCTAAATGTGAGGCACCTTCCGTATGCAAGGCGTAGACTAATCATAGAATCATTAAGGTTGGAAGACCTCCAAGATCATCCAGTCCAACTGTCAACCCATCACCACCGTGCCTGCTAAACCATGTCCGGAGCAGACTGCGTGCTGTGTCCATCCTACTGCAGCTGGTGCTCAAATCTGGAGGAAGGACCACATTTCACTATACTTAGTTCATTGCAATGGTATCTTTTCTCCCAAAGCTGTTTTCTTGGCTAAAACTCTTTCTTTAATCACCATGGCGATCCAGCTTCGATGTCCCCTCTGAGGTCTGCCAAGAAGTTGAGGTTACCTGTTTCTCCTCCCCCCAGATGACCTTCTCTGCCCTGGGAGTCACAAGTCCAGCATTCCCAAGTTTTTCCCACTGCCCTCTCCCACTCAAGGCCCACAGGCACCTCTACCTTCTTTGAAATGGTAATAGGTCTCTCGGCACTTGATTTCACACCATTTCAGTGCATAATCCTCTCTTCTGTTGTCATAGATACGCTGCCAGCCTCTGTTCTGGCAATAGATGCTCACACTGCATATGGAAAACAAAATAACAAAGTAGCCTCCCTTCTATTAATAAATGCTTAGTTAGCTCATATCCCTTGAACTCCTAATAATTTCCTCTGGGAACCTGACCTAACATGCCCAGAAGCTCCTGGGTGGGGGATAAGGTGGGAAGCATTAATTAGAACAGCTGCTAGTGGACCTGCTGGTCTGGACTTGAGGGGGTGGAGGAGTAACTGAGGATGCTAAGAACACTGGGTTCAGCAGCTCTAATGAGAACTCGAATCATTTCAGCAGGGTTTGTCCAATTAGAATGCAGGTGGTACCCACGGTATAGAGATGGTCAGGGTCCAGTCTTAATAAGGAGCCTCTCCGCTGAGGAGTTAGGGAGAGATAACAAGTAATAAGGAGCCTCTCTGCTGAGGAGTTAGGGGAAGATAACAAGCAGCAAGAGAAAAAGCTGTTTGTAGACAAAACTATGGAAACATAGGAAGGAAAGTGCTGTTTGCAGCAGAGATTCTGTGGTGCTTGCTGGTGACAACACCTAGAGAGGAATGCCGGCACGCTGGAGAGAACTCAAAGCAACGAATGGAACTTTCGATCTGACAGTTTTGTTGGGCAGAAATCTCTTCTTACTTTTCGCTCGTTTTATGTTTAGCACAACAGAATGTCGATCAACAACAGCGGTTCCTAGCTCTGGTGATGATGCTGGCAGATTTGCTACATGATGTTGCAGAGTGATTCCTGAACAGCCCCAACAGAGAAACTTTTTGTTAAACAAATAGAGGTTTTTTTTTTCCCTGCAAAGCTATAGTAGTTAGCAACTTTACCACAGGTGGCCTGACGGTGGGTACTTTCCTATCTGAATTATTTTTAAATAGTTCCCCAGGTGTACCACTCCAAAAAGACAGCAAATCAAAGGGAAATTATTTGAGGCCAATGGATACTGGATAATATTGCGTGGCTTCCTGTATGGTTATAGTACTGTTCACATGAGTCTGCTGAGAGGACCTACTTACAGCTCAGCTCCGTTGGATCCACTGATGTAAAAATATGGTCCTGGTCCCATTGGTTCTTTTGGTATCTCTTCTTCTGGCTGTTTTTCATGAGGACATGCCTTACCCTGTGTTTTGTTCTCATTAGACTTGGCTTTGTCAAGGTCCACTTCAGAGTTAGTAGAAGTTGCTGGAAAAGTGGAAATTGAGAAACTTCAGATGACCTGGGATCTTCTCCATAAAATGCACATCTAGAAAGACAGGTGTTACAGGAGAAAGTACTGCCAGGTAAGGGACTGTTTCGATTGGTTTTGTAGCTATCGCTAGGGGCGTTGTCTTAAAGCAATTCAGAAATTATTGCTGCTGTAACCTAGTAGCAGGTACTGCGGAATATTAAATGGAAAAACAGAGGAAATGTAATAAAATATGTAGCAGAAGGGACCATTCCAATCAGCCCTAGTCTGTCAGTGCTAAATGGCATGCTCTAACTTGGCAGACCTCTGCTGCCCGGGACTTTGTCAGACATCTTGTGGCAGCAGGGAAGGAGAGAGCAGGAAGCAAGCAGGCTGGAGTTACCTACTCTTTGGACTGCTCTTTTATCGTTATTTATTATAGTACGCCTTGTGATCGCGTGAGTAAGGACTGCCATCTGAATGACAAAACTCTTTTAAGTGGAGCAAAGGTATCGGTCATTGTTATCTCTCGTATTTTACAAGCACTCGTTTTATGTCTTTGCTGTACTGCGCCTATGAGCACAGGTGCAACCCGCAGCGAAGTGTGTGCCCGCTGTTATTGAATTTCCCAGCAGGCTCCCACACCTGGCTCCGTTTGCTTTGGAATAAAGGGAGCAGACTGCAAACTCTTTGAGGTGGGACTGGCTTGAAGTTTCTACTTCGTGTAGTACTTGGCACCAAAGTGTTCTAACGGTAAAAGCCTGAGTGTTGTCACAGACTGCAGCAGTATCAGTGCTAATCCCTGGACTCCTGCCTTGAATTTCCTCCTTAAACTAAAACCAAACCAAAAGAACATGTTAAACCACCAGTTCAAGCAAGCCAGGGCACAAAGTCCATGACGGAGAGCACTACCTCGTGTAACCAATTGAAATGAGCTTTTTGCACAGTGAATTTCAAGCTGCCTATGACTGGTTCTGTGGAGCCGAGACTACGCTTGCTGGTTGCGATGGGGAGGGCTCTCCAGCAGAGCACGGTGCCTGGTGCTGTGGTCACTGTCTCATTTTGCCATCATAGCCGTCCACGGTTCTGTGGAGCGTAGTCTTGGCTCCACAGAACCAGTCACAAAACATATGGACAAAAACAGAACATATTCTGTCTTCCTCCAGAGGAGCCTGTCATTAGCGACTCAGTCCAATTTTTTGAACAAACTGTTTGAAAGTAGCTCAAAGACAGGGTTGATGCATTATGCATAAGCATCAGGCAAATTAAAAGACATGCAGATAAGTAGTACAGCTCCACTGTTTCCAAGACCCAATGCATTTTATTAAAAGGTTGTACGGCAAAGCGGTACCACCCCTCCAGCTACTGGTATCTTCCACCAGAGAGGCTGATCTCTCCTCTCTGCCTTGGCACGGTGTGTTATAGTGCTGTTCTTGTTACTCTTTGATGTGGGAATGTAAATACTTATTTATCTATTTTTAACATTTAATTGCTCATTCATACCTCCTGTGAGAGCTTTTGGCTCTTTTATCATCTCCCTCCTTGCCTGGATTGCTGAGAAATTAACCAGTTTTAAACAGTCCCGTTTATGCTGAGACACGGACACGTGAAATATCCTGCAATGACTGAAGTGCTGGTAAGGTATTCTTCCATTAGTCTGAACACGTACTTGTCTCTCCCTCTCTAATCTTTATACAGAGACCCAAGGGGTGGGAATCTTTTATCGTCTTTTCTGTCTAATTATGGAATCTCCCAGTATTCAGGATGAACCTTCATTTCACTGAATCTTTTGACATATATTATTTAAGCATGAGTCCACTTACTCTTCATTTGTTTGTGTGTTTTGCATCCTTAGATGGCTGATTATTAAAGAGGTAAGGAGAGACAGAGATGGAGGGGCTTATTCCCGTTGCCTGGTGGCATAAATTTCAGGCAAGGGCCTTTTCACTTGTTTATCAGAGGTGGGATTAGATGCTTGTGTGGACTTGAGCCCTTTGGAAAGAACAGGCAGTGTGGCTTGGCTTGCAGAGAAGAGTGGGTATTTCAGAGGCTGAGTTTGGGCATCTGAACTCAGTTCTACGTCGTCCTGTAAAAGACCCTTTCTCTGTTAAAAAGGTATTCGTGACGGGGAGGAGGGGAGAGCCCTTGGGGAAGCAGTCTTCTAACGCAGCACATAAACTAGCAGCATGAAATTAAACAGTATGATTCCCTTCCAGAGAGCCCCCCCAGAGACTGTCTTCACACCAGCTGCAGCCAGTAAATTACAATGCTTGAGAGAATTTTGAACTCAGCTCATTAATTTCTTTGGGAATTATGTGTCGGCGGTGTCAGTGTTAGAAGCTCCTATCTCAGCTCTGCTTTCAGTGCACACGAGGGTAAACACACTGGCAGGGGTGCAGTCTGCTTGGTGGCATTTGCTACCAAAAGAAAGAAAAAAGCAGAGCTTAGAACACAGAATTTCCTTTTTCCCCTTTCCATGTAAAGGAAGGTTTAACAGAATAGCAGCTGGCTGATTTCTCTAGAATCCAGTTTTAATCTAGCTGAAATTTTCGTTTAAGAAAGCTAAGTGATCTAATCACCATTCTAAAGGCAAGCGTTGCCCTAAAGATTGGCTCTGTATTAGAAAGGTTTTCATCTGAAACAAATGAGTATATTTTTTTTACTGCCAGTGCACAGAGCTGACTTCAACAACAAATATATGAGAAAAGTAATACTGTTGGTTTTGTCACTGAAAGATTTGTGGCATTTCAGCCAAATTATCTCTCCATAAAAAAGTAATGGTTTCTTTTCAGAGGAACTGCTTACTGATAGCTTGTATTTTTCTTCACGTTTTCAACAAAACACTTAAAATGTTAGTATAAAATATTTTCATTTCACTAGATATTTGTTAGCCAATATCAATAATTTTGGTCTTGAATTATTTGAGAAGCAAAGGGATGGGCTTGTATTTTCATGTGGTTTAAATGAAAACAGTGTAAATTATGTGCGATAGGTCTGTAATTTATGCCATAAATCAGCGGCCAGCCCTTTGGCTGGTATGAGAAGATGTAGCTCCCTTGATACTGGCATCAACGGAGAACCTGGTCGAAGGACTCAGCACAATTAATAGCTAAAAACAAGGATACAAAATTCACCTCTGTCTGCTGGTAAGGATCCAGGCTGTTGTTGGGTACTTCCTCGCGTCGTGGATTTGGTGTTACTTTTCCTCTTGGTTGGCACAAAGGCCATCTCAGCCCGGCCTGCGAAAGGAAAGATCAGCATCAGCCACTTTGTCAGGGTAATGAGTGATCTGGAAAAGCTGTAAGACGTATTTTTCTCTTTGTCATCATTTGCTCTATTGATTGTAGCTGCCATTTTTCACCATCTGCAGTTTTTTCATGTCCTCAGAATCTTTATTTTGACACAGCTGTTTAGCTGGGAATACATCGGCTCTGCTTTCTGTCTACAGCTCCTTACGGCTGGTCTCTAGTGATAAGCTTGTGGGTGACTGGGCTGGTGAGCTGAGGGCTGTTGTATCTAATCTTCGTGCCCTTTCTACTTCCTTCCCATGGGTGGCACTCGGTGTAGGTCTTGCGTTGCCTTGTCAATTTGCTGTAACTAGCTGGGTGCTTTCCCCGAGTCTGCTGCTCGTGGTGGAGCAGTGTCCAAGAGCTGTTGTCAGATATATCTGGTGTTCGTGGTCTGTGGCATCGTTGGGCTCCAGTTGTTCAGCCTTGGGATAAAAGACAGGCTTCTTTTTGGGGAGCTTGAAAGCCAAGACCTGTTTTTGTCAATGGATATGAAAACAATAAATGAGATATTCTATCTGGAGACAGCAACCATAATCCCAAATAATTGTTGGACGTAGGATAGGCAGGATATTTTTAGCCAGTTTCATGCTTGGAATAGTTGTGAAAAAGGACTCATTCAGAGTCAAGACTGCAACTTTTGTAGGAAGGATGCTTCACTTGGAAAGCATAGGGCAACTGAAACATCAGCTAGAATTAGAGAGGGAAATACATATTTGCTACTTTTACTTACAAGCAAAAGTAACAGTCTAAGAACACCAAAGAAATGGAGCATACATACTGAGAAGTTTAAAGTTGGTAAGGGGAACAAATATAAAAGTGCTAGTTACTGTAAATATTCTTATGTAGGAAGATATAATGCAGTAAGGTAAATTATAAAGCTGAGCTGTTGAGTTTACAGTTAGATATATTTAAAGCATATTTCCTGTTGAAGACTGTCCTCCCCCGGAGTGATTTGTTGGAGTGGGTGGGCAGGGAAGGCAGGCAAGCATCTCGGTGTCACTGATCCATCGTGTCTGTGTCGAAAGCGTCACAGTGCCAGTTCCCCCTTCTGCAAGTCTGAGTAAGAGCTGCGTAACTGAGTGGGGCTGGAATTCTCATTTTGTAGAGCAGTCAAAGACTGACTGTTCAACTCCGTCTGAGTGGAGTTTTTTCAGCTGGAGGCCAAAGATCCCTGCAGTTTCCCATGACATGACAGCTTAAAGAAAAAGAAGCTGTCTCAAAAAAATTGGAGGTTTAGCGAAAGGCAGGTTTTGTGGAACCTCGAGACACCTGCCTTTCGCTAAACCTCAGTCTGGCAAAGCCACGAGGGGAATTAGAGGAGAAAAGATTCTTTCAGACTCCCAAGGAAGGGGGCTTGGCATGATACACAGTAGCTGCCACCCAAAAGGGTCTGGCAGAGGGCTCTTGCCAGATGGTAAGATGAAGCTCTCAGATCCCCTGAGGAGTGACAGGGAATAGGAAGCTGTTCCTCTAACCACACTCTCGCCCTCAGACCAGGACGCATCCTGACAGGGAAAGAACTGCCGAGAGTTTTTAAAGCAGGGGTTTGCTAGGCTTAGGTTAGGGTCGTGACTCCAGCAAAGGCTGCTCTGTGTGGAGCTGTAGAGGAAGAGGGAACCTGTGGAGGGGGAGCAGGGATGGTGCGTGGTGTTTCGTGTTCAGGTAGGTTTCTCTTTGCTAGTCCAGTTGCGGGAAGGAACCTTGCAGTGCTTTCTCCCACACTCGAAGTGCACAGGTCAGGAAAGAAGTGAGGCTCAGGCATGTAATTGAAAAACACGCGTGAAGAAATCCTCATCGTGCTGAGGATATGCTGAGTTTAACGTTTCTCTTTCAGTTGTCCCTGATGTGATGTCAAGCATCAAAAGCAGAAATCTTCCTCTCAGGCAAAAACAGCTCTTCCATTCTGCTGGCAATCTGCTGTTTGCTTGTGTCTTATCCCAGGCTCTTCCTGTAGCTTCGTTTCAGGAGAAGTGCTGCTCAGAAGTTTCTCTTCTCATGTAGCTGAGCACTCACCCATCGCTTCCCTGTGAGGCTGAAGGACTCGAATGGAGCAAATAACTGCTCGTGGGGAATTAATGCACCCAGTGGCCTCACAGCTTGTGTGTGCCTTTACACCCAGCTACCAAGTTGTTGTTTTACACACTCTCCAGGCAAAATAAAAGGACTGAAAAACAGTAGAAGTCTGTAGTAAGTGAAAAGCCTCCTCCTTTTATGTCTGTTGAATGATGTGTGTCTCTGTAGCACCTTCTTAGTTACAGTGGTCGCTGGTGGTAATAAGGAGGTGGTGCTGCTGTATCTAGAATGTATTGTAAAGTCTTTTGTATCAAAGAACAACATTTTAGGCATCGTCTTGTTTGTCTGGAGAGGTGATTATTCTGCAACAACTCGACAAAACAGTTGAGTGTTTTTAGCAAAGTGTATCTGATGACAGCAGGTTGCCCAGTTTTGGTGGGCTGATGAGATCTCAGAGAAGAGGCTTTGAGGATTTGCCAAGTCCTATTTGGAGTGACGACTTGGAACATTCACTCAAAATATCACAATAGGGATGCAAATAGCTGTTTAGCTTATAAGTTGGCACTGCTGTCATTAGATGACATAAAATGGCTTCAGCATCTCACTGATAAATCACTCTGTACCATGTATTCGCGGAGATTAGAGAGGCATTCTGTGCAACCACAGCTTCTTGCCTTTTAGCCCCTGCTTTCAGGGGCTAGAATGATATCTTAAGCTAACAAAAAATAATGGAAATTCTAACCTTTGCTTGGCAGTTTCTAAACACTTTAGCAGAGCTTTAACTGGTCCCTCCCCTGCCTTCAGTTCAGAGAACTTGCACTTGACTTCTAGTCAGGCCATAAACAGCTCTAAAGCAGCAAACCGTCCTGTGATGGAGCAGGTTTGCGCTCTGGAAGAGCACAGACCGCCTTATTTCATGGACTGAGGAAAGGTGGATTCGCAGCAGCAAGCTGGCGGCTCAGAAACCCAGCCTGCTGCTGCTTTACGTATCGAGATTCCGCTGCGCCTGGCTGGGAGGGTCAGCCGGCCTTCAGCGCTGCAAACACAGGCCGATCCCCTAGCAACGGCTGCCTGGCAACTGCTGGTAATCACACAAGGCGTTCTGAGGCGAAAAATGCCAAGGGATTCCCACAAATGTGTGTGCTTTTAGATAAAGCTGTCCAACGGCAGCGTTAGCGGAGGGCTGCTGAGCGAGTCGGCGCGTGTGTATCGGAGTAGAATTGCGTAACAGAACACGAGGAAAACCAGTTCTCGGCGCGTCTGCTGGCTGGCGTATTTCTGCTCACTCTTCTGTGGCTTTGCTCAACTCTTCTAAAGGTCAGGCTTCCCCTCGGCCTGAGACACCCTTGCCGCTTGCGCTGCTCCGAGTAGCAAACCGGAAAGTCCGATTTCATTCTGGCCAGTGCACAATCACCACTAGGACAGCAGATTAAAGACCTGAAAATACATCCTTTGTCTGTAATGTAGTTTTCCTTTCTGAGGCAGAGTTTGCGTAGCTCAGTGCTTTGTTAATGCTGAGTGCTGGAGTCAGCCCAGTGCAGCGTGCAGTTAAATTCCCCGAGACCAAATCGAATTGTGAAAACTGGTAAGAGGGCAAAATTACCATTCTAAATCCTTGTAAGTCCTTTGTTTCTTTAGCAAATGGAGGTAAATCCTTCTGCAAAGTGCTGAAGAGCCCCTTGGAGGCCAAGGGCAGCTCCTGTGGCAGCCCTTGAGAGCCGACCAAAACTGCTCCGTGCGAAGGTGAGCTCTGCTTCAGCAGATGTATCTGTATCTGTAGATATCTGTATCTAGCACTAGAAGTGGATCTGCAGAGAGAGGGAGTACACCTTTTCCATAATGTGTGCACTGTGGACACCAGCCCTTCGGGGCCATCCCTTACTGGTGGGACAGGGTGAGTGCCCACCCTGGTTCAGCTCTGTCCAAACAGACTCCAGTCCGTCAGCTCAGAGACCACCCAAGCGTTGGGCCAAAGCATGCTGAGGAGGAACAACCATGCTATTTCTGTGAAAATTGCGTGCCAGCTGTGACCAAAAGCACACCTGCAAACTCACCTGTAGCCATTAAAAAAGGCAGTGGTGACACTGATACAAAATGACACTGATTTATATAAAAGACATAAATTCAAACTTATTTCCAAAAGGGGGAATAAGCTAAAGATAGTGTGAGATAGCTGCCAAATACAGAGATTTCTCTTAGGAGACTCCCTATAATTAGTTAGTGAATCCCTTGGGTAGTTTTACTGTGTCACTAAGCTGCAGGTACTGGTGAGCTGAGCCTACAATAACCCAGGGATTAACTGGGTGGAAAGGAAAAGAAAGAAGAGGAGAGGAGAGAGTCCTGCATTCCGCTCTTCATTCCAACCCTCATCAGGGCCTACCTGTGTTTCCGGGAGTCTGAGAATGCTGGGATAAGTATGGAAAAGGAACAACTCTATGGTTTTAGGTGCTTCTCAAAAATGACGTTCTAACCAAATGGAGTGCATCCATTGCCAGTTTTATGACTAAATGAACCATTTTATGACTATGACAAATCACTATTTCTATAGGAGCCTCTCCTCCCTCACATTTTTGTTTTTATTAGGCCATGAATTATCCGAGTGCAGTGAAAAGTGGCTAAAACAATGGGACCTTGATTTTTTCAGGCAGCCGCTTTGTGCTATCAAACTAGCTATAGGGAAGGATTTTGACACTTATGGAGCCTTAGTCAAAAATATGAAGATAGGAAGGCCTGTTTATGTATCCTTAAATTCCTCTCTCTGTATCGATTTTTCTGTCCTTCAGATGCAGGAACAAAACATAACGTGGGTTTTTTTGTGACCTCACCTGGATATGCACAAAGAGAGCAGGTCATCTCCAGGGTTAACATCAGAAGATAAAGCTTGGACAGGTCTGCATTTACTGCCAGGCTTTCACGCTTCCGACTGCAGAAACAACACTTCAATTATTGGCCTACCCATAAAACTTCTTCCATGTCTGCCAGCAGCACCCGAGATGCTGAAATCTCCGTTCCCTTCCAGGGAACGCAGACAGCTCCTCGCGAGTAAAACTACAAGGGAGGAAGAAGTAAATATACGTTTACTCCAGCAGTAAATGTATGTTTTCTTACGTGGTAACTCCCTCACCCTCAGAAAGGATGAGAACAGTTGATGGAAGGTGGAATTTGGCTTCGATTCAACCTTTCTCTGGGCTGGCCCAGCATCCTCCAATGTGGATGTGCCAAGCCAGCGTCAGTACGCTGGCACTCCTTGCCGGCGGTCACGGTGACCTTCAAGAACATTCTCTGTATTTTCCTGTTCGTGCACAATGCCTCTGCTCGGCTCCAGCGCTCACGCAGAGCCCGTCGGGATCCTGTCCTTGCCTCACCTTCAACCTTCCTGGATTACCTCTCATGGCCAACCTACCCAAGCTGATCTCTCTGGTCATATGGGGAACAGCACGGAGTGGGAGGACGCGGTGTTGCAACCTGCGGCACAGCAAATACTTTCAGCAAACGTTACACCCTCTAGGAAATCTTGCCCAATTGTTGGAGAAGGGGAGAGGCTGACGGTGAGAGAGTTACAAGAGACATTTTATTCACCTGAGACGTTCACATGCGCGGCTCCAGTTTTCCTCTGCGTGCAGTGAAATGAGACTTTCCTTAGAGAATTACCAGAGAGACTGAACTACACATTTGCCCTGTGTTTTCAGATCCCAACTCAGGCTATTTTAAATGCACGTGGGACACCTTTTCAGTTTGGGTCTCTAGTGCTAAGCACGTAATTCAAAGAATGCTGCGAGTTTTCCTTCGGATGGGAGGAGGCAGGGAGGGGGAAGGAGCATTCATCACCTCTCCCTCTTCCACCACCAGTTTACATGGCACCTGCAAGAGAGCAAGCGGCCTTTAAAAATCTGAGTTTTGCACAACTTGGCCAAAAGGTTTAAAAGTCACTAGAGTAAGAAATGACAAAGTGGCTCTTTAATCCTTGTTATCTTGGAAAATCAGGCTCAATAGATAACACCCAACGGGAAAGAATGTGGGCTGCCAACCCAGGTACAGCGCATGTTTAATTACAGAATCACAGACTGTTAGGGGTTGGAGGGGACCTCTGTGAGTCATCTAGTCCAACCCCCATGATATTAATTAATAATTAATAATAATTACTAATTCGAGGTAGTTCTTCTGTCAAAGAGTTTCTGTGACTTGGTTAGCCATAGAAGCAGCATTTGAGTCCTCTGTTTTGGGAATCAGACAGCGGGGCAGCTTGCTGCTGCTTTTGGGCTGTTTTTTAAGTGTATAAAGTTGGAATGTTTGGATATGAAAGGCCCATTTGCCATTTCTGAAAGACTTATGGGATCCATACAAAATACACATATAACAAACTAGTCCCTTGACTATGAAATATATCAAGATTTATATAATAAATATATTCTCACTACAGAATATACAATAAGGTTAGAATTCTTTTTCAAGGTTCTCATGAAATCCAAGCTCAAAAAGCAAGGAGCGGTGTATAAAACAAAAACCAGTAAAAACTCAAACTTTAAGCCACAGAAAGATCCTTTAAAAAAATAAACGTTCTATATCGTTACTTAGGCAGAACCTCAAAGCGAGCAGCTGAGCCTTGCAATTTCAGCAGCCAGGAACACAAAACAGAGAGCTCACGTCACGCATCGACTGCAGGTAGAAAAGAGAGCAGGTTGCAGAGGGTCTGCGTTGTTCTCAGTTTTTCTAACCACCTCATGGATGGATTTCACAAAGCATACTGTGGAAGGGAGCGAGCTACATAAACACGTGGTTATATTTTATTGCTGAAGAAACCCAATCTTAGCTTTACTGCAGGAATATTATGCTTTTTGATGCTTGTCTTGTAAATAAATGTAATTTGAGGATGGAAAACTACTGTTCCAGTGGCTTAGGAGAGACATCTTAGCAGCTCCTGGTCCAGGGGAGCAGCACGATTCCATCCAAAAACCAGTGCTTGGGGCTGGGATCAGCACGGCCGGGGCTGGCAGTAATTCCCAAAGCACCTCTGGAGCTGAGACGAGGTCAATTCCAATGCGGTTTATTTTTTTTTTCCTAGCTTGGCATTGCTATTTTCTAACAGCAGCAGTGTGTTTTACAGAGCATGTTTTTAGAGCACTGCTGGGGAGGGAGAAACCCACCTCGTGCCAAAAGCCAGGACGGACTACGCGCAGCCATGTACCAGTGTTCTCTGGAGCGTGCAGCAGGGCTGTAAGGGTCAGAAAGCATCATGTCCCCTTGGTTCTGCAAGAAAGCCACCATGAGAGACGAGGAAACTCATATACTGTTCTAGATTTTTGTTTTCTTACCTATATGATGGAAAAAAACATATTTACATGTTGTAGACTTTAACAATAATGGATAATTATAAATTGCTTTGAAATTAAACAGCGCATACTTGGGCCTCCCAGTAGAGAGTTGCGTGGTCCCCACCCAGAATCCTGCTGCAGTCACGGCGTGTGGAGGTTTGATTTCAGTACCAGAGGGAAAGTAACAGGCAGCAGCACAGCGTGTACCGGCTTTCCCAGAGCGGCTTATCAGTCTAGCCCTGTCCCTCACTGCGCCGCAGGCATGCAGGCCACGGCCCCATGGCCATTAATGATTAAGCCCAAATTCTGAAACAAAGCTGTGCGGTTAGGAGAAGACAAAAAAAAAAAGATTCAAACATGAAAAGCAAGTTTTTTTGGCTGGCTGCTGTCATAGTTTTGTACTGAGGCCGCTCAAAACCACCCTACGGCTGTGGGAGGCTGAGCACAAGTTCTGATTTTACTCACAGGAGATCGAATCACCTCTGACTTCGTTGGCTCCAGTTTCCTACCCGGATAGCCGACTTCCAGAGCCTGTAGGAAATTCGGGACAAACCTGAGCAGGAGTAGTAGTTGTGGAGGAAAAACGTCATCTTGTTTTGCTGCTTTTTTTTAAGATAAACTACTGCTAAGGTGTTGCTGCAGCAGAGGGTCACCACGCTATTCAAAGTTCCCTCCCGTTTGCCTGTGCTTGCTCTGGTCTCTCGATTTATATGGCCAAACTTCAGAGAAAGAGCGAGAGTGAAATTCCATTTCATGGTGGGGTGAAGCCACTATAAAACAGCCACCTGGACTGATTTCCCTATCAGATTGATGCAGGTTCTCAAATCAGTGGTGGTGTTTTCAAAGGTCGTGGGGTGCTGAGCACCCAAAGCCCATTGAATTCCGGTTTGATTTGGGCACGTTGCTGCCTTGGCCCTTTTGACGGCAGCCGTGCGTTCCCCGGTGCGGTGTGCACCCCTGTGAAGCTCGGCAGCCGCGCTGGCCATGCTGACCTTCCCTGAGACACTGGTGCTGTCAGCACTGCCCGCAGAGAGCCAGTCTGGGGGGGTGAGGGAGACTGCAGACCCAGAGCCGTCCCTGTTTATGCTGAGCTCAATACTTTTACCTCCCTAGATGAGTTTCGGCGTTCTTTTATTTACTGCGGGATTTTCTTTGGGTGTTTCATTTCATGTGCCGCTTCGGGAGACTCTCAAAAGCTTTCTAAGTACAAAAACCATGGCTTGGCGGGACTTTTCCTGAGACTAAATGAATTTCTCGTTGCTGTAGCAGTCAGGCTAACAGCGTCGTCTTTCAGAAACACCCGTGCTTCGTTTCAGACTCCGCAGCCGCTCAAGCCCGGACCTGTCTCTCGGATGCCTGGCGGACTCTGAAGCGATGCCAGCGAGCCGGGACGCTCCACCCGCAGCCTGCCCTCCTCGGGAAGGCAAGAGGGGTGCCCAGCTGCTCCCGGAATGGAGTTCTGGTGAGAGCTGATGTTCCAGTGGTCTGAGGGCAAACTATGGCAGTCGTTTCGGCAGGGTTTTATGGCTTTTTCTCAGGTTGTTATGGGGCGTGTGTCGTTCTGGTTATTCCTTTCTGTACCCTGTGGGCTCTTCAAACCCTGACGGGGCCCCGGCTGTTGCTGGGAGTTACTGGCAGTGTGCTGCAGTTCAAAGAAGCGGTTGTTTACTGTATCAGATGGGGCCAATTTTTCATGCATGTTGTCAATCATGTTTTGCATAAACTGCAAAGACCATCCCACGGAGCCGTGCTGCTAGCTATTTTTATTTTTTCCTTATGGAGAGCAACCCAGCAAACGTCACCGTTTGTTTGCCATTTGTGAACTGTTTACACTGCCCACCTGTAGCTTCAGATGAGGAAAGGTTCCCTGGCAGTGCCCCAGAGCCTGGCTTCTCTTTTGAGATACTCCATTAGCATCTACCAGTTCAACTCCTTGTAAAGTAAGTGGACAGTGTAGGCTCGGCTGACGGGACCCTCACTTCACCCTGGTCACTAAATAGCAATAAAAGGCCATTGTGATTTTGGCAACATCAACCTGGAATAGATGTGGACTACTCTCTTAAGAAATGGCTATACATTTTCGAGCTACATGCAGATGCAGCCTGTAAATTCTATTTTTAAAAATATTCAGTATTCTGGTGGCTTTTTCCAGACAGAGCTACCTTCTGTTCCATCAGCTACCTGCACCAAATACTTGTCCCTTACTGGAAAGGCAGAGTCTGCTGTGAATAACTGCTGAGCTTGGTGGCAGATTAACTTGATTTATAAAGTTAATGAAAAGGCCCTGAAGGGCTGGTGAGGTGTCACGAAGCGTCTGACGGTTGCAGCGCTGGCCTTGAATGGCCTCACCGAGATCGACTCTGTTGGTACTGAAAGGATGATTAACTCTGCGTTTCATTTCCACAGAAACAGGATCTCCTGGCTGCTTGTGCAGGGTTTCCGCAGAGAAATGCACCTCTCAGTGTGAACAGAAATGGGTAAAACTATCCACATACACAGTTAGAATCAGAGTTGACCTCTCAAGTTGAGCCTATAGCAAAAATAGATTTTTGCAGGATCAGCAGTGGTTGGACAATAGTACCTGTGAAGAGAAGTAGCTGAATTTAGTAACAGTCAATCAGAGCAAGCCACTGGAGACATCAACCTGAAAAAGACTGGGATATTCTCAGAAAAAACAGGGACACGGCAGGCTCACACCCACATTTCTCTGAAACCCCAAAAATATGCCACGTACAGTATTTATATGCAGAGCCTTTGCAGATGGGGAACTTTCATCCAGGATTTAGTTCAGACTGAAACCAGAAAAAGCTTCCAAACTGTTCAAAAACCAGATTCCCAGTGGCTGCTTAAAAACCACATTCCTGGTGGCTGGAATTTTGAGAGCTTAAGCAAAGCTGCTTTAATTTTTGTAACCACAAGCAAACGTAAAACCTCTGCGTTACAGACGCTGCCGACAGTTGGGGGCCAGCTCTAGGACAGCGATCACAGCCAGCGTTAGGAGTCCAGAAGCGTCGTGGGAGTCCCGCTCCGCTCGGAACCTGCCCAGCTGCTGCTCTGCGTGGTGCTGAGGGCTTCCAGGTAAGAAACGCGTCTGGCTTCACCCGGTCAGATCTGCTGCTGCAGCGGCTTGGAGCTGCAGCGTCATCTCGTAGTGCAAACATGGCGAGGGAGCGGGGCCCCGGGGTGTTTGCAGGGGGCTTCGCTGCCTGGCCGGGTCCCTCGGCGCGTGGTGCCCGTTCCTGGCTCCATCTCATGCCCAGCTTCCCCCTCCAGCACCGCGCACGGGCTCCTTCTCCTGCCCGGGGGAAAGTGGGGTGTCGGGGAGCAGCAGGCGTTTCCCCGGTCTGCTTCGTTTTCCTGCTCTGTTCTAGAGCAAGCGCTGGCGTTGGTATGGGTGAGTGCTGGGAGGCTGGGAAGAGGAGCGGGGAGTAAATCCCTCACCATTTAGGAGTTTGCGAACTCGGGATTGTACGGTTTGATTGTTTGACTCTTTCGCTGTTATCCCCAATGTTGTACCATAACTGTTACCAATAAAAGAAAAAACGAAATGATGACATTGTGGTACACCCCACACTACACCTCCGGTCTCCGTGGTACGTAGGGACTATATTGGGCACTCGAGATCATGACGCGTTGCATACCAAATTGAGACAAATCTACCGGACTTGACTCCAGGTGGACGGGCCACCTTTACTTAACCCAGAAAAGGAACATGTATAAATCTTGTATATGTTCAATAACTAGCTGCCAAATTAGTGTAATATTGAAAACAGAACAATACAAAGAGCTGCGTTCAGCTCTGGAGCCCTCAGCACAAGAAGGACATGGAACTGTTGGAGCGGGTCCAAAGGAGGGCTACAAAAATGATCCGAGGGCTGGAGCACCTCTCCTATGAGGAGAGGCTG
>Ga0065711_1026287_pt1 | contig 80869 bp, 51 predicted proteins | sample Hoacrofraction12_FD_59098 | JGI IMG/M metagenome (GOLD analysis project Ga0065711, IMG submission 59098) | Hoatzin crop microbial communities from Cojedes, Venezuela - Epithelial fraction 12 v2 (version 2) | ecosystem: Host-associated > Birds > Digestive system > Esophagus > Crop | place...
GCAATGGGCACAAACTGAAGCAGAGGAAGTTCCGTCTGAACATGAGGAAGAACTTCTTCCCTCTGAGGGTGACGGAGCACTGGAACAGGCTGCCCAGGGAGGTGGTGGAGCCTCCTTCTCTGGAAATATTCAAGACCCACCTGGACAAGGTCCTGTGCAGCCTGCTCTGGGTGACCCTGCTTTGGCAGGAGAGTTGGACTAGATGACCCAGAGAGGTCCCTTCCAACCCCTACCATTCTGTGATTCTGTGATTCTGTGAAAAAAAAACCCAAAACAACTACTATTTACACATCTGGTGGGAACAGTGGTGTTAATCACAACCACATTTTCTGGAAATGTCACCCCATTTTATCCAACTGCCTGGGCAAACTTGTACGGTGAGAAACAGCAAAGGGTATTCCTTTGCTATTGTGAGACATTTAGGGGAGTTTTCTTGAGCAGCCCTACTGCCTCAGCGGGAGGGACCCGAAACTTGGAATTTAGCAAGGAAATAAGCTCCAGTCATACAAGGACTAACGCACGCATTTCATTTTTCGTGGTCTGGTGAAATTTGTTTTCATTTTGGCTGCCTGACAGAGGCTTTAAAAATATATGTGCATACTTCATTTCTTCATGCTAATTTTTAATCTACTGTAACAATTTTTTATTCTATGAGAACAGTTTCAGCTAATGACCTTCCAGCCTTCTCTTGGCACTGCTGCCATGGCTGTAGGTCGAGAGGAATTCCTCCTGCTGTCAGCGGTCTCCCCATGATCTTCTAGCTCTGGATGTGTGTGCAGAGAAAACCGGTTGGAATATCTCAGACAGTGGGACAGCGAACATGAACCCAATGGGAAGCCTAATGTGCTGGAAGTTGGTGTATGCCAGAGTTAATGTCTTTTAATTCCTGATTTTTGACAGCTTGAAAAGGTTTGGATGTTGGGCAGGCTTGGAGTTTAAGCAGAGGGTATAAAGGTATTTGGATCTTGTACACAGAGGGATAAAACTCTGTAAGGAAGGGGTCCAGACCTAACCTGGTGAATAACCACTTCAAAGAGGATATTAGGAATCAGCAAAGGGGGTAGAAGGAATGGAAAAAAAGGATTAATCAAAGAAAACTACGTCTTAGAATTTAGGAAGTATAAAAAGGGAAATGTGCCAGAAGCAAAGCCGAGTTAGACCTCATAAAGGAAATTAAAACAAATAGAAAAATGTTCTTCAGGCATCATACCAGGAGACCAAGGAAAGAAGAGGTAGGGGTGAAGAAAGGCGACACAAATGAATGCATAATATATAGTGGAAATGTACATAGAGGAAATGAATGCATGGAGATAGAAATTATCTCATCCGAGTGGAACAAATCATATAGATCATAATGTGATGCTAATTTGGACTACATGTTTGTTGTAAGTCCCTTTCAACTGAAATGTTCTGATTTCTGACCCAGACAGCCTATCAAGATAGTATCTGGCTGTGTCACAGCATCGCTGCAGGAGCAACACAACAGCATTTGAGAACAGGAAAAATTACTCCACCATTTAAAAAGAGGAAAAATTATCTAAGTCAGAGCCAAATAAAATACAAGACTTTTGGATAAATTTAGCAGGGAAGAGTAATACCAGACATGATGGCAGATAGAAATGGGCTAAAATACAGTGTGAATTTGCTGAAGGTGCTAGAGTATCCTGATGGCTTTGTAAGGTAACTAGTTTTCTAAACAGAAAAGATAGTAGATCTATTCTCTCTGGCAATGAATAAGTATAGGCCAGGAATTAGAAGAAAATATTTAACCATCAGAGGAATGAGGTCCTGGTACATCTTTCCTACAGACCTGGCAAGGGCAAACAAATGCCTTGTAAGGTAACAGTCAATCCATTCAGAAAAAGGATCACATTCTCCCTCCCCCCCCCCGCCCCAACAGCACAGATCCCTAAATATATCCTTCTAAGCATATACCATCAATATTTTGGGCTGTTGCTTCTTGGTGCTAAAGCTCACTACCATAGATTTGGAGCCTGTGTCTTCGTTTGCCCTCTCATCTGCTTTTTTAAGGTCTGTTCTTTTCTGCTGTTCTTAACGAGCAGTGAGACAGCAGTGCTGCCTGCACCCGCACCCACTGCCTCCCACAGCCAGGGCCTGATCCACAGCGGTGGGAACTTTCCGTTGATTGCTGTGGCATTTGGATCAGGCTTGTGGAGGAAGACAAAAATACTCCATATTTCAGAAGAACATTCTATTTTGAGGTGAATAGCTAAGCTTTTCCTTTAAACGGGAAGATAATCAGAGCCATATTTCAAAAGCCAGCTTTGAATCTGTGCTTGCAAACGCCTTTCTCGCAGTCCAGTCCCTATATCGCCACTGTGTAGCTACCCAGGCTAAGCCAAGGGCAAACAGACCTTATGCTTCGGTGATCAGATGAAGGTCAGTCCCCGTGACATTTTATCTTGTGTAATTGAGCAGATACACGGAGGAGGTGAAATATTGCAGTCTTTTGAAGCCTGAACAATCAGCTTGTGCCAAAGGTAGGATTAACGGATCATTAAGTGCATTTTGCCCTGGAAAATCCCACCATCCTTTTGCAGCTGGGACACTTGGCTGCCAGAAAAGTTCTTCTGCAGGAAAGTTTCTAAAGAAAAAACTGGCAAAGTGGCTGGGTTAGCTCTGTCATTGCTAGAGGTACATTTTCTGCATGGGAATTCAGGGGCTTTTGGAAAAAATCGACCACATTCTTGCCTTTATCCTGCAGCAGAAAATTTTCAGGCTTCAGGGCTGTCAAACTCGTAGTTTCCAGAGTATGTTAACCCCTGAAGTAGGATTTGTTTGGCCGATGAACTGGGAGTTTCCCGAGTTCTGGCAGTGGGTGTGATTCTGACAGCCTCTCTGTAGGTGGTGCTGCAAGGCAGCGAGATGGGAGTAGGACTCGCCTAAGCTATTTTTAAAATGCAGTCCTTTGGTTCCTTTGGTTTCTTAACCAGCTCTCGGTATTCCAACTCTCTTAAAAGAAAGTTAGACGTAGTTGCCCGTAATTTCTTCATTTTGACGATCTACAATCTGAATGCACCTATTGGAAATATAAACAGAGGAGAACTGTTATTTTCTCTGGGTTTGAACTGCTGGCTTTATGTACTCTTCCTCGAAAACTGCAGTTGAACAAACTGTCTTTTCATATTGATCTAACTTTACCAGAATTTTAACAGCAGACTGTAGAATCTAATGAATTACAGAAGAACATCTGAAAAAGAATAATAAGTTGGTCACAAGGATACCTTAAGTAATGGATGGTTAAATTATAAAGAGAAGGACATTCACATCTCTAAGTGGGCTCTGTCCTCTTTTGCTCTACACTCAGAAATTGCCTTGCTTTCAGCTGCTTTTCTGCACCCTGAAAAATGGTAGAATGGATCCTGCAAGTGTGTCTGTATTCCTCCCCTGCTACTGAAATACAATCAGTCCAGGTGGAATGAAGTCTTACTTCAAGCTGGGTAGGCAGTGAAGACTGCTGTGTCTGTTTGGAGGGCCGGGAGGAATTTTTTAATCAAAATTCAGCTGAAAAAATTTGGTGTTTATAGGCAGACATACTTCACATACATAATTAGACAGGCAACCTTGTTCAAAGGCAGATGTGAGAGTTAACAGTCTATGAGCTCATACCCCAGTCTCATGACAGGCTAATAATGCCTGTGGTACCCAAACAATGGAACAAATTTGTCATCTAATATTGTGCAAAATTCCTTTCCTCAGCTGGGCACTACATTAAATCTTCTGTGTCACCATGGTGCTAGGTCACCTCTGCAGCAAAGATAAAAGATTGCTCATTGTAGGCATTTATATCTCTGCTTATCCTAATTACCTCTCCAGTAGTCATGTGAAGATATTCCATATTTAAATTGGTGTGTCCAATGTAAAAATTTGTTACTGGTCTCTTTCTTGTAAGATATATATCCAAAGATTTTAGATGAAGATGGGATACCCAGCTATCACGGATGTATGCTTTAGCTGAGCAAAAGTTGTGGGGCTGGATGAACAGCAGCGGGGTTAGATGTTTATCCACAGAAATAGCAGTGTGAATTCAAGATGTTTCTGCCCCCTCGCTGTTTGCTGTTGACCGTGGCAATGACGTTACCCTGCAATTTAACTAGCACAGTACGCTCCGTGAGTGCTTCTCTTGTGCTTTAGTGCAAGCCGAACAGTTTAGCTACTAATATAGCAGCTTTCCTTGAGAGGTCAAGCCACCGCAGCTGACACGCTGGAGTGCTGAGGGCAGTTAGCTCCAAGTCACTCTGCAAGCCCACATTCGAGGGCTGAACGCTACCGTGTCTGGAGTAAGAGAGGAGGAAAATGTGTTGTTTGCTTGCTGTGGCAGAGTCCCACAGTACTTCAAGTACATCTGTATATGAAAAGACTGTAATCAAAACAAGTAGACAAGGGAAATAGTATTATTCCTTTTTTAGAGATGAGGAACGAAGCCATGAAGAAATTCAGAGAGCAGTTCCCCTGCAGATATGCATAATGTAAGAACTGGCAAAAAACCACAGGATTCATCATTACTGCCATTCTACAGATGGAAAAACCAAGTCACAGAACAACAGTGGCTCGCTCAAGGTCATACAGGGTGTTTATAGCAAACCCAGGACCTGAATCTGGAGCTGCTGAGTCCTGGTCAGCATTTTTCCCAAGGGAATCATAGATAATATTAATGTCAATATTTTCCCAACAGCAGCAGAATTTCAGAAAGAGGAGGAAAACTGTTCCAGAAAAAGATGCCTGTGCTTGTGTCAGAAAAAGAAACTTAGACTCCAGTATCCCCAGCAACTCATACCTATGTTCTTGTTATCCTAATTAGTGGCAATGTTCCACTTCCAGAAGGTTTTATCTCTTTAAATTAGGTGGTGTTTTTTTCAACTAATAAAATTAGAGAAGGCAATTCAGAAAGATGTATTACAGTAGATCACACACTGGCATTCATTCCAGCAATAACAACTGTTATCAAAGAAAGATCTTTTTCAAATACGTAGGAAACAAGTCAGGCTAATAAAGACATGAACAGGTTTTTGCACATTACAATGTAAAAATAATAAATGATATACTGAAATAAATCTAGTCAGAAAGTCTGCATAATGACTATTATCTTGCACAGACGTAGTCTGACTCTGCTTTATTATGAATAGCATTTAGCCATAAATCATTCTGAAACAAGAGGGAAAGAAGGCATGACCCTGCTAATTTCGATGGCATTTGGGAGCAGCAGAGGGCACAAAAGAGCAGATTCCTACTTCACAAATCTTTGCTTTTGTGGCCTGGATATTCCTGTACAATCAGGAACTGTAAATACTGATTTTTCTTAATGAACTGGTGCCAAGTGGCTAGCAAGTGGGTATTCTCTAAAGAAGGAATCATAGATATCCAGGCTGGTTTTCAGTCACTTAGAACTGCTGCTTGCAGCTGACATATTATGCCAAGATAGTGCAGTACATGGTGTTTATTGCTATTCTCAGAGGTGCTTAAAAATGGGAAATGCTAGAATCTGAGATAAGTACAAAGATGATGTAAGAGTGCAAAGAAGGAAACTAGACCAAGCAAAAAAAAAAAGTTTATTAGACCAAGTGGAGCAAGGGAGGGGGGAGGGGGTCAGAACTGCAGCTGAGAATGGCCATGGGGAGATGATGAAATCCTCTTTCTGCCTTAAATAGCATCACAGTTTAAAAAAAAAAAAAAGAAAAAGGAAAAAAAAAAGAGCAAACGATACATCTGAAATCAAAACAAAGGGGATGCAAGGAACAGCAGCTCCAAGAAAGGAACTGCTCTTGTTTCTTCCTCTTTTCTTCTTGTTGCTCAGATGAAAGTATTATAGTGTCTCTAGAAACACTTTTACCACCACCTGCAAACTTCCACTTCACAGAGCAAGGTCTCACAGGAACATGCCTCACGTCCCCAGCTTATACGTGAAGAAACTGAGGCAAGGGAGCATGATGCTGATTTGACAATCAGTTTTTCTCCAAGCTATCCTCATCTGATCCCTCTGAAGACGTGGATGTCTGACCCTGCACGACTCATGCAGCCCAGACTCAACTAGTTCACCTCCCATTGGTGTCCCAGTGGCTGGCTGTTGGCCAGGACCCTTCAGCTGTCACCTGTGGGTTCCAGCTCGTCTCCAGCGGTTGTGAATATCCCCTTCAACCATCTGCGCCCTGACCTCCCCACTCACTCCCACTGCTGGGAGAGGGTCACCCAGAGCACTGTGAATGACGGCAGCAGCGGGCAGAGTGGGCAGGCGGTTGTTCTGATCTCCCACTGCAGTGCTGCAGATCTCCCACCCAGGCTGGTCTGGGAGGGTCTGCGGTCTCCAGGGTGTGTGGCTCCATCTCTGTGCTCTGCGGTCCTTGTTGCATCCCTGCTGGGAAACATAGTCCAGGGCCCTTTGGCTGTGCTTTGCAGGGGTGGTCCCATCTTCCCATGCTTGGACTACATCCACCATTGACCATAGAGGGGTCAGGATCCTTGGAGCCCTGAGCTGACTTGCAGAAAAAAAGAGACCTGTGTCCGAAGTGTTGTACCTGAAGGAGGGATGGATCCAGCCTGTGCCAGTCCAGGGTGGCTGGTTATCCTGACACAGCTACCCCATTTTCCTTGTATGGGAATGTCTACCGTGGCTTCTGTCCACTGTGTCTCCCTTAAAATCTGTAGAAGAGACCATCAGAAGTACTCAGCCAGCAGGAAACACTTAGCACAAGGACTGCAGTGGGATTTCGGGTGCCTGAGTCTGGGTTATTCTTGGTGCTTCAGTGTCCCAGCTAAGAGCATTGGCTTTCCCCACCACTGTGAATGAGAGCACTTTAGAGACCCGGAGGTATTTGGTAACAGGGACCTAGGTAATAGTCCAAATGCTGACCTGCTTTCTCTGCAGTGTAGGTGTGGAAGATGGTGGGCTGGGAGAAGTTAATGGGACATAATTTGGCTCCGCGTGTTTCCTTGAGGTATTCTGTCTAAGTAGGCTCAGCAGCTTTGCCTATCCTCATCTCGGTTTCCTGACCAAAGATGAGGTGCGAGGAACTGAACCGCGTTCCCTGGGAAGAGCTGATAGAGCCTCCCTCTCTTCTCCCTCCCCTCTGGTGCTCCAAACCAAAACAGCTGCAAACTTCTTGCGGCTAGAGATGTGCTGAGTGGCCTGGCAGGAGTTCAGGGAGAGGTGAAGGAATCCCACCCAGCAGTAGCAAGGGCTCTGTGCCACCACCAGCCCTTGCGTGCCCTAAATCCTGGTTTCCTGGTAATTGCTATCTCCATAAATACCGGTCGGCCAGCAGGAGAAGGGACTTGCATCATTGGACTGTGTTGTATCGTGTGAAATACGAGGTGACATACAATACACTGGCATTAGGCAAAGGAGTTGCCTGCTGATGTGGTGACACGCTTGAGGCAAAGCTGGAAAATTTGATCCCTTCCTGCCCGCGGTCTCCCAGGCACTGTGGTAAGGCATGCTCGACCCACTTTGCTTGGGGATGTCAAGGGAAATGTGAGAATGAAACATGCGGGCCAACACCATCTGCAGTTCGCGAACACAGACGTGTCAGGGTGGCAAGTGCCCGCAAGGCCGTTTGGTTTGCTGAGCTTGGGTCCTACCACAGCTGGATTAGCCAGGCTGAGCACATCCTGGCCAGATTTGTCCCTGGTGAAGCTCAAGGGAGGTGAAGAATGCTGAGCTGCTTTTGGCAGTGTTATATCAGACAAGACTTTGGCCAATAGTTAGTCTGGCTCCAGATCCAGCTCAAAATGTCTCCCTGCTACACTGGCTGCCAGTTACCCCCTCCTCCTCCCCGCAGGACCAGCCGCCTGCTTTCCTACTGCATCGAAAAATGACAGAGCAGCATTTGTGTTCCGTTCTCCTAAACATGCAGTCCAAGCGTGACAGAGACCTGTGAACGCCTTTCTGTGCTCCCTGCCTTTGCTTCTCCACTTTTCTCTCCCTCATTTCTGTTTCCATATAACTTTTCTCTTTGTTTGAGCAAGGTGGCACCTGCATTGCAGAGATCAAAGCTGCGAACAAAGAAAATTCACCCTCTCCTGCAGCTCCGTTGTTGGTTTCATTTTGTTTTCATGGCCCCAGCTCCAGAATGATGCTGTCTATAGAGTAATCATGAAACTGGATCACTGCGGTTGAGCGCTAATAGTTGTAGACCCACAACTGCACATCTAATCCGCATGTGGTCTGACAGCAGGGCAAGAGCACAGAGCTGGCAGCAGGCACAAGCAGCTGGTGGGTGACAGGAGGAATCTCCCTCCTGCCAGGGACTGTGGGATGAACCACCCCTTGGTGAGATGCCTCCTGTACCGCAGAGCAGTGCTGCAAGGATCTGTCCCCCCTCCAAATACCACTCCTGAGAGTGTCTCTGTTCCAAACTTAACCAAGAGCTAGGCAATGTTCTTTGGGTTCCCATGCAGATTTTGTAAAACCAATTTCAAAAACAGCCCAACAAAGCCACACAATGAATATTAATTTCTGTCCGTTCCAGCACAGCGCTTGCACAGGGAAATGAGAACCTCCAATGTGTCAGCTTCACTCCCTTGGGTGCTTGTGTACACGCACCCATCCAGAAGGATTTCTGGCTGTTTATGTAACACAAGTGTCTTGAAACGGATCTGTTTGCTCTGATGAGCAAAGGATTAATGAATAACATGCAATTAAAGCCTGCACAGGAGGTAGCACGTAAGAATAGCTCCAGCTCTGCTCCCTTTCCAGGGCTTGTTTCACGTGCATGTTAAAGAATACTTGTTTGAGCTAATACCGCTCTTTCTGCTCTTTGGGACAGATTTTTCAACAGGGCTGTAGAAAGGCAGCTCCAGAGTAATGCACCTCCTAACACACGTGCCAGCCGCTCGCAAGGCGGCTTGGCAGGCAACAGCAGTGGTAACCAATGGGCTTGGGGTTGGCGCTTCCAGCCAGCCCGTGCTTGGAGGAAAAGGTTAGTCTTGTGGTGGAGTCTTTACCTGGGCCTCCGGAGACCCAAATCCAACACCCTGCACGACGATCTGTGCCGACACAGTTCCTGCATGAACTCCAGCGAGCTGCTTGGGACTCTGACAGGCAAACGGTGCCAAATCTTTCTGGGGTGGCGAAGCCACGAGCCTCTGGTTTCATAACAGAAGGGGAGAGAGGCACAAATTTCTGCCAGGTCCTCGGCCTTTGCAGTTCCCAGTCTGCTGTGTTACCTTACGCTGGTGATTTAACTGATGGCAACGAACTGTGAACTGCAGTGGCTGCAAGCTGTGATTCCTGCCATAGCTGCTGGGCTGTGACAGCAGCTTGGAGCGGAGGAGCAGTGATTGGCACTGGTGCCACCACCTTGGACCACCGCATCTGAGCCTGACAAATCCTTTCCCACTCGGCGGGAACCCTCTGCCAAATACCTGGGCCCCAGGCAAGAAAGTCTGCGCTCCCGCACTGGTTTTGGGCTCCTTTGAACATGATTTAGTCATCCTGACTTCGAGAGTTCAGGCTCATGATGGTGCCATTGTGAGAGTGAAAGAAGAAGCAGGGATAACCTGAAGGGAGAAAAAGAAATTCCTTGCTGCTCTTGACTGTAGAGTGGGGCAAATCCCAGGGAGTGCAGAGCCAGGGTTTCCAACTCAGCTTGTTGCCCCAGATGCTGGACCTCTGGACATGAATTTCATTTCTGTTTTGCAGGTGGGAAATCACTGGCAGAGGGAGGCTGAGTGATCCTGAGCAGTGGAGGGTAAACATTTGGCTGAGCCAATGCTACCAATAACGTCTCGAGTCTGAGCCCTCACCGGCAGATCAAGACCTCCGTACCACCAGGAGAAAGTGCTGCAGCATTCAGTGCACATATTGTTCTCCCTCAAAGGAGCAGAAGTGTGCATATCATTAAAAGGAAATATTTTATGCTGATCATTCCCACATGCCAGCTCTCTGTCTATCTGGGTTCTCAAACAGCACCCATTCTGCACATAATGTCATGCATTTACATCTCACAAGGAAAATCAGACCTCCTCAGGCTAAGGAATTGTGTTCTGGGCCCCTGATAAAACAATTTTATGGAGATGAAGAACTCGTGTGCTTTCACGCTTCCTTTCCCTGAAATGCCGTTAGATGAACGTCAGGTGCTTTTGTATGTGTTTGAGGGAATTTCCTTCTAGAGTCTGCAGGCAGAGAAAAAAATGGGGATGGGAAGGGAGCTGGGATTGAATTATGCTGCTAGCTGGCAGTGCCTCAGTGAGAGCCAAAGAGCACGGCTTGCGGCCTCATTTATATCCATCGGAGGTGCCGTGAGCTGCAGACTAGGTTAAGTTACCTTGTCTGAAGGACTGAAATACCACATCAAAGCACCATGTGGATCAAAGGTGAAAGCAACAGGTATTCCCGGCTGGCTCATCTTTCAGACCTTTCTCTCTCTTTAAGTTTCTGCTTTGAATCTGATAATGCAGCCTGAACGCAGCCTTTCATATGCCTTCATTCCTCAAGGCGCAGGTGGTATGGAGCATGTACTTCCTTGTCAGCGAGCTTCGTGGGGCATAGGATTTCCAGGGTTTAGCTCTCGGACATCAGAGTGATGGAAAAGATCTATCGCTGTGAGCAAGGCAGAGCAAGACTGATGGAGTCGGTGCGGCAGAGCAGAGGCTCTCCTGCCCCAGGTGCAGAACAGGATGCAAATCTACAAAGAGCTGCTCAGCAGTTAAGTACCGGTGTTAATCTGTAACGTGCAGTGCTCAGTGCCCTCCCAGAGAATTAAACCCATGATTCAAGACCTTATATGAAGACAGACTAAAGAGCCGTGGAGAGGACACACTGAAACACACAGGGTAAAACTGTGAGAAGGCCACATCTAATGACACAGAAGTCCCAATGGGAGTTGGAAGCACATTGAAATTTTTTATTCTAAATGAAGCAGATGTAGAAGTAAATGACTTCCGGGGCTCAGAGAAAAGACTTTCACCCCACAGGTGTGTGACACTTGTCACACAGATGGCAGTAGGAGGCAGATGAAGCTGTGTTGCTCAGTGCCTATGAAAATTAGGAAAATCTGGATGTTAACTTTTCCGTGCTGTAGGTTCCTCCTGCAGTACTACTTGTCAGAGAGGATTGGAGTCATCATAGCATGAAGAAAAGGCCTCATGACCTGAAAAAGTCTTGATTCTGACATTTTCTGCCCTTCAGACCCTTTCACTTATGTCAGCAAACTTTTACTGGGTCCGCAGCAGCTCTCTCTGGGTGGAAGTCTCCGTCTGATAGATGTTCTTAGCTGCGCATTCATTGCTGCAGTTTGGTGTCAGGATCAATATATGTGCTTAAGTGAGATTTGTGGAGACGTTGTCTTCTGGATTCAGGGCTCTGTATGAGTACGCAGGGCCTTAGCGAGTAGCTTTGGTAATCTAGACCCTCCTATGTCTGTGGGTTCATGTAATGTGACATATCATCTTATGTTAAAGCTGAACTGAATTCTTTTATGTCAGGGTTGATCTCCAAGGTTTATAAAGCCATTCAGACTGGCAGCAAGATGAACAAGGCAATTGTATAGCTCCTTCCCCTACTCAAGTCTGCGTAAGGAAAACATTGTGACTCATCAGCCAGAGAAGTTGCATTTTCTTCAGTGGGAAGCTTTGCAGATTCTCTGCTCCCAGATCTCGTTACACTCTTCCGTCCCACCATTCTGGAAAAACTCCCACAGAAAGACAGGCAGATATTTTAATCAAGAAATGCTCCTTATTTCCATTAGCAGCAGCTGTTTTCCTTTTAATTTAATTCTCCATTCTGAAGTCTGTTTATGAAAGCTGCCATTAATTATGTTTTTCATCAGTCAATGTTCAGAGATGGCTAATGGCCCAGCACACCTAATTAGTCCTTCATGTATGATAATGTTTCAGCAAGTCTATAGTTAGCGTGTAGGGCTGATATCTGCTGCGTAGTGGAGTTGTGAGTGGGGCTGTGCAAACTCTCCTGGTGTGTGTCAGATAGTGTTACAGCTGCCTTCCTCTGCTGCTGCCAACATGTGGCTAGCTGGGGGCTGCAGTTCCAGGGATGTGATAACAGCTAGGGCCAGAAGTGGCTTCGAATGTCACTCCGAGCATGCTAGCAAAAGGGTGAAGAATTCAAGCTGCCTTTGGAAGCTCTTTGAAGACAGGGAGTGCAGAGATTGGAATTACAACTACTTTTATTTTTGTTTCAAATGATGCACTTGATAAGTGTTAGTGATGGCTAAATGCACTGTGCTAGGGTGCTTTTCTTTAGCTTCTTCTGTGCAGAAACCTTCTGGTACTCCTTGCCTCGGTATTCCCAGCTGACCCACTTGTCTCAAGCCATGAAGGTGTCTACTTGTAGTGCAAAGAGTGCTGCTCTCTTTAATGTCACTGTGGAGACACTGGCATGACTTAATTTCACTGACCTAGTGACGCCTCTAGGTTTAGGCAAGTCTTTGGCTAGGTATAGCGAAAAGCTTGACAAAACTGTCCAGAAACTATGGGCACGAAATAAAACTCAACTTTGTTCAACAAGTTGCACAAGTAGGTTGACTGAATTCTTCACATACCTTAAAGCTGGATCTGGAACTTGAACATCAGGCTCAGCTGGAACTTTGCCTTCATTTTGAAGGTGTTTGCAGCTGCAAAGAATAGTAGTAGTTGTTGGCAGGTAGCCTCAGGTAAGAAACATTTCAAATGCTCCAGTACACAGACAGCTTTGAAAAATATCCACATCTGTCACAACTGTGTATTGAAATCCAATCAGCATGTGTGCAGAGAGCTGGCTTTGTTCCCTTGCCCAGGCTGTCACCTGCAGAGTTCATGGCATTGTGGAAAACTGCATGCGCTGAGTAAGGGCATGTTTTGTTTATCTTGGTAGAAAAGTGGCAAATGACCTGCTCAGGATTTGTAGTCATGTCCTGCATAAAACAGTCAGTCACCTTCAGCCCGCAATCATTCTTCGCTCACTTCATTTGCTTTCGCCGTGAGCCCCACGGGAGGCTGCAGGAAAGTAAAACTGAGGTAGCAACATTTGCTGTATATAATCATAACAACGTACTGCAGTGAAACCACTTCACTGTATTTGAATAATGTGAGATGTCCTAATATTCTACCTGACGCCCAAGGTACTTCTCCATCCTGTAGAATCACATCAGACTTCTGGAGAGGTTCTTTGGTGAGTATTCAATTGGCCAGTTTCTGATGGTGGGACCTCACTAAACTTAAAACCTTTTGACTTCAGAAGGAATGAATCTGCCATCCTGCTAAACAGACAGAGGCTTTTTCACAAGGCACCTGCTTCCAAAGCAAATGAAATTTGCTTTGATTTTCACGGCCTGTTGAGGGATGAGAGCAGCACCACAAGGAATCATACAGGATTGACTCAGAAACAGTCTAAAGGAGGATACAAGAGCATCCAGTGTGCTGTCATTTGAGAAGAGAATGAGAAAATGCAGGTGACCTGTTAAAGAATATGTCCTGTTCCCAAAGCCTACAGCACTCGTGCTGCGAACAGGTATGATTGCAGATGAAATAGGTTCAGGCACAGAATAAGTCTGCATTCAGTATCACTCTAATTTAACACATTTTTTGGACAGGGGCAGTGAGGTGAGCGTCCTACTGCTGTTCATTGTTCAGTCGCCTCTTTGCTAGATGTTTGATCACCTCAAGTTTGAGCTCTGGTCTGAAGTGCTAGAAAGTGCCGGATTTAGGGAGCTCTTGCAATGGTGGTGTAAGGAATGTTCCAGCAGGGTGTAATGGTCCTGTTGTCAAGTCCTTTGGGGAAACCCAGACTAATTCCAGAGCAGCTGATGGGTTACTGTTGTGTAAGTGAAGGCAGCGTTCATCTCTTGGACCTCACCTTTTGGCCTCTTCTGTGGGCAAAGGAGCCTGATGTAATATTGCAAAAACACATCCTTTGAGTGAAAGTGATAAGAAAGACAAATGTTTGACTTTAGCCAGGGAATTTAAAACTCCGAGTCCTTTGAAGATTGCCGAGTTCTGCGCTGTGTTAGTCATCCATATCTATCTAAGAAAACACTCATTTCATCACAGCTGGTGACATAAATTCAGACTTGTGAGCAAATGGCTAGATCGAGTTAAATCGCCTCTCTATCTGCTAATGGCATTTTTGCCTTTGCTTGATGATGAAGGTTATCTTGCTGTTTGGAAGTTATAACCTACAACTGTTAGCCAGTATTATCTGCAGACTTGGGTGAGATAATTTGTATGAAAAATCCAGGGAATCTGAAGCTTAGTGGCTTCCATTCACATGAAGCTGAAACGCTCCAAGACTCCAGCCGCCTTCGCGCACTGTGTGCCTCCTGCTACTTGGTGGGGAAGGAACAGCAGCTGGCAGATGATGGATGGCAACACTGCAGCCTGCTATAGGGTTAGGAGTGACATCACTGATAGAAAGGGGAGCAGCTTGAGCTGTTTATAAAACTGCAGTTGGGTAGCTTGCCCCAGCCTGCATTAGCCTCTGTTCGCTGCCTGCCCTACTTTTCCCCACTCAAATTCCAAGCTCCTTCAAGGGAAACAAACATCTGCAGAGACACAATGTTAATTGTTGTACTTAGTGCTGCTGTTTACGTTTTTGATGCAGGCAAGTCAAGCATGTCAAGGCTATCCTGATGGCTAAAACAAGCCAGAAATCTTGTTCGGCTGAAATAACAAGGGGCCAGATTCTGATCTCATGTATTAAGGCATTTTGCATTGGCCCCAGAAGACTGAAATCAGAATCTGGAGCAAACAGAGGGTGCAAAAAGAGTAGCAGAGAGGCTTGTAAGAGAGTGAGTGTGACAGAGTCACCTGGGAAGCATTACAAGGTTAATGCAGTTTTCCATTATCTGAAAACAGTTGGGGATTACACTGCATTTGTAAGCTTAGAAAGGCTGGCTTCTCTGGGTTCTGCTCCCATCAAAATCCAGCCTAATGGCTCCTTATCAGGAATGATGAATCGCTTTTGTGCCGACACTGTGGTCCCTAATTTCCACTTTTCTTGCATCTGCTTAAAGTCCTTTTTAATTTTAACGTGTACAGCAGCCTCTGAGCCAAGTGTGGCCCTGGTGTTCATAGTCATCCTGGTAATTACTGCACTCTCCAGGTCCCTCTAGGATGCTATTTCAATGGGGTGTGACTTTCACAATATTTTTTTTCTTGTTGTTGCTTGAGCCACTCCAGGAAGGAGCTGTTAAACACGAGTCTCAGCAGGATCCATCATGACTGAGGACAGAAAAGAATGTAATGAAACAGGGTGAATACGTGTCTTGCTGAGCAGGATATGTTCTCTTAGTTATATGGTTGATAAAGCTTTGGCTGAGGTTCAAAAAGGTGTTCAGCTTTCATCTCTCTGTCTTCCTTCCTCCACTCCCCTAAGTATTAATGGCTGCACTCATACCGCCCATATTCATGGCTACTTTAATAGTTTACAGATTTTTTTAATAAAGGATTTGACCTTTTGCCCGTACAGTTATACAAACCTTTCTCTGTCTTCGCTATGATGCCCCTTGGTTGCAGCTTGTCCTTGGCTTCCCTGCACCCCGGCTGGCTCAGTCCAATGCAGTGTGAGGGAACAGACACTAAATCATTGTAGTCAGAAATACTGTGGTGGGGTTTTCCTGCCGAAGAGATGGAGGGACGGCACCGCACTGTGCTCTGCTTAGACTGTGACCCTGACTGCACAAAGCTATGTGCGGGCAGCAGGGTATTGGTGTCACTGGTGGGGTTGGCACCCTGGGCTAGGTGGTTGAAATCTCTCTTGCTCTGTTACTCTCCTTTCGGCTTGGGTGAATGTGACAAGGCTGCGTGGGAAGCTAAGGTTGCATGGGAAGCGTGTGGCAGCACTGGGAGCTGAACTCCAATCTCCTGAGTCCTCACCTGGTCCATTAACCACAAAGCCATTTTCCCTTGCTAATTGAATACAAAGGGAACAGTCTTTTTTACATTATTTACATGCTGGGAGTGTGGAGGCGGTTCTGTGAGAAAGTAACTTGGCAAAGGAAAGCTAGCAGGTTTGTGAAGCGCCAGGTGACAGTGGGATGAAGGTTTCGGGAGGGTTGGGGTGTGCTCATTTAACCCTGAGCATCTCTGTAAGTGCAGCTTAGCAGCTGGGTTCCCAGATAACAAGGAAATGATGACGCATCCAGGAGTGCAATGACTGTCTGTCCAGATGTATATCCGTGCCAGGAGGCAAGGGAGAATGTGTATGCCCTTTATGCTGACTGCTTCTTCCGGGCACTGATTGCTCCCTTCATGGGATCCCATTGTCTCGAGACAGATTTCACATGAATCGCAGCAGCTGGGAGTAAAGGAAGAGAAAAATCAATATCGCACTGTTCTGCTTTGGTCATGTTGCTGTGCTGTGCGTCTGTATCGGCCAGTTCTGATCACAAAATTCTCCTTTATCACATTTTTGGCTATGTTTACTGCATAAAATTCTGATACTTGAATTAGAGCCTGTGTTTATAAAAAGAGACAAGAATGATTAATATTAATGTGAGCATGAATTAAACAAGTATTTTTAATCCTACAGCAATTAATTAAATCAGGGCAGTGACAAATAAGAGCATAGATGCCCAATTAGGCACTGTTGCACAGGCAACTGAAGAAAAGAAAAAAGTTCGTCTGATGTAATGTGATTTGGATCAGGCCCCTAAGAAGGAAGAGGCTTTCTGGTCCAATTAATGCTTAATTTGATTGCATTCAGAACAGGAATTTACTACAGCATCTCTGGCCAGCCCGTCCTCTTCTTCTGAAGAGACTTGGGTTCCCATCCTCTCCAGAAATGACTATGCATATATACAATGCAGTTGTAAAAAGCTGTGAACGAAAAAATGTTGGTGAAGTATAACACCATTACTAATTGGTAGCTGGGAAGGAGCGTGTTAGTGATGAACTATAATGTTTATTTTCCCTCTGAGTTGAGCATGTTTAGAGATATCCCCAATGTGCAGGGAGATGAACTGACTGGTGATCCACTGTGCCCCTGCTTCTGAAAGGCACAGACAGCAGAGTAAGCTCTGAGCAGCCTCTGCTCCTGGTTCCACATCTGCCCAGGTCAGAAGGGACCCGAATTACTTCCTCTCCCTCGGCCCATCTCACACCACCCATCTCCGCCTGCAGGCTGATACATTCCAAGAGCAATTCTAGAGGTGGGAGGGCATGGATGCTGGTGGAGCTGGGGCAGATGGCAGCCAGGAGAGCCAGAGCTGGCCCGCAGGTGCTGGAAGTCGTGGCTGAAGCACGTTGGCAAGCGGTGAGCACAGGGGCCCGCGATGGGACAGTGGCTGCTGCAAGGGAAGCCCGCTGGCAGACCTGCGGGTGTGCGGGCAGGCGTTCGGCTTGGCAAGGTTCAGGCTGGACCTATGCACTGAGATTAGTCCTTGAGCACTAACTTTACCTACAAAGTATTCAGGAAAATGAAAGGAAACTGTGCTTACATTTGGGCTTTAATGGCTGGCTTTTTGCATCTCTTATTCTTGGTCATGAAAGCAGCCAGTCTGCCTAGAAATTCAGATCTGAATTCTTTAACCTGGAAGGCATTTTGTGTTGTACCGTCTCCCAGCCTAAGACCGAGTCAAGCATCATGCATCAGTGACCTTCATTTTCCAGGCTGGTAGTCCTGGCTTGCCAGAATGAAGAACAAAGGCACTGAATAAGTAAAAAGGAATAGGGGGGGAAAAAAAATGGAAGGGACACATTGGTTGGAACATCCCATTTCTCCAAAAACTGATTTTGAGGTATCTGTCAAAGCAATCCCTGTATTTCTTATGATTATTATATCACATGGCCTTGGCGTGGTTTTCTGGTATTTCGCGAGGACCACCCAGAAGTGGGCCAGGTTTGGTTACTGGATTTACTAAACAGAACAAGAAACACAGAGCTCCTGCCTGCTGTTCAAAAATAATATCGCAAGAGAAGCAAACCACAGTGAGACCACAGGGAGGTGAAGCCCATTTTCCACTTGCTGAGGGAACTGCCCTCGCTTGCTGCAGAATGCAGTCTCCATATGCTGGGAATGATTCCCAAAAGCACTCCATCCTTGCCGACTCTGCTTCCTTTCAGAAGCTGCATCCACTGGGATGTAGGGCAAGGAAGTGGCTCTGAACAGGATACTCTGGGGTGTTTTCTCTGTGCAGTGAGGTGGAGAGAACAGCCTGTAAGAGAAAACACCAAATGGTGTTGGACTAGAACAGAGAAAGCCTGTTTCTCCCTGTCAGTGTTTCTCAAATTATGGATCCTGGACCACCCGATGGCTGGAGAGAGCTTTCTAGGGCGTAGCACACTGCAGAAAGGGCTGCTCCTCAGACACGCACAGCTCTGCGCTTACTCTGCTGGCAGTCCCCTGCCCCGTTCCTGCCTCTGTCAGCGGGATGGGGAAGAAGAAGAGTGTGCGCTGATGGAGAGAAGGGAGAGAATTTGCCCCTCCCTCAGAAGTCATGGAAACAGCACGCAGAAAATACAGGGAGAAAAGGATAGGTGGCCAGTAGTGGCTGGGAATTTAGGAGAGCTGTAGAAAGCCAGGCTTCTATTTGTGATCTGCAGGAAGAAACATTATGGGAAAGACATGCAGTGGTGAAGTAAACATGGCAGATTTTTTCAGAAACAGAGGTAACTCACAATACCAAGGCCCTGAAGGCATTTGGATCGGAAAAGAGAGAGACAGGCATTGGCTGTATGTGAAGCTTTGCCTTGTAACCCAGCTAAAAAGGACACCAGGACTCCCTAGCCATAGTGTCCAAAGGTTGGCTTAGCAGATTGCACCCAGGTAGATGTGCTGTCTTGGTGGAACAAACCCTGAGGGGTTTTGAGGAGTCGGTGGGCAGGCCAGGGCCCCTGATCGTGCAGTGTGTGCGACGGACAAGGTTTCACCTAGCAGAGCATACACTCATCCTTTGTGGGTCATTTACACAAGACACTAGCTGAATTAAATCATGAGTATACTAACAGAGGTGTGATAATGCTACACCTCTGCCACTTACTATGGCTCAGTGGCAGAAGCTAACACCATAACCAATAGGCCAGAATCTTTCAGACCTTGACTACTGCAGGTAGCAGTCTCAGTGATTCTTGTCTATGCGAAGACATGAAACGTTTTGCAGTATCAGAACTCCCTGTGTATACTGTTGTTAGATGCTGGTATGGATGGGAAGGAAGAAGGCAATGGAGACCTTTAGCTCTCCATACATTGACTAAGTGAATACTCTTTTCAGCTTCGCAGTAGTTAAAGGGTTAATGAGAAAAGCTCCCTCCCATGACCTTTCACTTCCCTAATGTGTTTGTTGATTTCTTGTTCTCCTAGGCATAATTTTTGTTTGGGAATGAAAGGTGCTTACTCACTCATATGCAGTTATTACACAGACACCACATTTGGGTACATCATCCATCAGTGGAAATGTCACACTGTGTAAAAGCCCTGTATCCAGAGTGGCAACTGAGTTAGTGCTTGTGTTGAGCAGCAGCCCCCTTGCCAAATTTCTGCAGCTGGATGGTTTTAAACAGAACTCATTTATTAATAGATCCATCAGCAAAAGAATCTGCAGTCGCATGTTGCTCTGGTGGAAGCTGCTAGCTTCTGCAGGCCACTGGCCTTCTCGCGGGGGACACGGAGGTGAGCTGGTGGCCCACGGCTGGGGAAGGGCCACAGAAGGGATTCTGATTCGAAGCTGTTCTCACCTGATGGGTTTTTGACTTCTCCTGTGAAATGACTCACTGCTGTCCATTCTGCTAAATAGATTCAAAAGGTGCCGGTGCTACTTCTGCTGCTGAGCTCAAGGCTGAGGATTAAATGGCACAGGAACTCGTCACTGCCATTTCTCTTCTTGGATGGAGCTCAGGTTGGAGGAGCGATCTTTGGTGTATAGCAGTGATGGCACACCTACTTAGGCATATTCATTTCTTGGCAAGTTATTTGCAACTTCTGCCTTTATTCTTCTGTACAGACACCTGTATTTTTTATAATGATTTGGAGTTTTCATGGCAACAGCCGTGAAAGCCAATGGCAGTCCGACAAGTCAAACTTCAAGCAACACTTCGCAAAATACACAGCAATCTATTTTAGTGCACCACATAATTAATTAGAAGAGACAGACTAGGCAGGTTTGGAAAATATAATCTCTGGTGCTCGATTTTTAAAAAGGATTCTGGAATGACCATTGAAATTCTATGCATTTTCTACATATAGAAGAAAACACTGTGAGAAAAGTTAGGCCATATATTGATTAATCTCAGAATTGCAATAAATTATTTATATTAGTTACCAGTGGACTCTGTTTGTGATGGTTCTTCTGGCTATAGGCTTATTAACTTAATGTGGTAATAATGGGAGAAGCAGAGAGAGGAATTAATGGCAGAGGAATACCAAAACTCTGAAAATAGTTTCTAAATTTATCCCTGTAATTTTGTGCTTACAGTAATAAGGGGTTTTGATTTTCATCCATCTAATTTATAAGTCATATGCATTGTGCAGGACAGCAATTGTTTCCTTAACTCACGTGTTGAGACACTAACACTTCAGTACAGCAGTATGTCACCAGTCAGTTTTAGCAATGACTGTAGTTATAGTCGTGCTGGTGACGGTATGTTGGGCTCACACGTTTAAAGGCTAGGTTGATGTCTATTTAAAGCCCATGCTTTTACAAATAAAAGCTCATCCTATTTTTATGAATCTAGAAGCTTAGTTTTCTCCAGTTATGCTTTTTTTTTCCTGTAAAATTTTTAACTGAAAATTTTCCAATTAAATTTTTTTCACTTGAAATGTTTTTCTAAAGGTAACAAGATGTCAATGTTACCTCTGTTTCAAGTGAAAATATAATGAATACAAAAATCTGAATTGTGCCTGGAAATTTCTAATGTCTTAATAGTTAAAAAATAACATTTTCCTAAAATTGTGTTTGACCCAACTCCCATTTTTGCTTTGGAAATGCTTTCAGTGAAAAGATTTGAACCAGCCTGATTTATTTTTAAAGCAGCAATGATGGTTGCAGTAGGGTGTAATTATCTTTAGTTCCAAGATCTTTGATCACAGTGTGTTCATATCTAAATCTCTGTTGGGATCTAGATCTTTTTTTCATGCCTTAGGCTATAATTTGTTGGGCTTCTGTGACAAAAGAATTTCTTTTATAAGATATAGACACACAAGAGCAGCACCATGTTTTTCTTCACTATGTGGGAGTATACAAGCTTGTAAAAAATGTATTGTGATTGCCTTTAGTGGGAAGGGAGAAGGAAGAGGTCGTGTATTCCAGTTCTGGGATTTTGATGTGTTGGAAGCAGCATCAGGTGAGCATCACATATGCGAGGTTAATGACTGTGTTGTGGAAGCCTGTGCGGTAGGGGAGTAATTTGTTTCTTGCATAAAACATAATACAGACATAAAACTGGGAATTTAAAGAGGAGTAGTCTCAGAGCACTGCCCTGGGGTTGGCAGTGGTAGTTCATCGCTGTACTGCTGGGATAGATGCCTACAAGCATGCGCTTATCTGCACATCTCACTTGAATGTGCAAAACAACTGAGCCTATATATAAGTGCAAAATATGCAGAAATGGCCCAGTTACTCAGCCACTCCTTGCAAAAGAAATTGCTGTATCTGTAGGAGTATTCTCTCCTGCTCAGCTTGAGTCCCTGAAATAGACGGCTCATCTTGCCAGACTCCCACAGCGGGAGGCCGGGGCTCCCCTGGAGGGTGAGTCAGAGGGACAGAGCAGTCCCCCGCTGCCGGATCCAGAGCACCAACATCAAGCTCCTACAGCATATTATGAAAAATCGCCGTCAATTCTGTACAGCCCCTCAAGGGTGGAAATGAACATTTTCTCGTGTCAGTTTGACTGCAAACTCGTAACATTCCCAGTGAAATCTGCTTATTTGAATGCAGCTGAGACTGGGTCTTCCGCATCGTTATTGAGACTCCAGACTTCTCTGAACTATTAGGCACATCTGTGCCATATTTCAGCTAACGGACTGTAACATGACAACCTTTATTTTTCAGTTCCCAAATTTTATTATAGTACTTCCATATTAAAACTTACTTTTCTGAGTAAATAACTTAAGCGTGGCTAATATGTCTTTTCATCATCACCATTACCGTGATGATGGATGATGAAAGCAACCATGTTCTTGAATTGTTAAATTTTGGAAAAAAAGGAAGCAAGTTTTAGTTGTATGCTGTATTTTGATGTTAAATTGGTATAATCAAGATTACACAGCCTCAAAGCTTACCATCCTCTACCAGGCAAAATTACTTAATTTCTGCTGAAACCTTAAATCATTAGCTGTTTACACAAAAAAGTCAGATGACAGAAGCAGCGAGAAGTAAATGGGAGTGTGCTGGATACTATCAATTTTGACTGAGAAGGCACAATAAATCCGTTTCTAGCAAGAATAAAATTGTACTGTCAGTGAAATAGTATTATCCTGCTCCTTCCAATATGTTTTTACCTGATGGATCAGAGAAGAAAACACCAGTATCAGTGCATAATCTATTTCCACTGGGAGTGAAAGTAACTTTACATCAGAAATACATGCTAAAAATGTCTTTTGCATTCCTGCTTATTTCTCAGATCCAGCACTGGGCATATGCTCCTTATCTAATCTTGATTGCTGCATTAAACCAATGCATGCTATTCTACTTTATGCTTTGTGTAGTTTCAGACGTGGTTTCTATTTTCTTTGCACTTCACCAAGGTAGCATGTAACTGCTTGGAAAATGTTAACATCTGCAAAGGAACTAAAAAAACAAAAGGAAAGGAATTAATCAAAGCCCTGAGATATATGGGCTAAATCCTTGGACTTTGGTCCAGGTAGTAGGTTTCTTTCTCTGCTGAGGCAGCAGAAAGCAGCCAAGATGCTGCCTATGCAGAGCAATGGAGGATTCTCCCACACAGGAGCTCTGGGGCAGAGCAGAGCTGCCCTGGCTGGCTCTCTGCTGCCTGTCCCCTGTCCCTGCCTTCACACATGGGTGACAGCATGGAGGGTTTAGCCAGCTCCTCTGCTGGGCCAGCAGCCAGGGGCCATCCTGAAGCATGCTGGAAACCCTTTCAGCCCAACTTTTGCTCAGCTTCAGGGAAACAGAAGTGGAGTTTACAGGATGAACCTGGTGCAGCTGCGAGCTCAGCCAGGCTTTGTGATGATGGCTGTTCTTCACCTGCGAGTTTTGAAAAATTGAATGTGCCACCCCGCAGCACAGCAGGGACCGTTTGCCTGCTAGGAACTTCCTTTTGGTGCAAAAAAAAAGATGGGTAAACATGGATCCCCAGGGCAGAATTATTGACCTGCTGAGGCCAACACAACTTGTGAAATCCTGGGGATGAAAGTGGCTACACTTGGCGAGGGTGGGATGCAGGGGCTGAGTTATCTTCAGGCAACGTCGTAGCTTTGCAGCCAGGCTTTACCATTGATGTAATGCCAGCAGAGAATTGTGAGCCTTGCCTGTGAAGTTGTCACCTTTCCTGACATATCTAAGAAAATAATTAAAAGCTCAAATCACTGGAGCCTGAAAGAAATGTGGTCCTGACATGCAGTCTGTATGTTCCTCTTAAATGTTCCCCTTGAACATTCCCCCGATGCTTGCAGTGCTGCCTGAGATAGCAGTGCTACGGGAACCTCATTGCTCCTCATGGGCAGCTGGGAGGATTTACCTCTGGTATAAACAATTAGTAAAGAAAGGATAAAACTTCCTAATGGAGAAGGAGGCCTCAAGAAAATCCAGAACTTGAACAAATCTAAGCTTGTGGTCGAGGTGTGTGAGGAGGAGGGGATGGGGCTATCTTCATCTCAACTAGTTTCTAAATTTCAGCGATGACATTTCAAAAGCTACCTCTCATTTTTCTTTTCTTACATCTTCAGGTATTAGTACAGCTGCAGGCAGAGCAGGATCACCATGTATGCAGATGCCTGAGCTATTTCTGGTGAGGTAAAAAGGAGGCTCTGATAAGGCTGATTTGAAACCCTGAAGGCAGGGACTTCCCCCAAGTGTATGGTGGAAGGGTCGCTTAGTGGGAAGGTAGCGATGCTTGCGTAAACCTGGTGACACAGAAGGAAGTGAGAAACCCTTTGAGATCTTCAAGACATAAAATCCAAATTGCTTTTTGATAACATCCATGGTTTAGACATCAAATTTTTATGTCTTTCTAGACAGGAGTGGCAGGATGAATTGCTCTGCCACGTAGAGAAATTTAGTTGTGCACTGATGTATTACTGGAAGACACTTCACAGTTACTCTGCCATTGACTGCTGCTATTTTTATGATTATGATTATTGTTGTTATTATTATGTATTTTGGGGGAATAACAAGAAATTAAGATTTGAAATGGAAAAGTGAAAGTTCTTGGAAATATTTTACCACTCGCAGAAAATTACCTGTGTATTTGTAGTTTCACAAGTACCACCGGTACTTTAATGGTTGTACTGTTATAGTCTGCCAGAAACATGCACTCAGACTGCATACCCATTACTGGAAATGATAGTGGGTGTTTGGAATGGAAATTGTATGTTCTTTTGAAAGCTTCAGTTGTCACTATATGTTACTTACAACATTAACATTGCAAATTGGAATACAATGTAGAAACACAAAGGGATTTACCACTACAGAACTGGATGTGTTATGTGATGTAGTGCTGTGATATCAGACAACGTGACATTTCATGAATAAAACAAAAGATCTTACAGCACTCCTTAGAAAGGGAAAAAAGAGCTGGAAGCCAGTCACATTTACAGAGTGACTCTCTGAGGACTATTTCAAATGCTAGAAATTTAATGAAGGCTCTTTAAAATCTAATTATATACTGACTAAAATTAATAAAATCTGAAGGAGCAAAGATAGGAATTAATGAAATCAGATTAGTGCAGATATACTGCAGAACAACATGGTTTATGTCAACACTTGAAAATTGTAAGAAAGCACCATCTAAAGGTGCACAAAACCTTTTTAAAGGAACGTGAAAGAAAATGATGCTACAAACTAATAAAGATACTTCTCCTCCTTAGATTAAACATATCCTATCAGTCCAAATGCTTGCTCAGCACATTGCAGAGAGGAGGGGAAGCAGTAAACAGCTACTCTTGGTTTTCCAGGATGGCTATTTGACCTGTAGTGTGACTGAGCCACCTCAGGGGCAGTGGCCCTCAGCCAGAGGCGACGCATGCCCAGCAGAGCCTCTCTTGGCCACCCCTCCTCCTTCACCATGTCCCAGCTGAGCCTTGTGCCTGTGTGTTGTTTGGGAATGGTGATGTGCAACTCCTTACATCCATGGCTCCCTTCCTTTGCACTGCTGAAGGACAGAAACTGGCCAGAGTGGACACCATGATCCATCCTACAGATCTAGATAGAGGTTGTCTCTGTGGCTACTTCAAAATTTAACTGACTAGTCTGGGGCTGTCCAGAATTCTGGGGTATTTCCTAAATCCCAGAACCTTACATTCATTATTGTCCTTGTATGAAGGCTGAATTCAGCCTGAAATGCCTAGAAGTAGGTAGGCAGTTAACGTTGTGGCCCTCTAGGAGAGATTTCAAGCGGTCTTCTCTGGCTGCCACTGATAACGGGGCATCTGCTCACAGGCAGATGGGGCAGAGGGAAGCTGCAGAGCTAGGCACAGGTTCTGGGCCCCACGTACGCTGTGGGCATGCTGTGCAGTGCAGAGAGCATGTCGGATTCTCCCCTTCTCCCTTGAACTGCCAGATGGCTCACCTCGGAGCTGACTCAGGCTGCTACAACAGCAAAGAGGTGTAGGTGAACAGCAGAGCTGGCTTTGAGCCCAGCCTGGGGTTTATTTTTACATAGATGCAACTGCTGTCCTTATTTGCCACTTCCCATGCAGCACCGTGCAAGTGCAATGCATTATTCTTCCCATTATTTGATTACCAGAGAATCGTGATTCTTCACTGAGGGAATATTCTCATGGCTGGACTCAAACTCAAGAGTATTTTGGCGTCTAAAACTTCCGCTAGTGTTGACATGGAATGACTCCCCTTTATTAATCTCTGGACCTTGTGATTCTGCAGTTGCATGTGGAAAATATTAAACATGGTATCCTGTCTATGCTTTCCATTACTTATTTTTTAGTTTCGAGAAGCCTTTACCCACACTTCTCTGAAGCCATCCATTCAGTCCTGGACTCGGAATTTGCACATAAAAGTTTGTACGTGCTGTCTGGTGGCACACAAGCCTAAGCACACATCTCCTTGAACAACTATTAGCTCATAGTTGATATTTGATTGCTGTTGTTGTTATTATTATTATTATTATTATTAGACCCCAATGGGAAGTGATGTCATAAACGTGACCAATTTTCAGCATTATCAACATATCCTGATAATGCCATTCATCTTATAACTTTCCCTCTTGAGACTTGCTTTACTAATTGGCAGAAGACTTACTACGCTGGAAATATTTGGCTCTAGCCTTCATACATGCCATCCTCCACCCAAATCATGGGGCTGTGCTGAGGAAGCTGTATTCTAGAACACATGTGCCAGACCAACTAATCATGCACGCTGACTTGCTTGTGCTTAATTAGAAGCTGATGTAGGTTCATTTGTGAAGACCAACTGCATTGTGTATTAGCACCTCTGCTTTTATTATCAGCTCAGAAGCCATGATACTTCACAGAATCACAGAATATTCAGGGTTGGAAGGGACCTCTGTGGGTCATCTAGTCCAACCCCCCTGCCGAAGCAGGGTCACCCAGAGCAGGCTGCACAAATTCAGCTCACTGTGCTGAATTGCTTGAAGAACATTTGTCGGTCCTGCAAATATTTCTCATGCTTATACTATAGGCCTGAGTAACCCCATGGCAACTAGTGTTATCCTTCCCAGCGGTAAATGCTACCAGTATTTGAGCTAGCGATATGATTAATGCGATCAGTGGCACATGTTTGCAGAACTGGGATTTCTCCAGTCTCCTCCGCTATTAGTGAGTTGTGGGGATGGAATGTGTTCAGACTGACTAAAGCGGCAACAGCAGAGCTGGAGAAGCCCTCAGGCTTTGGCATCAGAAAAATCTGTATGGCCTCGAGTTCCATGTTGGAAGCTGACTGCACATTAAAACATAATTAATGGGACATCTACTGATTTTTGATCTTGAGGTTCATTTTAACCCTGTTCAGAATTTCAAAAAATTGAGACGATGAACATTTGATGTTGCAGAATGGTGCCAAAAATGTAAGTTTCAAGCATTCCTACTCCTGATTTGTTTTGACAGATATTTCATTTTCTGAAACTGTAGTTAGAGCAATACAAACAAAATTCACCACAGAAAAACAAACACTAGCTCCCCTTACAGCAAAACTGATATATTTTTTGAATGCTGGAAAATTGTACAGCTAGAGCTCATTGAATTTCCACAGGAGGTAAAGCTCATTAGCAAACACATGAAAGACAGTGAACAGATTATTGTGAAATAGGTATTTGCACAATTACTTCAGTAACACTTTATTTAAAGTTTCTGATTGCTGGCACTTAGACAGTATGTGTGACCTCGGTTAGGGAATGGTTATTGCTGAAAAACAGACGCTCTAAGAACCCTTACAGCCGACGAGAGAGCTGCAGGGACGGAGTTCAGCAAAAAGGAGGAAAAAGTGACATTTCTCCTTCTGTTCTGCCAACAGATCATCTATTTAAGCAGGTAAAAGGAAGGGGAAAAGCATCCCTGGAGTGAGAAGAGGAGGGACTGAAGGGAGCATGCCCAGGATTGTGTGCTGCTAATGGAGAGGATCTCCGATTTGCCCCCGGTCAGGGGGGATTTGTGCTAAGCCAAAGGATGCCGGTCGCTGTGTGCCTAAGGAGCACAGAGGAGCTTTCTGTTAGAACTTCCTGTTCTTCGTTTAAGAAAATACATTAACTAGAGGAAGAGAGTTCTCACTACAACCCTGATTACTATTTCCTTTAATTCCATCAAAGTGGCTTCTTCCCAACACAGCCTCCCCAGCCAGATACTCTCCCCATCCTGTGGAGTGTTGGAAACCCCTTCATCTTTGCTGCCGTTAATGTTTTTCAGATTTCAGCAAGACTCTTGGGCTGTCTGTATTAAAGTGCAGTTTAAGCAGTGACAAATACAAAGCACATGCTTATTAAAGCTACGTTACACAACTCCGTACTGCTTTAATGTCATCTGCTCCTACAGCAACAAACCTGTGGGGGACTTGTGCCTGTGTATCTTGGAAAAGGAAGGTAGGTCTGAGGCTATGGTGACTCAGGAGGACAAGCTGGTGTGTAGATCTGGGTCCACAAGGAATATGCCAGGACCACTGTTCACTCAAGGACACGTGGGGGCTCGATCACCCACTGATGGGTAGACACGTGTATAGTTCATACATGTCAGGCTCTAGGCAGGACAGCCTCTGGCTTGTCTAAACACGTAGCGATGCCCTCACCATGAAAAATGAGGCAGATATGGGATAGTGGGCTGACAGCAGGTGCTTGCTTGATTTATTTGATAACGCTGTATCAAAACCTGCATGCTTGAACTCTGGATTAAGCTGGATTCAGATATACAAGCCCAGGTTCTGCAGATGAGGTTCACGCCTGATTAATATTTCCTTCTACAGCAAGCAGTATCCCCTTGGCTGGTGGATCTTGCTAGGGTCCACCTCCAAGACACAGCAGGCAATAGATGTTAACCCCGCGGTGGGGTATCCTCTGCTGCCTTCGCCCCTAGGGTAAAGGAGAGTTGTTGGGAGGGCCAGTGGCTCTGCAAATGCAGCAAAGAGCCTGGGCACCTTCCTCCTTGCTTCTGCTCCTTCCTCAGAGCCTTCTCAGTCAGTGCTTAGCAGTCCTAGAATATTTTCAGTCTGACTTTGTTTTACTTACAGTCTGAGGCCGGCTTCACAAGCCAAACTTGTAATCTTTTTGATTTGAGTCCCTGCGTGCTCAGCAGCACACAGCACATCGTTGGTATGCAGCGCTGGTAGCATTTGACTGAGACAAATGTTCTCTGTGTGAACTTAGAGGCTGTGTCTTATTTAATTTTGTCATTTTCAATTAAACTTTGCCTGTCCTTCCATTACCATTTTGAGTGCTGTGTAGTGCTAATATTTAATATACACCCACTTCAAAGTGTTTTTCTTATTTCAGCTACATAGTTCATACATTCTTTCAAAGATAAAAATAGTCTTTGATTTTAGCTTCTTGATTTCTTCTGTAAGTTTTGTCGCTACAAAAATGTTGATGGTTCAGTTCAATTAGCATCGTATCAGTATTTTCATATATTTGGAATGGGAAGGGAGGACAGAAAAACAGCTGCTGAAGGCACGGAACACTGCTACGTGTAACACTAATAGAAGGAAACTGAAATAACATGGGATATTACCACAATTTCTTTCAAAAGTGCTTTCTGAAGTTATCTGTATATTTTAAGTTTCCCACAGTGATACACTTCAAGTTTTTAAAACAACACAAACATTTGCCTTGGCTAAAAGCCTAGTGTAAAGAATAAAAATTATCAACACAACTAAATGGCTTAAAAGGACAAGGTATTGTCCCTGAGGAGAAGCAGAGAATGTAAAAGTAATCTGTACAGGCGCAATCCTATTCACGTGTGGCCAGCAAAAACAAAACGGTTGAGTCAACTATCTCTTTTAAATGGAGAGATTTCTTTCTTTACCTGTCTATCATCTCTCTAGGATGTGCTTGTACCATCTAACTGGGCTACTTTAAGTATATTTGTTCTGTCTCTCGTAGGTGCTTTCTTAATAAAAATCCAGAGGGGCTGTGGATCTCATGATCCACTGGCAGCAAGTTGTGAACAGGTTATCTGAACTGTATAACCCTCAAAAGGTCATTTTTTTCATGGTTTGGGGCGTACTGCATTCACACAGGTCACTGAAATCCATTTTTTCCGTCTCTGTTATTTGTTCTTCAGCCTTTTTGTGAAAAGCAGCAATAAAGTTCAAATCTCTGCCACACTGAATTCTTTGGCAGCTTTTTAAAACTGCCCGGAAACCATTGTGAAAGCTTCCATAATCAGATAATGACTGATATACACTGCATGTCGATACAAGTGTTTGAAAATAAAATGCAGGGTGCTATAAAATGGGTTTACTAGATAGTAAATAACATTTCAAATATGCAAGGGAATCACATTCCAGTCCTGCTTTCTCTCTGCTGCCTTCCTTCATGCCAGGATCTGCTCTACTTGTGGGAAGTCCAGTGCAAACTCAAGCAGTTATAACTCTGGGGGATATTTGCAGCGCTTCATACAAGACATAATTTAGGTGTCTCTATTGGCTGGCCGGACTCCCTACGTGGCCTTCACAGCCGATGGGAAGAGACAGACCCTCCAAAGCCCGACACAAAGCAGGAGCCTCACTCAGGCTCCCCATCACCCTCATGAGGAGGCTCTCACTGGGCACTGGAAAACCCCCAAAGTCCAGCGGCTGCCCTGATCCGAGTAGCAGGGGAAGCCATCCAGCCTCTTATGGCACACTGTGGTCCACTGCGTGCTGTTGCCCTCCTCTGGGCATGTATAGCCTAGAAAACCAGCAGAGAGAGGATGAAAGGGTTGCATTTATACTATATGTTCCCATTCGGTGACCGGCCAGCTCCGAGCCCTGGCTTCCCATCAGCACCCCCTGCTATCAGCTCTCTCGCCATCCATAGGTTGTCGCTTCTCCAACGTTGCAGCCCTAACCTCTGCAGGGGCTGAATTTGTGCTCTGTGTTTGCACCAGGCCAAGCATAATATGCCTGGACTATAACTCACTTTGTGTGTGTTACCCCATTTTGTAATTTCTAGGTAAGCCTGGAGATAACCGGTTGCATCAAGAGGATTTAACAGAGGCCAGGTGAGAGAGAGGACGCAGACAAGCGCCATGGCCCACCCAGCCTTGGCACCAGGGTACTGGGTGAAGCTGGTGCATGGGTGCCCGGTCTGCTTGATCCTAGAGTACCTCTTCAACTGTTGGCTCTCATAAACATGAATTGATCTGAAAGAGCTTAGCCCTAACAAAAGATGAGTGCACAGAGTTACTGTCAAAGGTCTTGAGAGGCTGTTTTGCTGCCAAAAGGAAAAAAAATCCAATATATGCAACACAAATGCAATGTCTAATCTAAATGAAACTGTGAGCGTGACCCTGCTAATGAAAAGGACTTGTTTGCATGGAGTGAATGACCAGTTAGGCGAAAATATTATTTGCTTGGGAAAGCTTAACATTTGAATAAGGAAAAAAGACTGCTGCTTATCTGTAGCAGATCACTGTGCCCTATTGAAAACGCTGCTATGAATTTTTCTCTCCCTCTCCCTGAAGCTGTTCTTTTTCGTATCATGTGAATGGGAAACAAATGTGTAATTGTCTCATACATAATCTCTGATCTCAGTTTAAGCAAAAATATGTAGTAGTCCTTAACAGAGGAAGAGAAAAATGTGATTGTTTGGAATGAATGTTTGGTCATCTTTGAACAGAGACACTATGGCATACTGTTTGCATCTTGGGCAAAGGATTCTTGTAACGTGTATCTTGTTGATAAAACTGACTTTAAATGTTTTTAACCAGCAATGAAAATTTATGGGGTCAGCTTAGAAACTGGAACACAAGAAAAAAATTACAAATTCTGTGGGGTTTTTACAAGGAGATGCAGGGAATGGCTGTTAAGTGCTGGTGTAGGCATTAATTCATCAAGGAACCTTCACTCATTTCTGACTATACCCCTTGAAATATCTGTTGAAGTTAATCAGAATACTCCGAGCTCTAAAATAGAAACATGCTTAACTACCTTCCCCGGGGCATTAAATGGCTGCCCTGATGTTGGCCGAGTTTCGGTAATGCTGAAATCATCCTACTTGATGCATTTTGCCCTCTTAGTGTGAAATCACACATGATTTGCAAGAGAATTTTGTGAGTGCCTCTGAATACAAAATCCAGCTTGTAGATGTGTGGATGAAAGGCTCTGTATAAATGTCAGCCTTTATTATTGTTACAAATTTCCGGCTTCTGTTATTAAGACATTTTATATGGATCTTTGCATGTCTCTCCATCTGTGAGTTTGGATTAAATGCCTGTCACAAATCTCCCTGGCATCCCACGGAGGGGATTGCTTTAACTTGGTGCTCTTCTAACCTCTCCTTCTGTTCAGGGATTAAACCTCCTTTAAAAAAAATGACCTCATAAAAATGGAGTAAACTCTGAGGTCTTTGTTTTTCTCAGGTCTAACCTCCAGGAAGACTATAAATTCATTTATTCCATAAAATACAGAGAAGTAAATCTTCAGCATGATGTGTGGGGAATTAGCCACTTAACTCCCATTAACATTAATGGGAACTGAATATTTATTTACCCCACAGCACATAAATCTTCGCCTTGTAACTTCTACAGTTTCTAACTAAAATGTTTCCATTGTTCTAAGGATCATGGTTATCCTGCTGGAGTGTTTACTAGGTTGTCAGCCTATGGGAAATATATTGGATGTTTCAGTCCTTTCCCTTCAAGTAAGCTGTAAAATGCATTGGGGCTCTGTAACATGAACTTTCTGAAACCTCTGTGTGATAAGCTTAGATGATTCAAACCTCCTCTTCTTGGTGCTAGTCCGATCATTCCTGCTGGGAGCTGGAATCATTTGACATGAATAAACTGTTGTGACTGACAGACTCTTGGTCTGTGCCTGGGGTGCTGGGTGGATGGGGCTGAGACTGTCGGTGCTCTGCCAGGAGTCTCCACCTCTTCCAGAATCTGTATTTCTTCCTTTCTTCCTTCAAACCTGTCCTCTCATTGTAAGAGAATTACACTCTCAGCTCACTGTTCTCTACCTAAAGTCAAGATCATGCGAATTGACCAAGCACCACACAACCCTGTTTTAAGAAGACCTTTTCTCTCCCCTGGAGGGAGGTGAGGGGGCCATAGCTCAGCAAGACCTGTTGGAGGCTTTGCAGTTGTTACGTGTTACCTCGAAGACACTGAGATGCTCTCAGGATGGATGACCCGATAAACCCTAACGAAGATATGAATATGGAAACTGCCAGTCACTGGCTGAAATCCAGGCTCTGCTATGCTCCATGGCAAAACTTTCCATGAATTCAGTACACCAGATTTAACTGGCGCATGAGACTGCTTTTCCCTAAAGCACTCCATAGAAAGCTATTGCTCTTCTGCGTGGTTTATTTGAACTACTCTGAGGAAGTTAAAAAATCCTCCAAATTTCTGGTTGAAAATAAGTAACAATGGAGGCAGAAAGGCTCCATCTTGCCTTCTACCGATTTATGAAGTATTTTAGAAATAAAGCGTTCCTCTGCAACTAAGTGGATTGGGCAAAAAGCAGTGGGCTCAAACTGCAGCTAGGGAGTTTTAGGCAAGACATCAGGAGAAGCCTCTGAGGGTGGGGGCTGAGAAGCACGGCTGCAGGCTGTGCAGGCAGCTGTCTCTCAAAGCAGACTAGATAAACTGTGAGGAGCGACCTCGGTGGACTGATCTAGGCTGGACGGCTGAAGAGGAACAGATGGGTTGTTACTTTAGACACTCCCTTCCAGCTCTGTCACTGTGCTGGACCAAGAGGAGAGCCATCGATTTTCAAGGTTGTTGGATCTGGTCTGTTCAGTTCTGTAAGACTTCTCAACAAAGTAAGAAAACTTTGTCCAATGCCATCCTTCAAATGGCAAAAAATCTGAGCGTAGGGCAGACGTGAATGTGTAATGTGGTGTTAAGGGGGAAGAAATCTCAGGCTGTGACTGACCTGTGGCTGAACTCATGGTGAGAGTCCTAGTAAATTGAAAAACCATTGCAAAGAAGAAAACGTATGGAAACCCAATCTCCAGGTACGCATTTCCTATGTGAACAGTTCCCCTCATCTTCAGATCTGTTTTGCCCCCATTCTGTGTCACTGCGATCTTGGGGAACTTGCCTTGTGCCATGTAACAGAGAACCTGTCTTCCTTCTCCATTCTTGACATTTTCGAGGGAGTTGAGCACACACAAGCATCACACACACCAGCAGCACAGGACCTCTCATCTTATGGCAGCTTTACAGACAGCTCTTTAGCTGAGCTAAGTGTCCGAGCTGCACATAATGCGTTTTTGAACAGAGTACTGAACCTATGGCTTTTATTATCCTGCCCAGCTTGCTCACTGCACCTGTCAGGTTCCTCCTGAGACTGAAACAAGAGCAGTCTCTGCGTCTGTTTTCACAGCTCCAAAGCAGAGACAGGGATTTGTCAGGAAACCATTAAGCAACACTATACCATTTGTTGTGGATCCATTTTCTTTCCTGAAACCAAAGTATTTATTTTCAAGCTTCAGGGACCAGGATTCTGGTGTGAATTATGCCAATATAAACGCACAGGACCCCTCCAGGCAATGAGTAGAAAGCCTTCTAGTCACACACTTTGCTGCACACTGATGCACACGCATGAGAACCATGTCTACCTCTGGAGTTTTCAAGCCACAGAGAATGGATGAATGGTTAGGCTCAGGGATGTGAGGTGTATGGCATATTAAAACATCAAATTGTTGCTGTTATTTGGTATTTAAAACATCATAATCATAAACAATGGGCAAACAGTCAACCCCATGTGCAACATGCTAACGGCATGTTAAGTACAGACCCAGGAGACAGCTTTGATATCAGGTTTAGTTCCTGTGAAACATATTTACTCAGGAAATCTTTACTCACATATTACTTATTTTTTGTTTTCTCAAATGTGAAACTATTCATCAAAATCTTAAAAAACATCAAACTAATGTTAACCGCGAACACACGCTATTAATATATGCCTTGTTGTACCTCACATTTAGTGTCTTCTTCCTGAATGATCCATCAGCAAACTCTACTCTATACCAGCTATCAGCTACTGAAATGTAAATATCTCAGACAGAAGTTGCTTAACAATGTTCAGCATCTTCCTTCAAGAAAGAATGTTAGGAAATGACCAAAGCGAAAACTAGAGCAAAACACTGATAGGAAATTGCAATTGCCCAGTCTTAAGTGTTTCCTATGGAAAAGAATGTAGTGTCTTTAATCATGAAAAGATGAGATTCCCATGAACTGTTTTGCCTGTCACACACATTACGGTGCACCAACCTTGGTCACACAGGTTCCATGCAACACAGTGGCCGCAGACAACTCTTCCACTTGCAATGGGTCATGATCCATTCCAACGATCCATTTCCTTGAGAAGAAGGATGGTCCACCTGGACTGTGCCACTAGAGCATCCCTCTGGAGCCTCCCGGTTTGCATGTACGCGCTGCTCCAGCCTGATCTGGCTTACAGAAGCTGATTAAGTCCTAGATGATGGTGGCATGGTCACATCGGTTATGTGGCAATGGAGGAGCATGGTTATGCTATTGGGAAATATCACTCAGCTAGTCAGATTGATGTATGTTCAACCTGTGGAGAAACAAATGCAGGTATCAGATATAATCATACGTCTCTCTTTCTTCCCCCCCCTCCTAAAATGCTGGAGGGTTTTCCAGCAATAGATAAAATCATTTTTACAAAATTAAAATGCAACATTTGTTCTGGAGCTTGTTAGGTCCTGAAGTCTATAGGTGGGGTTGGGAAAACGGCATTCTCAGCTCTTCGCCAGCAGCGAAGCTATTAGAGCCTTTATAAATGTTATCCAGTTCAGTGCTGCTGCTTGTGCCATATTCCCAACAGCAAATGCAAGCATCATCAGGATCCAACAGGCTCCCATGAATAAGCCCAGCAATTCAACTAAAAATAAATATAATTAAACCATAAACAGAAAAATGTCTGTAAGATTATCATCCTTGCAGCTAGTTGGAATGTACTTGGGAAATATTTTTATAGTTAGTTGCAAATAAAATATGTTTTACATGGAGAGAATGTTGCCAGAATAACACAAGATAGATCTATTAAATCAAAAACAAAAATGGAATAAGATAAAATAAAAAATGGAAATAACTTTTTCACATGGTTAGACAAGTTGCTTATAAATATTTTCTCCTGTTAGAATCAACTAGTTGGTGGCTGGCTTAAGGTTGTTTTGTGACCTTTCCAACTGTGACCTGTAAGAGTGGACAGCAAACATCAGATGAGCGATCCAAGGGATTACCCATTTTTAGTTTGTTAGTCTTTGTTCTTATGATGTTTTAATAATTCATGACCTTTATCATAATCTATCCCCCCTAAAATTTCCATTGCTGGGAAATTCATGAACTTGTTCAGAATGACTATCAGATATTTTTAACATACTCTCTAAATCATATTATATTGTTTCTGTTACATGTCTGGCTAAGTGAAACTTTTCAAACAGGACAGTGGTCAGCATTGTACAAAGAATATTATATCACCTCCTCCAGTTTCTTAAATAACCGATCTTGAAGAATCAGTAGGAATGAGTTTACAGCATTTCTGAAAACTGAAAAATTTTTCATGAATATGTAATCTACGTTGTCTGAATACTGATAAATTAATGATTTCATATAACACCCACAAATAACGTCAAAAAAAATGAGTCAGTAATGTGCTCAAAGTCTGAAGAATAGGGCCTCTACCACTAGCCTCTAATCTTGTTCAAGATTTCTTTCTCATGCTGCTCCAGGATGGTGCCTGGACACATGCTCACTGCCGAGCCCAACGACCTGTGTAAGGGCAAATCAGTACCGGTGTCTCCCTTCAGCAAGAATGAACTAATTCTCTCGACCTTCAGCAAAGCGCATGGTGGCACTGAGCACCTCTGATGAACTATCCAACACCTCACAGGTCTGGGCCCATTAGCAAGAATTGTAATTAGTGCTCCCATGGCTGTTACTGATGCCCATGCTACACTGTCACCTTAAAGGCTTCCAGTGTTCATTTGTCAGAGAAATTTCTGTGCCAGGTATATTGAATTTGTCACTTGCTAATAGTGCAGGTATGTGGGAAAGCTAACAAATTAGGCAAGATTTGATTGCAGAAAACCGCAAAAGAAAAACCAAACTATTCTCAGGTTTGGTGGGGAACTGAATGGGACTCTGACAGGGAATTCATTAAAAATCATGTCACATATGCCCGGTGCAGAGCCACAATTGGCAATTGGCTTTGTTGGAACTAGAAGGCTGAGCCCAAACTTTGCTGGAAAACTCCCTAAGGCCATTTCATTTACAAAAAGACCAAGCTTTTGAGAGCATATAATTATCCTTCATCCCTGCCATCTTATCCTGCATTAAATTTAATTGCTCACGAAACTTGGCAACATTCTTGGACCCATTTAAGGAAATTAAGTGGTTCTGTCATTTTTTAGTGCTCTTGATATGAAAGTGTTTCAACTTTCACTCTATGACAAGAACCTCTGCCTCCTCCCCTTCCCCCAAAATATACATTCTTCCTGAGAGAACTGAGCTCAGAGGGAACAGATGGGCTAAAAATAGTTGATTTTGGCCAAGAGTCTCAGAAGTCACCAGTGATTTTCAGTGCCTCTATTTTTAGAGGTGAGCACTGACCACTTACTGGAAGTCACATTCTTTCACTTTTTCAAAGCTGGGCACCCCATATCTTGCTCTGTCATTTCCACATTAATAGGTCACGAGCAATGGTGACCCAAGGGCTGTGGTGGGATTGTCACCCTGGGCCTTGACCATTCCCCAAGGCCTGCCACCCCAGCTCAGGAGAAGCTCCCCAGAGTTGCTGCGTGTAGGGTTGACCCACTGAGTCCCAGACCCACCAGTGCTGTTTCATTGTAAGAGCAGCAGATGCAATTTGAATTTCCTCTCCACTCTTCACTGTCAGTTGGTCATAGTGTGGAGCATGGTAGGGTCAAACCTGCTTCCTGGAAATGAAAGGCTCCTAAAAGACGAACCAAAGAGTAGTCCCAAGAGTACGAGCCATCCATACCCAATCTTTGCTGCTAGTACTCGTACCAGTTAGTTCTTCCCTGAGAGGTTGATTCGCTATTTACCTGCCCAGTATATAAAGACTGTTTTTTTTACAGGTCATGAAAAGGACAAGTCATTTAAATAAGTTTCAGTAAAAGATGAATGTTTGTTACTCCTTTCAATAAACGCGGCACACACTATGACAGTGCGATTAGAGATGGGGTGGAAATTCTGAGTTCACTAAGTGAATATCTGTGCTTCTTATCTACAGGCCTACTTTTCAGCTGGGAAATGCAGTTAATTCATCATGAAGTCTTGTCATATGCTTGGTAATTATCTGTTTTGTTGTTCTACAAATGAAAATGAAAGAATTTGGGTTTTAGGGTGGACAGTGTGTAGGGGAAACTCCTGACGGTCAAGTAAATTATACTATTGCCCCCTGTGACAACTAAAAACCCTAAATAGGTTTATAAAAGCAGCATTTTCAAAGGCACTGAGCACATACAGCTCCTGTTGTCTTCAATGTTATATACTGAACTTGACTGGACCCAACACAGCACTACATTAAATAAATGTTGGATTTTATGTCCAGTGTGAAAGAGAATCATCTGTGAACCAAAGGTCAATGAAGTCAGATTTTCTGCTGTGTTTATTGGTGATAAACATCTTGAGAGAGAATGTGAGCATCTACAAACACCGAGTTACAATGTTAATATAGTCCCTTATCGCCTTATAAATGATCTGTATCCTGACATGGGAAGTGAGCTTCAGTCCCAGATGAATTACAAATGAGTGACTCCCTAATATAAATAAAAGCAGGAGGGTGGGCCTTGTCGAGCAGTCTGAGCACAAGAGCTGCAAACAGGAGCCAGGAACTTATCTCAGCTTTGGAAAGTGAGCTGCCTTGGAGTCTGGTCTAAAGCTCGGTTAATTAAGTGGGAGTCTTTCCAGCAACATCAGAGGACTTTATCACTCTTTATTAGGGCTACCATATGTCCACCTTTTTTTCTTATATTTGTCTTCTTTCTCTGCCCCCAGGCTCTTTTCCACTGGATTTTTGGTAGGTGCAGCGCACATCCAAGTTTTCCCATACCCTGAAGTGCACATGCATGTGTGTAGGAGTGGATTTGATTTGCCATGATGGACAGATGCAGTATGTCAGTGGGTGCAGGTGGCTGATGGGCGTGGGGAGGTGATGGAGGGTCAGTGCAGGACAAGAAGGTTTGTGGGCTAGCAGAAGGACTTGTGCTGGGAAGGTTGATAAGGGGGAGAAGGGGATATTTGGGGGTGAGGAAATGGGGAAGAAAAAAGGCAATGGAAATGTGATAGGTGAGAAAAGCAGATTGCTCCGGGATAGGAGGCTCTGGGACGCAAAGAGGGATATAGGGTGGAGGTGCTGGGGTTTCTGCCGTGTCATTTAATCCTTAATCGGGCCTTTGAGAGGGGATTCCCCCAGACCTGCCCACACTGCCACTTCTGCATTTCTGCCCTGTCTGCTGCCAACTCCTCCCTGGGCTGGGGCAGAGGGTGGCTCTGCTCTGTGGCCTTGGAAATGCCACCAGCTTCTCTGTTTCAATGCCCTTCCTGCGTAGGCATGAGTGCCATAGTCACCTTCCAGTCTGGGGAGCTGTGAGGTTCACTTCACGCCTGTAAAGACTGAGGGAGAAAATCATGTTGTGTTATTAAATTGCTCCCTTGGAACAACAGAAATAAAGGTTTGAAGCCTGAAATTTGAGGAGAAAGTTGTTGGAATTAAATAGTTTAATAAAATTATATTTGCAGGAGAAGGTTTTTCTTGTCATAGCACTGCAGGTGGCTGAGACAGGTCCGGCTCCTGCTACTCGGGATGTCTGGTAGGGATGTAAGATGGGCATTGCAGACTACTGTGTGGTGGGAGATGTCCAGGCGAACTTTAGGTGACTTCACCCTGGTGCTGGATTCACCCCAGATGTGGGTGCACAGCACTCACCAACACCAGGCAATGGCTCTTCGGGCTTCCTCCCAGGGCCATGCAGACACTGTCCCCAGTCTGCTCTGCAGGACAGAAGGGTGGCTCACAGACACTTCTCCCTGCTCTGTGCCACCATTCACGTCCCTCTGCTCTCCTACACTTTAGGTCTTGGGCAAGATGTCCTATGGCTTCATCCCTCCTCAAGGATTTCCACAGTGTCATGCTTGAAGCTGAACTCCAAATGCAAACCCATCTGGAGCTAGGGCTATTCTTTCCTTTGACAAATTGTTCAGACCTCACACCTCTACAGCTAAACAAATGTAATCCAAGCATCAGATCATAAAATCTTGGAAAAAATTTATTTGAACTGCTGGCACAACTTCTAGTAGTACACTGGGGATAGCTCTCCTTTCACATGTCCCCAGAGGCATGTAAAGTATTTCGCTCCTAGTAACTGAGCTATAAATGTAGGTCTCAAGCAGTGCATGCTCCACGTTACAACATGAGAAACCTGAGGGCTTTCGCTTTTTGTGCATGAGATTATCAAAGCACCTTTAAAGGGAGCCACATTTCCTGCCGCACCTTTCCTCTCCCATTGCTCCGGTGTGCACTCTTCAAGAAACCAGAAGGTGTCAAACTTTCTTCAACACGTACAAATGAGACACACTGCCTGGGCAAACGGAGAGGAAAGACTTTGGCCTCTTGAGGGCTTTTTGCTGGCTGCTTGCAGGCAGGTAGCAGTGCTCTGGCGACGTGGTTCTGCACTCACGTTACCAGTTACAGTAATATGAAGACGAAGACGCGTCGATAACCAAGGGCAGACAGGCTTCTTTCCCTAACCTGCTTATACTCCATCGCTGTGAAACCCAATGTTCTGGAGCCAACATGTCCCTTCATGTTTTAGTGCAAAGAATGTGATTTTGCAACTCGCTGTTCTGCTTTTCCCTCACTTGGACGTGAAGGTGTAAAAGCTGAGGGGAGTCAGGGTAACACACACAGGTCTCATTCTCGCTCCTCACCCAGGTCTCCCAATTACCTGAACTGTTATTAATTAACTGTAAGAAATGGTTTATTAATTGCAAACTTTTGGTTGTCCTTGCAAATAACCTTGGGAGTTTCAGATGTGGCAGGACTGATGGAGCAGGAGCACTGGGGCCAGGTCGTGGGAGAAGATGGTGGGTATGAATGCGGGACATCAAAGCTTTGCCCCACCACTCCAATGCCAGGGATAACCAAAACACCAGCAGCTACCTATTGTGAAACATACAGGTGTCAATATTTGCTCTGTTTTGCGAAGGAATGTAATTGAAAACTTCTGATTTGTTTGGGTTTTTTTCAGAAAAAATAAGGGAATTGTTTTCTTATTCTGAATGAATGTCTGAGGCAGCAGGCTATAGGATCCATCTCTCACAGGGCAGAAAGGAGCCATTTCTTTGCTCCCTCATCCATTGGTTAGGGTACCAGGCAAAAGATTTGGCACCATTTCAGAAAAAGTTCTTGAAAATCACTTTCCATAGCGCAGGTGAGGGGCCTGGACACCAGATACTCTCCTGGATGATGAGGGCAGGAGAGACAGCTCTGCCTCCTTGCTCAGAAGTTTCACACCTTCTCTTGAGTTAAATTTAGCAAACCCAATATATTTGCACAGAAAGCTTTAGTTCTAATTAACTTCCATTTTCCAACAACACAAAACCCCAATTCACTGAAAACTTGCTAGTGACTTGGATATAACTGCCCCTGGTTTGATGGTGCTCGTGACATAAGGCAGGATCAAACTCGGCAGTGGAAGGATAAATAATTAATTTTCACATGCTGGAGAAGCAAAATTTCAAGCTTTTGATGTGAAAAGGCACCTGAACAACTAGAGGCTGACATTCACACTGGAAAATTCGACTCTGAGAGATGGCACTGAGCTTGAAGGAGCAAAGAGAGGCCACACAGCATTTTTTTGTGGGAAGACAGTGGCTGCACCTGCCAGCCAGCTCATCCCAACGAAGTCTGCTGAGGCAGTGGACGGAGCTCAAGGATGTGCCAGTTCTTTTCTGTGAGGTGGCTTGCTGCCCACTGCAATTACAGAAGGAGGAAAACTGCAGTTTTGTGAATAAAGCTGGCAGCTACCCAATACAGCCTGAAGAAATAACCGTACCTTGGAGAAGCCTTGCTTTTTCTTTGGGTTGGGCCAAGCCCTTTAAAGGATTTTAGCATTAATGGAGGCATCTTCATTTCAAGGTGTGCATTGAAATAATAAAATCTATCCTGTTCCCTGTGCAGCCGCCAGCCATGCTGGTATGAAATGCCTACGATGCTGGTGTGGGAGGTTGGCCTGCTCTAGAGACTTCTTAATCTGGAATGGTTGAAGGTTGGTTTCAGCTCTGAAGCATTACGTTGAAAAATACTCCTAGGATTTAGCAGTAACCATTATAACTCTGGACAAGTTTATTATCCTATATGGTTGCTGAACATGGCTTAATTCTTGACCACAAAGGCTTCCTCTGGGACTAAATTCTGACTTATAATCAGGCTTCACATGGAAAAAAACATCCTTGAATCAGTTTTGACCGCACTTCTTTTTACTGTGGCTGGATGCACAATGACTTTGTTTTCTTAGTATGAGACAGCAAGCACAGAGCTCCTCAGCTCTGGAGATCATGTTGGCTTAAAATCAATGGTTCCAAGCCATCACTCTCCCTGCCTGTATCTCAGTGATTGCAGTACTTTTGCAGCATCCCCAAGTCTTCCCCCTTGATCACAGAGCTATGCTGAAATCTCTTTGTAGCCATGCTTGGGGTTACAAACTAAGCCCAGACACTTCGAGCTCCTCTCCATCATAAATTTTAGCAAGCTATTCTGCAGAGTGTTGAGGCCATTGGCCGCATCCCACACATGTCCTGACACCAGGGAAGCGAAGTACAACACTGTAAAGGAGCAATGATCCCTCCCATCCTGAGGCCGAGGGGAGGAACAGCCCTGCAGTTACCACTGTGCATTGGCAGCCGCCTGGTAAGAGCAAAGCCTCCTCCAGTGGGTTTATGAATAAATCAAACGTATGAGCATTGAATCTATGTGGTTCTTTAAAGAAGATTTTTGTTCAACATGATGAGAAACTGTGTTACCAAAGTTTTACAAACAGAAAAGACAGAAATTCAGTCTTCTAGGGTAAGAGTTTTGGCTCATACTGAGCAAAAGCCAACATTAATTTGCTGAAAGGTCCTAAAGTTTTTATCTATTGAAAATTAACAGAAAAAAGATTCAAGAAGAGCAGAGGAATCATTAAGAAGAGAAGATGAAATGAGAAGGAACAACAAAGAATGCAGAAAGTTAGAAAGAGGTTGTTGGAAACAAAAGTTGCATAAAGGTTAAAGCAAAATTGAAGACAATGAAACCTGCATTCTTGCAAATCCTTTTATGAAATTATGACAGAAGGGCTAATGTGAAGATGAATATTATGCAAAGAAAATGATTACTGTAGAGAAAAAAAGGTGAATCCAGGTTAAGGTAATGTAAATAACTTTCTGAGACACACACCCCCTTCGTGTCGTTCATTCCTTCTGAAGAAAAATATCATATTTTAAAGTCAATAGATGTGTTTATCCAAGTCACTCCTAGCTCACTTCACAAGGAAGGCTTTGGGGTTTTTAATTTTTGGTTCCAAAGTAATTTTTCTTTGTCTGTCTTTTTTTTTCTTTTAGAAAAATGTAATACATTTTTCATATTAAGAAAACAAGAGATTGAAAGATTACTTTTGGCACTTCCCATTCATGACCCCATTTGCTGCTTGTGCGAGTAAAAAAAAGGCAGAAGGTGGTTCTTGCTGAGACTGCAGCCCCTGCAATTACCAGATGTGATCACAGAAAAGAACGGAGACTTGTTAGCCTGTCTGAATCTACCCTCACCCCAATGACCTCACTGTGTCTGAAGACAACTGCAAGAATATTTACCCTTGAAGCATCACCAGTGCCACCTCCTGCAGTCCCCATTGCTTACTGCTGAATTTCATCATCCTGAGTACATGGCTGCTGCCCGGAGAGCTGTGGGCATCCCTGCCAGCTCACGTCTGCGTACACAGCCAGTCCTCTGCCTCCTGGAATGAGTGCTCGATAGGAGCCGCATCTCCTATTCTGGAAAAGTTTGTGTCTTCTCTGTTTACAACACTTTGGCAAAATATTTTCTTGCCATTTCCTTTGGCATAAAGAGCAGTGAAAGGCAGCCCTGCCTCAAGGAAGCGGTGATACCCATCCTGAAGGCAGAACACCTCTTCCCCCGCACTCTTGGATAAGCCCTTCGGGAGGTTTTATCCTGTTAGGAGGAAATTGCCTTTTGCCTTGCTCAAAACTGCTTTGCTGAGTAGGTCCTCTGAAAAGCAGCACCTCTCCTATCACAAGGCCTGTTTTTTCCTTTTGAATCTCTTCCCCAGTGTAATTTATAAAGCAAATCACATAACACCAATTACAGAAGAATTCCTGATGCGGCCAGATGAGGGGAGCAGCTATCTCCGTTGGTTTGTAACCCAGTTCCCCACCCATATATTTTCCAGCCCTATTTGACTGCTTTGCAGCTACTGTTGCCAGCAGGTCTGTTTCCTCTTTAGTTCCCTCATGAACATTTCCATCCAAAATACATTTTGCATTTTTATTGGTCTTCCTCAGACATGTGGCCTTTCATCTATTGATGTTGAATCCACATGCCGATCTCGGCAGAGTGTAGACTGCAACACCTTCCCATGCCACACCTTCCGTGCATCGCCGCTTTTTCTACGGGTTGCATCCCATTGCCGTTCTCTGTGGCGTGGGGAACAGCATCCCCTTCCCCGTGTGTGGATGGGGCTCTGCCCTGTATGACATGCAGTAGCCCCAGCTGCCCCCAGATCCCCTCTTCAACCCCTCCTTCTGCAGCGAGCCTCTCTGTGCTTTCCTTTCAAAGATACCTCTCATTTATGTGGGGACTGCTACTGTCTGCTGCCCAATAACCCAGAATGTGTGTGGCCCCACTGGCACCCGCAGTGGGGACGGTGTACCCTGAGGACCTCCTGTCATTTGGAGATGGCTCCCGCCCCCACCAAAATCAACACAGACTCTGTTAAACTGTGGGGCCAGTGCCCACCACCAGCTACCCTGCTCCTGGTCCTCCCCATTCGCCTAGTATCTGTATAAAGAGCTTCCTCTGGCCCACAGCAACCGGATTTCCCTTTTGTGGGGAGAGGATCACCCAAGACGATAGGTGTGGGGTGATGCCCAAGAGCCCCAAATTTTTTCCGTAGAGTGGATGGACTCTCCCAGGATTTTTGACTGGCCCTAGAAAAGCTCTGCTCTATCTTGGCCAGGATTTTGGTTAAAAAGCCAAGCAAACTGAGGAGCACTGGAGCGATGGCGGAGGTTTGGGAAGAGCTCGGCTATGGCGTAGTGCCTTGGATGTCCCTAAGGTGTGACGGCATCTGGAAACCAAGGCCCAGTTGCGTGCTAACGTCTGCTGCAGGGTCTGCTCCTCTGCTGCGGCACATGAAGCTCCTGCTGGCAGTAATTGGGGTCACATGTGCATCAGGACAGAAGAATTACAGAGCCTAAAACAACGCCTCGGCGCATGGAAGCTCTCGCCGTTTCAAGGTCTATTTCTTCCTTTTGCACAAAAAAGCAAAAAAATCCCTCCTGCTTGTTTTTGTCTTGATATTTTTCACAGACCCCAGCGCAGTAGGCAGCCTCAGAGCTGACCCCCAAAAAGGGTTTCTGCTTAGTTTGGATCATGAACTAGTTGTCAGGGAAAAATTATGCTATAATCTTGGGAGATACAATAAAGCTGTCCCATAGGTTAGGCCCTCGCCAGTTGGAGGCAATTCTTAATGCAGATTTCACTCCATGTGTGTCACATTTGCTAATTTTCCACAAATGATTCCTGATTTTCAATCGACCTTGGTCTTTAGGTTCATAAAACTTTGTTCCGCGTTGAAATCTTTTGGCAATGTGGAGATTTGCCTGAAATAAAGATTAGAGACACCTTGAAAAATAAATTCAATACTATTTTGCATGGGATGCAGTGTCACTGTCAAATGGTACATCTTGTGCTGCTGCTGCTGAACGGGGAGATGTTCCTGTAGATAAGGTGCTAGGTGTTAAGAAATAAGGATTCATCTTGTACTTCTGAAAGGCCTTAGACTGAGCTTGTAAATGCCTTGGGACTCAACTTTTCTCCTGTAAATACAGTCTTTATTTTTCCTGTTGTGTCTATTCAGGCTGTGATTTTCAAAGGGACCCAGGGGAATTGCCGTACGAGTCCCATAAAACAATAAGTCTGTTCTAGTTTCATTAACTGCCTCACTGAAGCCCTTTCCTGGGAGAGCAGATCATTCACACCAGCCTGGGCCTATTTACACAAGCTGACAGACTACCTGATGGAGCCATTATTCTCTTTTCACATATAGTCTAAACTATTTCCTCTTGCTGGGCACTGAGTGGTTTTAAATCAAGATGTCTTAGTTCATGGAGGTTAGGTATAGTCTTATAAAACACCTTATTTCTTCCTTGCTCCTATGTAAATCTATTTTATTGGACAATTGGAAAACATAACACTTGGCTTGTGTGGATAACCTCCTACGTGCTTCCAAATACAATAGACAGTATTTTTTTTTTCAGAATAAGCTTTTAATGAACGCCTGTTGTTCCGTGCATCCAGGCTGAGCTTTTGCAGAGCGACCTGCCCTCCTGCCTGAATTCAACTCAAAAAGCGACCCTTGGCCAGGAACTCCACACAAGGAGACATTTCAGGGCTGAGATTCAGGTCACATCAAAGCGGTTTTGTATGATTTTTAAGCCTGAGAATACAGGTTAGACCAGTGCCATAATCAATGGAAAAACTTCCAAGGGGCTTTTAATATTCTCTGCTGCCTGCTCTGCCTTGTGGAAGAAGGCGCCTGACCAGAAATTAACTCCTGAGGCCCCTGCACCAGTTCCTCTGCCATGCAGCCTCTTGCCTCTCATCCCTGCCATCCCTCCCAAACGCATTCTAGCACACAGAGTTTGTTCTGGCTGGGAATTCGGTTTACAAAGATTAAAGAGATGCAGTGCGGTGGGCAACGAGCCTCAGCAAGTGAGGAGATAAAGGCAGCATTGGAGGAGGCATGGGCATGGGGTGGACCAGGAGCATTGGGGAATGGGCCAGCTGGGGACATGGGAGGAGGTTACACACCCTGAATAAGCATGAATTAATGATAAATGCACCAAGGTCCACATTTTTAACAAGATGTGCTCGCCTGCTCAAAGCCCCCGTCCCTTATTTTGCAGCTCTGGTGTGATACAGTGCAACCGTTATGCTCTGCAAAACTACTTGTCAACTGCCCAACGGCTATATAAACAAGGCAGGAAAACACTGCTTGAATATTTAAAACCATCAACAGGCTCCTTTAAACCACTGGCTAATGCCTCTGGTTGACATTTAATACTCTGCATTAAGAAAGAAATAGTTAACAGAAACACCACCTAATTTTTACAGTCAGGCAATATCTTGCCTTTGTCATTGTCAAAAATTTATTTTCATTTAAGCTATGCTACTGCAGCATAGAACACAAAAAAGGAAAGGATTTACTGCTGAATACTAAGTCATACTTTATTTTGCTATTTAAGGAGCTAATAGAGTAATGCAATATAGAGAGCACAGACCTAAATAAAAATTCATACGTTACTGCCAACTCCAAGCAATTTAGTTTTGTGACTCAGACAGCATAATTGTGAAATTGGCTTAGAATTCATTATGTTGTTTTATTTTTATCTGTTTGTATGTTTAAATGCATGTTTGAGGTTCACTGCTTTTGCCTTAAGACCCAAAGGCTCATCTCAGTTGCATATTGAAGGTTTTCAGAGCAATCATGTGGGCTACAAGGCTATTTTTTATTGGTGAGAGCAGACATTCTCTCACAATTGTCTGTAAGATTTGGACGGTAAGTAAAATGTTAAATGCACCAAAACATGATAAAACGAAGAGGACGTGGGGACCCTTAGCACAGACACACTGTGGCTCTGCCCCCTCTAGCTTCCCACCCACCCTGCTCAGCCCCAGTTTGCAGGGGATCCAGAGCGAAGTGGGTGTGCAAAATATCTTACATGCATTTCCTGAAATGACACCGAGTACAGATTTGGCTCAGTTTGTCTCCAGACCCGGAGACAAAAAAATGTGAATTTCTAAAACGTATATTACAATGTGGAGGGCGACGATTTTTGTACTGTGTTAGGGTGCGTTTCGTAAGACAGTCCCTGAGGCTGCGTGAGGGTGCTGAGTGTTTTCAAATGTAAATCTGATCGCAGGCTGAAGCCCATGTGGTAGATAAACAAGCTGTATTTTTAAACACAGTGTGAAATGTGGGGGCTGGCGTGACCATTATCAGAGCCTCATGCATGAGTTATGAGACATCATAAATATTTTCATATTGCAACAATGAAAACTGAAGCTGCTCTGTGGTAGGCTGGTTTGATCTGAGAGCTCACCCGGCTCCCTTTACTGGGTCCAGCAGGAGAGAGAAATGTTTCTCAAGAGCCGTACTTCTGAATGCTAAGCTGTTTTCTCACAAATTTCATACAAAGTAAAAACCTTCCTAAGGAATGACTGATGAAAAGCTGACTGTTAAGACAATGCAGGTGATATTTTCAGGGCTTTAGGGACATTCCACCCGGCCCATGAAGCAGCTGAACTAGTCACCTTAACCAGGCTGAAACAGAGTTGTGACGTGAATGTAAAGAATTAGGTCACCTCTTCTTATTATATGGTTAACTGGTGTATTTTATTCTGAAAATGAGCATTCCTAGGGGTTCTTCAGACTAATGGTACATAGCTGGATAGGTATAACAAATGGGTTACTTCATTTCCTTCCGAATAAAGCTATCTGTATCAGGCTTTGAGACTGATCCTGTAAATTCTTAATTCCACAAATTTCCTTTTCCTTTGATAGTCTCTTTCATCTTAATCTATTTTATTGCATCCATGATATAAATAATTAGTCTTAATTGCATAGCCACATTATATTTTAGAGAATATCTGCCAGTCAAGTTTCTGTATGTTAGTGTTAGACTCTGGGTGTATAGATCTTAAGCGTTAGGTTTCATTCCTCCCAGTGACATTGATTTCCTGAGTGATCTTGAACTAACCATCTGATTTCGCAGTGTTTCACTGCTGCTGTGGCAGTTATTATGCAAATCCAGGAGATCCAGATGTCTGAATTTTGTGAAAATTATCCTGTGAAAATCCTAGACCAGGTCTTTCCTCCTAGCAGATTTAAGTGCTTCTTTTCATGAAGTGGAAAGCAGTGGGGAAGCAAAGCCCAGAGGCAGTGCTGACGTGCCCTGACCAGCCGCAGAGCAGCTGGGCGGTGTGTCTGGAGGAGCGTCCCAGGGGCATTGTGTGCTCGGGCCAGCAGCGACCAGGCGTTGGCCTGCGGACTTGGCTTGGATCCGACCAACTTGGAGCTGCGGCAGCGCGCGGCCAGGTCTGGAGGGGCCATCGGTGCAGACTACCCTTCCAAGCAGTGAGTCCAGCTCTGTGGTTTCTGGCACTGCAGAAAGAACTTCAATGGCATGGACCCGCGGGAAGAGCTGGACCTTGGAGGGCATTGCCGAGGGTCTAATTTGTCTTCCTGTCATGGGCTTTAGGTTCAATTACTTTTTTCCCCCTCACTCTATTTATTGAAGAATATGATAAAAATGCGTGTAAGCGGTTAAATATTCTGAACTGTTTCAGCTTGGCAGAATAGCCTTCTCTTCTTGTCTTCACAGCATTTTACTTTGGGGACACACAGGCACACTGAATTCATGTCTGTAGTGCCTTTGCATCAAGCTGATTCCAGTCAGCCTAATCACAAAGCTGGGCAAAGGAAAAACTGAATTTTCAAACTGATGACACATTTATACCAGAATTGTAACTTTATAATATTAATGTATCATTTAACTTACATGTATACTTTGGAATGTTTATAACTACTGTAAATCTTAGGCAAGAGCGGCCAAGAGAGTGCCACACAACTTTCCTAGCACAACTCGTAAAATAAATACAACAATCGCAGAAGAACAACATTCCCCGTTACAAATGGGAACGTGCAGCCACTCCACTGCAGATGGGAAACATGCTCCGTCAAATCTTCACGAAGAAGGCTTGGCACCCGCAGAGGCAGCAGCATGGTGTTTCCTCTGCGCTGTGGTCTTCTGTGGAGGTTTCAAAGGACAAAATGGCATCGAGCCAGCATCAACCAAGGGCTGTGTCACTGGGAAATGACACCAGACATTTGCAGGTGATGCCACTTGCCGTTATTGTTCGCTTCAGTATGACAGCCCGGATTTTGTGACATGATCTTCCTCCCTCCCTTGAAGGTGACTGCTGAAAAGCCACCCCCATGCTGCATGCAACTCTCTGACCTCTGTCCACCTTGTCTTGCAGGGTACCTTGAAAAGAATAAACCCCTACTGTTTCCTGACCCATAAAATCCTGTGACTGATTTCTGACCTATTAACCTTCAGTTTTGCTTTTAAGGTTTATTGTACTTTTATGATTTGACCAGTGGACTGTAAAATACACATTTAAATGCATTCAACTCAGATAATAATCTCATTATTAAAACAGCCTAACTTCTTTGTTTGGAGTTAATCACTCTCACATTCTTCCGGATTCATCAGCACACTTACCAATACCTGTTTTTTCTCCCTGAAGCTGGCATAATATGACACAAAGACCTTCGGTTCTTAAAAGACAGTAAAAGAAGATTGCAAAACTTACTGAAAATTCCCCTCAAATTTAGAGCAAAATCTACAGAAAAATCAAATCCCAGCTTGAAGGACATCTTCAAACACTAAAAATTACTCAACTTCTGAGATCCAGAAGGTGTTTTTCTAGTTTTATTATGCTAAAAATGCAGTTGAGCAGCAAGCACAATGTGGTAACATTGCACAGGCTGCAAAATACCAAAATAACACCAAGGACAGGAGACTGTTTTAATGTAGTTTCTGGTAAGTTATTTAACATGCTTTTGTTGGCAGGGCTGGTGGTTTGGGGCTTTGGATCAGGCCTGGATTACTTAGAGCAGGCAGTAGGCAGTGCCTCTCACGTAATGGTTGCTCCCAAACACAGCTGAAAGCCGGTGTAATGGGACACTGGGTTCTGTTTCTCTTCTCTAGCACTGACACCACGAGTATCCTGGTGTGTCCTTAAGTTTGGAAGGAAAAAACCTCACCATTCCATTACGGCTGCAGATGCTGAACTGGGGTCCTCTTGTTACCAAGAGGTCCCAACTGCCCCTATCACTGGCAGTAAGGACGGCACCCAGAGCTCTGTCCTGGGCTGCAGAAGCCAAATGAGTTATGTGGAAAGCAAAGCTGATGTCAGAAATGGATTGGCAGAGCTCAGGGCAGGCAGGGTTTGGCACTGCTCTCTACCAAGGACAGGTGGAGAAGAAAAGCTGTGTCCAGCAGAATCAGCCGCTCCTTCTGCTTGATGTTGCTGCTGGGTAACTTCACCCTGCAAACCTTCTGTCAGGTTAACGACACAAAAAATGTATTTCCTTTTCTCCCCCGTTGGATCATTTCTCATTATGGTCAACAATTAAAAGTTTTGGTTTAATACATTGTGTAATTTATAATGGGCTCTGTCCATCATACACAGAAATGTTCATTTTATGAGTCAAATATAAGAGTGTCTGTGTTCATAAACTTTCTGTGTGCAATCCTTGGCCTCTGCATTGAAGAAACGTGACTCTAGGAGGTGTTTATGGAAGGCTAAATATAGGTTTATCTGTTCTAGTCTTTCCATTAAAGATCTTTTTCCTTCAACACATGGAGATTAAATACACGGAGCAATATTAGTTAACACTTAAGTTATGGCACACTGCAAAAAACGCCAGGAAATTCCGTTTTGAAGTTGATGTTCCAGTCCTAACTCCTGTTGACTTTATATTTCTTTTCTCTCAAAGGCATGAACTGAGGGCAGGGTGTCGCGTGAAGCTGAGTGACATTGCTTCGGAGAGGCGTTTGGAGAGACACCTCGTATTAAACTCTTTAGGTGCACGCTGCGGGTTCATTCGGGCCTTGGTGGAAAGAAAGAGCAAAAATCCCACTATTCGCAGCAGCCCAGAACATATCAAAAGCAGTATCTGTGAGTCCAATGTATTAACTCTGAGTTAAATAAAAGAAAATGAACCAAACTTGAGGGAATTTACATCAGAACAGCTGTTTGCATGCATCTTCTGCTGGTCTTAACTCTCACACTTGTGAGTTTTCCTGTTAGCATTTGCAATAACTTCATTGCATCATGGTCCTAGTGTTTAATATTCCCTCTTTCAAAATATGAAGTTGCAGCTGACTCTCTGTATCCTTCTGGGATAAATGCAGAAAAAGCTTTACTTAACAGCTGCTATATATTATTATTATTACCTATTACATCATATCTTATTAGAGCTCTATTACAAGTTGCCCCTAAAATCTAATCACATTCTGATATTGTTTACAGCGAAACTAGAAATGGGCTCGAGACATAAAGTTCACATCCCAGCATGGGTCTGAACTTTCTTGCAGTTCAGATTTATTCAGACGCAGCATTTAACTCTCTTGCTCCTGAAAGATGGAGCAACTGCGAAGCTGGGATTTGCATCGTGGTACCACAGCTATGAGTGTACATCGGGGCACCTGAGATGTGCCTGTTCAGAGGGGATCTGAAGCGGCGGCAGCTGAGACAGGGTTTTACTTTCTGCTCTGAGACTGAAAGGGAGAGAGATGAGGAGTGAAATTCTGGTCCCATATACATGAAAAGCAAAACTTCCATTGATTTCAGTATCGCCAGGATTTACTCAAGCTGAAGAGATGGATGGCAGACAGACAGACAGACAGACACTAATTAACTCATCTGAGCTAAGCTAGGCTTATTTCTTTCAAATACAAGTGAACACTGACAGAAACGTGTCATTATACCCATGAACTGCTTATGGCAAATGTTTGGGAGCATGAGGTGGGGAAGGACCGAAGATTTGGAGTGGTTTGAGGCTCCCAAGATACAGAGAAAAGCTGTTCTGTGCTCAGGTCTGCACACTGAACAGGGTCCAAAGCCTGCCTGAACCTCCAGGGACCCAGTCCAGGCCCTTGGGAGCTTCACCATGATGCCCAAACTTCCCTCACCTTCCAGCCTTATGCAGATCTGAAACAGGCCCCTGGCAAGACAGCCACAGTGCTGCTGCAGGGAAGCACCCACACGGCTTCTGCTACCGTGGGTAAATCCTTGCAGGATGAGTCCCTTCGCAGAAGTGCATGCTCATAAAGGCGGAATAAAAACAATCCAGGTCACTAGCCTCATCCACACACTGACATTTCTATAGGTCTTTGCTTTATAGCTATGATATTAAGTAGTTTGGCTAACTTTTTAGAAATGTTACTATTTTCTCGACAAAATGTCAAGTAAGTTTTCAGGGGGGAATACTTCATAACTGAAGTATGTTTTCCTAAGGGCAATAAACCACTAAGAAATGTACTTTTTTTTCCCACCCAGCCTTTGAGCCAAAACTTTCACATGTTTTTCAAAGAAATAAAATTATAGGTGTTTTTCTGTAGTAGGGTGAAGTACCACCTGGGTGGCAGTGGTAGAAAGCTGGGCAAACTTTATAAATCTAGAAGGGGGAGATTGTTTTGGCGTAACTTAGGGTTACAGCCTGGGTTTCCTATGCATAATTTTAAAAGGAATTGCTCAAAGCATCAGGAAACTCTTGCTGGTACACTATGCCCAGTGTACGACTCTTAGCTCTTTAGACTCGTGGAAGATTGCCATGGCTGAAGAGAGGACTTTTTCAGTGCAATGAACAGTAGAGTCAAGAGGCAGACGTTTAATTATTTCTGTATCTGACAAACCCACACCCCATGCACATGCTGGTTTAAGTGACCAGAAGAATGTAGAGCGAATTGAAAATAATGAGTTGGTCAACAGGGTTTAATTTGGTTCCTGTTCTGAGGTCGAGGTGGGTTCCCATCGTCTGCTGGCCATGAGGAGGGAAGCACTGAACTGGTGTCTGGGACACCACCAGTCTACTCTCAGTTCTGCAACACCAATGGGAGAGTGTGGGGGGTTTTTATAATTACGGTGAAAAAGCTGAGGGGCTGAAAATGCACTTTTGTTTTGGTCATTTTAATCTCTGGCATCACAGTGCTCAGAATATGAGCAAATACTTTTTCTGATTGAAATAACAGAGAAAAAGAATATCAGTCCATCCATGATCACTTCATTTTGGAGAGGGAAGGTGAGGAAAGGTGAAGGACAAAGAAACTTTTGCTAAAACACCTAACAGTGGTGGAAGACCACCAAGAGTTAAGTGCCTTGCTGGGCTGTCTGGCACCCTGACCGAGCAAGCCAGGCCCTGAGTATTTTTTTAATATTAGAAAACAGGCAACATAAAATCTCTCTCCTGGAAATCAAACAGAAGGAAAACTAAAGTAAAGCTACAAAGGAAATCTCGTTCTCTGGCCTGCTCTGCATGCTGGCTTCCTACGTGCCGGGCTGAGGAAACTTTGAATGCTGTGGAAGAAATCCATGGAGAGGAAGCAACAGCCATCACACAGTATAAAAGATGGGGCTGGTTTTAATCAGGGCTGACTCTTCACAAATAACAAACGGGAAGGAGAGGTTAAAGCAGGGCATAAGGCTAAGCCAATAAAGCCTTTTTTGAGACAAAATAAGAAGGGCGTATTTCAATATGCCACAGTGGAGAGAGAGTTGAACAAACTAGCGCGTCTAGGATGTGCAAAGGCTGTCTGACCGCAGGCTTACACTGCCTGCCCAGCTCACAGTGAGCAGCAGGTTCCTAATTTAGGAGCTCTGAGTAACCCCCATTGGAAGGTGAGTCTCTTTGGCTATGTGACCAGGCCAGATCTTAATTGAATTAGACATCTAAAATTAGATAGTGTGAATGTCCACACTCCCCCATCCGCTTCCCACCCCCTCAACATGCACGTGCATCGTTTGCCTGGGAGCGTCCTGGCATTTTTTAAACTTTATTGGGGGAAAAATGCCATTTTTGGAATGTCAGGTTAGTGAGAAAGTTGTGAACAAGAGCAGTGTTTGGCTCTGCCTGCATCCCCAAGGCAGAGAGCTTTCCTCCTCGGGTGAAAGCCGGGGTCTCCTGCCTGAGTGGGGTGGGTGAAGTGTGTTACTCATGCTGCTGGTGAAAGCAGGGAGGGTTTCCAGCAGATTTACATGTGATATGGATCCAGTGCACAGTTTTTAACAGTTCTGCAGCCAGCATCTAACACTAGCCTGTAAATTGCCATGCTCATTTTCCTGAAATTCTGGTGTGTTCAGAGACAGGATAACTCGGCTAGAAACGAGGCAGTGCTGGCGACAGAAGGCAACATTTCAGAAAGACATCTCGATCTGATGGCCATGTGGGGGGTTGGCACTAAATCATTTAGTGCTGCAGCACCAAGGCTAAAAAATTATTCCGGTAAGCTGTGTAAGTGCCTTGGGTACCAGCTGGTGTGAGGGCCAAGGGAAAAAACAGCTTTCTGGATTTCTGTAGCAGATATTGGCAACACCTACAACAGAATCTTCCAAGACCACAATAAAATTTTCAATGCTTACTGGATTTTTTTTCAGCATAAAGCTGTGGTTTGTGCGGGTTGCTCCTTAGTGTCTTTCAAGTAACTAGCCTGCTGCTATGCAAACATTTGGGGTATGCAGTGGCCTGTGTGGATGCTGTCTTGATTTATAGTAAACCCTGGGAAGAACTCCTATAGCACCTGAAAGCAATCTTTCAGCAACTCAAGGAAGCAGAGTTGACTTTTAATTCCCCAGTGTTCGGTAAGAAAGCAGGAAACCATTTTATATATATATATGCATATATATATATAAGATATAGTAGGGCAGGGGAGTTATGAAATGAGAGATATGTAAAATGCAAGCTATTAAAATGCACCTATTACTGACTACTAAATGACAGGTGAGATCTTTTCTGAGTATTGTGGTATATTATTGGATATTTATTCCACATTTTGCGACACTGGCTGCTCCATTAACTGATCTCACTAGGAAAAAATCATCTCATAAAACAAATATGACCCCATGGTGTGTGCTAGCCTTTCAAGAATTGAAATCAATTGCTAGAGATCAAACAGTTTTCATGAGCCTGGAATTTTAAGGTCCGTAGAGGATGAATCTCAATGTCAATAATCTTAAATCAGGGTCAAAATTAGCACAAAATTTAAAAGGATTATTAAAAAAAAATCCTCATTTGCTTGATAAATTATCTGAAAGAAGTTGAATTCCCTAGGTATGCAGAGATTTTAATAAAGCAGATCACAGCATTTCCCTGGAAGGAATTATATGCCACACCAAAGTATAGGTGGTTAAACAACAGGAAATTCATAAAGCCAAGCAGAAAGTTAGCGATTGTGCAGCTTTATACGATCAGTTTAGTAACTTACATTTGTGTTGGACTGAATGTACCACTGAATGTATTTTTCCCAGAGTGACTGAGAATAATGGGATCCATTTCTCATAATGCACTTGCTCTTTTTTGGAGTTGATTTGGAACAGATCTTCCTAAATATAGATCTTTTATTAAAAAAGAAATCAAATACAAGCTAGAACTCTTGCAGTGAAGCGGTGTTCCCTGTGATTTCCAGGACACCAGAGATCGCCGTGGTCTCCTGCTCCTCGATGTCTCTCCAGTTTGCCAGAGCCCAAATGCTTGACTCAGAGTGCAACAAATGAGGGATGCAAGCAATTATTCATGCAGAAAATTCACTGGTGTAAGGCTGTTTCCTTCAAAGAAAATAACTTTTCATGGGTTTCACAATTCTTCACTCCTGAAGCAAACAACTTGCAGCAAGAAAGGGAGGGAAAACAAAGTTGATCTGGAATATAATTTTGATTCCTGGGAGTGAAGGATGGACTTCGCCAAAATAAAAAAGACTAAATCTGTCCTGAAGGTAGGAGGAAAGTGTGCAAGTGATACAAGCCAGTGCCTCACCTGCTCTCCGGCACTGGCATGCACATGCTGCCGAGAGAAAAATCACAGGCGTGCTGTGAACCCATGGTGTGGAAGGCAGCTTCCCAGAGCCCTTGAGGATACCTCTGAGCCTGTGTTCTAGTGCAGCTGAACCAAGCCATGTCCTCAGTTGGAGAAACTGCACTATATTCATTCCTATCATTAATCTTTCCCTGCATCTCATGTCTTAAGTGGTTTCTGAGGAGGTTTGGTTTGGGTTTTCCCCCAAAGAATCCAACTCTGCACAGCACTAAGGAAAACATTCATCCAGCAACACCAGTAATCACGATAGTGGCTCATACGTCTCCAAACCTTTCAGCTCTACCTGCTGCTACACAGAGGGAAGCAGTACTTCCTTGGAGGCCGTGGCTCTCCACAGCATTACAGGTGCTCCTCTTCACCCTGGGGGGAAATCTGCAGTATAGTTGTCGAGACCCAAGTATTTAATCAAATCTTTTTTTTTTTTTTTGTGAACTCAAGTGTCCAGCTCACATTTGAGCTCAAGTCCTCTACATCAAGAGCCGACTGGGGTTTGCAAGAGGGAGAGTGAGGAAACTTAGGTGCAGGGGAGCAGACCCACAGTTTTCATTGCCCCTTTGCTCACCCGGGACCGAGCAATGCTCCCCACAGTTCTGAGGACACCCTGCAGTAAAAGCAGTGATTCAGTTAAGGTGCTGTTGAAGGAGGGACACTATTAGCTTTCATCCTTTGGGTATTTTCACTTGAAGAATTTATCCAAAAAAACACAGAAAACCAGCTAATCTCTACATGCTAAATAAAAAAATCCTTGCACTGCTTCTTCCCTCTGTGAAATATGACATGTGGCCCGGTCATTCGGTTTTCCATCCAAAAACCCTGACCTCAAGTTCTATTTTCTTAGGCACGCTTACACTTAATTAAAAGGAAACTATCAGACATAAAAGTAACCCTCTTAGATATGCTGTATCCAGTCCCAGGTTAGGCCGGTTCATGACTTCTCTGGCTACAATTTCCTCCAGGATTCCACCCTAAACTGAGACCCTGTGTGATGCAACACCACTTTCAGCAAAGAAGATAGGGTAATACTGGCTTGACAAGTGAAATTAATTATTGCATTCCATTAATTTTGAGTCATGCACCCAGCCCATGGAAGCTAGGAGAACCTTGTGAAAAACAAACTCACTACATTGTACTGTACTATTATTCTTGGCTGGAGTTTCAGGCAGCCTGCTGGGGTCCTCCTGAGCAGCCGAGCTCCGCAGCCGTTTCTCCGCTAGCATCAGCAGAGCAGCTGCTCTCTTCAGAGAGAGAAAGAGAGGCTCAGTCTTTGTCCGGGACTATAATAAGGCCAGCAAGGGCCTCCTTGGGGTCTTTTAATGCAAGCATGACTCGGGAGGGTGGTGATATTGGCTCCTGACACTTTTGAGTGTTGAGCTCCAATTACGTATTTGCTTGCAATTGCTAAGTGACTGCTTTGAGCATTTCCTGTGCAAAACTTCACTCCTGGAGTGTGCCATGGGAATGGCTGCGGCAGCAGAGGGACTTTGATCCTTCTGAAAACAAAGTGACTGCCATAAAGGCCCTGTGACAACTGCGTGAAATCTTCTGCACTGCAGCATTCTGCTGAAACCCTGTGGTAGCATCTTTCCAGTTGTAAAGAGGAATGGCTTAGTGTGACTCAGAGCAGAAACACTGCCCATCCCAAATGTTGTATTAAAATTTTGAGTATGAGTCAGCCCAGTTCCCTCTGGGGAACACAATTACTGTCAGTGAGTGTCTGCTAAGCAAGTCCCTGCTCAGGGATCACATCCATGGGTTTCTCCCATGGGAACCCATGCTGGAGACACCCGGGTACGGTGCTGGCCTGGCACCATGTTGGTAAGTCCGTGACTCATAGCAGTGGCTGTCTCACAATACTGACTTCATCAAACCACAGAACGCTGATGTGAATCTACTAGACTTCAGGAGAGTGGGACCAAGCAGAGCTTCCCAGGCGCGCCCATAGACTGATCTCATGTTATGATGGAAAGATGGTCTGACACCTTCTCCTGCAGTAAGGACAGTGGCTAAGAGCTGAGGAGCAAAACTAACAGATAAGCTTTTTGCACCATCACAGCAAGGAGCAGACACCATGTCTGTAGCCTGCAGGCCAGGGTAACAGTCCCTGTCCCAGTCCCTGCTCTTTTCTCTTCAGACTGAACTGGGCTGGGCCTCTACATTAACTGTCTTCACTCTCTTTGGTAAACAAAGTAAATCTTTTGCCCCAGCTGTACAACGGCTTGTGCTTAGCAGTCCTCTGGGTCTCTTCCATATGTGCTGCTGGGCTGAGGAGACACAAGCCTTGTCCCTCTCAGAGAGCCAGGACCTGCGACTGTGGCTTTCCCAAGGCCACCCAGGAGCCTCCACGTTCACCTCTTTACTACCAATGTCAACAGAGCGCTTCCCACCCCACCTCTTTCCCTTATCACCCATTTTCCATCTCTCTCTGACAGATAATGAAGTACATAAGTGCTGTCTTGTCTCAGGTATCTGTCTGGGGCATCACAAAGTCTTCCCTGCAGTGCGCGGTAATGCTTTGACACAGCTCAGGCGGCAGCTGTTTGCATGCTACGGGCGCTGGCACGCACCGCTTCTGGCTCTCTGCCTGATTAGATTTCTGCTGTGAGGCTGCTCGCTTCGTGTGGGAAGAGAAACGAGAAGACCAGCGATGGAGATAAAATGAACTGTGCAGGCAATCTGAAAAGCCTTTCGCTGAGCGCAAGGACAAAGCCAGGAGGATTTATCAGTGGGAAGGCAGCAGTCGTGGAAGACAGCAGAGTGATAAAGCAGCTCCATTGCCCCAGAGCAGCCTCCCTGCACGTGTCCCTGCTCTGACCTCCCGGGATGAGCAGAGGGGATGAGGAGGTGCCCCATCTCCCCAGCACAGCCCGGCCTTGCTGCCCTGCCACCAGTGCTGGGTGCTTGGAACCTTCACTCTGGGGATTCCTCAAGGCTGCAAAAAGTAGGTACTGACCTGGAGATGTGGGAGGCTTGGAAGGGATGCTGTCAACGTGGGGTTTCAGTGGAGAAATTTTCAGTTAGTAGCATTATTTTAAGGAGAAAAGATCTCAACAGAGTCCCACCTTTCTGAGAACTGAAAAATCTTTAGTCCCTTTTCTTCATTTTTTGATCATGAAAATTCTCTGAAAGAATTTTCTGTGGAAATCACAGGTGGTTTCCATGACTCTGGCTGCTTTTATCTGCTTGTCCTTGGAGGAGGAACAAACAGACAACTTCCAGAAAGACAGCTTCACTTCTGGTGAGCACAGGAGCTTCTTCTTCCTTTCAATGTCCCAAAATGGGCTCTGCACTTCTGACTGTGGACGATGCTATCTTCATGCTGGGTCAGACCCTGCTCCTCAGGAGAAGTTGAAGTACCACGGTAAAGGCAACTCCATGCACACAGGTGTTGACGGCACGTCAGCAGGATGCACAGACAGATGGATGCTCTGTCTTTTGTAGACAAACCTCCTGTTGCACCAGGGCAAATGATACAAAAGTCACCCTAATTTCTCAGATTTTCAGCTGAGCATCTCAAAGAAAATTTCACATCTGGATAAGTAAAATTGCACACATCATCTCCCACTTTGCAGCCAAGAATCTGAATCTGAAGATGACAAACTCAAACCACAGGAAAGACTAAAGCTTGGTTCTTCCCATCCCTGCACTAACCATGGAGCTGGGAACAGTCAGCCCAACAGCACAGCCCTGATAGGAAATTCAAAGTTATGGTAGCTCACTGACAGTAGGGAGCAACCTAGTCTTCCAGGTTTGAAAATACAGGTAATAAATATTAATACATCAAGGCTCTGTGAATAGCCAGGGAAAACAAGTCAGAAACATTTTGCAGGATCTCATTGATTAAAGCAAAATCTCATTTAAAATAGTCGATAGCAGTAGTTCTGCATTTACCATTTTCATTTCAGTCACTTCAAAATGTTTCAGTCTGGTAACAAAAAGCAGCCGTATTTTAACAGTCTCGATTGGATTAGTTCTGATTTATGTTACACATCAATCTTAGAATTGGTACTTTTTTTTTTTTAAAAAAAGAACTGCTGTTTTCAGTATGCTGAGAGAAATGTCATTTTCTGAGCCAAGATTTTGCAAGCTCATGCTTTGTCCAGGGAAGAACCATGACCCCATTTGTAATTACAGACCCCTGGTAATTACAAACCCATGACTGTCCCATCCAGAGCTGGAGCAGGGTTTTGCAGAATGTTCTGATGGATTTGGTAGACATTTCCTCACACGCTGTGCAAACTGCTGTGGAAAACAAACCCAGGGAACAACCATGATGGAGTGGCTGCCTGTTCCCTGAGGACTCCACATAAATCTCCACAGCCTCTGTAACCACCAACCCAGGTGGTGCCCAGCCCTAATTAAGCCCTTGCAAGAGTTCTTAGGGCTTACTGAGGGATGTTGCTTAATGGTTCCTGCAGCAAAACCCCAGCCTCTGTCTTGCCAGTCTCTCACATTCAACTACCCACTAAAGTCAGCAGGAATTTAGCGTGCAGAGGTCTTGTAAGGTCAAGGCTAATATGGATTTTGATCCACCCTTGTCCCAGCTTTCAGGATGGAGAAGTCCGGTGTCCATGTACAGGCACTAGGTCACTGTCTGGACCGTTTAACACACATGTACAAGGCGGCACTTTACCTCGAAAGGTTCTTGGAGATGCCCACAGTGATACACTGCTGACACTTTCATGGGATATAATCATATTACGCTGTTGTCCTGTTGTAACGGATGGCAATAAAACTTGATGTATTGGGAGGACAAACAATTTTGCAAAAGCCTGTGAGAAACAAATTTTAGAATGACACAAAATTTACCAAAAGACTTGTTCTTGCTAAGACTTGCAGAGAAAAATGAATGGTTATAAAGACTCTGAAGTGAATAGTACATACCGATTAATTTTAAAAAAGGAGACAATCATAAGCTATACTTTAAAGCTTATCAGTTCAACACATCTTACGTGCAAAATGCCATGTTATATTTGTTAGCAGGTAGTTTCCTGGGATCACTCATGCAGGTACTGGGCATTTGGTGCAAATCTTTGACTGTAAGAGACTGTCTCTTACACTTCTTCCTCATGTATATCAAGCTTGAAAACGCAGCTAATAGAGGTCAGATGGCTGCAGGTTCCTGCTCACACCCATAATATTGATGAGAACATTCTGGAGGGAGTGGATTCTGCCTGAGTCGTTGCCTTGTGCATGACATGATGATAACCACATTTCAGCCTTTGCACTGTTTGGTCCTAACTCAATTCAAATGTTTCCTGGATTCCTCGCAAATGAATGAAGTGCAGCTCAAAAGAAAATATATCCAGCCCTTATTAGAAAAGGTTGTACTCATCGCGAATCATCTAAATACCTCATTTCTGACAGCGGGGAAATCCCTTTATTCCTGAGTTTGTTTGGAAAGCTTTTGAATAGTTCATTATAAAATTGCGTTCATCTCTGCCAGAACATATAGAAACCAGACAAAGTCCAAAATCTGCCCCCCCCCCCCAAAGGCCATGGAATTTTTTAAAGTTAGTTTCAGTGGGATCAGGGTTTGGCATAAAAAGACAGAACTACTGGGCAGAATACTTTGATCTGGAATAAAATAGCACATCATATCTGCTAATGTAACCCACTGAAGTGTGCTCTCCAACACTGCAAAGACCTTGCAGTTAGGTTCTGTCTGACAAGACTAATTAAGAAGACTAATTAATGCCAAAATATAATTCTCTGGAATGCTGCAGATATCACAGATATTGCATGATTGCACAGGATATTGCATAGGATTAGATACTGTCTCTTTTGGTAAATTCTTCGTGGCTAGTAATCTCATCTTTTGTATTTAGTTTTTAATAAGGAGTTGCCTTGATTCTGAAGCCAGCTCCATTTAAAGCTGCAAGAAAAAAGTAATTAAATCTGACAGAACTCACTTTCATGACATCTATTGCAGGCTATCTCATGACATGGAGACCTGGCCATATTTTTGTTATAAGGAGCTAATTTATTTTCACCAAGTGTCTCTACTAGAATCAGAGTTTTCCTGAATTCTATATTGCTTTGGCTAAACAAGACCCGCTGCCTGTCTCTGGCTCTGTGCTTTGCAGCACTGCTGGCTGCACACCCTGTATATGTTGACATGTAATGGTTTGAACATTTGACATTTATATGTAGCTGGCATTCGTTTTGTTGCCTTGCAACCATCTGGTTCTAGCAGAAACTCATAAACTGATCTTGAATCATGCAACCACCAGACAGCAAACAGATAGAGCTGTAGGACTCTGACAGCACATTTATCACACTCCTGCGATAGCTGACACAAACACTGCACTGCCCTGTCTTCTCCTATCTCTGTCATACAGACCAGCAAGGGATGCATTTTAAAAAGAGAATTTGATTCTCCACAGCAGTGGGAGCTTACTGCTTGCACCGACTTTGGCACATCCCATGTTTAGGCTCCCTGTTAGCCCGTGAAAACTCTGCATGGACCAGCATATGCAACTGAGTCTCTGCACCTGGCATACAGTAACGTCACCTTGCCAACCCGAGTTAGAAGGGACTACTTCAAAGCCCAGATTTTGAGCTGCCTTTTTCCAAATTTTGGAAATACCAGGGAAGAGATTTTAAGCCAGAGCCTATCATGCTCGCACATGAAAAGAAAATTAAAAATTACATTGATTCTGGTGGTGCTGGCACACCCGGGGAAGGGATTGGCAGTGATGTTCCATCGTCCCCTGGCTCCATCACCCCGGCCAGAAGCAGGGGGGATAAATCCATCCTGCTCAGAGATTTCTACTGTACAGATAAAATTTAGTTCAGAATATTCTTGCCACAAAATCTATGTTCTGTATTGGCAGGTGTTTTGCTCAGTAGGTTAACTGATACATGAATCGAAAGTTTCTAGGAACAAAGTGCGTTCTTGAAAACAGAGCAATATGTGAGTGCAGTTGCATTTTTTCTGGCTGTGGTTTGTTTAGGAGCACACTGGCTCCCTATCTCCACTTGCTTGTCCTCTCCTTTTTATTTCCAGCTCCTAAATCCCTGACACTGGTCTTGTATCCAGGAAGCAAAGAGATCACTTTTCTCAGTAAACAGGAGAACTGAAAAATGCAGGAAGACCAGGTTATTAAATCCTAAGAACTTTTACTCACATGTCATGTGATACCAATTTAACGAGAATACTGCTCTGTAATTAGAGCCCCAAAACTCATCATAGAACTGGTATCTCCTCTTTCCAAATTAAACATTTCTTTTTCTATAATTGGTTAATATTAGAGTACTACAGCAATTTGGGTTAAGATTTCAGCATTGGAATCCATTTTTGTTTTCAGCTTCCATGGATGTCTACAGAAACACGCATTACACACTAAGGCAAAAGAATTACTTTTACACTACAAGATTCAGCAAATAATAGTAGCAGACACTGGAGGGCACCTGCCTCAAATTCTCACCTGGCTAAATATGCCAGAAAGGAAAAGTAAGTACTTAAGATGATTGGAAATGCTTCCTTTTCAATTCCAATTCAAAGTGCCTGCAGAAATGTTTTATTGGGTCTGTACTGGTTTTCTGAATCTGTAAGATGTGTGTGTGTGTGTATCAATGATGGGAGAGGAACCAGACAGATCTGAGTGTGCAGCTGAGTGCTCAGACTGGGTAACCAGGTACAGAGCTGACCAAGGTCAGCCAGGTCAGCACCTGCGTTAGTATTTACTCTGCTCATTTTTCTTATGTTAAAAAAGTTTAAAAGAATGTGGGCTCTGTATGCTCAGGATTTCACAGACATACAACAAGAAGCCATTCCTGTGCCAGGGATCCTTATATGTATATGGACAAGAGAGCAAAGGAGAGAGGGGATAAAGAGGCAGTTATGGATGCAAAGCAGGAACAGAACTTTGTTATCAGGACTGGTCTGAACTTGACACAGGCAGTGATTTTCAGTGCCCTTTAATGGTATTGGCTCTTCAGGGAGGGCTTAAAATCTTCTTCTTTAAAACTGCATCTGTGTAAGGGATAGATAAAAGGAGGGGCGTTGCAAAGAGCCAGGGAGATACATCGAAGTCCTTTGCACTATTTAAAACAGCCCAGAAGAATGCCTCTGCCTTCTGCACACCCTCAGGGGCACCTGCCTCCTGCTCAGGTCAGCAGATTGAACAGATTTTGTGGTTTTACTCTTTTGCATTCTAGCTCAAAACAGCACAGGTCACAGCATCACTTACTGATGCTCCAGATTACAAAGGTGTGAAATACTCATCTGTGTCTTGAGCATTTGAACTCTCCCAAACCTAAGTCATGCAGAATGACCTGTTCTGCTGTTTGATATGCCCTGTCCCTCCACAAATTTGAGTTCATTGCATCAGGCATCAATAGACTTCGATAAACAGATAAAATGTGTCAAAAGGATTTTACAGGAAGAAAACTATATGCAAGAAGAGAAAGACTGCTTCAGCTGAAGAACATTCACAAGTTGAATTCTTTAGATTTTAGTGTTATTTTAAACTATTGATTGATTATTTACATTCTTTATTTACATTCTTCTAGCGCAGCAAAAAATGCAACTGGAAATCCTTCTCTATTCTGTACACACACATACATTGGAACAGAATACTTATTATTAAAAAGCCAATGGATTATTTCAATAAGCAGGGTCATTTGGTAGACTAAGCTATCTTTAGGGAAAAACATGTTTACTGCATTAAGATTAAAAGTTCCACATTAGTGTCTGGGATATTGTCCAGCCCACCACTGAGATGTGCAGTACGCATCGCTTGTACTTCTACACAGCACTAAGTGCTATATGCTTTCTGTATAGTTAGGCAGAGGAGTTCTGCCTGAATTGAGACTAGACTTCACATACCTTTATGAAGGAAAAGCACTGAGAAACAGATATTGCAAGTAAATTATCACAATTACTGACTACCTGCTTCCATGTGAGCGTAGCTGCTAGTATTTATATTGCAGCTATGTGCACTTCAGCAACAGGAGATATGAGCCTGGCTTCTCTAAACACCAAACCAAAGCCTCGATTCCTTGCACCACAGTTAGGTGCTCGAGCACCTACACTTCCCTGCATTCTACTTTTTTCTTCTTCAGGTGATGTTGAACAGCCTGGTTTAGTCCTTCCGTGTAAAAGAGCACACAGCAGAACTGGCCTAGCTGGTGCCTTGTGGGCCTCTGTTGTTTTCCCACCCAGACTGCATTGAAAATCTGCTCAACACCAGGCATATCATATTCTTTTCCTGGCCTCTCAATTTACTGAAAAGCTTAGGAGAAACTCTCTTCACAAAGAAATGCAATGAAATTACTCTCCACAGGGAAATTCTTCCTCTTTAAAAAACAAACTGAAAGGAAGAAGCTGTATGAAATGAAGCTCTGGGAACTATTCATACGGCTGAGGTTTGCACGGCTATAGCTGTCCTAGGGCTGGCATGTTGAAAATATCTTTGAGTAACATGACAGGTAAGAACAACTAGGATAGAGGAGAATTACCCTGGCCCATTTTCCTCTGATTGCTGGAACTCAGTTGCTCGCTAGGAGGAAACCACAGAAATGGGCATGTTTTACTGTGGTATGTATAAGAAACCCACATAAATGGATGCTTTTTATAAGCTTTGCACTGAGAACCATTATTGTCACTGACAATACCTCTCAGAAGCTGGGGCAAAGCACTGGAATGATGGTAGACATGATTTAAGGCACGACAGCGAGGGGCTCAAGAGGGAGCCTGCTTCCGAGAGGCTAATGGCAGCAGCAACATCCAAAGCATACTGCAGGCTGCAACAACAACATCTCCCAATGGCACGCTGTGCGCTGGCGTGCTGGGGGGAAGACAGGGAGGACAGCTGCAAACGTCTTGACTGGAGCAATGCCATGGCGCGGGGCGCTCACTCACGCCATGGCAGCTCTGGCAGTGGTACCTATGGCTCAGTAACTCTCGGTCGTTGATGGATTTCAGTGGTAACTGCAAATTGCTGAGGGGTTTTCCAGCAGAGGCTGGCACCACGATGTCTCAGTGGGCAGTGCAGCGTGGCTAGCATTTAGAAGCGCAAATGGTGTGAAAGGATTTCTTGCTGTTTGTCATTGTGACATGGCAGACATACCGAGGTCCTTCTCTGAACAAGATGGAGCATTTCCAAGGAATTTTGTGGAAAACCTCTCTATCCTGACTCTCCTCCTGCAAATGCCTCTATGAGGGCATGCAAGCAGCAAACCACAACCAGAGAGGAGTACTGGTTGTGAGCAGTGAAAAGAGAAATGTTTGGCAGGCTGTGGTGCATGGAGGCTCTGGCAGAGCTGCCTGGGCTCTGGTCCCTGCTCCATGCCCGGGACAGGGCAGCTCCAGCAGGATCAGGCTCCAGGGAGAAGCCTGGTGCCCAACAGCGTACAGGCTCTCGTAGGAGCTGGGAGAGGAGGGCTGCAGCCAGGGAGAACTTCTGAGCTCAGAGTGTGTGGTCTTGATGCCCTGCTGAGGCACATTATTGTGGAAGGGTTAAAATATAATGTGCCCATCAAACCACGACTGCCATATGGTCCAGATCCACGAGTCTGATGCTCTGTGTTGCACCTTGTCCCTGAGGATGGATCCTGGGATTTCTGAGCAGCAGAGCTGGGACAGCCTGCCCCAGTTGTAGCCAGTTCAAAAGAAAGATGGGATACCACTTACCGACTGGGACATAACTCTGTTATTCATGTCTTTATATATGCTCCATCTCTTATCCTATAGGCAAGAAAGCTTTAAAATTATTTACTGATAATTCATGGTGATCCTTCCAACAAGGTTATGTTACTGAAGAGTCTTTGCTATGTCCATGTAACTTTGGTATCAGAAACATTTTGTTTTATTATTATCGCTCTGCCCAACTAATTTCTTTTATAAGTTTCTCTCCTGTATTTTTATTTATTTTCTTAAGTTTTCTCTGATTTTATACTGAAGGTAAAAAGATCGATGTCTGTTCAGTCTCCAGTAACCTAATAAAATATCTGTCAGTGCAAACAAAGGAGAAGTAAGTTCCAGATTTTTATTTTGTGATCTTTGCAGAAGGAAAGACTGCAGTAATTTAAAAAGTTGTTTTGTGGGTTTTTTTTCCTTCATTTAAACCAGCCAGCACAAAAGTCATTCTTAGCTAATATTTAAGGAGATATTTCACTCAAGTTCTGAACACTCTTGGAATGTTTTCAAAGGAGAAAATGAAGGAATGTCCACCATTAACAGGCAGTTAGAGAAATTTTCAGATTACTTTCAGTTTCTTACTTATCTTGGCACTCCATTAAAATAATTACATTTGCTGTAGTAACAGAGAGATTGATTAGACTGAAAACTTTATAGTTAGCATGTTTAACCTTATATTTACCCCACTTAGCAGCTTTCGATTCAGTGTGAGGCAGTGTGTTGAGTGCATAACCTTAACAATAAAAAATGGAAAGTAATTTCTATGAGGAAGCTTCAATTTTAGTAGCTTTAGTCTAATCACTATAAAGGGAAATTCTGGCTTAATCTTATTTTTCTTGGGATTAGGAGACTTTTAATTATTGCTTGGAAGCAAGCTTTCTAGCCTTGCATGAAGCAACACATTAAAGCTGGGATTTTAAAGAGCCTGAGGAATACATCTATCATTAAAATTCAATGACACTGGCAGCTTAGCTCTCTGCCTCTTTTGAACATCTCAGGGTTTTCTATTAATAAAACATCTGTGAAATTTAGAAATAAATAGTAATTTTGACCCCCTCTGGATTTTAAATGGGCATATTGACCCAATGCAAACCCATCCTCCACTCGCGCAAGGCCTTCTTGCACATTTCACTTTCCTGTGAACAGGATTTTTTAGTCCTAGGGGTTTTTTTTATTGCAGTCCAATGTTTCTTCAAAGCAGGAAACTTTCAGGACCACAGTGGGTGGATTCTCTGATCATTTCCAGAGACAGGGAGCAGGGAGCATCGGCTTCCATCAAGGACCGCATGACGGGGTGGCTGCAGAACATCACTGAAATGTTTGGTCCAGAACATGGCCAAGATGGTAGCACTGAGTGTGTATGCACGTGTGCGTGTGTGTGTGAGAGCAAGGGAGTCAAGAGAACCTGAACTTACGTTTGTGCTAAAGTTTTAACTGCTAATGATGATTTTACACACTAGGTAAGCCACCTTCATACTCTGGCAGACACTCCCAAACACAAACCAACGCACTCCTCCCTCAGGCAACTCTGCTGCTGATCTGAGACTGGTCCCCAAGACTGTGCTCTGCTAGGCCCTGTGAAACTTGCTTAGACAAAGCTTCTGCACTGCAAGTGGCATTTATCTTTAATTCTTCCTCCCCCAGAGTTTCCACTGGATTCCCATTACAGACAGAAAATTGGCAACTGTTCAGACTAAACACCAGAGTGAATTTGCTTGGCTCCAAGGAAGACATTTCTGTGTCGAAAGCTAAATTACATTGCTGTTTTTCCACCTGTTAATGTGTAGATTATATAATAGAAGAAATTTTTCAATTTATTTTTTTTTTCTTCTTATGATTGCAATGATGTGGAAGATGTGATCTTCACAGCTTCTTCTTTCCTTCATAGAATAATGCCAATGCTTTTGTCAAAAAGATCAAAAAGTAATATTTGAAACGATGAGGATTTTGCTTGCTGCTTACAGAGATGTTTTTAGTGGTAAATCTTATAGAAATGTAGTCCAAAGCCATTTTTTAGGTTTAATTCTTTGGCAATACAAGAGCTCTGTCCTAAAATTTGGACAGTTGTGGGTAGCGCTGCTGGAAATCCAGATGTGTGGGTCCTGACCTGTGTGTGTTTTGGGATCCCTTGATTTCAGGGTAGCCAGCCCGCAACATCTGTTGAAACTCCCAACTTCCTGGGGTGGTGTAGTCCGACCATTTGAGGACCAGTCCCAAGACATAATAAAAGGGCAAGTACAAGTGGCGAGATCCCCAAATCAAGGGTCTTGACTTGCAAGTTGATAATAGGCTGTGCTATAACCAGTGCCTGATTATTTCCTTCGGCAGACTCGAGCTACACACACTGGAGCAGAATGGATGTCACATACTGAGTCTGCTACTGCAGCTGGGCTTTAGATTTTCAGACTGCCATTGAATACACAATGGCAATTTCTTGTTACTTTTTAATCTCTCCTTAAACAAAGTCACAGTTCTTACACAGTCACCCCTAAGACAGGGAGAGAAATATTTTCCTAACAATTACTGCCGTCGGCTTAGCTGAGCGTTTGAAAGTAACAGACATTGAAAAATATACAATAACAGTAATCTTTAAAAATACTTTATTTTAAAAATATTATTTGGGAAAAAAAGTCTTGCTCCCTTTATTCAGTAGGAAATGCCACACAATTATCTTTATTTTCTTACTGTTTGTGGGATGAATTGAAAATCACTGTTTTAGATTAATTTACCTAGCAGAAATTAACATTTAATTTCCTTTAAAAATATAGAAACAAGATTAAAATGCCCATTGGGGATCATTTCTCCCTGATTACAGTTTAGAAGTGACCAAAAAAAGTTGATGTTCGATGCATTAATCAAGAAATAAGTGAATGTAAACTTATGTTTGATATTCCAGAAGCAAATGCAGAAGTGGCTCAGAAACTGTTTCAGCTTATTTTTATTGTCAGAGAAGTAAGTGTCTTGCAGATGTACAGGGGTGGCCGTAGCCCACTGAGGCAAATGGCAGGCTTTCCACTGAACTCAGCGGGCCTGGGATGGGGCACGGTTCGAAAGATGGACTGACATTTGTACACTCAACATTTTGATTTTCCTGAGATGTTAAAGGAAAGAAGGAATTCAAATGTGATAACCTGTGAGATTCAAATTCTAATATTGCTTATGATGTTCTATATTAATATATTATTTATTACTATGATGATCTGACACTAACCTCCTGGTGATCCTGCAAGTCCTTGTCCTGGAGTTGCCTCGAAAAGGTAAATATTTCTGTGCTTACTAGAAACCTTTTTTCTCAAAGGCTCAGTGGGGAGATTTATGAAGGCCATTATATTCTGTCATCCTTTATTTAGAAGCTTTACAAAGAGAAATAAGAAGAAACAATCCTGTAAAAATTCCAGAAGGAAATATGTCACTACTGAGCATAATGATACATTAAGTAAGGTGGCACTGCCAGGATAAAGAATGGTATTTTTCAAGGGAGTGTACTGCTACACACCCAGCAACATTTATTTATTTAATGAGAAGTATGAATTCTACACCTTTGTAGCAACCTACCTAAAAGGATTAAACAGCATTTACATTCTCCAAGGTCAAAAAGATGTTAAAGAGCAGCTATGTCCTTTCAGTTGCATTGGGCATGGTAGTAAATGCTAATCTCCACATATACTGTCCCAGTAAGCGCACAAACACTGGGACATCCAGAGAGCGAGTACCAGAGACATGAGCATAGCTGAAAGCCCATTGCTTTTTCTGCTTGAGGGACTTATTCACCTCTCTGACATTGCTGGCATGGTACCTGGATGAACAGGTACTTGCTACCACTGACTATGTTGGGCTGACCGGGATACCCTGAGTCAAGCCAGGCTGAGTCCACACAGGAACACTCACTGATGGCAACAGGTCCTTTGCTGAGGCCAGTCCTCTCAATGTACAGTTACAGAGACAAAAAACAGAGGCAACGCAGAGAAGATTCCTCTCACCAAAGCAAGCTAGCATCAGCTCACAGAGAAAGCCAAATGCCCCGCAGTAATGTCCCCATCTGGATGCCCTGTCAACTGAATGTGACCCCAGTTCAGACCAAGGAGGACCAACTTTCACTTTTGGGTCATGCCTTGAGATCACACACTGTAAGTCACTGAGATTTTTACTAACTGAAGCAGAAAAAGAGCTTTTTCCATCACCCGTGGTCTTGCATTGTCTTTCATAAACAAAGCTGCTTTTGCTGATCATATTACAACTTGTACATACGGACAGAAAACTCGGTGCTTGGACAGCAGTCGTTTCCATAGTAGGAACACGCTGGTACACAGTAAACACATTCAGATCATTCTGATTTCATTACTGAACCGTGAACAGATCTATGTTTTAGACCTGCCCATCTCTACAGAAACCTAGAGGTATGCAGTTAGTCTCTGTTCCTCCTCTGTAGGGATCCTGTGCAGCTTGCTGCATGTAGGACTGGGCCCTCTGTGTACACAGCGGTTATGGAGTGGACACATAAACATGGAGGAGAATAAAGATGGAGACAGAATCATGACATTTTTATTGCACTTTGACTCTTTGCAGATTGTCTGAGTAATTTGGAATTTGGTCCATAAAAAATAATGTTCCAGATTGTTCAAAATGCACATGCAGTTGAATAATCAGTTCATACGTCTAATTATTTGACTTGTGAGTAGATTGGGCAAAACATGGCACATTTTTTCCAGCACATGTCTCTAATTGTTTGAAACTTTCTACTTGTTTGAAAGAAAAAATGACCCCAAATCCCCGTAAATAACTGTCCCACAATTTTTCCTGTATGTTTAATTTTGTCTATTTTCCCCACTAGCAGCCAGAGATCCAATAAACTATTGAAGGCTAAAGGCTGATGTAACTCCTTTTTTAGGGCAGTGATTTCAACAACAGCGACTGTGTATGAAGAGCTTTTTTCAAACCAGGGAAGAAGAACAAACAGCTAGAAAAACAAAAATGTAAAGTGCTTATGCAAAAATCTGTCATGGACATCTGGACCACCCTTGTCCAGCTCAGGAAATGTAACACCGGTCATGCCTCTAAGTGAAAAACATCAATTGCACGTTCTGTTTTCGAAGGATCAAAGGTCCCCCATCAGCTCAGCATTTCAGGCCGGGCAGTAACTCGCTGAGCTGGGCTCTTGATGCAGGTCTCCGTCTCCCCTCTGTCCTGCAGCACCTCTGCAGCCTCCTGCCACTAGCACTGCAAGGTGGTTCCAGCATTTGTGTAGCTGTGACTTTTCAGCACCCATGCAGTCAGGCAGCTGTGTACCACGATGCTGCAGTGGTAATGAGAAAAAGGGAAAGGCGGGCACTGAAAGTCACGCAAGTCACCTCTTTCTGTGAAAGCTTGACTCTCCAGCCTAACAATAACATTGTTTACAGCACACAATGCAACTCACTGAGATACTGAGGTTTAAATTTTGCTTCTGTAAATGCGGAGAGTATCTCTGCTTTCTCCCTAAGGTTTTGGGACACACGGGTACAGAGCTCAGATTTATAATCATTTTATTTTTGGAATACCTAAACTGTCACTGATGTGATAGACTGTATTGGCTCCAAAGGACTAGTGTAGCTAAACAGAGACACGGTTTGATTTAAGATTAGATACTTTTGTAAAAACAAAGCTTTACAAAATATAAGATGAGTGGAAATTTGCCATATTTACAGTTCAAATACCAAAGAAATCTCTCTTCCCAGCACTACTGGGTCTAGACATCTGTTTTTCGTGCTTAAAATACAAATGCTGTGACAGCAAAACAGTTCACAACTGCAGGAATTGAAGCTGTCTAGAGTCAAGAATAAAAATGACTTGTCCTCCATGGCAAGCAAAAAGCAGGAGGAAAAAACCTCTTGCAATTAGTGGTGGAAAATACAATCAGGTGTTCAAAATTATTACAGCCATATGTAAGGCAGACTCCCTCACCGCCGAAGCCACAGGCAAAACACAGTCTGGAGTACTCTTCATACATTGATACACAAATAGCTGGGAATGATGGGGACTTTTTGGGTCATAAGGCTCACAGCTATCCCATACAACCACATCAGAAAATACCAACACAGGTTTTGTTCCCCCCCACCTCACTCCCCCAGTAGAAGGCTGTACATCCAGTCAAAAAGCAGTCCAAATCCATTATCACCTGTCCGAGGTGACATCCATCTTCTCTCATGTCTATTCTTTTGATAATGAACTATGCTCTTTGCTGACTTAATCCTCATGAGAGTCATTGATTCATGGTTTCAGTGTAACATGGATAACATTAAAAGAATCATCTGTAAGAAAAATACATATGGCCAAATCCACTGGCTAACCTGGACAATGTTCCTTTAAGTTTAAAGCCTCTATTGTGCTAAATATCCAGATGTTAACAATCTCTTCTAGACGCTATGAATGCAGGAAGGACAGGTTTTTAGCAATTAGAAAAATAGTAGTACACTTACAGATGGCAAAATTTAGCCGAGTTTGTTTGGTTAATAGGTCAGCAGTTTGGGACAGTTGGTGGTTGTTACAGGGCAGCAAGGAGGGTTTGTGCAATGAGACGTGCTGGCAAGCACAAGGAACACGCCGGTACCCACGGGGCACTCACAGATGAAAGCGTGCTGTATAATCCATGGCACTCAAAAGACATCCCTTATTCCATCGTTTCCTTCTACCTTTAAAAAAAGCTTTGAAAACACTTCGCGATAGGTTTGAACAGTGGCAGGGAAAGCGCGAATATATATAAACCAGAAAAAATGCGCACGGTGGAATAATGTTTTGGGCATATAAGGATACTACACATGTAAGGCTTGAACTAAAGTTTGTATCCATAAATACTTTTTGGGTAGAACAAGAATTAAATAAGTGATAAAGTGCTTTCCTGATTAAGGCACCAGTCTTTGCTGCTATTTGCAGACTTCTGTAAAGATTATTCTCATGCTTTGCAGAAATATAACATGCAAGGGGCTGGTGTCAAGCCGTGAGCAGGTGCATGCTAACATTGCTTCTAGAGCAGACATGTGTCTGCTGCAACGATTTATGAAGCGTTCCTCACAGTAGCGTGGATTTGGCTAGTGGCCTTTGTAATTTATCTTTGCTGATATCGTTATATGCCTTGAGAACATTTATCTTCCTAAACGTAAAGAGTAAATGATTGTTTTAACAAGGAGAAAACAAGCCTTGTTATAACAGCCCTGGACTAGGGACCATGGAAAGGCTTGGATTTTTAGCACACTCCCATTTGTTTTAACAGCTGCTTATGGTTACTAAAGTCACTGAACAAAGATATGGTTATTTTACCTTTATTGATGGCCCAAGTTCCCTCCTATTTTCTCTGTCTTTGCAGATCAGCAGAGGCCATGCTTGGAGCCACAGATCTTTGCAGTCAGCCAGATCTGTGCAGTTTTCTGCATGCAGTGGTGCAGTTGGCACTTCTTACATTGAAATCTTACACCGAAAATTTGATTACATATAAGGATACAAAAAAGGGGCCATATCCAATTTAAATAATCCATCCATTGATCTCAGTGGTGGTTTCCAGTCCTTTAGGTTTCATGGACCCCCATGGAGCCATTGACGATTGACCTGATTTTCTTGGTTATTTTTTGCAGAACCTTAGAATTAGTTCACAGTCACCACAAGGTCCATGGAAAACACATAAAATCACTAATCTAAGGTATGTATAAGATGCTAGCACCTAAATTCCTACAATCCTAATTGGTGAACACTAACAAACCTTAGGGAAGTTTCATCACTTGCCCAGCAAACAGACTAGACACATTATTATGCTCGCTTGTTCTTTCTAAGTTGCATGCTGCCCTAAAGAAACCAGCCTCAGCACAGACTACATCTGTATCTATAGTAGCTTCTCCTCTAGCAAAAGTCAGAGCTAGTGGTGATTTTGCAATTCATAAGAATAAAAACAATTTCTTTCCAGATTGTTATTCTTCTCCCTTCCTGGGTATGGGCAGAACAGAAGAGAACAGGACAATAATCTGAAAAAGCTAAACCCCAGAGAGGAGAAAATTGAAATTTTAATGAGGAATCAGGGCTTTAGAGGTGTCAAGTGTTAGAGTATGACTGTCCCAGCTCTCATGCCACTAGAAGGGAGAATGGAAATTAATGCTGGGCTGCTGGGATTGTGAAGGAAGCAGCATAACCACAGAATCAGCACCAATTTTTTTGAATACGGGCCCAGATTTTGCTTTGGAACAAGAACTTGGACTCACATGAATTGTGTGAGGGCTTGGCCTTGAAAAATCAATGGGTGCTCAGTATCTGGCAGGATCAAGTCCATGGTGAACAAGAGACTTGGCTCAGATGTGAAACAACACTTCTTCTGCTTTCCAGCCCCATGGTGTAACCACCAGACCACAAACGTCTTTCCCACTTTTTGCTGTTAAGAAGGAAGCGTCAGTTTTCAGGCTTGGAGAAATGTGGCAGACTGAGGGCAGGAAGGATCTGTCATTCATAAGAAAACGTAGGGTAGAGTTTCAAGATCTATTTAAATTTTAAATTTCCTTAATGCTGATAGAGTCCGGGGGCAGAAGAAGGTTCCGTCACCTGTGGCTCTCACTGCAGCACGCAGCAAAATCTCTCTTCTAGCTGCCCTCTGAAGTGCCTGTGAAAACTAATGGCACACTTAAATTCCCTCACACTCTGGAAAACTGTGGCACCTTGCACAAGATAGAAAGCTGGCTCATTTTTGATTCCTTCTTCTTCCCCTAGCCCCAAAAGGGACTTTGAATTCGTGTGCATTCCTGATTAGTATGATGACATAAATCACAGCAAGCTGCCTTCATGTTGAGACATGAAGCCAGCACTCCGCAGTGCCCTGCAGTGCACATATTCTCAACAACTCGCAGTGCAATGAAACCAAACCAAGTTGCTTCTGGTGTAATGTGCTGCACAAAATGTTGCAATTATCTCCAAGGATGTGGGAGCTTTATCTGCTTCAAACCTTTGCTCTCAGACATTATAAAGTTAATTATAAAATGTGCCAAGAGGGAGGCAAGGAGAAACCTTGTTAACCTTTTCTTTCTGCGGCTTTCCCCCCTCGTTGCATTTACATTGGCCTTGAAGAACCGGGACATTTTGCAGATGGTTTAGGGTCTATAAATTCTTATTTAAATCACCATGAGCCAAGTATAACAGGTAGCAGTCCAGACTTCTCTAGAAAGGACAAACCCCAGCTAAGCATGTAAATAATACTCTGGTGCTTTTTAGCATATAAATACATACACTGAGCCAGGTACCCTGGAAGGTTTATTCACATTTTCCTATTGTTACTCTGTAAAGTGCACTGGGTATGCATCGTATGACTCTGCAATATTTTTTTTAAATGCTACTTCTCAGTGAATAGCTCAAAGTGACAGGCTAAAGGAAGGTCACCTGTCCTTCACTGCTGCACTGTCAGAAGGTGTTCCTCTCAGGTGGCTAATAAAGACAACCAAAGCCCCAGCAATCTCTGTCCATATCCACCAGCAGCTTCAAAAGGCAGAGTCCAAATAGGCTGTCACCAATCATGAAAAAGCAAGAAGAAATTACCTGCTTGAGATCAGGCTGATGTAAGAAATGAGAGCTGATCAAGGATGGCAACATTACGTTTTCTTTACTAATGGTGAAGAGTGTGGCAACAATACAGCACATTGCACAGCAGGGAAGTACTGTTCTGTGCTAACTGAGAAAAACAGGATACTCGTTACTGACGTTAGAGCTGGGATATGTCCTGAGCCAGGCACTGAAGACACTATTTGAGCAAACTGTATCATCCCTGGCCTTGGTGTCCCTGTGGGGAAGATAATGCTGTCTTCCTCTGGCCATGTTATGAGAGTTAATGAATAAAGTCTCTATACGTTGTACTTCTGATGAAGAATCCTCTGCACATATTAACGTCTTTTTATTTAAGAGTGAAACAAATAGATTCTGCACCTTATATTTACTTATTTGTTCTGAGAAATTTAAGAATCCTTTCCAGACTTGTTTATTTTTTATAGATTTTTAATATCTTTTTTCTGCCCCCATCTGCCAGCTCTGCCTCATGGTCCATGTGTTGGTGAGTCAAAGAGTGTTAAATGTATATAGCTCCCTCCAGAGTTTCTCAGCGAGATTCAATGAAGCCCTTGCCATGAGGGATGCCTAGCTCTCCTCCCACCAGCCCCCCAAAACAGGGTTTTGTTATTCATCTGCTCTTGGCTGAGACTTGACAAAAGAAGCCGCAGACTGGAAGTCATTCACAGGCACTGAGAAAGATGAAGGCTGTGCCTTTAAACTCTGTCCTGATGCAGAACAACATTTTACAGGTGGCCATCCATAGCAGTTGAAATCACTGGATGAAAACAGAGTCTGAATGTTACAAAACATTTCTTTTTAATATTGTACTTTCACTAATATTTTTGCAGCAGTCTTGTGCCTAAACATAGAGGCTATCCTAGAAAGCTGTCAGGGCATACTAATTCTCACAGCCCCACAAAATACACCCCTGAAACCAAAACAGGGTGCAGGTGGTTTTCCAGTGTAAACATCAGCTGCAAATGCACATACGCAGCACTTTCAGGTCACCCAGTATTTTCAGCTCTGCAAATGTTACATCTCTTGGTACTACCTCTTAGAGGCTGAACTTCAGAAGCAGAGTGGCTATGGCTTACGGACATGGCTTTTTGGGGACCCAAGTATCCAGTCAGAGGATCCCTTTCTTCAGACAAATGGCATTTTCGGATGTGGTGGTTTATTAATCTTTGGTTTCCTGGCCTGCTGCCTTCATGTGTGGTTGCCTATCCTTGCCTTCAGGGGCTAGGCAACTCATTGCCCTGTACTGCTGACAAGAGTGCATGATTCTGAGTTCAAATATTCTGTACCTGTTTTGCACAGGAATGAATATCACACAAGGTGCCAGGCAAGTGAAGCATAGCTAATGTAAAAACACCTTGGTCTGGTTCCCAGTTACCCTGCAGCTGTGTTAGTATTTACAGCACTGTGAGTAAAGTGCTCCTGAATCAGAATAGGAACAACTTCTATTCACTTTGCATGCATAAATCAGGCCACGTAGTTCTGCTGGAATTACAAGCTGTTTGCAATCATTTATCTCCCTTCACATGCTTTGCCCAGCAGGTAGTCTGTAATTATTTGATAATAAAAATTACAGGCATTTTTACACCACTGGTCCTCTGCAGGAGCTGAAGATTACCCAGTAATTTTTACACGAGTTGAGAATTTAAGCCTGATGTTCTGGCAGACTTCCAGGTTGGAAGACTCGATGGCCTGTCTAAATCCTCCTGGTATTTCTCACGGGTTGTGGCACTCTTCTCATCCTCCCGAGGTGGCACGCTGTGGAACAGCTGCATTGCCGTGCTCAGGCAGCTCTGCAACACAATGGTGGCAGGAAGAATTCTTCCAAAGAAAAAATGCTTATGGTTTGGTGACTTTGACAAGGCCCCTTGGGAGCTGCAGGGATGAGAGAGGCCATATGAATGAAACGGACTGCTGTGCCCCGTTAGTCTGATATACGATAAAAGCTTGTGATAGTTTTCATATGATTATTAGAATTTTCAAACACATGTAAAAACTCCTCTGCTTTGGTTTTATTCCTTCCCTCAAAAAAATGCTTTCAAAATACTCCAAAAGAAATGAAGATGATTAGCATTAGACATCAGAGTGTCATATAAAAAACACATAGCCAAAAACTGAGATTGTTACCAGCAGAAGATTACCTCTACCATCATTTTTCTGGGTTTCGCTGGAGTAGATCTGAAAAGCATATGTCCTGCTTTGCAAAGGTAACTTCTTGCAAAATTATTCCTTTCTTTCTACCATCATTATAAAGGACTTTTTTTTTTTTTGCCTCTGCATTTGATAATTTATGTATTTGTAAGCATAATAAAACTACAGTGGTTTGGACATTTACTGAGAATGACTGGTTTGGGGAATTTGAGAAACAGAAAGAGATAAAAACATCAGTTCGAAAAAGGAGTGCCTGCATTACAAATGGACTTTGTTATTTGTATCTTGGCAAGTATCATTAAACTTTAATTCTTTATGCACCCATGACAGATAAGTTTGTCCCACTTTGCATTAAAGATGTTATGCATTATTTTTGACAATGTAATAAAACCACTGCACTGAGACCTCACCCCAGCACACTAAAGCCTCTGCTCAGCACATCTGTGCCTGCAGAATCAGGCCTTGGCTTCTCCTCCCCGCTGCAATCAACAGGACTACTGTTGGGAACTTGGAGACTAGCTTTTTTTCCTTGTAAGGGTTCCCTTTACCCAGCAAAACAGCCCGTTTCACCAGGAAAAGTGAGTTTGCAGGGTCCTGGGGTTCTGCTGGGGGTGTTTGATTTCTTTGCCTCATTCTCAAAAATTGAACCCAGTTTTTCAGCCCGGAAAAATGCACTAAACCCCAACCCTTAGTGTTAGACTACCAACCATGAGTGTTAGACTACCAGAGCCATCGCGGCACGGCCTCTTACCCTCGCCGCTTCCAAAGGCAGCCCGCTCACTGCACTGTTGCACACCCATCGTTTTACTGTCTCTGAAGGGCAGTGAACGGACCAGCTTCATCTTCAGTTAACATCTCGCTTCAAGTTCATTGCTAATCATCGATATAAGTGTTGTTTTGTCTGAGGCATGGCTGAGTTCGGGTTTGTGCTTAGCTTTGTGCCAAGAGCTGGTTATAAGTCCGTTATCGGTGGCGGCTCCGTCCCACGGGCCGTTTCGGTAATGGAAAGGGTCTGGTCTGGCATGAGCACGAGACCCATGGGTGAGTGCCGCCTGAGGTAGGCACTTCGGAGTCGCCTTCCGAGAGTCCTACATTTCTTCAGCATGGGACGTTGAGAGGATTTTAAAGGGCTTTAGGCTCTTCGGGGGACACACTGGTGTCTCTTGATGGCCCCAGAAGCCAAGATGGCCGTTGCGTCTGAGGTAGCCGTGGCCCACGGCGGGCAGGAGGGCCAGGCCCTGGTGACACGGGGATGATCCCCTCACAGAGCCTCACTCAAGGGAGCTGGCCAGACCCCCACAGCGGCCTTGGGAGAGCCGGGACAGCCCCACCGCCTCGGGTGGGGGTGAGGCAGGGGTGACACCCGCCGTGGGGGCCCCTGTGGCACAGCGCGGCACGGTGCAGCCATGGCGGCCCACGGCCAAGGCGTCCGTCGGGGCCAGTCCCTCAGGGGAAACTCACGATCCCCGAGGGAGAACTGTCGGTCCCTGAGGTGAAAGTGCAGGGCCCTGAGGGAGAAGTGCTGATCCCTGAGGGGAAAGTGCCGATCGCTGAGGGAGAAGTGCCCGTCCCTGCGGGGGAAGTGTCGATCCCCGAGGGGAAAGCGCCGGTCCCCGCTGTGCCGGCGGCGGGGCAGCCCTCCTCCTCCCCCGCCCGTGCGATGCGCGGCCGCATGTGGGGCGCAGGCGGCGGAGTCTCCACCTCTTCTGGCAACTTGAACCTGTGGCTGCCAAGCTCCATTAAAGCTATCGGCAGCCGGGGGAACGCACTCCGCAGCGAAGGCGCCGTGGGCTGTGGTGGTTTTAAAAAGATATATATTTTAATATCCCCCCACCCCCCCTCCCCCGGCTTCGCAAG